>ERZ795047.3579-NODE-3579-length-13764-cov-9.931067_pt1 | contig 13764 bp, 7 predicted proteins | sample MGYA00375131_ERZ795047 | MGnify/ENA primary metagenome ERZ795047 (study PRJEB30176, sample SAMN05720228) | activated sludge metagenome | isolation source: Anaerobic digester | place: Japan | collected 2015-05-20 ... | reverse complement strand
AAAAAAAACTGCGCGCCCACAACGCCTTCCCCCTAGGGCGGGGAAGCCCGCAGCCCAATCATGTCGAAAAATGAAACTTGAAGCCAATTCCTAACCATGAAACACATGAAACTTCATGAAAATCAGGAACCCCCTTGGTGTTCTTGGCGTCTTGGCGGTTCAAAAAGCCGAGCACTGCCACCCCCAAAAAACTCTGCGTCTCTGCGTCTCTGCGTTAAAAAAAACCGAGCAGTGCCCAAAAAACTCTGTGCCCTCTGCGTCTCTGTGAGAGAAACAACTTGTTTTTTATCGCGCTTGCCGAGCCGTAAGGCGCTAACGCGGGTAGCGCCCGCGTCCAACTCCTAAATCCTAACTCCTAAATCCTAACTCCTAAATTCCAACTCCCCATGTCCCCTTTCCTCAACATCCCCTACTATCCCGCCTTTGACCGCATGACCCCAGAGAATGCGGCACCGGCTTTTGAACAGTTGCTGGCGGATGCGAACCGCGCCGTCGATGTGATCGAACGCAACCATACGCCGACCTGGTCGGGACTGATACGCCCGCTCCACGATGCCTGCCATCCGCTCTTCGACGCCTGGGGTCTGCTCGGCCACATGCTCTCGGTCATGAACAACGACGCATGGCGCCGCGTCTACGAAGAGTTTCAGCCGGCGCTTGTCACCTTTTCGTTGCGTGTCGGCCAGAGTCCCGCGTTTTACGCGAGCTACTGCGCGTTGCGCGACGCCGACCAAGCCGCCCCCTGCCTCACCTCCGTCCAACGCCGCATCCTGGACAAGACCATCCAAGCCGCCGAGCAGGCGGGCGTGGGTCTGCCGGAGCCCCAGCAGCAGCGCTTCAACGAGATTCAAGCAGAATTGGCGCGCCTCGCCACCGACTTCCGCAACAACGTTCTGGATGCGACCAAGGCCTTCTCGCTGACCCTGCGCACACACGATGAAGCGGACGGCCTCCCGCCCGCCCTGCTCGCCGTCACCGCACAGGCCGCGCGCGACGCCGACGAGCCGCAGGCCACCGCCGAAGACGGCCCTTGGCGCATCACGCTCGACCACGCCGTCTACCACCCCTTCATGATGCACAGCCGCAACCGCGCCGCGCGCGAACAGCTCTGCCGCGCTTCGGCCACGCGCGCATCAAGCGGCGACCTCGACAACTCCCCGCTCATCGAGCAGACCCTTGCCTTACGCCGCGAGATGGCCGCCCTGCTCGGCTACGCCTCCTATGCCGAACTCAGCCTCTCGCGCAAAACCGCACGGACGGTCGAGGCCGTGGACGCCCTGATCGCGCAACTGGCCGACGCCGCGCGCGACGCCGCGCAGCGCGAGGCCGACGACCTGCTGGCTTTCGCCCGTGCGCACGGTTTCGAGGGCACGTCACTGGAACCGTGGGACACCGCCTTTTGGGCCGAGCGCCAGCGCGAACACGTCTACGCCTACAGCGATGAAGAACTGAGCCGCTACTTCCTCTTCCCGCGCGTACTGGAAGGCCTCTTCCAGTTGGCCGAACGCCTCTTCGGCATCACCATCACGCCAGCGGATGGCGAAGCACCGGTGTGGCACCCCGACGTGCGTTTCTTCCGTGTCGCCGACACCGACGGCACGCCGCGCGCCTGCTTCTTCCTTGATCCCTACAGCCGTCCCGCGACCAAAAGCGGCGGTGCGTGGATGAACGATTTCCGTACGCGCGACCGCCGCCCCGACGGCTCGCTGCAACTCCCCATGGCCGTGCTGGTCTGCAACCAGAGCGTACCGGTCGGCGACCAACCGCCCGTCATGCGCTTCCAAGAGGTGAACACGCTCTTCCACGAGTTCGGCCACGCCCTGCAACACATGCTGACCACCGTGGAAGAGCCCGATGCCTCCGGCGTCAACGGCATTGAATGGGACGCCATCGAAATCGCCAGCCAGTTCATGGAGAACTGGTGCTACGACCGCCCCACGCTCAAAGGTCTCAGCAGCCATGCCGAAACCGGCGAACCGTTGCCGGACGCGCTCTTCGACAAACTCGTCGCCGCCAAGAATTACCGTGCCGCCACTGCGATGTGCCGCCAGCTCTTCTTCGCGGCCACCGACATGGATCTCTACGCGCGCTATCCGCGACCGGAGTGGCCGGACGCCGACACCGTCAAACGGCAGAACGCCGCGACCTATCTGTCCACGCCCCTGCTCCCGGAAGACCGTTTTCTCTGCTCGTTCACGCACATCTTCGGCGGCGGGTATGCCGCCGGTTATTACAGCTACAAATGGTCGGAAGTGCTCTCGGCTGACGCCTTTGCCGCCTTCGAAGAGGCCGGTCTGGCGGATGACGCAGCGGTCCGCGCCACCGGCCAGCGCTTCCGCGACACCCTGCTGGCGTTGGGCGGCAGCGAAGACCCGATGGCGGTCTACCGCCGCTTCCGCGGACGCGCCCCGACGGTCGATGCGTTGCTGCGTCACTCCGGTCTCCTGCCTGCCACATGAACACCCCTGTCCGTACCCTCCTCGCCTACCTGCACCGGCTGATCGAGTACGCCGCCTTCTACGGCGTGCTCTTCACGCTGGCCGGACTCTTCGACCGGCACCATTGGTTTCTGGGGCTCTTCACGCATCTCAAGCTGCCGCTCGCCGGCTGCTTCATCGGTTACACGCTGATCGAACTCGTGGCGCGCCACCGACACCACGTAGCGGCAGGCGTGATATTTGCCCTCGTGAACGCATTGCCGGTGCTGATGCTCTGTCTGCCTGCCCCGCATCAGCCGCAGCCGACTGCGCCCGCGACGGTTGCGCAACTCCGGATCTTGCAGGCGAACATCCTCACCAGCAACCGCGACGCCGCCGCGCTGCTCAGCCTCATTGACCGCGAAGCGCCCGACGTAATCGTGCTCCAGGAGACCGGCCGCCGCTGGCTGAGCGACCTCGCGGTCCTGACCAACGCCTATCCGGTCTTTGCCGCCATGCCGCGTGAGGATAACTTCGGTGCCGCCATTTTCTGCAAAGGTTCCTTGACTGCAGGTGTGACACGGGCATCCTGCCCGTGTCGCCATCTTCTACAAAAGCCCATTGCCTGCAGGTGTGGCACGGGCATCTTGCCCGTGGATGTGGCACGGGCATCCTGCCCGTGTTTCATGGGCGGGACGCCCATGCCACGAGCAGAGATCGTCTACTTGGATGCATACGCCTGCGTGCCTGCAACGCGGGCACGCCTGACCGTCAACGGCCGTCCGCTCACCATCATCGGCGTGCACCTGTTCGTGCCGTACAACCACGCCACGTGGCTAGCGCAAAAACGACAGGCGCAACGGCTGGCGTCACTCGCGCGCGATGTCACAGGCTCCTGCGTCGTGACCGGCGACTTCAACACCACGCCATGGACCGCCCGTTTCCAGGATATCCTTACCGACAGCGGTCTGCGCGACAGCGCGCGCGGACATTGCTTACAGCCGACCTGGCCGGCCTTCCTGCCGCCATTTATGCGCATCCCTTTGGATCACGCCCTCCACTCGCCCGACGTGCATGTGGTAGCGCGGCGGCTCGGTCCGTCCATCGGCTCCGACCACCTGCCGGTCATTCTTGATATCGCTTTTTGAAGCTTGAAACCATCACTTCAGCCGTCGTATCACGGCGGCGGTGTCAGTCGCCACGATACCGGGCTGGAGCGTCAGCAGGCCGTCAACGGCTTTGACGCGCTCGCGCCGCAGTTCCGCGCCCTGCCACGTTTCCCACCATGTCACCTCATATTCGCCATCGGGGAATGCCGTCAGCGTGTATGTCGCCGCAGGGAACGGACGGATCTCATCCGCATGGCGCGCATGGTTCACCCATGTGCTGTCATTGTTCTGAATCCAGACGATGGCGGCGCTCTCGGCGGCCAGTGCATAGCAGTTGACCTCTTGGGTCTCGGTCGTGCGGCAACCACTGAACAGATACCGCGGCACCGACACCCAGTCGCGCCCGTGATTCTCGACGCGGATGCGGCGGCGTCCGGCCTTGACCGGCACCGTCAGCGTCTCATTGTAGACCGACTCCCACAGTTTCCACGTGTCAACGTAACGCCACGACTCGCCGTGGTTCTCGCCGCACGGCAACTCGCGATCCAGCACCAACACGTCGTCGACAAACACCTTGATATGTCCGCTGCTTGAAACCCTCTCGACGTGCAACCCAAAGGTGCCGTCCGCCGGGTAGGTCACCTCAAATGTCGGCGGGCAGACCAGATTACGGTGACCTCCGCCGTGCAGCAGCGCCAGCAACTCTTCGGCCGGCGTGACCGTGCCGTCCGGATGTACCTCGAAGCGGTCCGCGCCTGCTTTGCGGAAACCCGTGCGGGTAAGCGCGACAACATCACGCTGCGCCGGGCGCGCCGGCCTTCTGAGCGTGCCGGGACCGCGCACTTCCACCGGACGCCAGCGCTCGGTACCGAACGGCAGCCCCGTCACAAAACGCCGCAGGGCGCGGAAATGGAAGTAGAGGTTCTTGGGCTCGATGTAGTTCTCGTGCCACCACGGCATAGCCGCACCGCACGCGCCACTGGCGAGCGACGCCCACGAGGTGTTGTGAATCGCACGACCGTCCGGATCGTCGTCTGCCTTGAAGTTGTGGCTGCGAATGCCGAACTCGGCGAAGAGGTGCGGCTTTTCAAAGTCCTCCCACTGCTTGCGGCAAAAAGCGTGCGCTTCCAGTGCGGTGTTCAAATCGTTGTTGGCATAACTGTGAGTCTGCACCAGCGCCAACTCGGGAATCCGCCAACAAGCCTCCGGACCGGTCTTCGACCACCAACTCGTAGAGATCACGTGATCGTACGGGTCCAGCGCGGCCAACAACGGTGCCATCTCGCGGTGCCACGCTATGATATCCTCCTGTTTCGCATCCGCCCAGCCCTCGAACTCATTGCCGAACTCCCAGCACATCACATGCGGGCTGTAGGCCCAGCGCGCTACCGTGTAGCGCAAGCGCCGACGGTAGAAGGCCTTGGCCGTCTCATTCGTGAACCACGCGCCGGCCGTTTCGCACGGTCCGCCCTGCGCGACGTTGTAGGGATTGGCTTTCCAACCCTCCCGGCGGAAATCCTGATGCGTGTCCATGCAGAGCATGTAGGTCATGCCGAGCCGTCCCGCATCCTCCAGCAGGTTGTCCAGTTTAGCAGCGGCATCCTGACGGTACCAGCCGAGTTGCGGTTCCCACTCGATCCCCAATCCGCTTTTAGACATCCACCAGCGGTTCCAGTTTTCTCCGTGCGCGGCCATCTTCTCAAGGATCTGCTGGACCGTCATGCCGTTGCTGCCTTGATAGATCGGCACGTTATGGCCGATCGGCACATACCCCTCGCCGTTGTCATACGCAAGATAGCGCGGATCAGCCCGGCTGACACGTATGAAACCTTTGGCCTGACGGTCTTCCGTAACCTCCACCGGTTGCGGCAGCGTGAATGTGCGCGTGCCGGAACGGTCACGCGCCGTCAACGTGATTCGCATCGGGCCAACCTCTGTCGCAGCCAGCCGCACCTTCCACTGACCGACGCCCTCCGAAAGCAACAGTTCCGATTCCCCATCACCGGGCAGCGCTGTATGGCGCACCATGAAAAAGCCCGGCAGGGTATAGCGCCGTCCTGACGCCGTGACCACCTGCGCATCAAGCGCGATGTCATCCGGATCATACGGATTGTCCCACGTCCCGTTCAGCGTGACATCCAATTCGCACTTGCCGTAAAGCGGCACGGTGCGCGGTGCCTGCGCTGTAAGCGCCAATTCACCGCGACTGGTCACAGCAGGCCGCACGATCTTCGGCATAGACGAGACACCGAGCGACAGCGCCACGTGCAACGTCTCACCGAGCGCGACGTCACGCTGTTTCGTCAGTTTGATCTCGTAAACATGCCAATCCGGACTGATGTATGAACGTAGATAACGCACACCGTCGCCGCGCAGACGGCAGGCGGTCCCGCCCTCGCGGCCGATGTAAAGCTCTTTGAACATGCCCTCGACCGCCTTGCCAAGCGGCGCATCCTTGGTCGGCATCAGGTAGATGCGGCGCGGATCGCCGTCTTTCTGCGCCTGCGTCGCCAACGAGAGCCAGACACCATCAGTCAGCCGCAACTCCCCGGTTTTGACAAGCGCCAATCGCACTTCGGCCCCCTCGGCCGACGGCACGAGGTCCATCGTGTAGCGCACCGGCGCTGAACCCTCGCGCGCGCCCCACAGACCGACCAGACGCAAGACACCGTTCGCCTCCAGAGTAGCGCTCTCCGAATGTCCCTTAGGTTGCGTTTCGTACAGATAGGCACCATGCCAGAGGAAGAACACCAGATCCAACGCGGGCTGATCCTCCGCACGCAGCGTCATTCGTCCGCGGTTGTCGCATGTGAGCGTCCCGCGCGCCAGCGCCAGTTCGAAACCCGAGTCTGTGGCGCGCCAAGCCGACGGCACTGCATCGGCGCCCAGCGCCGCATAGCCAACAACCATCAATGCTGCCGCAAACACACGAAAGCACGTACACCGCTCACGCATCATCGACTTTCCCCCTTTATTACGGACGCTCTGCATTCCGCCCCGTTTCACTTTGAACGTTACGCAGTGATCGTATCATTTCGCCTGTTAGCCGGTCAACGCATGCCGCTGCAGAACATGCCACAATGAACGTCGGCATTGTAAAAGCGCAGCTCTAATTTTCTTGCGGCGATCGTATCCGCGATTTCTTGCCGGGCCTCAGCGCTGCGTTCCACAGGGTGATGCGGCGATGCCAACAAGAACCCCCACTCTGTATGGAACGAAGGCACGAAGACACGGTACGACGCGACATGCGGGAAGACCTCTTTTAACGTCGTGTACGCCGCCGTGTGTGTACGAAGGTTGACCGGATTAAAATCACCGGCCTGCATGGCCACGATCCCCTCGGGCGACAATCGGTCGCGTACCAGTTGATAAAACTGGCGTGTGGCAAGGTGATGCGCGGGGCCGTCCTCGTCGGGTTCGGTCAGATCCAGGATAATCACATCGTAGCGGTCCGAGCGATCTTCTAGAAGGCGCAACACATCGCCGATGTACAGCTCCATCCGTGGATCGTCGTAACAGTTCCCGTGCCACTGCGGCAAATGGAGGCGGCAGAGTTCCACGACTTCGCCATCGATGTCCGCCATAACCAATTGCAAAACGCTCTCGTGCCGAAGCACTTCACGAGCCGTCGCGCCCTCTCCCCCGCCGGCGATCAAGACACGCCGGGGCGATGGATGTAAAACCATGGCCGGGTGCACCAGCGCCTCGTGGTAGCGATGTTCATCAAAGGCAGCGGATTGCAACTCGCCATCCAGAATCAGCATCCTGCCGAAAATCTCGTTCTCAACGATTTCGATCCGCTGGAAAGCTGTCTGTTGATCGACCAACGTGCCCGACAGCGGGAAGAGATGAACCACGCCCGGACTTGTTCGGTCAGCGTGCCACTCCTTGTCAGAAAAGAACATACTGATACTCCGCCCGGTCCGAATCTGTCGGTCTGCGTCCCGGCGCATTGTGAAAGATACCGCGGAAGACTTCCTTGGTCCGGACTGATTTGGCGCGTAGGCGCTTTTCAAGGTATTGCGACGCAATCCAAGGATCCACGTTGGACCCGCAGGTAAAGACATCCAGTGCGGCGTAGCCATATTCAGGCCAAGTATGAATCGCTAAATGCGACTCTGCGATCATGACGAAACCGGTCACGCCTTGCGGTGAAAACTGGTGGAAGGCCGTTTTAAGAATATCGGCACCAGTTTCGATGGCGGCAGCGGTCATCGCGTCGGTTATCAACTGGAGGTCATCAAGGATCTCCATGGGGCATCCGTACAACTCTGTCAAAATATGACGTCCCAGCGCATTCTTTTTCACACCGAACACCTCCTTATAGCAGACATCATACCACAGAAAGCCAAGATGTCAAATGCGACGAAAAAGCAGAGCAGCGCTTTTACACTCATCATTGCGGACCACTGCGTGGTCGCAATAAGCCCCGCGACCTACGGCTGGAACAACCCCCAGAACAACTCTGCGTCTCTGCGCCTCTGCGTTAAACAAACCCGAGCAGCGTCTCCAAAAACCTTCGTGCCCTTTGTACCTTTGTGTGAGAAAAAACCGAGCCTTGCATGAAACCTAATCGTTAAAGAAGCCGTTGAAAACGTTCGCCGCTTGCTCGAACAGGGCCGGAACGGGTGCGGCCTGCGCAACCGGAGACGGCGCATAGAGCCACGGCACCGGCACGCGCGTGACCCGCGAATGCGCGAGGCCGGACATCGCGCAGTAGCCGAGCAGCACAGCGTCATCCATCGGGTGGATCGCAATGTAGCAGTACCAGCCTTGCGGATTGCCTTCCAGAACTTTGATATTCTGCCATGTCTTGCCATCGTCTTTAGAAATCGCCGTGCTCAGCGGCACGCGCCTGTTTTTCAGACTGTTCGGAATGGCGGCATGATCGTTCCAGACCAGCAGCAAATCGCCGGTCGAGGGCAACCGCTTGATCGAAGCAGGCGAAACGGGAGATTTGATTTCCGAAGCGATCGGCGCACTCCACGTGTCACCGCCGTCGGAAGACCAAGCGAGATACTGGCAACCGCCACTCGCGCGGATGAACATCATCACGCGTCCGTCCTTCAGCTCCACCACCCCCGGCTCCTGCGTAGTGATGCGCTTACCGGTTGTGTCATAACCCTTTTGCACAGTCTTGCTGCGACGCCACGTCTTGCCGTTATCATCCGACAGGTAGCACATCAGCACCCCTTGCCAATCTGCCTTGGATGCGCCCAGCGGCCAATGCAGACAGACCGGTGCCACCAGACGTCCGCCCTTAAGTTGTATGACGCGGTCATTGTTCAGCACATAATAACCGACCTCATCCGTGATACACATCGTTGGCGCGCTCCAAGTCGTGCCCTCGTCCCGCGAGAGCCGCATCACCGGACGGCAGTCCTGCTCGCTGTTCTTGAGCAGATAGAAGAGCGCGATCTCCCCGTTCTGCAGGCGTAACAGACTCACGGACATGACATTCATGCCGCCCTCGTTCGGCACGATCATCCGATCCTCCTGCGTCCATGTCCGGCCGCCGTCGGACGAATAACGCCCCGCCAAGTGCGCAGCGGAGTGGTCGCCTCCGCCGCCCGTGAAATGCGTGTAGACAAACAGAATGCGTCCGTCCTTAAGTGTGACGAACGCCCCCTCGCTGTTACGCGGATTGCCCGCACCCGGCCGCAGTTCAAGAGTCCGCACAGGGATATCCTGCGCACGCGCGCCAACAGCGATCAACAGCGCGGCAGCCAGCCCCGTCCGCGCCAAGCTCATGGTATACTTGTTCTTTTTCATTTTCGTCCTAAATCCTAACTCCTAAATGCTAACTCCTAAATGCCAACTCCGCCCTCACCGGAGCATCAGAACAAATCCGGACTCCGCCGGGCCGTACAGCACGTTCAGCGTGCCCGTCCCCGAGAAGTAGGCGGACGACGGCTTGACCGGCGCGGACGATTCGATCCCGCCATAGAGACCGGGCGACCTCGGCCGACCGCCCAACACCAGCCGGTCAACATCGACCACGCCCGCGAAATCAAGCTCCGTCACCACCCCATCCGCAATGCTTAGCGTCACACCGGACGGGAAGGGCGTTGCCGTTCCTTCGAGCACCACGGACGCACCCGCCGCACGGACCGCGAGGTTGGTGAGGTTAGGCATCGGGGCGCTCAACTCCAAAGTCCCGTCCCGTGTCCACGCCGGATAGCAAGCCTGGCCCGCGCCGCCCACCAGCGTGGTCACCTTGCCACTCGCCAGATCGACAACGGCGATGTCCAGATCACCCGCCGCATCTGTCTGGAAAGCGATCCGCCGTCCGTCGGGCGACCAGACCGCCTCGGTGTCGTTACCCGCACCCGTGGTGACCGGGACAACGCGGTCACATTGACACGACAACCCGTCCGTAGGCCCTTGCGTACGCTGCGCCGCGTATCCTCCGATTACCAGCCCGCACAACAGGCACCCGATCCCGAGCGCCCCACATCTCCATCTGGTTTTTGTCTTCATGCTTCCTCCCGCCGCCCTGCCCGCATCGAGCGTTCAGAGCGTCAACACCCTACCCAGTCATCGCCTCTATATTACCTCTTTCGGTCAATTAAATCGTGCGCGAAATGCGTCATAAGTTGGAAACAGGCGTGCCATAAGTGCAAAGGCATACGACTGCGCCATTCTTATCTTCAAGCCACGCGGTGTAAAAAGAGCCATGTTCTGTCCTTCTTTTGCCCAACGTAAAAGTGAGGGGCTGCGCGCTTTTGCGCAGTCCCTCTCGACTCCTGGGTTGGGCTTCACAGCCATAGCATTGCCGCTGACAACGGAATGCCGAAAAGCACGCCCAAAGAACTAGCAATCTGCGAGCGCGGCCCAAGAGCGGGAAACAGCAAACGCACGAATATATTTGCCGCCACGATGACAACCAGGGCGTACCACCATGCACCTGAGTAAGCAGAAGCTATGACTGCACCTATAAGTGCAACATATGCGAGGCTCTGCAACCAAGAAAAGTCCCCAGCGAGCCACTCGCCCACCGGCCAACCACGAGGATTGGCGTAACCAGCGTAAGCGATGATCGACCAACCGAAGCCAGCGGTGAGTGCAAATACAGCGAGTTTGACTATTTCCATCTCGGTTACCTTTTTCGTCGTGATGCCCAACGCCCAAGCTCACCGGTGGCAATGAAGCGTAGCGCCATTGCCGTCGGTGGAGCGCTTTGTTATATATATTTCCCTGTTCTGTGCTTAGTGTCTAGAAGCACTTATATCTGCCCGCCTACGCCTTTAAACTTTTCCACAAACGCGGCGATTTTTTGCAATACGTTCTGTTTCTTGGTGAGGTATTGTGGGTTTAGCGGGCTCATTTTGGGCAGGATGGCATTAAGCTCAGTTCCTGCATCGCTGGCATACTCCCGTTTCAGCGACGTTGTCATATAGCGCTTCGCGGCTTCTTGATTTAAATTCTCGGCCTCAATCAGCTCTTCTGCCTCGCGGCGCTGCTCGGCTTGAGCAAAGGCAAAAAACGCTTCGATAACGTTAGCTTTATCACCGATCTGATCCAAGTCGGTTTGGTTGATGAAGTCCACCACTAAGCTTTCTTTGGCGCGATTGCCGAGGCTGGCACGAATCACACGGCGCACCTCATCGACCAGATCGGCTTTGCTCTTGTTCTTTTTGTTGTGCTCGAAGATCAGCTCAAGAATGTAATCAAGGTTGATCTCCTGCGACTTGAGCAGGTCGACCTCAAACACCACGTCGTCCCAATCAAGGCTCGATTGGTCTTTCGCATCGGCGGCTTTTTGGCGGCGCTGCCAGTCGCGGATGTCGTTATAGGTCGAGCGATAATCTTGAATTTTGCGTTCAGCAGGCAGGCGTATGGTTTGCAGCTCTGCCAGCTTTTGGTCATCCAAATAGTGTTCGGCTTTAAATGCTTCAACCGCTTGTGGGTCGCTTATATCGACATTTTGTAGCGCCTTCAAACTGGCGTACTCGTCGTAGTTTTGTAGGATATTCTCTACCCGCAGATATTCACCAAAGAGTTTGGCAAAGGCTTTCTTGTCCGACTCTTTCTCAATGCTGGCCGGATCAGGAAAGCGCTGCTCCAACTCGCTGACCACCTCCATAAAACCGCGCCGTGCTTCACCGGTCAACACATCGGTAAAGCCCTCCATATATTCCTTGTAGCTTTTTTCCAGCACCACGTTTTTGGTATTTTTATCACCAAACAAGGTAATGGCATCGATGGTGGCCTTCTCTAAATCACGGAACGTCACGATATTGCCAAAGGTCTTGCTGGCATCATAAATACGGTTGGTACGTGAATAGGCTTGCATCAAACCGTGGTAACGCAGGTTCTTATCAACGAATAAGGTATTAAGTGTTGGCGCATCAAAGCCAGTGAGGAACATACCGACAACAATTAAAAGGTCGACCTCTTGGCTTTTAACCCGCTTGGCCAAGTCGCGGTAGTAGTTTTGAAAGCCGTTACTATCAACACTAAAGTTGGTTTTAAAGAAAAGGTTGTAGTCGTCGATGGCAGCATTTAAGAATTCCTTGGCACTACTGTTCATGGCCGACACTTCAAAGCTCTCATCGGCAATATCGCCAATAGCATCTTGCTCTTCATTGGCAGCAAAGGAAAAGATGGTGGCAATTTTCAGGGGCTTATCGGAGTCTTTTTGTAGCTGATTAAGGGTTTCATAATACAGCTTGGCGGCATCCACGCTGCTAACTGCAAACATGCCATTAAAGCCCCCAGTGCCACGAGAAGCTCCGGCTTGCAGGCGATGGGTCTTCTGGCGGAAATTATTCAGAATGTACTGCGATATTTCCCGAATCCGTTCTGGGTGCAGCAAAGCCTGCTTGTTCTCCAGCGCACTGAGCTTTTTATCATCCTGCTCGGTTTCTATTTCCTTAAACTGCGGGCGCACGTCGTTATAGTCCACTTTGAACTTGAGCACTTTCTCATCGCGAATGGCATCCGTAATTACATAAGAATGCAGCTCTCGCCCAAACACGCTGGCCGTGGTTTCGGCACCCAAGGCATTTTGCGGAAAGATAGGCGTGCCAGTAAAACCAAACTGATAATAGCGCTTAAACTTTTTCTTCAGGTTCTTCTGCGCCTCGCCAAACTGGCTGCGGTGACATTCATCGAAGATAAACACAACTTGCTTGTGGTAAATAGCCAGCTCACCTTCGCTCTTCATCAGGTTATTGAGTTTCTGAATGGTGGTGACAATAATCTTGTTGTCGTCTTTTTCGATATTGCGCTTAAGGCCGGCGGTGCTGTCGGAACCATTCACGCTATCGGGCGAGAAGCGCTGATATTCCTTCATGGTTTGGTAATCCAGGTCTTTACGGTCAACCACAAAAAACACCTTGTCGATAAACGCCAATTCGGTGGCTAGGCGCGCAGCTTTAAAGCTGGTTAAGGTTTTGCCTGAGCCGGTGGTGTGCCAAATAAATCCACCACTCTCAACAGCGCTCCAGTTTTTTGCCTGATAGCTAGAATTAATTTTCCATAAAATGCGTTCAGTAGCGGCTATTTGGTAGGGGCGCATCACCAACAGCGTATCGCTGACATCAAACACCGAATAATGCAGCAGCACATTCAGCAACGTATTTTTCTGAAAGAACGTGGCGGTAAAGTCTTTTAGGTCTTTAATCAGGCTGTTATCGGCCTTTGCCCAGTTCATGGTGAAGTCGAAGCTGTTTTTATTACGTGCCGTGGTATTAGCAAAATAGCGGCTATCGGTGCCGTTCGAGATCACAAACAACTGCAAGTACTTGTACAGCGAATGGTCACTGTTAAAGCTTTCTTTACTGTAGCGATGCACCTGATTAAAAGCTTCACGAATCGCCACCCCACGCTTTTTCAGTTCAATTTGCACCAGTGGCAAACCGTTCACCAAAATAGTCACATCGTATCGATTGGCATGGCTGCCGGCCTGCTCAAACTGCTTGATCACCTGCACTTTGTTGCGGGCAATGTTCTTTTTATCCACCAGATAGATGTTTTTGATGCGGCCATCATCAAACACAAAATCGTGGATATAGTCGTCGTGGATTTTGCGGGTTTTATCGACAATGGTATCACTGGGCTTGTCCAGATAAGTCACAACAAAGCGCTGCCACTCGCCATCTAAAAACTCAACCTTGTTCAGACGTTGTAACTGCTCCCGTACATTGGCCAGCATCGCTTCTGGGTTATTCAAAGCAGGCAGGTATTCATACCCTTGGTTAACCAAATCTTGAATCAGCTCGCGCTCCAGATCG
>ERZ795047.3575-NODE-3575-length-13785-cov-20.396795_pt1 | contig 13785 bp, 9 predicted proteins | sample MGYA00375131_ERZ795047 | MGnify/ENA primary metagenome ERZ795047 (study PRJEB30176, sample SAMN05720228) | activated sludge metagenome | isolation source: Anaerobic digester | place: Japan | collected 2015-05-20 ... | reverse complement strand
GCAGGCTCTGTCGATGTCATAGTCACATCGCCGCCCTACAACATCGGGAAGAACTACAACTCGTATCATGACCGAAAACCGCGCCAGGACTACCTCGACTGGATGGGAGATGTTGCTGCCGAGGCGGCGCGCGTCCTTGCCGACGACGGTTCGTTCTTCCTCAACGTCGGCGGTAAACCCACGGACCCCTGGATACCGTTCGACGTCGTCCAGAGGTTCCGGCCGCACTTTCTGCTCCAGAACGTCATCCACTGGATCAAGTCGATCGCGATCGAGAAGGAGGATGTGGGCGATTACGACAGGATCACCGGGGACATCGCCGTCGGCCACTACCAGCCGGTGAACAGTCCGCACTACCTGAGTCAGTGCCACGAGCACATCTTTCATCTAACAAAGAATGGCGATGTGAAGATCGACAAACTGGCTATCGGCGTGGCTTACCAGGACAAGAGCAACATCGGCCGCTGGAAGGCAGCGAAACGCGACCTCCGCGACCGGGGGAACACCTGGTTCATCCCGTATCCGACCATCCGTTCTTCACTCCCCCACCCCACAACCTTCCCGGTAAAACTACCGGAGATGTGCATCCGGCTCCATGGCTGCCGGCCGGGGCTGATCGTCCTGGACCCCTTCATGGGGATCGGCAGCACGGCGGTTGCAGCGATCTCGCTTGGCGTGGATTACATAGGGTTTGAGATCGACCCGGCATACCACGAGATCGCAGAGACCAGGATCGAAGAAGAGTGCCGCAGGAGAGGAGAACCCGGAAACGCCCCATGAACGCCATTATCCCCTTTGCCCTCGCCTTTGTTCTGATAACCATTGCATCCCTCAGGTACCGCCTCCCGCCGTTTCTCTCCCTCGTCGGGACATCCATCGTATTTGGTCTCCTTGCCGGTCTGCCGGCGGAGATGGTCATTACGTCCATCACGGGCGGGGCCGGCAGGATATTTGCAACCCTTGGCGTGGTCATATTCTCCGGTGTCGGTATAGCGCAGGTCCTCCGCGAGAGCGGCCGCATAGAAGAGATAGTCGCCGATATCCGCGGCGCGGTTCGGCGGCCGCTTGCCACGGCAGGAACGGCCGGCTACCTCCTCTCAGTGCCGCTTATGTGCGGCATAACCTCGTTTCTCATCCTTGCCCCAATCATATCACACCTCCAAACCGACGGGGAGGCCTCAAAGGCCCTCCTCTACTGCGCTGGCATCGCCGGGATGATCTCCTACGTCCTCCTCTACCCCGCCCCCGTGGTATACTCCATGATGGCCACGCCAGGGCTCTTCTCCGGCAATCCCTGGAAGTTCAACCTTCTTGCCATCCCCGTCTCCCTCATCATCCTCGCCGGTCTCTTTGTTGTCCTGCGGTCCCGGGGAATTCCTCCACCGGCGCCGCCTGAGACAACTACGACCGGCTGGCACCCTCGCGCCTGGCTGCCGTTCCTGGTCATACTGGCCGCGCTTGCATGTGGCACACTCATCCCCTCGCTCCACGCTCTAGCAAATGTCAACCTGGCTCTCCTTGCCGGCCTATTTGCCGCCCTCCTCAGCGTTCCCGGCGATGTCAGGGAGCGGGCGCTTGCACGGGGGACAAAGAACGCCGGGATCATCATCTTTGACCTCGCCGGTGCCGGGGCGTTCGGCGGCGTCATCGCCGCAAGCGCATTCTCAGCAGACGTTACAGCGCTTGTCACGGGTTATCTCCCCATAACCCTCCTCCCCTTCGTCATCGCCGCCCTGGTGCAGGCAGCGCAGGGTTCAAGGGTGGTCACCGCCACCGTCACCGCGACCATCCTTGCCACCATCCCGGCCGTCCAGGTGATCAACCCGTTTGCCCTGGTGCTCATGGTCTCCGCGGGCGCGTTTATGTTCTCCTACGCCAGCGATCCCTTCTTCTGGCTGCTAAAGCAAACGACGGGCGACGATTTCACGGCGGTTGTACGAAACTACACCCTCCCGCTATCGGTAGCCGGGGTGGTCACGCTCGCGGCAGCGCTGTTGATCCAGGCTCTATAACCCAACCGCCGCGCGGCGGTTTTCCGAGAACTGAGTGCCGGAGATATGATCGTTTCATCAGGTTGTCTCGCTCTCGCAGCCCGGCAGGGTTTCCAGATCCGCAATTGAGGTGAGTCAACGCGAGGTACACCCTCCGGGAAGCACCTTGGAGACAGAGAGCAGGGGATTGCGTATCCTCCAGTCCATCCCGGTAGAGGAGGCATCGCCGGAGGTGCCTGACATCCACCCCCGCGCGTCACTCCGGTTCAGGAGGTGCTGATACCCGTTTTCCAGAGCATATAGTGGCAAACAGAGAACGAAAGCCGTTTTACCGTGCGTCCATTTCCCGTCATGGTCTCCTGAATGAAGGAGGGCAGATCTGCGCGCCTGCTTCTGCATACTTCTTCAAAACCTCTCTGGAATCATCTGCAGTCCACGCCGGTTAGAAACAACGACCAGAACATCGGATATCGATCTTTCATGTTTAACTATGGTAATTAACATGAGACAGAGATAACCATCTCAATTCAGCGCCGATTCTGATAACACCCCTCAAGTGAGGCAATCATTTCGAAATGTATTAATAGCATCCTCTAATTACTGATCAATTAGACCTATCCATTTGAATTACCTGATGGCATAGGTAGGACGTTTCAGAGAGGTGTATGAAGAATGGTGTTCCATCCTCCAGTTGCTATCGTAGCAAAAGCGGGTGATACCGGGAAGTATAAGGTTGGGCTGCCCGCCTGGAACATGATCCTGCGTGGTATCATGTCAGGGGCTTACATCGCTATGGGTGGTGCCCTGGCGACAGTCTGTTCGACCGGTGTTCAGGCAACCGACGTTGCAATGCGGGTTGGTACTGCAAGTCCCGGTTTCGCTCAGTTTATGCTGGGTGCAGTCTTCCCTGTAGGGCTTATCATCACGGTCATGACCGGTGCGGAACTCTTCACCGGTGACGCGATGCTCGCCCCCATGGCAGCGTTTATCCACAAGGTCAGCTGGGCAAGTGTGCTTAAACTCTGGCTCTGGGTGTATATTGGCAACCTGATCGGATCGATTATCTTTGCGTATATTGCAGCATACGGTCCGTTCGTCTCTTTCGATGCCATGGGAGCCGCAACGCTCACGCCATTTGGTTTAAGAGCAATTGCCATAGCGACAGCAAAGACCAATTACCTCGGCGGCATGGCGCTATGGTCATGCTTCGTCAAAGGGATTGGTTGTAACTGGCTCGTCAACCTGGCCATCCTGCTGGGTATATGCGCCGACGATGCGATCGGCAAGATCGTTGGTATCTGGTTCCCGATCTTCGCCTTCGTTGCCAGCGGTTTCGAGCACAGTGTTGCTAACATGTACTTCATCCCGGCGGGTCTCTTCTGCACGGGTCTTGACCCCACAAAGGCTGTAGACACGCTCAACTGGGTGAGCATGTGGACCAACAACGTGATTCCAGTCACGCTCGGCAACATAGTCGGTGGTCTGCTCTTCGTTGGTGTCCTCTACTGGGTCGCTTTCCGGAAGGAAATGGCAGCCCTTAAGTAGACATGAGTAGACCTGAGTAGACCTGAGTAAAGATGCAGATTGGAAACATCAAAGTGAGGGTGACGGCCATCACGGTGGCCGTCTTCCTCTTTTTTATTGCCCTGATTGCCGTGTATGTCTTCATAAGCGGGGATGTACATGCGCTACTGTGGGCACTTCCGGCAGCGGTCATGCTGCTTCTCATCCCTATGGCGCTCAACTACATGAGCCAGAAGCAGTATGCATCCCTGGTACCGGTGTATGAAGTTGAGGCAAAAAATGCCCGTATCCGCGAGATCAATTTAAACCGACTCGGTGAACCGGTGCGCATAAAGGGCGTTGTCGAGCGGGTTTATTTCCAGTTCCTCAACCGGCCGCAGTACCTTGTAGCCGACCGGACAGGTGAGATATCGGTCAAGATGTTCACCTCACCGACGGAAGACATTCACGAAGGGGATCTGGTCGAGGTGCTCGGGACGGTCGTCAAACGCTACATCCTGGTGGGGGATGCAGTCATAAACTGCGTCTCAATAAGGAAAGTCAAGAAGAATCAGCAATCCTGATGTCATTCAATTCAGCGAAGGGGCTAAGGAAACAGGGTGATTTCCAGCCTCACTCACATTCAGCATTTTGATCCTAAAACGTCTTTTCAAGACCCTCGTCTATCGCCCGTGCCGCAGGTCTCCTGTTGAGTTCCTCGATATAGTCCTCGTAAAGATGGATCCTGGTGCTCACGGGGAAAGGTATCCCGATGGTGCTGATGACCGCTTCTCCCCTTTCAAGGGTCTGGATCTCGGTATCCATGTGGGAGAGGTCCTGTTTTGCACTGCCTGCTATGATCTCTCTATCGCCGCGATCGGAGAGGCCCATAACAACAAACGTGTTTATCTGCGCGAGGACGCGGGCGTCGATGTTCTTTGGCTGCTGGGTGACCACACAGAGGCCCACGCCGAACTTCCGCCCCTCCATCGCCGCCTCCCGGAACGTCCTTGTGCTCCCGTAGCCTGAACCCAGCACCCGCTGCGCCTCCTCGATGGTTATCAGCACCTGTCCTGGCTCCTTCTCGCCACCGGTCTCCTCCTCCTGATGGCTCCGCATTATCCTGCGCGTTATGATCGAGAGGACAAAGAGCTCGCTCTGCTCGCTCATACCGGGTATGTCGATCAGGACAACCCTGTTCTCGTGGAGTTCTTTTAAGATATCGGGGATCGATGAACCCTGCTTTCTGAAGAAACGCCGGTTCCGGTTCATCATGCCCGCGATACGCCGCTGCATGACCGAGAGGGTGCTCAACGAGAAGTTCTTGAGGTCGCGTGCAATCCCGGCATGCGGCCCCCTGTACGTCCCGGCATCGAACGTCGCAAAATCGGTCTTCAGGAAGAACTCGATCAGATCCGAACCCGGCCTGTCCGCGAGCATCTCCACAACCTCCCGCTGGGGCGTTGAGTGCTCGTAGAGCAGGAGCAGGTCCGGCGCGCTGAAATCGTCGTGGTCAAGGTAGAGCCGGTTTAGGTGGTACTTCTTTATGAAATCATCCTCTCTGGTGGAGAAGACCGCAAGCCCATCCCTGCCGGCCTGGTAGTGGAGGAGCCCCCGGGTAGCCTCGCCGCTCGAGGACCGGCCGCCCGCCACGTACTCCCCGTGCGGGTCGACTATCAGGAGCCCGAACCTGCGGGCGCGCATGCACGAGGCGCAGAAGACCTTCATGAAGTTGCTCTTCCCCATGCCGGTGGTCGCGAAGACGCCCATGTGCTGGCGCATCACCGGTGCGTGGAGCGCAACCCTGACATCTCTAAATTCGCCCTCGCCGTTCTTCATCACCCCGACCTCGATATCCCCCATAACCTGTTGCAGAAACTCAAAATCGCGGGGCTCCGGCCGCTCCACGCGGGAGAACTTAGCCGGTATCGTCCTTGGTTTGCGGAATATGCCGTCGCCGCCGACGTAGCCGAGCGGTGTTGCCTCGACCAGGATGAAGACATCCTCCCCCATACCGTAGAAATGCTCGGTGTGGGGGCGTGTGTCCCATTTCGGGTCGGAGAAGTTGCAGTCGTGGACAAGGTCGTTCACCTTTGCAAAGAAAGTCAGCCCTTTGACGTCATCGGTGATCTTCAACACATCCCCGAGATAGAGCCTCTCGTCATGCGGCACTGCAAACCGGTAACTGAGCACCCGATCTCCGATCAGCCGGTACTTCGAGGCGTCATCGCCGTCAATATCGATCAAACTCGTCATGGTAATCACCAAATATGCCGATGTAGTCGGCAAGGCTCATCCCGAGCCTGTCCAGGCCCTGGATGATGTCCTGGCGGATCTGCTCGACCGCGTCCTGCGTTATCCTTGTTGTGAGATGGGCGTCGAGGAGGGGGTAGGGGTAGCCCGTCACCCTCCCGTCGTCGGAGTAGGCCGCAAGCCCGGAGAAGACCGCATCGACCATATCGGGGGTGTAATGGCCCGGGATCTCAACCTTGAACGCCCGCGCTGCACGCGGGTGGAGACGCGCAACGTACTGCTCCCCCCGCTGTTTCCAGGCCCGGGCCTCCTGGCGATCGATCAGGCCGCTCGCGCCGGAGACGGAGAGGTACCAGGGTGCGGCAACGCCAACGCCGCGCGCAAGCCCTTCCGCCGCCGGGACGATCGGGTGCCCACCGCCCCAGGTCAGGGATGTCCGTTTTGTCACGGCGGCTATGAGAACCCCGCGCAGGTTGCAGAGGTTCAGGAGAGCCTCGATGACCTCGGCGTGGCTTGCGTGCCGGACCTGGAGCGTGCCGTCCAGGACGAGGAGGTCGCCGGTATCGAGTTCTGCGGCCATCTCCATCGCCGACCAGAGCTCCAGCGTGTCCCGGATGACAGCGGCGTTCCGGGCGGGGTCGTCGTGGTCAAGCCGCGCCCCCGGGCGGCGGCGGAAACAGTCGTAGAAGATCTCGTCGAAGTCCTCGTTCCCGGCGCCGGGGTTGACCGTGATGACGTGCAGCGGTGTTGTTCGGCGGTAGAGGCGCCTGCCGCGGGCAAAGGCGCTGACCGAGGCCCTGATGGCGGCGATGGCAAAACTCCCGGCGTCAAGGATGATGGCGTTGCTCCCGTCCACCGCGCAGACAGCCCCCTCAAACCCGGGCTCGAAATGGGTGTAGGAGGCCGCATCAAACCCGCCTGCGGCTGCAAACCGCGTGGAAAGGTCTGCCGGGGCGCACTCCCGGATCCTCGCCGCCACGCGCCGGATCGCCTGGCGGTAGGCGGTCTCTGCGTCCATCAGTCGACCACCCTGACCTGACTTATCTGGTCCGGGCCCATCTCGACGAGCAGCGCCGTCGAGAACTCGTCCTGGACCTCGCTTATATGGGATATGAGTATGATCTGTGGGAAATACGCCTCCTGCGTCCGGAGTGCCCGGAGGAGGTTTGCCCGCCGCTCCTCGTCCTGGCTCCCGAAGATCTCATCAAAGATCAGGAACGTGGAGTCGTGCACCTGGTTCACCTCGGCGATGAACCGGGAGAGGGCCACCCGGAGAGCGATGGCGATATCGTCCTGCTCCCCGCCGCTGAACCGGTCGGCCGGGTAGTCTTCACCCATGTCGTGGACGAGGACGCTGAAGTCGTCGTCCAGCATGACCGTGTTGTAACGCCCGTCGGTGATCTCTGCAAGCACCCGGCCCGCCTCCTCCTCGATCCTGCCCCGGACAACCTGGAGGAGGTAGTCGATGTAGTCCCTGGTCAGCGACCGGGTCAGTTTCAACCGCTCGATCTCCTCCGTGAGCGCGTCACGCTGCCGGACAAGTTCTTCTGCGCGGGAGAGTCTTGCGGTCTCATGCTCGATCTCCGTCTCCAGGCTGCGTATCCGGAGGGCGGCGGCATACATACGCTCCCGTGCAGCCGCAAGCCTCTGCTCAGACCCGGCAACCCTCTCCTCTGCCGCCTTTACCATCGACCCGTCAAACCCGAGTTCATTGATAGCAGCCCGGACGCGGAGCAGTTCGGCCTCCCTCTCTGCAAGGAGATCGCGCCTGGCACCGAGGCTCTCCGCCAGTCGAGGGACCTCCTCAAGACGGACGCGGAGTTCGAGCGCCCGCCGGTGTGCCGATTCAGCGCGGCTGTAGTCCTGGCTGAGGCGTTCGAACCGCTCCGGGTCGAACGAGAGACCGGCAAGTTCGCCCCTGACACCCCGCAGCCGCTCCCGGAGGCCATCAAGCCTCGCGGTAATGGCGTTCAGGTCCTCCTTTAGCGCCGGCCGCCGTGCAAGTCTGGTCTGCGCCTCGGTATATGCCCGGGATACGGGTTCCAGGGCCCCTGCCTCCGCTTCCAGGCGCTTCAGAGCCTCCGGGTCGAACCCGAGCCTGTAGAGCCTTGTCTCGGCCTCATCCCGCCGGGCCAGGTGATCCGCAGCATCGGCGATGAGCCGCTCTCTCTCCTCCAGGAGGACAGGGAGACGGCTGCACTCGCCCCGCAGGGTATCGGCCTTCGCCCGTTTCCCGGCGAGGACGCGGATCCGTTCCCTGAGAGATTCATGCGCCGCCGGGTCGTAACCCTCGAGACCGAGAGCCCGGATCTCGGCCCGGTGCTCATCCGCCTCGGCCTGCCAGCGTCTCATCAGGCCGACGCTCTGCTCGTAGCGTGATGCTGCGAGAGCGTGCTGTTCTTTCAGGCGCTGGAGGGCCGCCCGCTGAGCGTACAGGCTCTTCAGTTCGGCGGCAAGCCTCTTCTGCCCGGCGACCGCCAGGGCATACTCCTCATCGAGATCGGCAAGGGCCCTATCCAGAGATCCGGCGGTAGATGCCAGGTCTGCGAGGAGGTCCTGGTAGTGGTCACCGAGGCTCTGGCGGCACATGGGGCACGTCCCCTCGGGCCCGGCGGCCAGGATCTCTTCCCTGTGCCCGGCCACCTTCTGGATCTCCCGGCGGATCGCCTCCCGGCGTTCGGCGAAGGCGCTGATCCGCGATGTAAGGTCGTCCTTTCTGCGCTCCGCCGCCTCGATCCGCTCCTCGACACCCTCGAGTTCAGCGATCTGCCGGGAAAGATCGGAGATCTCGCTCTCGATCCGGCGCGCCGCCGCGGATGCGGCCTCGGCCTCGTGCAGAGACCGCTCCACCTGCCGGGCGTGCTCCTGCGCCTCCTGGTAAACCTCCAGGCGGGCGAGAAGGCTCTCGTAGTCTGCCGTCTCCTCCTCGAGCGCACGGAGATCTCTCTCCTTCTCTTCGAGCTCCTGGATATCGGCCCGGTTCTCCAGGACGCGCTTCTCGAGGTGAGCAAACCGCTCGTCCAGCCTGGCGATCTCCTCACGGAGGGCGTCATAATCCGGCTGGAGGGCTTTCATCGCCGCAATACGCTCGCGAAGAGCCCGGGCGCTCCTGACATCCTCTTCAAGTGCGGCAACCGTCCGTTCGTCCTCTGCAAGCGCCGCAAGGTCGGTCTCAAGCCGTGAAATGCGCTCAGCGTGGTCACGGATCTGCTCCTCAAGACTGGCTGCTTCGAGGTTCAGGCGCTCGGCGTGCGCCTTCTCCTCTGCAAGCGCGGCGACCTCCGCCTTCAGCGGCTCGTAGCGCTCTACGATCGGTTGAAGTTCGTCAAGGTCGGCCTGCAGCCGCTGCCGGGCCGCGATCTCGGTCTCCATATCCCGGCACTCGGCACGCAGCCGCTCGATATCGGCCGTGAGCCTCTCCTCCTCACGTTCAAGTTCCCGGCAGCGTTCCCGCAGGTCAAGCAGCCTCTCGTAGTCGCGGCGGGCACTCTCAAGTTCCTCACGGGCGCCGGTCTCCGCGGTCCGGGCGTTTGCCGCCTCTTCCTCCGCACCGGCAACCGCAGTCCGCAACTCCAGAAGATGCCCGCGAATCCCGTCGGGATCCAGTTCCTGGAGCCTTCCGGAGAGTTCCCGGCATGTCCCCTCCCGGGCATCTATGAGTTCTTTGAGACACTCCATGCTGTCCTTCTTGAGGTAATCGATGCCCAGAACCTGCATGAACCAGTCTTTCCTTGACCCCGCACGACTCTCCAGCAGGGCAAGAAGTTCCTTCTGCCCGGCGTAGATGGTGTTTCGGAAGTCGCCCGCCCCCATCCCGACGATCCGCTGGATCTCCGATGCCACTTTCTGGACGCTGTTTGCCAGGAGTTTCTGGTTCATGTAGAGGTTTGCCTCATGCAGGGTCGAGGATGGGCGGCGTTTGAACCTCCGGAGAACTGTGTAATCGTTGCCGCTGAGAGAGAAGTCCAGGCGGACCTCGCAGACGTCCTGCGGGCCTGCAAACGAGCTGACGATGTAATCGCCGTCAAGCCCCGTCCCCTGGAGGCCGTAGAGCGCAAACAGTATGCCGCTGACTATGCTGCTCTTCCCGGCGCCGTTGTTCCCGATGATCCCGGTTATACCGTCCTGGAAGATGATCTCCTGGTCGCGGAACCGCTTGAAGTTCTTCATCCAGAGCCTATTCAGCAGCACTCTCTCCCTCTCTGTGGCGTGCGATGACCGACCGGAGAACATCCATCCCGGTCTTCTTCACAAACTCTGCGTCGGCAGGCGCAAGGTGCTCCCTCTCCACAAACTTCTCGAACTCGGTGACGTAGTCCAGACCTGCAAGCGAGTCCTGGTGAAAGACGTGGTATGGGTCATCAACGGTCAGGGCCTGCAGCCTCAGGTCCAGGGTGCGGTTCCGGAGGTCCTGGAGGGCTTTCTGGTCGAGGGCCCGGAGCGTCTCGCGGCGTATCCCATCGAGCGTGATCTGGCAGATCGCGCCCTCGATCTCTTCCCACCGGGCCTCGGCCGCCTCCAGGATGGACGCGACAACCTCCCCGGCCGTCAGACCGTCGGAGTTGATCCTGCCCAGGTTGAGCATCGGTGTCTGCGGAAGGTCGATATGCTCGATATCGCCGGCGGCAAGATTCACCAGGAGTCCGCCCTTCCTGTCATCGATCTCTCCGTAGTTGCAGTATTCAAGCGAACCGCTGTACCAGGCGTTCTCCGCGACCTGGACCTGGCCGTGGTAGTGGCCGAGCGCGATGTAGTCGAACCTGTCGGAGAGGATGGTCGCGTCAAGTTCGTGCTCGGCGACGGTGTGAAGCCGCCGGTCGGATAGGATGGCTGCAAGCCCGTGGGTGACAAGCACATTCGTGCCGCCGGAGAACTCGATCTCCTCAAACGCCCTCCGATAACCCGCGGGCTCGATCATGTTCGGGATGAGGTGAAAGACCGTATCCCCGAGTTCGACCCTCCGGTAGCGGTTGTTGTGGGCGGCGTAGAGGTCTGCTGCACGGTAGCCGCCGCGTTCCAGCACCTCAAACGGCGACGCCGTGTAACGCGTCCTGGCCATGCTGTGGTTGCCCGCGACAACGATCATGGGAATCCCTGCCTCATGCAGCCGGGCGAGGGCGTCGAGCGCCGTCGTGTAGGCGCGGGTCTTTGGTTTGACCTGGTGGAAGAGGTCGCCGGCGTGGACGAGCGCATCGGGGCGGATGGCGATTATCCGGTCGATGGCGGCGAGGAAGTTGTTGTAGATGAGTTGTTCACGCAGGTTCATCCCGGTCTCCGGGTCGATGCGGCTGAATGCCGATAATCCAAGGTGTGTGTCTGCCAGGTGAACGATCTTCATGCCTTATAATTCTCCCTGCGGCCAGAGTATAAAAGCCTGATCTGCGCGGTGCGAAAGTGTTCGGGGGCCATAATACGCGTAGTCTAATATATCCTCACTGATATTTGTATGGTGATATTGTGTCAAAACGGGCCGTTGATGCAGTTTTTCAGGCACTATTCCTCTTAACCGATATCCGGTTCCTGCTCCGGGAGACCGCTCCCGACCACGAACTGGACGAGGGGCAGCGGGAACGCGCCGCAACAACCCTGGAGAAGGTAAGACGGCAGGTTGCAATCCTTGAAGAGGAGCTGGTCGGGTGAGGTGCGCCTCCGATATCGAGGCCCGCGATGTGGAGGAGATCTACATCAACATCGACCCCATCCAGGCCGGGGGGCGGCTTACCGCGGACGCCATGAAGGCGGTGATAGCATACGCCGACGGCTACTCGGTCTGTGACAACTGCCGGAGCCCATTCAGGCTCGATTATATCCAGAAACCCCCGATCGCCCAGTTCCACGCCGACCTTGCCCGGTGGCTGAATATGGACGCTGTCCGGGTGGTCCCCGGAGCGCGCCGGGGGTTCCAGGCGGTCGCGAGCAGTCTTGTGGAGAGGGGCGACCCGGTCATCCTGGCATCGCTTGCCCACTACACGGAGTTCCTGGCGATCGAGGAGGCTGGCGGGATCCCGCGTGAGATCCCGAAGGACGACTCAAACAGGATCACCGCCGATGCCGCGGCGGAGAGGATAGAAGCGGTGAGTCGGGAGTTTTCGAGGACGCCGCCGCTCCTCTTCATCGACCATGTCGATTACCAGTACGGGAACGTCCACGACGTCAAGGGGATCACAAAGGCCGCCCACCAGTATGACATACCGGTGCTGGTCAACGGCGCCTACACCGTGGGGATCATGCCCGTCGACGGGAAGGCGCTCGGCGCCGATTTTCTGGTGGGCTCAGGGCACAAGAGCATGGCCGCCCCGGCACCATCGGGGGTTCTCGCGGCAGCGGAGGAGTACGCCGGGAAGGTGTTCCGGACGACAGAGGCGAGGGGTGATCTGACCGGCAGGACGTTCGGCATAAAGGAGGTCGAGATGATGGGCTGCACCCTGATGGGCGTTACCGTCGTCGGTATGATGGCCTCGTTCCCCCACGTCCAGGAGCGGGTGAATCACTGGGAGACGGAGGTTGCACACTCTCAGGCGGTCGTCGACAGCCTTCTCTCCATCGAGGGGACGAAGGTGCTCTCCGAATACCCGAGAAGACACACCCTGACCCGGATCGATACACGCGAGTCGTTTGACCGCGTTGCGCAGCAGCACAAGAAGAAGGGCTATTTCCTCTCAAACGACCTCAAGAAGAGGGGTGTTATCGGCGTTATCCCGGGCTCCACGCGGGTCTGGAAGTTCAACACCTTCGGGCTGACGGAAAAACAGATCCGGCATCTCTCAGAGGCTTTTATAGAGATTGCGCGTGAGAACGGGTTAAGTATCATCTGAGGTGGAGGCTGCCTCCTCTACCGCACCGTTTTTTGCGCGGATCACCCGCACACTTGCCGCCGCCCGTTCTGCCAGCCCCACGGCATCGATCTCCTCCTCGATCCGGGCGATGGTCTCTGCGGGCGCTGCCGTCGAGGGGTAACGGGGGGCGGCCGCACACCCGATCTCCCCTGGATTGGCCTCAAACGTCCCGATGCTGCGGGCGCGCCCGACAACCTCATCCTTGTCAAACCCGATCAGCGGCCGGAGCACGGGGAGGGTCGTTGCGGCGGATATCACCGCCATGTTGGCGAGCGTCTGGGAGGCCACCTGCCCCAGGTTGTCGCCGGTGACGATGGCGTGTGCCCCCCGTTCCTCTGCAAGGATGCCTGCCACCCGGAGCATGAACCGTTTGCAGAGGACGCAGCGGTAACGCGGCTCTTTTAAGGCGGTGATGACCTCAAAGAAGGGCTCCATATCGACAACCAGAAGGTCGAGGGCGCGGCCCGGCACCCAGGAGGAGAGGCGAGCGTGGTTCTGCAGGACTTTTCGCTCGACATCGGCCCCGCCAAACCGGCCGCCGTGCATGTTGATGTGGAGCATGCGGCACCCCCGGCGCATCATCAGCCAGGACGCAACCGGCGAGTCTATCCCCGCCGAGAGGAGGGTGATGACCACCCCCTGTGTCCCGTAAGGGAGTCCACCCGGCCCGGGGATCTTCTCGTCGTAGACGAGACCGCCGAACTCTCTTGCCTCGACAGAGACCTCGTAATCGGGGTGTGTCAGGTCAACCCTGACCCCGTCAAACCGTTCGAGGATGGCCGACCCGACCGCCGCCGCAAGTTCCTGGCTGGAGAAACCCGGGACGCCAGACCGCCGTGCCCGGACAGCAAACGACATCCCGGGACGGAGGCGACGCTCTGCGCGTTTGAGGGCTGCGGTCGTTATACCCTCTATATCGGCCGTCGTCACGGTGCAGACGCTCGCGCTCACCACCCCAAAGACCCTGGCGGCCGTCTCGGCGATCCGGGCGGGGTCATCGCCGTATATAAGTATCCGTCCGCGGTGGGTCTCGATCCGGTGGGCGAGCCCTTCTGCCTCCAGCGCAAGGCCGATGTTCTCTGCCATGGCCGAGACAAACCGTCGCTTCACCCGCTCGCTCTTGAGAAAGACCTCACCGTACCTGACCATCACCGCTTCCACCGGTTCACCCCCTATCATCACCCTATCATGTGCCTGGTTGT
>ERZ795047.3574-NODE-3574-length-13786-cov-24.091181_pt1 | contig 13786 bp, 8 predicted proteins | sample MGYA00375131_ERZ795047 | MGnify/ENA primary metagenome ERZ795047 (study PRJEB30176, sample SAMN05720228) | activated sludge metagenome | isolation source: Anaerobic digester | place: Japan | collected 2015-05-20 ... | reverse complement strand
CCACCCACATGGTGAAGTCAATGCTCGCGCCGGCCGGCAGGCCATTGACGGCGATATAGTCCACGCTGGTGTCGACGAGAGGGTCTGGGAACTCGCTCTCGTAGAGGTCTACCCAGAACAGCGAGGGGATGTCCGCGCCGCCCTGATTCTTTACTTGCACGGAGAAGTTGATCTTGCGGTAAGTCCCCAGCGGCGGGGTGCTGGCCAGCTGCAGGTCTCTGACCACCAGGTCCGGCACGGGGCAGGGGCAGGTGAACGGCGCCGTAGCCAGGCCAACCTGGGTGCCGCCCTGATCTTTCTTGGTCCAGGCTTCAGCCCTCACTTCGTGGGGAACATAAGCGGCAATATTGGTGACATTGATGGTGTAGACCCAACTCGACGTGCTGATTTTCTGCCCGGTATTGACGAAGCGGACGCCGTCGAAGTAAATGGCGAGGTAATTGCCGGCGGGCCAGTTGTACCCGCGCACGCTGATGGTTTGATTGCCCGCCGGTCCGCAGGTTGGGTTGAGCGTGATATAGGCGCCAGTTGGCAAGGGGGTGGGTGTGGGCGTGGGCGTCGGCGTCCCGCCCTGGACGACGGTCGAATCCTGCCGGCCGTAGCCCTGGACGATCAGCGTCATGCCGGCTTCCAGGGGCGGCAGGTTATCAAAGAGGAAAGTGCCGTCTGCCGCGACGGTGACGGAGCGCTGCAGGCCGGTCTGGATGATACGCAGGGTCACGATCTCGCCCGGTTGCGCCGTCCCGCGCACCACGGTAGTTCCCATCATCACCGGCTTCTGGATGACGATAGCGGCAATGGGGACGGGGGTGGCCGTAGGGGTGGGCGTCTGAGTCGGGGTTGGGGTGGGCGTTGGGGTAGGGGGACAGGTTTGAAACGTGATGGTGTATTCCTGTACAGGCGAATCTGGATATTTGTTTTTAGTAGACGCAAGCCGCAGTGTGTGGTAATCTTCTGCGGTGATGTTGAGGCCATTGACCGGCAAGGTGAAATTTGCTGAGGCAACTTTGCCGTAATCTCTTACAACAGGGGTCGTGCCGCCATCGTAAAAGACCTGGTAATAATATCCGCCTGGGATAGTGGCCCAGTTAAAAGCATGGATGAGGAGGTTTTGTGTTCCAGGATTGTAGCAAGTGCGATCCAGGGTGAAATATTGGCCTGTGGCTGGCGATGTAGGGGTCGGGAAAGGCGTGGGGGTAGAAGGTGGAGGCGTTGTGGGTTCCTCACCGCCCCCCGGCGGCGGCACGGTCGGCGGGGGATCAATGACCAGCCCCACATTCTGGATCGTGCGCGAGGCCGTGTTCTCCAACACGAGCGGCCCGATGAAGGGATCGAACAGCGGCGTCAGCGCCTCGACGTTGTATTGCACTTCGACGTTCACCCGCGAGCTGCCGGCGACCACTTGTGTCGGATCGGTGGTCGTGGGTGTGCCGGGACCGGAATCGTACCAGACCCAAATGGCTACCTCCTCGGCTGGCACCAGGCTGATGAACTCCCGAGCCCGCGCGCTGATGCCGCCGTAGTTGCGTGGACTGGTCACGCCATAACGGGCGCCTTCCCGCGCGGCGTTGAACAGGTTGCTGTAGATGAAGAGCACTCGTCCAAACTCGAAAATCCCCAGCAGGATTAACAGGAGGAGGGGCAGAATCAGCGCAAATTCCACCAACCCCTGCCCTTTGGGACGTCGGTTACTGCGTTTCGCCATGAGCATATTTTTGTCTCCCCGCCCTTGTCTCTGAATGAACGCCTGAACGATGCTTACCATTTTCTATCTATTATATCGCTGCTTCAGGAAAATGGTAACGCCAGATTGTGACGGAAACGGCGAGTTTCGCTAGTACGCTGGTCATGGGGGCTTGAATTGCCCGTCACTGGACGGGGGGTCTATTCGTTTTATAATGTAGAGGACCAACTCAAAGGCAGGTGCGGCGTTTCCATGGGTCCTCCGACAGGGGCTGATAACGAGGCAGAAGTGATTCGACGGGCGCGCAGCGGCGACCAGGCGGCGCTCGGACAGCTGTATGAGCGGTATGTGGACGCGGTCTATCGCTACATGCTGTATCGTACCGGCAGCCGTGAGACGGCGGAGGACTTGAGCGCCGAAGTTTTTGCGCAAATGCTCACCGCCATCGCGCGTTATGAGGATAAAGGCCTGCCCTTTGGCGCCTGGCTGTTTCGCATCGCCCGCGCCCGGCTGGTGGATTACTGGCGGCAGAGCCGTCGTCGGGAGGAACAGTTTCTCCCGCTTTCGGACGAGGTCGAGGCTTCCTTTGTGGGTGCGGAGTCTGCAGAAGGGGAGGGGATGGCCTCACGGGGCGATTCCCGGGCCTTGCTGCAGGCGTTGGGGTATCTGAGTCAGGCGGAACGCGAGTTGATTTTGCTGCGCTTTGCCGCCGGCCTGAACAATCAGGAGATCGCGCTGATCGTCAACAGCAATTCCAAGGCGGTCAAGAGCATGATGTATCGGGCCTTGCGCAAATTGCGCGAGATTTTGGAGCGGCAAGAGCAATTCTATCGGTCACAAGATGAGGGACGAGGATGAGCGTGCAGAACATGGATGAATGGCGGAAACTGGCCACGGCGCTGCAGGGTCTGGATCGTCCGCGCGTTTCTGAGGCGGCGCGGGCGCGCATCTGGCAGGCAGCGCTCGCGCAAGCGGCCTCGCCGCGCCGTTCCGCGCCGGCGCCGTTCTTCCGCGCCCTGGCGCGGGGGATCGTGATCGGGGTGCTGCTCATCGCTGGGGCATTCTGGATCCTGTGGCGCAGCGCCCCGGGGGATGCGCTCTATCCGGTGGCGCGGGAGCTCGAGGCGCGCGGGCGGACGTTGGCCCCTGCAGGACAGCAGAGCTTCGTGGAGCTGCAGGTCTTGAATCGGCGCGCGGCAGAGGTGCAGCGCCTGGTGCAGCGCGACGCGGAGGTGCCCCAGGAGCTGATCGCGGAGCTGGCGCGCGGCGCCAACAAAATCGCGGCCGAGCCTGAGGCCTGGGGGGGACCCTCCGCTGTGGCGACGGTGGAGCGGCAGGTGAGCGCGTTGCAACTCGCCGCGGCAACTCAGCCGGCGAATCGGCAGACCATCGGCGCGTTGGAAATGGCCGTGGCCGCGTTGAACGATGTGCAGCGCGCGACGACCGATCAGTGACCCGGCGTCTGGACTTCTGGAAAGCGTGTGCGGGGTTTCAACTTCCCTGCACACGCTTTTGTATGCCGGGGCCCTGGTCATGACGCGACTTCTGAGGGTTGATTTGCTCTCCTGTTAAATACCTCCATCTTGAATTGCAGATTTTAACCTGACCATAATTGTGTTATAATGGCACTACATCTTAGTGCAACCGATGGTGGCATGTCAGAAAACAACGTTGCGATGAGCGCCGTACAGGCGCGTCTTGATTATACCTTCCAACGTCCGGAGCTGTTGACCCTGGCGTTGACGCATCCCTCGTATGCTCATGAGCACCCTGAGGAAGGCGGCGAGGAACATCATAATCAGCGCCTGGAATTCCTCGGCGATGCGGTGCTGGATTTCCTCGTGGCTTCCTGGCTTTTTGAGCAGCACCCCGATTTCTCCGAAGGCCCATTGACCCGATTGCGGGCGACGTTGGTCTGCACGGCGTCGCTGGCGCGGCTGGCAGTGGACCTCGGCGTGGACGCGGCCCTGCGGCTCGGACACGGCGAGGAAGAGAGCGGTGGGAGGAAGCGTCCCGCCAATCTCTGTGACGCGCTGGAAGCCCTCGTGGGCGCGCTGTATCTCGACGGGGACCTGGAGAGCGTGTGGACGCGCCTGGAGCCGTGGTTCGCGCGTGAGGCGGAAACCATCCTCGCGGCAGAATCCTACCTCGATGCCAAGTCGCGCTTCCAGGAATGGGTGCAGGCGGAGACCGGCATCACCCCGACCTATCGCATTGTCGGCGACAGCGGCCCTGATCACGCTAAGACTTTCATCGCTCAAGTGTTGTTGGGGGAACGTGTGGTCGGCGAGGGGGTCGGGTCGAGCAAGCGCGCGGCGGAACAGGCCGCGGCTCAGGCGGCGCTGGCGGCGATGGGGGAGGGTCTCGCGTCATCCGTGGGCACGTAGGCACGTGTGAACGTGTGAACGTGGACACGTGTGAACGTGAGTGACTCGCTTTTTCGCCGATTCGCTTTTTCGCTTATTCGCTTTTTCGCTTATTCGCTTTTTCGCTTATTCGCTTTTTCGCTGATTTGAGGGTAAGTCTATGATGCGTTTTGATCGTTTTACCGAGCGCGCGCAGGAAGCGGCGCGGCGCGCTGTGGAATTGATGACCCATTACGGCCACAGTCAGGTGGACGTTGAACATCTCCTGCTGGCGTTGGTGAATCAACCGGATGGGATGGTGCCGGACCTGCTAACGGATTTGGGCGTGGAGCCGGCATTGTTGGCGGAACAGCTCGATGGCATGTTGCGCGCGACCTCGCGCCCGGGCATTTACGGCGCGGGAGGACGGCAACAGGTGTTCAGCACGCCGCGCGTCAACCGCACGATCGAGCTCGCCGGCATCGAGGCCAGCCAGCTCAAGGACGAGTACATCTCCACCGAACATCTGTTCCTGGCAATTTTGCAGGAACGCAATACTGCCGTGGCGCGCTTGCTGCAGGAATTCAACCTCACCCGCGAGCGCGCGCTGGAGGCCCTGCAGCGCCTGCGCGGCGGGCAGCACGTCACGCATCCGCAGGCTGAATCACAGTTCCGTGTGCTGGAAAAATACAGTCGCGATCTGACCGCCATGGCGCGTGAGCAGCGGCTTGATCCCGTCATCGGGCGTGACGAAGAGATCAGCCGGGTGATCCAGATCCTCGTCCGCCGCACCAAAAACAATCCTGTGCTCATCGGCGAGCCGGGCGTCGGCAAGACGGCGATCATCGAGGGGTTGGCCCAGAAAATCGTGCGCGATGACGTGCCTGAAATCCTCAAGGGCAAGCGGATCTTGCAGCTGGATCTGGGAGGTCTGGTTGCCGGGACCCGTTTCCGCGGCGAGTTCGAGGAGCGGCTCAAGAACATTTTAGAGGAAGTGCAGCGCGCGCAGGGGGAAGTCATTCTCTTCATTGACGAGCTGCACACCGTGGTGGGCGCCGGCAATGCAGCCGGCGCGCTGGATGCCTCTAACATGATCAAGCCGGCGCTTGCGCGCGGGGAATTGCAGTGCGTCGGCGCGACGACGCTCGACGAATACCGCCAATACATCGAGCGCGACGGGGCGCTCGAGCGCCGCTTCGCCCCGGTCTTTGTCGAGGAGCCCTCGGTCGAGGACACCATCGAGATGCTGCGCGGCCTCGCCAGGCGCTACGAGGCCCATCACCGGGTGACGATCAGCGACAGCGCCCTGGTGGCGGCGGCGCAGCTCTCCCATCGCTACGTGACCGATCGCCATCTGCCGGACAAGGCGATTGACGTGATGGACGAGGCGGCCGCGCGTTTGCGGGTGCGGCTTTACACGCTGCCGCCCGATCTCAAACGCCTGGAGGACGAGTTGCGGCGTCTCCGCGCGGAAGAGGAGGCGGCGGGCGCGGCGCGCGATTACGAACGGGCTGCGGAGATCAAGGTGCAGCGGTTGCGGTTGGAACAGGCCTTTGAAAAGCAGCGCGGTGAATGGCTGGACACCCATCACCTCGATGAGACTGTGGAGGCCGCCGACATCGCGGCGGTCGTCTCCGCGTGGACGGGCATCCCCGTCTCGCAGGTCATGGAAAGCGAGGCGCAGAAGTTGCTGCGCATGGAAGAGGCGTTGGGGGAGCGCATCGTCGGGCAACAGGAAGCGCTCCATGCCATCGCGGACGCGATTCGTCGTGCCCGCGCCGGGCTGAAGGACCCGCGTCGCCCCATCGGCACCTTCCTGTTCCTGGGCGCATCGGGCGTTGGGAAGACGGAGACGGCCAAGGCGTTGGCGGCTTTCCTCTTTGATGATGAGGATGCGCTGCTGCGGGTGGACATGAGCGAATACCGGGAGGCGCACACCGTCTCGCGGCTGTTTGGCGCACCGCCGGGCTACGTGGGCTACGAGCAGGGAGGGCAGCTCACCGAAGCGGTGCGGCGGCGTCCCTATCAGGTCGTGCTCTTCGACGAGATCGAAAAGGCGCACGCCGACGTGTGGAACACCTTGTTGCAGATTCTCGATGAGGGGCGGCTGACCGACGGGCAGGGCCATGTGGTGGACTTCCGTCACACGCTCATCATCATGACCTCCAACGTGGGGACGGAAATGCTGCGGCGCGGCGGGGCGTTGGGATTTGCCCATGCCGGCGCGGCGGAAGAGGACGGTGCGCGTCAGCGGGTACTGGCCGCCTTGCGGCAGACCTTCCGCCCGGAATTCCTCAACCGGGTGGACGAGATCATTGTCTTTGGGCCGCTCACCCTGGAGGACATGGAGCGGATCGTCCATTTGCAGATGCAGGAAGTGGAGGCGCGGTTGCAGGAATACGGTTTGCGCATGCGGCTCCTGCCGGCTGCCGCGCGCTGGCTAGCGCAGCAGGGCTATGATCCGCAATACGGCGCGCGTCCCCTGCGCCGGGCCATTCAGCGCTACGTCGAAAGCCCTCTGAGCCTCCGCATTTTGAGCGGCGATTTTGGCCCTGACACCCTTGTGGAAATTGACCTGGAGGGAGAGGAGCTGGTTTTTCGTCCTCAGGCCGCCGCGGTGACGGTGGATGCCTCGGTTGAGGAGATGACATAATCCCGTAATGTTTCCCGATGGGCTCCAAAAGTGATATTCTGCACTGGCAATAAGGTCTTTTCCTTCTGGTCATGTTGCCAAACTTGCGGTATGATGTATAACTAGAGCAGGCGCCTATCGGGGGGTCTGCAAGTGGTGTTACACTTCTATCCAAGGGGTGCACTTTTAAGGAGGTGGTGCAATCGCATAGGCGCAGAGATACGTGAACAAGTCCCATTTTGGTTGTGAAGTTTCCAATCCTGTCGTTTGAAATCTGGAATCTGAAACTTTGAAATTCTGAAGGAGGAGTCCTATGTTGAAAAAGTTTTGGGCTGTGTTGAGCCTGATGTTGATTGCCAGCATGTTGTTGGCCGCGTGTGGTGCTAAGCCGACGGCTACGCCCACGCAAGAAGTGACGCAGCAGCCGACCCAGGAAACCAAGCCGGCCTTCAAGGTGGGCATGGTCACCGACATGGGCGGGATTGACGATAAGTCCTTCAACGCGACGGCGTGGAAGGGCGTCGAGATGGCGATCAAGGACCTGGGGATTGACGGGTCATACCTCGAGTCGCAGCAGCAGACGGATTACGCGACGAACATCACGCAGTACATCAAACAGGGGGCCAATCTCATCGTGACGGTGGGGTTCCTGCTGGCCGATGACACTGCCAAGTTCGCGGCGGAGAATCCCAACGTCAACTTCGCCATCGTGGACAACAGCTCGCTGGGCCCGAACGTGCGGGGTCTGACCTTCTCGACCGATCAGGCGGGGTTCCTGGCCGGGTACGTGGCGGCCGCGGCGACGAAGACGGGCAAGGTAGCCACCTTCGGCGGCATCAACATCCCGCCGGTCACCATCTTCATGGTGGGTTTCGAGGCCGGAGTGAAGTACTACAACCAGCAGAAGGGCACGAACGTGCAGGTGCTGGGTTGGGACACGGCCAAGAACAACGGGGTGTTCGCGGGGAACTTCGAGTCCACGGATGATGGTCGCCGCATCGCGGAGGAGTTCATGTCCGAGGGCGCCGACGTCGTCATGCCCGTGGCGGGCCCGGTGGGTCTGGGAAGCGCGCAGGCGGTGCAGGAGCATGGGAATGCCTGGGTCATCGGCGTGGACACCGACTGGACCATCAGCGCGGCGCAGTACAAGGACGTCGTGCTCACCAGCGTGATGAAGAATATGGACGTGGCCGTGTATGACACCATCAAGTTGGTGATGGATCCGAACTTCAAGGGATTCAACGGCGAGAACTACGTGGGCACGCTGGCGAATAACGGCGTGGGCATCGCCCCCGTGGCGGCTGGCGCTGTACCTGCCGATGTGCTCAAGGAAATTGAGACCCTCAAGCAGGGCATCATTGACGGGAAGATTGACACTGGCTGGGCTGCTTATCTGGCGAGCCTGGAGAAGCCGACGCCTGCGCCGGCTCTCAAGGTGGGCATGGTCACCGACATGGGCGGGATTGACGATAAGTCCTTCAACGCGACGGCGTGGAAGGGCGTCGAGATGGCGATCAAGGACCTGGGGATTGACGGGTCATACCTCGAGTCGCAGCAGCAGACGGATTACGCGACGAACATCACGCAGTACATCAAACAGGGGGCCAATCTCATCGTGACGGTGGGGTTCCTGCTGGCCGATGACACTGCCAAGTTCGCGGCGGAGAATCCCAACGTCAACTTCGCCATCGTGGACAACAGCTCGCTGGGCCCGAACGTGCGGGGTCTGACCTTCTCGACCGATCAGGCGGGGTTCCTGGCCGGGTACGTGGCGGCCGCGGCGACGAAGACGGGCAAGGTAGCCACCTTCGGCGGCATCAACATCCCGCCGGTCACCATCTTCATGGTGGGTTTCGAGGCCGGAGTGAAGTACTACAACCAGCAGAAGGGCACGAACGTGCAGGTGCTGGGTTGGGACACGGCCAAGAACAACGGGGTGTTCGCGGGGAACTTCGAGTCCACGGATGATGGTCGCCGCATCGCGGAGGAGTTCATGTCCGAGGGCGCCGACGTCGTCATGCCCGTGGCGGGCCCGGTGGGTCTGGGAAGCGCGCAGGCGGTGCAGGAGCATGGGAATGCCTGGGTCATCGGCGTGGACACCGACTGGACCATCAGCGCGGCGCAGTACAAGGACGTCGTGCTCACCAGCGTGATGAAGAATATGGACGTGGCCGTGTATGACACCATCAAGTTGGTGATGGATCCGAACTTCAAGGGATTCAACGGCGAGAACTACGTGGGCACGCTGGCGAATAACGGCGTGGGCATCGCCCCCGTGGCGGCTGGCGCTGTACCTGCCGATGTGCTCAAGGAAATTGAGACCCTCAAGCAGGGCATCATTGACGGGAAGATTGACACTGGCTGGGCTGCTTATCTGGCGAGCCTCCAGTAATCTGTGTGGGCCGAGGGCGGCGTTGCACGGGCGACGCCGCCCTTTGTTCATCTGGAGCATTTTCTGCTTTGGCCTGCCCGAAGACCGAGGACCGCTCGGCAGTCCCCGGCCTTCGGGCGGCCGGGCAGGAAGGGACTTTGTCGCCGGGGGGTTATGGGAGCGGAAGAGCCCTTAGCGGCGCCGCATGATTGGGTCCCCTGCTGTGGTGACGATCGGTGCGGCAAGTATCAGCTAACCCGGCCATTACCCCCCATCCCATCTCATTAGATCTGCTTCACACATTGCGTTTCGATCGCAGGAAAGGAGCAAACTGCATGCCCCCAGTTCTGGAATTAAAAGGCATTACCAAGCACTTTCCCGGAGTTCTGGCGAATGATCATATTGATCTGACGCTGAACGAAGGGGAAGTGCTCGCGCTTCTGGGCGAGAATGGGGCCGGCAAAAGCACACTCATGAATGTGCTTTATGGCCTGTATGCGCCCGATGAAGGTGAAATCTGGGTTCGCGGGAAGAAAGTGGAGATCCACAGCCCGAATGACGCGATTGCCCTGGGCATCGGCATGGTGCATCAGCACTTCATGCTGGTGCCGGTGCTCACGGTGACCGAAAACGTCATGTTGGGGATGGAAAGCCTCAAGAACGGGATTTTCCTGGATCGGGAGAGCGCCGCTAAGCGTGTCCGCGAGATCTCCGAGCGCTACCACCTGGAATTGAACCCCGATGATTTGGTCGGCAACCTGCCCGTGGGCCTGCAACAACGGGTGGAAATCATCAAACTGCTGTACCGTAAAGCCGACATCCTGATCTTTGACGAGCCGACTGCCGTGCTCACCCCACAAGAAGTCGAGGGCTTCTTTGAGATGGTGCGGACGCTGGTCGCGCAGGGCAAATCGGTGATCTTCATTTCGCACAAACTGAAGGAAGTGCTGGCGCTCTCGAACCAGATTGCGGTGCTGCGGCGCGGCAAGCTGGTAGGCATGGCGGATCCCCATCAGACGGATGAGCGCCACCTGGCCTCGTTGATGGTGGGCCGCGAGGTCATCCTCACTGTTCCAAAGGAGCCGGCGCAACCCCAGGAGGTCGTGCTTGCCGTCGAGGGGTTGAGGGTCATGGGCGACCGGGGCGAGGTGGCGGTCAAAGGGATCGGTTTTGACATCCGCGCCGGCGAGATTGTGGGCGTAGCGGGCGTGCAGGGCAACGGTCAGACCGAGCTGGTCGAGGCGTTGACCGGCCTGCGCCGCGTGATAGATGGCACCATCACCGTCGTGGGGGCAGACGTCACCCATGCTACGCCACGGCTCATCACCGAAGCGGGCACGGCGCACATTCCCGAAGATCGTCAGCGGGATGGGTTGGTGTTAGGCTATCCCATCGCCGATAACCTGATCCTGAACACGTATTATCTGCCGCCGGTGGCGAAGGGGCTGGTGCTGCAAGAGCCGGCGATCCGCGAACGCGCTGAGCGGCTGGTGAAGGAATACGATGTGCGCACGCCGGGCATTTTCACGCACGTCGGGAATCTGTCGGGCGGTAATCAGCAGAAAGTGATTGTCGCGCGGGAGTTGAGCCGCGACGTGAAGCTCGTCATCGCCTCGCAACCGACGCGCGGGTTGGACGTCGGCTCGATTGAGTACATTCACTCGCAGCTGGTGCGGAAACGCGATCAGGGTGCCGGCGTGCTGTTGGTCTCGGCGGAACTGGATGAGGTCCTCTCGTTGGCGGATCGCGTCATCGTGATGTTCGACGGGCGGATTATGGGCATTGTCCCCATTGCCACAGCAACCAAAGAGGAAATCGGGTTGTTGATGGCCGGCGTGCATGCACCTACACAGGAGGCGGCGGGATGAGCGCGCAACAACCTCAAGCAAAACGCAGCTGGGCGGCGCCGCTAAAAGTCATCGGACGGAGCGTTGCCGTGCCGCTCCTGGCCGTGATCACGGCCTTGCTGATCGGCGCGTTGTTGATCATCATCACCGATACCACCGTCATCGCGGCTTTCGGTGAGAGCATTGGCCAGGGATTCAAGCGCGCGTGGGAAGTGATCTCCGTGGCCTACGGGGCCTTTTTCTTCGGCGCTTTTGGCGACCTGTATCACTTCACGGAAACGCTGCGCATTGCGACGCCCTACATCTTCGCGGGGCTGGCCGTGGCCGTGGGTTTCCAGGGCGGGCTGTTCAACGTCGGCGCCGAAGGGCAATACTTCATCGGCGGTCTGACGAGTGTGTACGTGGGCTACAGCATCACCGGCCTGCCGTGGTTCATCCATTTGCCGCTGGCCTTGTTGGCGGGCGCGGCAGGCGGGGCCATCTGGGCTGGCATCGTGGGGTTGCTCAAGGCGAAGACGGGTGCCCATGAAGTCATCAACACGATCATGATGAACTATATTGCCTATCGCCTGGCGGAGTTCATGCTGGACGTGGGCGGCCCGATGGCGCGACCCGGCTATCGTCCGGTCAGTCCCGAAATCCAGCCGTCGGCGTACCTGCCGCAGTTCTTCCCCTCCCAACCTGCCATTCGTTTCAACGTGGGGTTCTTCATCGCGCTGGCCGCGGCGGTGCTCGTGTGGTGGCTGTTGTTCAAGACCACGCTGGGATACGAGATTCGCACCGTGGGGCAAAATCCACGGGCGGCGCGATATGCCGGCATCAGCGTCCCGCGCACGATCTTCATCACGATGGCGTTGAGCGGCGCGTTGGCCGGTCTCGCGGCGCCGATGGACATTCTCGGCGTGATTCACTTCATGCCCAATGCTTTCGCTGCGGGGTACGGTTTTGACGCCATCGCGCTGGCATTGCTGGGTAACAGTCATCCCGCCGGCGTGGTGGTGGCCTCGTTGCTGTTTGGCGCGCTGCGCGCGGGCGCATCGAACATGCAGGGCGTGGCGAGAATTCCCATTGACATCACCTCGATTCTCCAGGGGTTGATCATCGTCTTTATCGCCGCTCCGGCCATCATCCGGGCGCTCTATCGTCTGCGGACGCCGGAAGAGGGCGAAGGGCTGGTCACGACCCGAGGCTGGGGGCAGGTGTAGGAGGGAGCGACATGACAACCGATACACTGTTAAAACAGGAAATGCGTCGGGCGCGCACGATGGGAATTGTGTTCCTCGTGTTCGCCGTGGGGATTTTGCTGCTTTTTGTGCCGGGCACGACGACGAGCCAGCGCACGACGTTCACTTTCCAGGCTTCCCGAGGGGAGGCGCTGGCGTTGCCGCCGTTGACCTTTGGAACGCTCACGGGGCTGTATGTGCTGGCGATCCTCACGGCTTTTTTGGGGGCGTGGCAAATCGCCAGGGGCTTCCGGAATCACAATCTGGTGTTGGGCATCGTGGCGCTCTTGTTTGTGCTGGCGTTCCTTTCCTGGGCCGCTAGCGACAAATCCATGAATCTGACCGGGATGTTGCAATCCACTTTGTTGCGGGCTATCCCCATCATTCTGGCAGCGCTCAGCGGAGTCATGTGCGAGAAGAGCGGTGTGGTGAACATCGGCATCGAAGGGATGATGCTTTCCGGCGCTTTTCTGGCGGCGCTCCTTGGCAGTCTGACCGGCAGTCAGTGGGGCGGGTTGCTGGCGGCGCTGTTCGGCGGCGGTTTGATGGCGGCGTTGCTGGCGGTCCTGGCGATTAAATACAAGGTGAGCCAGGTGGTGGCGGGCACGGCGATCAATATTCTGGCGACGGGCCTCACCAGCTACTTCAGTTCCCGTTACCTGCAGACCAACGCGGCGCTCAACAGCCCGCCCACGTTCAAACCGATCGCCATCCCGCTGCTTTCCAAGATCCCCATTATCGGGCCGACGCTCTTCAATCACACGCTGGTGGTCTATTTCACCCTGATCCTGGTGGTGGTGATCCATGTGATGTTCGCCTACACGCGCTGGGGCCTGCGCACGCGCGCGGTCGGTGAACATCCCCGCGCGGCGGATACCCTCGGCATCAATGTGTTCAGGACGCGCTACATTAACGTCATCCTGGGCGGCATGGTCGCTGGCCTGGGTGGCGCTTACCTGGTGCTCAGTTCGGTGGCTCGCTTCGATGAGTTGATGACGGCCGGCAAGGGCTTCATCGGCCTCGCGGCCATGATCTTCGGCAACTGGACTCCCTTTGGCGCGTTGGGAGCGTCGCTCATCTTTGGTTTTGCCGATTCCTTGCAGACGAAACTGGCTATCCTGAGCGTGCCGATTCCTTCGCAGTTCTTGTTGATGGCGCCCTACCTGGTCACGATGATTGTCCTGGCGGGGGTGGTGGGGCAATCGCGCGCTCCTGCCGCCGACGGGCAGCCCTACGAGAAGGAGTGATCTGGCGCGAGGCGTAAGGCGCGTGATGCGTAAAGCGTAAAGCGTAATGCGTAAAGCGTAAAGCGTAATGCGTAAAGCGTAAAGCGTAATGCGTAATGCGGGGAGTCGGGCATTACGCATTACGTTTTTTGAAGGAGAGATATTGGACGCAGATTTTCGCAGATTTGAAATTAGCTGTTGAAATCCACGAAAATTTGCATCCTTGCACCGGAGTTTTTGCCTCTCCTTGCCCCCTTCCTAACGGCGTCTGCGTCGTTGGGGGGCGTATCAGCCTTAGAATTCATTCCGGGGCGGCCTGAGCGCAAACTGAAGTTTGCGTTATATCGGCGACGCAAGTGATTTTTCTCGCTTTCTCGCCTTCTCGCTTTTTCTCGCTTTTTCACTGATTCGCTGACTGCTGACTCGCTGATCTCTATTTGCTGAGGAGCCATGATGGA
>ERZ795047.3560-NODE-3560-length-13827-cov-4.910325_pt1 | contig 13827 bp, 9 predicted proteins | sample MGYA00375131_ERZ795047 | MGnify/ENA primary metagenome ERZ795047 (study PRJEB30176, sample SAMN05720228) | activated sludge metagenome | isolation source: Anaerobic digester | place: Japan | collected 2015-05-20 ... | reverse complement strand
GCTCTCCTCCAAAACGGATACTGTGACTGCCGCGGATGATACTGACGTCGTTCAGGATAATCGTGCTGCCGTTAGGCTCATTTCCGGTGCCTTGGTGACCATATCTGCGATATGAGCCGCTGAGAGTGGGGTCGAATCCTTGAAAAACGACTTCAGGGAAGGTGGCCCCACCCACGTTCTCCAGTCCAAGCTCCTGGGCCCAGTTTCGCCCGTCAAGAAAGCTGTTCGACTGGTTGGCGTTTCGAAAACGATTGTAGCCAATCGCAAAGTGGTTCAAGATCGTCGGGCTGATAGTCCAGTCTTCGGAAATCCGAATAATCCAGCCCGGAGTAGCCTGCGTCTTATCCCCGGTCAACGGCGAGGCCGGAATTTGCGGATCCGGCAGTTGGTAATGCGAGCCGCTTCCATAGCGAAGCCGATAACGGTCGTTGTAAACGAAAGAGCCGCTCAGCTTATGTTCCGCGTTCAGAATGTGATCGATCTTCGTGCTGTAGTTGTCAATGTTCAACACGGGACAGCAGCCCGACACACGCTGGTTGTTGTTCCTCAGCTGAAATAGTGCCGGATCGGGAAGCGCAAACTGCAAAATGTTTTGCGTTACCTGGCTGATCCTGTTTGCCGGGATGATATTGCCGGGAAACGGGTCACGGATCCAGCTGCCGTCCGGAAGCTGTCGGGATGTCGCTGGATCGTAGATCTGTCCGAAGATCACGGGCCGTCCAAGCGCGTCAAAGACCGGCTGGCCCTGTTCGTTTACCAACTGGGTGCCGGAACGAGCATCCCCGGTGAATGCAGGATCAAGAAGTCGGGAGAAATCTCCCCCGTTGAAATCACTGATAGGGAGGCTGTCAGTAAAACCTCCGAGCAGGTAGTTGGTTTGCCGGTTGCCTTCGTAGGAGAAGAAAAAGTGAGTCTTGTCCTTGATTATCGGCCCTCCGAAGGCGGCGCCGAAATTGTGCAACCGGAAGGGACGCTTGTCCACGCCCGCCAAATTGTTCCCCCAGGAATTGGCATTGAGCGCTTCGTTCTGGTGGAACCAGAACGCCGTTCCGTGATACTCGTTGGTTCCTCCCTTTAGGGCGAAGTTGGTTAAACCCGTCTGGGAATTTCCGTATTGTGCGGATGTAGCGCCGGTCTGCAGCTTGAATTCACTCACGGCGTCTACAGTCGGGGTGAATTCGTTGTTGCTGCCGCCGTTTATGTCCATCCGTCCAATCGAGATACCATCGATCAGGATTTCATGTGCGAATGACTGTCCGCCGTTGATGGATCCCTCCCAGGTGCCACCTTGAGTTCCCGGCATCGTCCGGAAGACGAAATCCTGGAGCTGCCGGGTTCCGTCGCCGACCAGGATCGGCCAGGTGTGGACTTCCAACTCGGTAGCGGCGGTGCCGATCTCCGAAGTAGATTTTTCCAGCAGAGGCGCTTGCGTGGAGACCGTGATTTCGTCATCCACGCCCCCTACCTGCAGCATGAAATCGACCGTGACCGTCTGGGTGACCTGTACGCTGACGTTTTCCTGGACCGCAGTCCGGAAGCCGGGCATGGCGGCAGCCACTCGATACTTGCCCGGTACAACGTAGGGCATGCGGTACAACCCGACGTCGGTGGTGACTGTTCTGATCTGGGCGCCGGTCTCCGTGTTCGTAGCCGTAACTTCGGCGCCCGGTACCCCGGCTCCGCTGGGATCAGTTATCGTCCCCGTTATGGTACCGCGCCCGCTTTGCGCAAGCGCCGGGGCCGACACCAGCAGGAGGCACGCAAGGACTGCAAGAAACCTCGAACAACCGCCTGAGCTCATACACTTCCTCCTTAAAAAGGGTCGATTCGCTCTGAACAACTGTAGCGGCTGAGATGTGTGAGAAGAGGTCGCTGCTCAAAAAACGAACCTATAACCCACGACCGGGCCTGGGAAGCCAAGGGAACAGGACCCGCGTTTTGTGCGGGTGTAATATGACTCCTATTATTGTGCGGGAGACCAAGAAAGGTCAAATATCGGCGGGTTAAAAAGTGATGCCATAATCCCCATGGTGAAATCGACCGATTATCAGGCTTTCATCGGGGCCGGACTCCGGAGATTGGAGTCCGGCCGTGTCTGCAGCAGTCCCCTTCGTTTTGGAAGGGGACTGGAAGGGGTGAAAACACAACTTTGCGACTAGATTTCGCGGATCAACTTAAATCCCATCAATCGCGACATTTTTTCGAGGTCTGCCGCGTAATTTCCGAAGAAAGAAACTTTATGCCACGGACCCTGCCAATTGTGGAGCAACTTGTCGGCACTCAGTTCGGCCTCCGACCAGGGGTCGATCAGCCGGCAAACAGGCTTGGTACGGCATCCGCGCGGACTATCCGAATTCCCGATCACCCGGGCGGTATGGTATATGACGGTGTCGCAGTTAATGATCTGAGCGGTGGTGAGAACCTGCCCCTCCGGCATCTCGACCTGAAGGGAGACACCCTTGTTGTCCTCCATGTGAGATCGGAGAATATAGGGGAGCGCTGGCCCCGTCGGCCCGTTCATTCGGGTGGCAGCCACGCAGTGGGCGTAGGTGATGGTGTTTTGCGAGGTGTCGAAGAACGGGTCGGAGACAAACCCTGGTTTCCCGCCGGTGTAGTACTGCAGTATCAGCGACATAAGAGTGGATTGCAGGTCTGCTTCGCAAACGCCGGTCAGCCCTTCGTCAAGCAATCGAGTCCAGGCAACGCACGGATAGGCGCGTAGTTGGCCGCTATAGAATCCCGGAAGACAGTCGATCGTGATGACCGTGGCGTTCTCTTCCTTGAGCAACTGCTTAACCGCCAGATAGAACTTCTCGGAGAGGATTATTTCCTCTCGCGTCGGCTCAACCATTCGCACCGACCCGGCGATAAATTCATCCGCATTTCGCTCTGCGACCCTAGAATCCGCGCTATCCATGAGTTGATTCAGCCGCGTGAAATCGAGCGACTTCACAGTGATTCCGAAATTCTGGCGCATCTTTTCCGGGTTGTAACCCTCGGCCTTTCCGCTTCGGCTGGACAGACAAAGCACCCGGGTTTGCCGCAATCGCCGCATCGTATCCAGTGTCCTGATGTGCGGCTCGATTTCACCTAAATCGCTGCTGTGGACCAGGTCGGCTTGTTGTCCCTCTCGAACCACCCTGGCCACTGTGATGAAACCCGCGGTGCTAGGTGATGGGAAGTAGAAGATCTTGGGAGGCGCGAGACTCAGCGTCTTCTCCGTCAGCCCGCCATCGGGAATCGAGAGTGCAAATATCAACACTCCATCGACATCATGGAGTTTCCGGGCGCAGGCGGCGAGATCCTCGTCTGACTTTAGAACGTCGCCGCCGACAAACTCGACAGAAAACCCTGATTTTCGATTTCGAGCCTTCCACAATTCGGCCAGCTTCGACAACTCGGCCAGGTAGGCCCGGCTTTCAGCCCCCGGGTCAATGTCCGGGCAGGGCCACTTTGGGTCGGTGCCGGTCGTAAAGAGGGTGTAGACACGCGTGTGCTCGCGGTACTGTTCCTGACCGGCGGGACCGGTCCCTGATGATGGGTTTAAGACCGCGAGGCTGCCGCCTGCGGCAGAGGCGGCCATAAAATCCCGGCGAGAAATGTGGCAAGACATGTTTGCCTCCTTTTCGATGATCGCCATTAGAACGTCTCGGCGAGCGCGACTATATCCGCTTATCGAATCGGTGGCAAGTGATTGAACGTGGCCCTCTAATCCTCCTCTAAGCCGCGTAATCCGTGCGACCCGTACTATCCGCTCCCACGGATAGCACGGATTGCGCGGATTACGCGGATGATATTACTGCTGCTTTCTTTTGGCGATGGCCTCGGCTAGCAGGCGGCGCGCCTTTTCATAATCATCGCCGTTCTCGGAAAACCTCACCGCGTCTTTCCTGCTCACATCAGAAAACACACGAGGAACGATCGAGGACACAACTTGGTTCACCACATCGTCGAGTCCCAAGTCCCGGGCCAAGGTCAGATACAAATGGTCTTGCAGACCCCGGCGGAAATTAGCGAGCTGCACTGTCGAGCAGGGTCCCGGGATTCCGCGGTCCTCTTCCGGATGCTGCTTTTCTTCTCCGGGATAGAATAGAACCCCGTCTCCATTGGCGAAACTCTGACTCTCGATGGGCTTGTTGGGCTGACCTCGATTGTCGAAAGTGATCGGATTGGCCCAGACATTCTGAATGCGGTCGGTTGGTTTCTGGGAGTTATGTCGCCAGTGATTGCCGTGCCAGTAGAAGTAAACCCGGATGTCGTGCTTGAAGCAGGCCCAGATCGTAGCCCGTGCGTCGGTAGCGGGAGCGTCAATCACTATCGCACCGCCGTGAGGTCGTCCGCCGTTGTAAATCCAGTAATCGTTCCCGTTGGCTCGTTCCTCGAGCGCTTTCTGTATGAAATAGCCCTGAGGACCGGAACACCAGATGTCGATGCTTCCTTCCAGCTCCGGCGTGTAAGAGTGAGTCACAAAGACTGGAAGATCCTTGCCGGGTCCTGGGTTTGAATGGATGTTCTCGGCGAGTGTCTTGATATACGGAAACTGCGAGCGATCAGGCTCGTCAGGCATGTAAACGAAGGTCAGGGCATTGGGGAGCTTGGATCTGAGAAATGTCATCCAGGCGTCGGCCCGCCGCCAGGCGCTTGCACGTTCATCGAAGCTACGGCCCGGGCCGTAAAAGGTCAGGGGAACGATGGTGTTGCCGACGTTTTCGCCCGGGCCGGCATATCCGGCAGCTGGAACAAAATCCGAGCCTGAAAACCTGCCTATCTGTTTATTGACCGAATCCTCGTCATAGGCGTGGACCAGCTCTATCCGGTTTCTGTGGGCGAAGCGGTGATAGACCGCGTCGAGGTCCCGCCCATGATACAGATCAAACTGGGCTCGCTCGTAATAAACCATGGCATGCATGCTGTTGTTGTCCGGCAGCGTGAAATCAAACAACTCCAGTTCGACCGGGATCTCCCTCTTCTGGGAATCAGCCTCGACCGTGACGGTTCCAGAATAGTTGCCAGCCGGAAGCTCACGCGGGATATAGATTTCGAACCAGATGCTCTGCAGTCGTGATGGCGCGATGGAAAGGGGCATGCCTCCCTTTCCCGGACGGGCGTTTTCCGGCACGATCTGAACCGGTTTCAAGCCGGTGGGATCCTTGGGCGCCGAAGGCGTTCCTGCGCGATAAATCCATCGGGCGGCAGTCGGACGGGTCACATTCATGTAATTGAGCGAAAAGACTTGGATGTTCCGCCCGACGTACTGAGTCGGATCTGATGCCGGCGGGGCATAACTGATTTTGGCCGTGCCGTTTTTTTGAACGAGCTCCGGCAGGCGTGCCGAAAGCGCCTTTATGCCGTCTGAATCGGCCTCCACCAGGACCTGAAAGGCCAGGATTTCATTGCGGGCACCGAACAGCCGAATTGTCTTTCCGTCCCATACAAAATTGCCGTTCTTGCCTGGATGACGAAGGTCGTCCTGTTCAATATTAGCGCCGTCGTGTATCGCCCAGACCGTGGCTACACCAGCCATGGTTGGAGTCTGAATGACAAACAGACATAAGACTGTCAACGGCACGAAAAAAAAGCGATTCATGATTTCCTCCTGAAAGAAGACTCCTGAAAAAAGACTCCGAGACGTGAAGGGGACAGACTGGCTATTGTCCCCCGAGTGCTTAGTGTCTTTGGAGTCTTTTGATCTTCACAGCGACCACCCATTTTCGTACTGAGGGATAACATATTGCTCTGCGTCGGGGAAGTTGGTGGCCGTCATTCCGGGGCCGTCCCAGTAAAGCTTTTCCTCGGTGCGCATGGCGATTACCCCCATCAGGATGACTTCGGTCAGGGGGCCGGAATAAGAAAAGTCCGAGCTGGCTTTTCTTCCCTCCTTGCAGGCGTTAATCCAATCTCGGTAGATCCCGCCCACGCGAGGCAGAGTCTTGGGCGGGCGGCGGTATTCCTTCATCTTTGATTCGGGAACAATTCGGGGAACCCCGGCCCAACCTGCACACATGATCTTTCCCTTGTCGCCAATAAAAAGAATACCGTTTCCGTCTCCAGTCAAATCCCGTCCCGGTTCCAGGTCATCAGGGCGAGGTGGCATCAAGCCTTCGTACCACGTCATCTTAACGGGCGGCATATCGCCGCGCGCCGGAAACTGATACTGAACTATAGAAGCGAAAGGTCGTATCGAGCGGTTTCCCCAGGCCGAGCGCGCCTGGACCCATTCCGGGTAGCCCAGGTCCAAGGCGAAGAAGGCCGGATCCATGTTATGGCAGCCCATATCTGCGATCTTTCCAGTGCCGAAATGCCAATACTGTCGCCAGCCGCACGGAGTGTAGTTGGGATGGTAAGGCACATACTTGACCGGGCCGATCCAGAGGTCCCAGTCGAGACCTTGCGGCACGGGGAAGCCTTGGCTCAAATCGGCATCGTCACAGGCGCTGCGATTAGCGCCGCTGCTCCATGCATGGACCTCGCGCACTGGTCCTATCGCGCCATCGCGGATCCATTCGTAAGTAAGGCGAATTCCCTCGCCGCCATGTCCCTGGTGTCCCATCTGGGTCACCACTCCCGCCTCTTTGGCGGCCTCGGTTACACGCCTCACCTCCCATATAGTACGGGCCAGCGGCTTTTCGCAGTATAAATGCTTCTTGTGCCCGATCACCGCCATAGCGGCGACGGCATGAGTGTGATCAGGAGTTGAAACGACGACCGCGTCGATGTTCTTTTCGGTATCAAGCATCTTCCGGAAGTCGACGTAAACCTGACAGTCCGGGTAGTCTTTGGTAGCCGGATTGTTCCGGTATTGTTCCCGGATCCTCTCCAATCCGGGTCCGCGTCCCCCCGGTACCTTGTGGTAGAACCTGCTGTAGTCTTGGAACTCTGCCACATCGGCAATGGCCACTATCTGGACGTCATCCTCCTGCAGGAGGTTCCGAAGGTTCTGCATGCCCTGGCCGCCGGTCCCGATCATGGCGACATTGAGTTTTTGGCTGGGTGGTGTGAAACCGCGTCCGCCCAGGACATATCGAGGAAGAATGGTGATACCGGAAAGCATCGTTGCTGTGCTGAGGAATTGTCGTCTGGATGTTGCTGTCATGCGCCGATGATACTCGAAGTGCAAGAGATACCACCACAGAACAAGGCAGGAAAGTGGACATAGAGAACCCAAAGGACTAAAAGGACCCAAAGGACATGAAGGACATAAAGGACAAAAGGGACACAAAGGACAAAGGGACAGGAAAGGCCATCTTCTGAGTATTTGTCCTTTTAGTCCTTTATGTCTTTTATGTCCTTTATGTCCTTCAAGTCCTTTGCGTCCACTTTTTCTGTGGTTAAAGCTCTTTCTGTGGTTTCATGAAACCGATGAGTCTTAAACCCCAGTGTCTGCTGTTCGATTTTGGTGGAGTGTTGGTGCAGTGGGACGGCGTTGAACCGCTCGTATCACTGACCGCCGGGCGACTGACTCCTGAACAGGCGCGGCGATTCTGGCTCGAGTCGGAATGGGTCCGGCGTTTTGAGACGGGCCGATGCAACGCGCAAGAGTTCGCGATCGGCGCAGTTTGCGAGCTTCAATTAGAGATGGCGCCGGAGGCTTTCCTGGAGGCCTTTACCTCGTGGGACCGGGGGCCCTTTCCAGGCAGCCTTGATCTGCTCGTTGCCTTGAAGCCGCGGTTCACACTCGCCTGCCTCACGAACAACAACCCTATTCATTGGGCCAAGCCGGCATTGCAGGAGTTGGCCGCCTGTTTTCATCGTCGCTATGTCTCGTTCGAAATGGGGCTGATGAAGCCGGATCGGGAGGTGTACGAACGAGTGATCGCCGATCTTGCCTTGGACCCGGGCGTTATTGTCTTCTTCGATGACAATCCTGAATGCGTCAGCGCTGCCGGTGAGACGGGAATGCGAGGCTTTGTCGCCAAAGGCCCGGCGATGGTGATCCAAATTCTGGGCAGCCTGGATATAGCGGTTTAATAGGGTTCAACTGCCTAACGCCCTGTCAGCTTCCTCTGTCGCTTTTTGCGGCGGTTGTGGTATCGTCACGTTTATGACAACTCATCTATCGCGGCGCTCTTTTCTGGTTTCTGTGGCTGCCTCTCCCTTGCTTGTCAAGGCTGCGGCGGGCAAAAGCAAGATCCCTGTCGGTCTGGAACTCTACTCAGTCCGTGAGGAATTGAAAACGGACCTCATGGGAACCGTCCGGGCGGTGGCCAAGCTGGGGTACGAGGGCGTTGAGTTTTACTCCCCTTACTTCGAGTGGACGGCCGATTACGCCAAGGAAGTGCGAAAGCTGCTGGATGATTTGGGAATCGTTTGCTTTTCCACTCACAACGGGCCTAACTCCTTCACCTCGGAGAACATCGGCAAGGCTGTGGAACTGAACAAGATCATCGGCAGCAAGATGATCATCATGGCCAGTGCCGGCCGGGTGGACGGATTGAGCGGCTGGAAGCGAGTGGCCGAGCAGCTCAACCGGGCGGCGGAAACAGCCAAGGCCGCCGGTCTTCGGGTAGGCTTCCATAATCATCAGACCGAATTCCAACCGGTCGAAGGGGATCTCCCGATGAACGTCCTGGCCAAGAACACCGGGCGTGATGTAGTTTTGCAGCTGGATGTCGGAACCTGCGTTCACGCCGGGCACGATCCGGTTAAATGGATTGAGCAGAATCCCGGGCGAATCGCCTCCGTTCACTGCAAGGATTGGTCCTCCGATCCCAATAAGGGGTACCGGGTGCTCTTTGGCGAAGGTTCTGCCCCTTGGGCGAAAATCTTTGAAGCGGCTGAACGGGTCGGCGGAGTCGAGAACTATCTGATTGAACAGGAGGGAAGTGACTATCCGCCGCTCGAAACCGTGGAGCGTTGCCTGGCCAATTACCGCAAGATGCGCAGCTGACGGCGGGACCGGGTGCATCCTCCGGCGCGCATTCTGTGCGAATGAAGAAGCGGACGGTAGGGAGAGTCTCACTCAACAATAGCGAACCGGGACGTTATAATCGCTGAACAAGCTCTCCGTCATGGTACAGCAACACAGGTTCCCTGCCATGCGAACCGGAACGGAGTTGTCTTCGGCTTCGTCCCAACGAACCACGGCACCTTTGCCGTCCGATTTCCTCAACTCTGCTGTCCAGCGTCTCGGATGGTCAGCCCTTCTGTACGCAGCCGCCTTCGCTATTGCCTACACGGTTACACATCTCACGTTCCATTTCCCGGAGAGCTCTGCCCACGGGGGCGCACTTGTAGTATGTCTGCTGGCGGTCGTTGTTTCGGTTGTCCTCTACTTGGCTGTCCGGAGTAACCGGTTCGATCCTGCCCGGATGCTCGATATTGGGCTCGTCTACTGGGTTTACGGAGCGCTCAGTATCGATATCTCTTATTACACCGGCGTCTTGGAGATGGGCCTGACGACGGCGGGTATCTCGTGGGTTTGCGTTTGGCTCGTTATTTACCCACTCGTAGTTCCAAATCATCCTCGCAAAGTACTCGTTGCGGCCATCATCGTCGCCTGCATGGGACCACTGGCGTTCTTCCTCGCCCGCCAGGTAACGGGCGCTGGAAACCCTCCTCATTTCAATCCAGTCCAAGCTTTTTCATCTTATTTCGTGTGTGTCGGTCTGGCGTATATCAGCGCCAGAATTATCCATCGGATGGGCCGGGCCGTTCGAGAAGCACGGGAAATGGGGAGTTATCGTCTGATCCGCAAGTTGGGCAGCGGAGGGATGGGAGAGGTCTGGTTAGCCAGGCACCGCCTTTTGGCCCGGCCTGCAGCCGTGAAGTTCATCCGCCTTGATCAGCTTCTGACGAGTCCAGTCAGTTCAGGCAGCGCCAGGGGTTTGCTGAGCCGCTTTGAGAGAGAGGCGCAGGCCATTGCCATGCTGCACTCCGAGCATACTATCGATGTTTATGATTTCGGCGTCACCGAAGACGGCACCTTCTACTACGCCATGGAGTTTCTGGACGGTTTCGATGCTGAATTGCTGGTCAAAAAATACGGGCCGTTACCCGTAAACCGGGTTGTTTTTCTGCTGCTGCAACTGTGTGAATCGCTCAGTGATGCCCATTCAGCCGGTTTGGTTCACCGGGACATCAAGCCGGGGAATCTTTACATATGCCGTTATGGCCGCCGTCATGATTTTGTGAAGGTGCTTGATTTCGGCCTGGTGAAAACCCCGGACGAGGCCGGGCCGGGAGACGAGCGCCTCACGCAGACGGGGACTATTGCCGGCACTCCGGCTTACCTGGCGCCCGAAGTAGCCCTGGGTCAGGCGATCGATTCAAGAGCCGACATCTATTCGCTCGGCTGTACCGCTTTTTGGCTCCTGACTGGGAAGCCGGTTTTCGAGGGGATGCCGGTGGAAGTCATTCTTCAGCATGTGAATGAAGCAGCCGTCAGGCCCTCCGAGCGTAACCCGAAGATTTTCGTGCCTCCGGAACTCGAACAGTTGGTCATGCAGTGCCTGGAAAAAGACCCGGCCAACCGTCCCCAATCTGTTGCGGAGGTGGCCGAACGGCTGCGGAAGCTGGACCTGGCTGATCCCTGGACCTTCGAGAAAGCCGAGGCCTGGTGGAGCGAGCACCAGCCGGCGACCGAAGAGGACGTGCAGCCCCTTGACCAGCTCGCCCAAGAGACCATCGCGCCTGAGGACACCCGCGTTACCGCTTTCCTGGGGGTAAGAGGCAAGTGGTAGGAAAAAAAGGGGTAAGGGGGAGGAAAATAGGGTAAAGCGAAAAGCATTTTCCATTTTCCATTCTGTCATGCCGCTTAGATGGAAATGGAGCCCCGCTTTTCATGTCCGTCTGGTGGGAACCTGCCACGACAGGCGCGATCGAGAAATTGATGAAATGGAAAATGGAAAATGAACAATGGGGAGCCAATTGCAAAAATCAGCCTGATTCAGGATTTCAACGCCTTCGGGGTCGAAATACAAAAAAAGCTGGAGTCGTCGAGTTTTTGCAATTGGCTCTTCATTTTCCATTTTTCATTCCATCCAACTCTCGGCCCTTTTCTTCCGCATCGGCGAGCAAATCGAAAAATGAGAAATGGAGGGAAATGGAAAGTGCTTTTTCCCTTTGTCCCTTTATCCCTTTACCCCTTTACCCCTGTTTTCTCCCCCTGTTTTTCCGACACATCTTCCATCCGGTTTCGAATCTCTTCGAACTCAGATTCCAGGTCGAGAAATGCCTGGGCAACATCAGGATCGAAATGCTTGCCGGCCTCCTCCATGATTATGTCGCGCGCGACTCGGTGAGGGTAAGCCGGTTTGTAGGTACGGGGGGATCGTAGTGCGTCGTATACGTCCGCGACGGCCATTATTCGGGCACTGAGCGGGATTGCCGGGCCGGCGAGACGGTCGGGATAGCCCGAACCGTCCCATTTCTCGTGGTGCGACCTGGCGATTTCGATTCCCATGACCAGAAAACTGTTGTTGGGATACCGGGAACGGACCGCTTCAAGAGTTCGCGCTCCGATGATCGTATGCTTTTTCATCTCGTCATACTCTTCAGGGGAGAATCGGCCAGGTTTCAGGAGAGTGCTGTCTCTGATTCCGACCTTGCCGATGTCATGGAGCGGACTGGCGTGATAGATATTGTCGATGAACTGTTCGTCGATCAGAGGCTGGAAACCGGCCCGTTGTCGGAGCCGGATTGCCAGGTGACGGCAGAAGATTCGCGTCCGCTCGATGTGCTTCCCTGTATCCAAATGACGGGACTCGGCTAGTCTCGCAAGGGCAAAAATCGTGGCCATTTGAGACTCCGAGATTTCTTTGACTTGGGCGGCTACCCGCATTTCCAGTTCGCGGTTGTAGCGTTCCAACTCCCGCTGCAGTCGGCGTATCTTGAGATGCGTGTTAATCCGGGCCTGCAGTTCGGCAATCTGAAATGGCTTGGTCAGATAATCAACGCCGCCTACGGAAAAAGACTTGATTTTGTCGAGGGTATCGTGAAACCCGCTCAGAAAGATGACAGGAATATCGCGAAGCCGCGAATCGGCTTTGATAGTCTCGCAGACTTCATAACCATTCACACCGGGCATCCCGATGTCGAGCAGGATCAAATCGGGAACCTCGTGCTGCAGGGAGCGTAAAGCACTCTGGCCGTCTGTAACAGCTTTGGCCGTATATCCGAATCTGGCCAACAGCTCGACCAGGAGATTCAGCGTTCGCTCGTCATCGTCTGCTATCAGGATTTGCGGACTTTTTTCTACAAACTGGCTGTCGTTCAGTCGTGCCCTCCCCGCCGCCGTTTCTGGAAAATCTCTCCCCAACCGAGATACGGCAGCGCACACCCGTACTATAATACTCCCGGCTCGTCCAGGAAGTTCACGCCGTTGCGTTTTTTTTGCAGATTCTGACATATACTGGCGCCGTTTATGTCCGGAGGAACTTTTTTTGCGATTTTCATGGTGTTCGTCATCGTCGAGCGTATCCTGGAGACCCGGGCGAGCACCAAAGCGGTGCGAGGAAAGAAAACCGAATCGTGGTCGCTTCCGGTTTTGTTCATGCTTCATTGCCTCATTCTCGCCTCGGTAATCGTTGAATTCGCGCTTCTAAAAGAGCGCCTCAACCTCTGGGTCACAGCGCTGGGTCTGTTTCTGTTCGGGACGGCTCTGATCCTGAGGCTATGGGCGCTACGGACCCTGGCGGAGTATTGGAGCCTGCATGTTGAAATCCGCCCGTCTCAACGCCTGATCAAGCAGGGTCCTTATCGCCTGATGCGCCATCCGGCCTATGCGGCCATCATCCTGGAGTTCGTGGCGATTCCTCTGGTGGGGAACTGTTACCTGAGCCTTGGGTTGGTCCTTGCCCTGTACTTTCCCGTTCTGGCTTTGCGAATCGTGATCGAAGAAAAGGCTCTTATAGAAAAATTCGGACAGGGGTACGAGCAGTATAGAAAAACGACGGGAGCATTGCTCCCATTTCGGCCGCTTGCCTGGTTTTCCAGCCGTGACGGCCGGTAGGCAGGCGCGAAAGTCTGGGGGGAGGGGAACCCATGGGGACCAGTGCGGAACTTGCCTCGCTCTACCATTATCTTGTGGTGCTCGCGGGGGTGGAAAGCGTGGTGCTCGCGGGTATTACGCTTTACCGGAACAGGGCGAAATCAATCGGCCGCGCCGTGGGCGGCCTCTTGTTCTGTTTTGGCCTCTGGTTGTTCTGCTTCTCGCAGTATTTCAGGCCTCTTGATCAGCATGCAGCCTTAACCTGGGCCAAACTGACTCTCGGCTTCGCCTTTTTCAACTCTGTTCTTTATTTTCATACCGCCCTCGTCTATCTCGAAGAGACTCGCCGTCATGTCTTCTGGCTGTGCGTTGGGTACGCAATGGCGCTCGGGGTTAACCTTCTCCTGGTATCCGATGTTCTGATTGTCGATCTGCGCAAGCAGTCTTACTTGGCTCATTATCCGGTCGTGCGCAGTTCGCTTTACCCGGTGGTGGGTTTTCACATACTGGCCTGGCCGTTTTACGCTTTGGCGGTGCAGTATAAGGCCTTGAAGAAGTGGGCCGGTTTCCAGAGGAATCAACTGCTTTACTTCTTCGTGGCCGCGCTGATCGTTCATCTGACGACCAACGCTGCCATTATGCCGATGGACTTCAACCTCAATGTGCCGCCCATCGGGTTTTTCCTGTTGCCGATCAATCTTGGATTGTTGGGCTACGCGATCAGCACTGCCAGGTTGAAGGAATTTAATCGGGCGATTTCAACCCTCTTGACCCATACCTTTACCCTACTGGTTGTTGTCGTGCTTGCGGGACTCGCGGTTTCCGCGGCGGAATTCTGGGACCCGGACTTCCTCGGGAATGCTCAGACCGTTTTCGTGTTGGTCGTTGTCGCAACGCTT
>ERZ795047.3557-NODE-3557-length-13837-cov-25.809679_pt1 | contig 13837 bp, 13 predicted proteins | sample MGYA00375131_ERZ795047 | MGnify/ENA primary metagenome ERZ795047 (study PRJEB30176, sample SAMN05720228) | activated sludge metagenome | isolation source: Anaerobic digester | place: Japan | collected 2015-05-20 ... | reverse complement strand
AGCATAAATTGACAATCTGACATGAAACGCAGTTTGTGCTCGCGTGCTTGGTATAGGTATTCTGTTGGGCCAGCGCGACAGGGTACACGAGACGAGTGAGTTCTTTTTTTGAACTCTTCTGGCGGCGGGCACGCTGGTTGATGTATCCGCCGCTCACGCTGAATGTTTCATTTGATGATTTGTTGAAGGAAGCAGGGCCGATTCCTGCAGGGAGCAAAGGATTGCTGGTCCTGCCATATCTTTCGGGGAAACGCACGTCGCGCCCTGACCCGCTGGCGTGTTCATCAGCCTGACTCTGCCCCCATCGCGCCCCCATGACACGCGCCGTGCTGAAGGGTGTGGTGTTTGGGTCGAAGGATTTCTTCACGCTGATTCAAAATGCTGGCCTGGGACCGATTACGCAAGCCCGCGCATCGGGCGGCGGCATGAAGGGCGGACTCTGGCAACAAGCTCTCGCGTCCGTTTGGGAGGCGGGACTGCTGACGGTCAACACTGCCGAAGGCGCGGCGCTGCTGGTGGCGGTGCGGGCGTGAGTGGAGCATCAATTGTGAGATGCGTGTCCCCATCCATGAATCAAGTGGATGGGGATTTTTTATTGACCCCACACCTGCCGCGTCAGATGCAGGATTTCTTCGTGTTGTTCGGGGGTGATTTCAATGCGCGGCGAATTTAACGGGGATGTATTTCGATTTTCCACAATGAGCAATTTCGCATCCGCGCTGAGGACATGGGTGTGCCAGGCGCGGCGGCGCACGTTGTAAAGTTTGAACGGCTCCAGATCAAGTGCAAAGACCTGTGTGACGGCGTCTTCGCCTTCCCCAAGAAAAAGGATGCAGCGCCCGCTCAACAGGACGAATACTTCGTCGGTTTCATTGTGGCGCTGAAATTCAGAAAGACATTCGGGGGACAGAGCCGGCTCAAAGTTCAGGAGCGCGACGCGCCACTGATCTGAATCCACCAAAGGGTGAAAGCCCGGATTTTGAATTTCATGAATTTCGAGCAGGGAGGAGGGAACGGATTTTATTATATTCATGGTTGGCTCTTGACAAAGCAGAAAATTAGTGATAAACTCATGACAACGTTGTCGGTAAACGTTGTCACTGAGTCTATCTTCCCTATTGTAATCACTATCTGAGAATGTGCCAATGGCGACCATAAAAGATGTAGCCAGGGTTTCGGGCGTTTCCATCAAGACAGTTTCGAGGGTGGTCAACGATCAAGCCGATGTTTCTTCCGAGACGCGCCAAAAAGTCCAGCAGGCCATTTTGGAATTGGGCTATCAGCCCAATACAACGGCGCGCAGCCTCGTCAACGGACGAACCAATACAGTGGGCGTCATCATTCCTCATTCCGCAGATTACATTTTTACGCATCCCTTCTTCACTGAAGTCTTGCGGGGCATTGCCGAAGTGTTGAGCGAAAACAATTTCAACCTGCTTCTGCATCTTGCCCACGATCAAGCCCCGTATGTGAGGCTGTACTCCCAGCGAAAAGTGGACGGATTGATTTTGATGAGCATTCCGCTCGGCGACCCCAACCTGGAGGGATTGGAGCAGAGCGAGGCGCCTTACGTTTGCACCTGCCGCATTTCCGAGGATGACGCATCCGCCAATTGGGTGGACGCGGATTTTGCGGGCGGCGTCGAGCAGGCCATGGAACATCTCATCTCGCTTGGACACCGCCGCATCGCGCTCCTGACGGGTCCCATGAGTCTGGTTTCCGTGCGTCTGCGCGTGCGGGGATATCAAAACGCCCTGCAGAGCCATCACCTTCCCGCCACCGCTGGGTATGTTCTGGAAGGCAATTTTACCTCGGAATCAGGACACGCGCTGGCGGTTCAGGCCATGCAGCATTCATCCCCTCCCAGCGCCCTGATCTGCGGCGACGATATGATGGCGTTTGGCGCGATGCAGGCATTGAAGGAATTGGGATATCGCGTGCCGGAAGATGTCTCTGTCATCGGCTTCGACGACGTCAGCCTGGCGCGCTTTTCCAGTCCGCCGCTCACCACGATTCGGCAGGACACCTACCAGAAAGGGCGGATTGCTGCTAAGACTCTGCTGGACTTAATTCGAGGAAAGAGCAACCCTGTCCCAACTCAGATCATGTTGGAGACATCACTCATTTCCAGGAGTTCCACTGCGCCCGTAAAAAGCAGCGAACCGCACGTCCCGTAAAAGTAGCGAACTGTACGTTCAAGAAAGGAGGCCTTCCAAACATTTTCTAGAAACTTTCGCGTTGACTGTTCAAGAAAAATTTTTCTGCCCATTTTCTACCCATAAGGAGGGAATCTATGAACCTGCATTTTGTGAAAAAGGCGCAGCGCGGTCTTTTCCCGATCCTCAGCCTGCTGATTGTCCTCTCGTTCCTGCTTGCCGCCTGCGGTCCAGGCGCAACGACAGAGACCCCGGCGCCCACTGCTGCTCCCACCGAGGCCGCCGCTCCCACTGTTCCAACCGAGGCGACTGCTCCCCCCGCAACAGAGGAGCCCAAGCCTTTGCCTCCCATTACCATTCTCATTAACGAATCGCCCTGGCTCGCCGGTTTCGAGGCGCTGGCCAACAAGTACGTTGAAGAGACCGGCAACCAGGTCACATTGAACCGCACCCCGTTCAACGGCATGTTGGAGAAATCACGCAACGCCGTGCAGGCCTCCGAAAGCGAATTCGACATCCTGACGCTGAATGAACAGTGGTACATGCAGTTCTACGCCGACGGGTTGGTAACGCCCATCAAGGAGATTGACCCGAACTTCGTGCTTGACCCACAGGTGATCGAGTATGAATGGGCGACCCGTTGGGATCCGGAATTGGGTTACTCATCTGAAAATGGCGAACTGTACGGCCTGCCCATCAACGGCAACATCATGCTCTTCTTCTATCGCAAAGATCTGTTCGAGGCGCAGGGACTGGCCGCCCCGCAGACCTGGGCGGATGTGGAAGCCGCCGCGCAGAAATTGAAGAGCGCGGATATGTCCGGCTATGTCGTGCGCGCCAACCCGCCCAACTGGGAATTCCAGGCTTTCCTTGCCAGCTATGGCGGCAACGTCATCAAACTCGACGAACAAACCGGCGAATGGGAAGTGACCTTCAACAGCCCGGAAGCCTTGGAAGCCCTGAACACCTGGCTCAAACTGGGACGCGAGTACGGCCCCGCCAACTACGCGGATAACGGGCAGGCGGAAATGATCGCCCTCATGGCGAGCGGAAAGGTGGCCCAAATGGTGTTGGTCGGCGCCGCCGCCCCCGATTTTGACAACCCCGAAAAATCCACTGTAATCGGAAAGGTGGCGGCGGTGCCGGTGCCGGGTTCGGCGGCGGGCATGAACGCCACCATGTCCGGCATTTGGGTGATGGGCATCCCCCACAACCTGCCGGATGAGCGCAAACAAGCCGCGCTCGCCTTCCTGAATTGGGCATTAAGCAAGGACGCGCAACTGTTCTATGCCCAATCTGGCGCCATCCCGGTGCGTCAGGACGTCTACGAAGAAATGGCGAACGACCCCAAGATGGGCTGGTGGATGAAAGCCATGGCCGACAGCACGCCCTTCATTCATGCTCAGCCGCGTCTGGCGGAAACACCTCAGATCATCGAAGTGCTGGATCGCCGCCTGAAGCAGGCCTTGATTTCCGAGATCACGCCCGAACAGGCCCTCTCGGAAGGCGCCAAAGAGATTTACAAGATCTTGAGCGACGCCGGTTACAAAGTCAAACCGCTGGCTGAATAGACGCTTTGAGGGGAGGTGCATGGCTCATGTGCCTCCCCCGTCTCTACTCATTCAATTATGAATACTCCATTGAATTCTTCATCTGTTTCCAAGCCGCCGGGACTGATCAGCCGGCTGGGCAATTTTATTGATCGTACCTTCCAATATTGGACGATTGCGCCGCTCGTCATCACCCTGTTGCTGTTGATGGCGTACCCCAGCCTTCAATTGCTCCGCATGAGCGTTTCGGAAGTGGACATTGTCAAGGGGCAGGCCGTGTGGGAATTTGTCGGCTTGAAACACCTCGAAACGGCGCGACAGGACCCGGTCGTGCCGGTGGCGTTGCGGAATACCCTCGTCTTCGTCATCGCGGTCGTCATCATCGAGACGCTGCTTGCCCTCACCATTTCCATTCTGGTCAGCCGCAGCCGGCATCTGGTGGGGCTGTATCGCACGGTGTTGTTGATCCCGCTGCTGGTCCCGCCCATCGCCATCGGCACCATGTGGCGGTTGATGTACGATTACAACTATGGCTTCATCAATCAGACGCTGGCGGTGTTCGGCATTGCCGGCCCCACCTGGACGGCGGACCCCAAACTGGCCATGCCCTCCATTATCCTGGTGGACTTGTGGCACTGGACCAGTTTCATGTTCCTGATTATTTTGGCCGGCCTGGAATCTTTACCACAGGAAGTAAATGAAGCCGCCCGCGTGGATGGCGCATCTGAATCGCAAATCTTGCGCTACATCACCCTGCCACTTCTGCGCCCCACGCTTCTCACCGCGGTGATGCTCCGCACCATTTTTGCCTTCAAAGTCTTCGATGAAATCTTCCTTCTGACCGGCGGAGGGCCTGGCACGGCCACGGAGGTCATCAGTTTGTATATTTACAATGTGTTCTCCAGACAGTTCCGTTTAGGGTATGCTTCTTTTCTTGCTCTAGGATTGGCTTTCATCATTTCCATCTTCGTCATCTTTTACCGTCGGGTTGGGCAACGTGCCCAGGAATAGCGGGAGAATCGCCATGAGGAAATTTTTCGTTGAGCCTATTTTTCGGCACGGCTTTCTAATGCTCGTGGTGGTTTTTACGCTGGTTCCCATCTTTTTCACCCTGATGACCTCGCTTAAATTCTTCCGCGACATTATTTCCGGCAGCCTGGCGTTCACGCCCACGCTGGTCAACTACCAGCGACTCTTTGACCCTAACCAAAGCAACTTTTTACGGCTCACGTTGAACAGTCTGGTCGTTGCCGCCGGCACAACGGTCATTGTCCTTGTGATTGCCAGCCTGGCAGCGTACAGTCTCAGCCGTTTTCGCTGGCGTCCCCTGTGGAGCGGTTTGCTGCTGGGGGCGATTTTATTCATCCACATGCTTCCGCCCGTCACCTTTTTGGGACCGTTTTACCTGATTGCCCGCGCGCTCAACATCTACGACACGGTGCTGGCAGTCATCATGGGGCATATCATCTTGAACTTGCCCACCGCCACCTGGATTCTGCTGGATTTCTTCGCCGACATTCCAAAGGAACTGGAGGAAGCCGCCATGGTGGATGGGGCAAACCGCTTCCAGGCCCTGACCCAGGTCCTGCTCCCGATCATTCAACCGGGTATCGCCGCGGCAGGCGCACTGGCGTTCATCTTCTCATGGCGCGACTTCCTCTTTGCCCTCTCGCTGACCAGCACGCCGCGCGGCATGACCATCCCGGTGGGCATCTCCAGTTTTGTGCAGGAATACAGCATCCGCTACGGCGAAATGGCGGCGGGCGCGTTCTTCGCTATGATTCCCGCCTTGCTGATGGTCGCCTTCGCCCAACGCTACATTATCAAGGGATTAACGCTTGGTGCACTGAAAGGATAGCTTTTTCATGGCAGATTCCGCCCCTGAAATTCGAGGGTGTGCGCCAGCGATGAGTTCGCCTGGGGGCGCGATGGAGGTGAAGCCAGACTCGGAACAATTTAAAATTAAAAAATGCGTTTCCCGCCGCCGCATCCTGGTGCTGATTGTGACTAAAAGATCCGCAGGCGGCCTCGGAAAAAAATCGTCAGAGAGATGAAGCGCAGCGGCACACTTCTTTCCGGGCAGGGTATCTATTCGCGCCAGGATCGCCCAGTGCTGATGGTAGCGCTGACTGTCACGGAAGTGGCGCATCTGAAAGCCATTGTCCGCGCACAAGACCCGCAAGCCTTCGTGGTGGTGATTCCCGCACAGGAAGTATTGGGCGGAAGCTTTCAACCTTTGAAAGAGGAGAAGTAAATGAATCAATTTCTTACCATGCCCGGCGCGGAGCCGTTTTTGTTTCCCGGCAAGGGCGCTGGCGTTTTGTTAATTCATGGATTCACCGGCTCGCCCGCCGCCATGCGCGGATTGGGAAAGTATTTGAACGAAACACAGGGCTACACCGCGCTAGGAATCCGCCTGCCCGGACACGGCACGCAGGTGGACGATTTGCGCCGTCCCGCCTGGCGTGATTGGCTCGCCGCCGTGGAAGACGGCTTGAATCTTTTGCAAGGCATGAGCGACCGCATTTATGTGGCGGGACTCTCCATGGGCGGAGTCCTGACCCTGATCACGGCCAGCCGTTATCCGGTCCGGGGAGCAGCGGCGCTGTCCACTCCTTATGGTCTGACGAATGATTGGCGCGTCCCCTTGATGCGCCCGCTCAGTTTATTTGTCCCTAAATTCAAAAAGCCGGGCGCGGTGGGCATCGCTGCCGAAACTTCCTATCGGTATTTTGTGCCTCATGCCATCGCCGAAGCGGCCGGGCTGGCGAAACTGATGCAGGAAGGACTGCCGAAGATCAATGTGCCTGTCCTGCTCATTCAATCGCGCGGCGACAAGGTCATCGAACCCAACGCTTTGGATTTGTTGAATGAACATCTGACCACGCCCCACAAGGAGACGCTCTGGCTCGAAAAAAGCGGGCACGTCATCACGCTGGATGTGGAGCATGACATCGTGTATCAGCGCGTCGCGCAGTTTTTTTCGCAGTTGGAAAAATAACCTATCACACCCAAAGGAGGTCCCATGACTGCCGTTTCCGAAACACTTCCTGCCGCCGAAGCCGCGCCCATCAAAGGACGCTGGCGCAATGTGGCAACTCTGGCTTTCGCTGGCATTGTGGATGCGGGCGAAGACCAGGCGATGGCTTCCATGTTCCCCGCCATCCGCACTTCATTGAACATGACCACCGCCAACCTCGGAACCATCACCAGCCTGGGCAAGGTGATGGAGATCATTTTCGGCCCCATCTGGGGCATGCTTGCTGACCGCTTCAGCCGCAAGCGCATTCTCATCATCGGCACCGGGCTGTGGGGCTTGTGGACGCTGCTGATTGGTTTCTCCGTCAGTTACGAGATGTTGCTTTCCCTGCGCGTGATCGCCGCCATTGGGCTGGTGGCGCTCGGCTCGCCGATGAACTCCATGCTCACCGACTTGTTCCCGCAAAAGGAGCGCGGCAAGGTCTTCGGCATTATGCGCATGATTTCCTCGCTGGCGGTCATCGTCAGCATCCTGTTCTTTGGGCGGCTGGCGGAAATTCCCGAGACGGGCTGGCGCATCGGCTTCATCACCTTCGGCGCGTTGAGCATGTTGAGCGGTCTGTTCTTTGCCCTTTTCCTGAAAGAACCGCCGCGCGGCGGCGCGGAAGCCGCCATTTACGATGTGGCGCAGCAGTCCGAAAAAAAGTATACATTTTCATGGCAAAGCGTGGCGGCGATTTTCCGCGTGCCGACCAACCTGCTGCTGGTCTTTGAGAAAATCTTTGGCGTACCCGTCCAACTGACCATCCTGACCTTTGCTGTCACCTGGCTGGTGGATGAGCGAGGCTTCCGCCCCGGTCAAGCCACCACCGTGCTGACGGGCATCGTCATCGGCTCGGCATTCAGCACGCTGATCGGCGGTCTGCTCGGCGACTGGGCGGAGCGCAAAAATCCGCGCTACGGACGGCTGTTCATCGTGCAGGGTTCGCGCGCCATGATGGCGCTGCTGGGCTATTTCTTCTTCCAGCAGGTGACAGGCAATATGATGACCTTCTTTGCCTTCGCCCTGCTGTTTGGCTTGTTCATGGACATGGCCTTCCCCGCCGCCATCGCCCCGATGATTGCCGCCGTCAACCTGCCCGAACAGCGCAGCACTGCCTATGCCGTCAACCGCCTGGCCAACGGCTTGATCCAGGCCGCCGTCGCCGCGCTGGTCGGCATCGCTGGAGGCCAAATTACGCTCACCAATCTGTTCCTCTGGTCTGTAACCGTTTCGCTCGTCTTCAGCGTTCTCTCGTGGTTTGCTTTCTACCCCTACTATTACCGCGACCGCATGAAGTTGGACGACACGTTGGCGAAACGCCGCGCCGAACTGGTATATGGAGAGGCAGAGGTAAAAAAGCGACCCCAATGAACACGCGAACAGGCAGCCCCGCTGTCGCTTTTCAAACGTCAAAGCCCGAACGTGCGGCTTACGGCGTCTATTTCTTTGGACAGAGCATCATCTATATGTTGCTCTTGAACTTCCACCAAATCTTCCTCACCGACCAGGGCATCACCGCCGCTGCCGTGGCGACCATCTTCCTGGTTGCGAAGATTTGGGACGCCGTCAATGACCCCATTTTTGGGGTCATCATTGACCGCTCCAAACCCAAGCGCGGAAAATTCCTGCCCTGGATCCGCTGGTCCATCATCCCCATTGCCATCACCACCATCCTGATTTTTGCCATGCCCGCTTCCATCTCGCTGGAGATGAAAATTGTCTGGGCGATGGTCGCCTATCTGTTGTGGGATTTGACTTACACCCTCACCGACGCGCCCATCTTCGCCTTGACCACCGCCATGACCGAAAACATTCAGGAGCGAACCGTCATCATTTCCCTCGGGCGCGTGGGTGGAATGATTGGCACTATCACCATTGCGCTTGGCGTCCCCCTGCTTTATCCAAAAATCGGCTGGCTTGCCACCGCCCTTGCGATTTCCGTGATTGGCATCATCGCCAAATACCCGGTTACCAATCTGGCGCAGGAGCGCGTCCTAAGCAGGAAGGAAAACGCCCCCTCGCTGGGCGACATCTGGAAATACCTCAAAGGCAATAAATACCTGCTGATTTTTTACGCCTCAATGGTGGTCTATTCGCTGACCAACACTGTGATGACGCTCACCCCCTTTTTTGCGGTAAACAACCTCGGCAGCCCGCAGGCGGCAACCACCCTGCTGGGAGTCACCATCCTGCCCATGTTGTTACTCGCCGCATTCACGCCCGCGCTGACCAAACGCTTCGGCAAATTCAACCTGTATGTGTTCTCCATCGTCTGGTTTATCGTTTTCAGCGTGGTCCTCTACTTTGTTGGATACAAAAATTACCCGCTTTTCATGCTCATCCTGGTTCTTCGCAACCTCGGCGCGGCACTGACGGGCATCCTCACGTTTATGTTTACGCCCGATTGCGTTGAATATGGCACATTCAGGACGGGCGAGCGCGCCGAAGGCATCACCTTCTCCCTGCAAACCTTCGCCACCAAGTTGATGAACGGTCTCTCAGCCGCTATTGCCATGGCGGGGCTGGCGTACTTTGGGTTTGTGGAAGGCGCGGGCACGATTCAAACGCCTGAAACTCTCAACGGCATCTGGATGATGTATTCCATCTTTCCCGTCATCGGCGCCGTGCTTGCGCTGGCGCTGTTACGCATGTTCAAATTGCGCGACGACAACGTTCAGGTGATGGCGCAAGCCAACAACGGCGAAATCACGCGGGAAGAAGCCTTCAAACTTCTGCCCGAAGAGTTTCATTTCAAATAGATTTAATTGTCGCAGCGCGATAAACGGTTGAGAATTGCGCATTCTGCCGACTAAAAAAGCGCAATTCTCAACCGAGTGCGGTATAATGCTTCAAACCAGACTTGGGGCTGGTCTCTGCCCCAAAGAAGAGTGAATCCATGCCCAACTCTCCCAACATTGTCATCATCATCGCCGACGACCTGCGCGCGGACGCCCTGGAGAATCCGCTCGTCCGCGCGCCGCATCTTTCCGCGCTGGCGGCCGATGGCGTGACCTTTGCCCAAAACTACGCCGCCAACCCCGTCTGCGCGCCGTCGCGCATGGCAAACTTCACAGGCTTATACCCGCAGGTCAACGGGCATCGCTCGCTGTACCAGTTGCTGCGTCCGCACGAAGAGAACCTCTTCAAACTGCTGAAAGAGAACGGCTACCAAACCGTGATGGCGGGCAAAAACGATTTGATGACCGCGCCCAGTCTGCGCGCCAGTTTCAGCCGCCGCCTGGCGGGACCGCAAAACGCCCTGCTGGGAATCCTGCGCCAGCGTCTGCGCCGCCTGCCTTTCGGGCGTAAAGTGAAATTACTGCGGCTGGTCTTCCGCCTGTTTGTGGTGGAACGCAAATCGTTCAGCGCGCTGTTCGGCGATGAACGATTGAAGGAATTTGCCGACATTCTGCCGATGGCGCATACGCCCTACCCGCGCGGACACCGCCTGCATCATTCCTTTTACTTCGGCAAAGCCGAAGCCGATTCTCCCGCCGCGCAGACCGAAGCGCTCATCTTTGATTCCGCCGTGAAGTGGCTGAAGGACGCGCCATCCCAGCCGTTTTGTCTCTACATCGCCGCCAGCCTGCCGCACACGCCGTATCATGTCGAGGAGCCGTATTTCTCGATGTACGACCGCGCCGCCGTCCCCGACCCCATCCCCGCCCAACTGGACGACAAGCCGCACTTCATGCGCGAACTGTTCTCCCGCTACGAAATGGCGGGCGTCACCCCCGAAGACTGGCGCGAAATCCGCGCCGTGTATTACGGCATGGTCTCCAAACTGGATGAGCAGGTGGGGCGCGTGATGGAAACGCTCAAAGCGCGCGGACTGTACGATGACGCGCTCATCCTATTTCTCAGCGACCACGGCGATTATGTTGGCGATTACGGCTTGCCCGAAAAATGGCCCACGGGCTTTCAGGATGTTTTGGTGCGCGCGCCGCTCATCGTCAAGTATCCCAAAAATATGTACGCGGGCCGCCGCGTGGACGGCTTCACCCAATCGCTCGACCTGTTTCCCACCGTGTTGGAGCAGGCGGGGATTCAAACGCCGTACACCCACTTCGGGCAGTCGCTGACTGCTTTGATGGAAGGCACGGCGCAACGCGACGCTGTCTACGCGGCGGGCGGATACGACCCGCGCGAGCCGCAAGCCTTTGAAGCAGGCGTCACCTCCGCCGACGACCCGCTGATGGGACACTACTTCGAGAAACTCAAACTCCAGCAGGACGACCCCACGACAGTGGCGCGCGCCGCCATGGTGCGCACGCGCGAGTGGAAACTGGTCATCCGCAGCGCGGGCAGGGAAGAACTGTACGATCTGACAAACGATCCGCAGGAACTGGTCAACCGCGCCGACGACCCTGCCTTCAGCCAGATTCGTGACAATTTACGGGAACGTCTGTTATATTGGTATCTTCGCACAAGCGATAATCCACACTGGGAGCATGAAAGGAGCATTTGAAAAGAATCCATGACCGCCGTTCCCCTGCCCCCCGCCTTTCATGTGATGACCAAGCCGCGCGGCGCGATTTGCAATCTTGACTGCGACTATTGTTTTTATCTCCGCAAGGAATCCCTCTACCCTGGCGCGTCCTTCCGCATGTCGGATGAGACGCTGGAAACGTACACCCGCCAGTACATTCAGAGTCAGCGCGCGCCCGAAGTCAACTTCGCCTGGCAGGGCGGCGAACCGACCCTGATGGGCCTGGACTTTTTCCGCAAGGCGGTGACGTACCAGAAGAAGTACGCCCGCCCTGGCATGAGACTCGAAAACGCCCTGCAAACCAACGGCACGCTGCTGGACGATGCGTGGTGTCAGTTCTTCGCCGAGAATCGCTTCCTAATCGGGATCAGCCTCGACGGTCCGCGTGAAGCGCACGATTTGTATCGCCGCGACAAGGGCAGGAGTCCCACCTTCGAGCGCGTCCTGCGTTCCATCGAATTGCTCAAAAGCCATAAGGTGGATTTCAACATCCTGACCTGTGTCAGCGCCGCCAACGTGCATCAGCCGCTGGAAGTGTACCGCTTCCTGCGCGACGAGATTGGCGCGGAGTTCATCCAGTTTATTCCCATCGTCGAGCGCGAGAACGAGACGGGCTTTCAAGAAGGGACGGCGCTCACGCCGCGTTCCATCACGGGCCGACAGTACGGCGATTTTCTCATCGCCATTTTTGACGAATGGGTGCGCCGCGACGTGGGCAAGGTCTTCGTGCAGATGTTTGACACCGCGCTCGGACGCTGGCTGGGCGCGCCTGGCGGTTTGTGCGTTTTTCAGGAGACCTGCGGGCTGGCGCTGGCGCTGGAGCATAACGGCGACCTGTATTCCTGCGACCATTTCGTCGAGCCGCGTTATCGTTTGGGAAATATTTTTGAAACGCCCATGAACGAACTGGTGGGAAGCGAGCAGCAGCGCGCTTTTGGCTTGGACAAAAAATCGTCCCTGCCGCGCTATTGCCGCGAATGTCCCGTTTTGTTTGCCTGCAACGGCGGCTGTCCCAAAGACCGCACCGACTTCACGCCCGACGGAGAAGCGGGGCTGAATCATTTGTGTGCGGGCTTCAAAGCCTTTTTCACGCACATTGACCAGCCCATGCGCGTGATGGCGGGCTTGCTACGTCAACGCCGACCACCGTCGGAGATTATGAAAACATACCTTCGAAAGGAAATCTTATGAACATCATCTTTATCCTGATAGACACCCTGCGGCGCGACCATCTCGGCTGTTACGGCAACGAGTGGATTCAAACCCCCAATTTCGATGCGCTGGCGCAAAAAAGCGTCGTCTTCGACAACGCCTACCTCGGCTCGTACCCGTGTATGCCCGCCCGCCGCGATATGTGGACGGGACGCTTCGAGTTCCCCTGGCGCGGCTGGGGTCCGCTCGAGCCCTCCGACCCCGATATCGCCAAAATCGTCACCCAAAACGGGCATACCAGCATGGTCATCAGCGACCACTATCACATGTGGGAGCGCGGCTCTGGCAATTACTTCTTCAACTTCTCGGGTGTGGAGTTCATTCGCGGGCAGGAAAACGACCTGTGGATCACCGACCCCGACATCCCCGTCGAATACCCCGGCGACCCCGAACGCATGGCGCGTCACGCCCTGCGCCCTGGCTCCTTCGCCCGTTACAAACGCAACACCGCCCACTTCCGCGTGGAAGAAGATTACTTCGCCCCGCAGGTCTTCCGCAAAGCCTCCGACTGGGTGGAACGCAACCGTCACTTAAAAGACTTCTTCCTCCTGCTCGAAGTCTTCGACCCGCACGAACCCTTTGACCCGCCCTTCCCCTACAACGAGATGTATAACCCCGGCTATGAAGGTCAGCGTTTCATCTGGCCCACCTACGGCAAGTCCGACTTGTACAGCGCAGAAGAACTTAAGGAAATCCGCGCCCTGTACGCGGGCGAAGTGACGATGGTGGACCGCTGGCTCGGACACCTGCTCGACAAAGTGGAACATCTCGGCTTGATGGACGACACCATGGTTATCGTCGTCACCGATCACGGGCATCTCTTCGGCGAGCACGGCATGATCGGCAAACCCTGGAGCGACCTCGGCGACTCGAATATGTATCAGGAACTCGCCCACATCCCGCTCCTCATCTATCACCCCAAAGGGATGGCGGGACGCCGCGTGCCGCATCTCGTTCAACCTGTGGATTTATTCGCCACCGTGTTGGATGGATTCAACATCCCGCTTCCTGTCGGGACGCATGGGCGGAGTCTGCTCCCCTACATTCTCCACGCCGAAAGCGATTCGCCCATCCGCGAGACCGCCGTCTATGGTCGCTACGGCGAAGCCATGAACATCACCGACGGCGAATGGACGCTCTACCTGTGGCCCCCCAGCGACAAAAACGAACCGCTCTACTGGTACTCGCCCCTGCCGCCCCAATTCGGCGACGTGCGCGTCAACGACGACTTTGACGGCAAACGTTACTCCGCCCGCGTCACGCGCGGACCGATGTCCAGCGCGCTCTACAACGTTAAGGATGACCCGCAGCAGCAGCGCGACTTATACGCCGAGCGCCCCGAAGTCGTCGAGCGGCTGAAAGCCAGCCTGCGCGAGTTCCTCACCTCCATCAACGCCCCGCGCGAGCA
>ERZ795047.3556-NODE-3556-length-13845-cov-5.960116_pt1 | contig 13845 bp, 13 predicted proteins | sample MGYA00375131_ERZ795047 | MGnify/ENA primary metagenome ERZ795047 (study PRJEB30176, sample SAMN05720228) | activated sludge metagenome | isolation source: Anaerobic digester | place: Japan | collected 2015-05-20 ... | reverse complement strand
TGTTCGTATATACCAAAATCTAGTGAAAGTGCTATTTATAAACATGAAGAATTATAATATAAAAACAACGATGAGAACGAAGACTAACAACACATTTAGTTATAACATCAAGTCCGTCGTATGTGACTAGTTATGAGTATGCAGACCTACATCAATTATCAACTATATGGCTTGATCTTGTAAATGATTTAAAGGAATACAAAAAGCAATTTATAGGAACATCTTACAAAAAATATGAAAATAAAGGATTGAGAAGTTCAATTGCTATAGATATAGTTGACAAAATGTCTAAAAAGAGCAAGAAAGTTGCAGAAGAGGTCGAGGCTTATTTTATTGACATGGAAGAGGTTTTTGACGAGAGTTTTAGAATTCTAAAAAAAGGAGGCAGGTGTTGCTATGTTATTGGAGATACAAAATTGAAAGGTATCGATATACTAAATGCTGAAGTTTTTGCAGAGAGTATGCACTACACTGGTTTTAAATTTGATAGACTTATAAAAAGAAAAATACCATCTAAAATTCTTCCACAAAAAAGAGATGAAAAAACAGGTAGATTTGCCAATAACCATGAAGCAAACTCTGAAGCTTATCCCATTGAATATATTGTCATTGGTTTAAAAGAGTAAGAATTATGAAATTTGAGGATTTGAAAAATTTATATCTTGAGAAGAAAGATAAGTTTGGATCAGAATCATATAAACATATATCAGAACTCTTAAAAGAAGCAAAAGAGCTCCATAGGCAGGATTGGTTGAAACATCCTACACCAAATAAAGATCATGAACAAAGTTGGAGGGCATTTAAAGGAAAAAATTTGGAAAGGTTGTTCAATATATTGTTACTGACGAAGTTGAGGATATTGGGCTAAAAGTCGTCAATGGCAACCAATTGGAAAGAAGGACAAATTTATCTAAAGAATTGAGTCAGGTAAAAAGGAATTTATCTATTGACTATGGAGAATTTGGGTTGCATTTACCAGATGTTGATATTATTATTTACAATCCTTATAATTATAAAATCATTGCAGTCATTTCAAGCAAAGTGACTTTAAGAGAAAGAATTGCCTAAACGGGTTACTGGAAACTAAAACTCTTTCAGAATGAGACAACAAAACATATCAAAGTTTATTTCATAACACCCGATGAAGATGGAACATTGACATATAATAGACCAGCTAAAAAAGGTAGGGCAATTGTGGAAGTAGATTTAGATGGTAGCTATGTTTTGATTGAAAGGAAAATAGAGGAGAGTAACAAAGTTAAACTTTTTGAACATTTTATAGATGATCTGAAGAGGCTTATTAATAATGAAAAAAAATAATCAACCAAAATTTGAGACAACAACCTTATGGGATTTTCCTACTCAGAATTATGGTGACACTCCACATGGTAATAACAAATATCATGGAGTAACACCTGCATTTGTAATATGGAATCTTATTCAAAGATATACGAAGGAAAATGATCTTGTAATTGACCCAATGTGTGGAAGTGGAACAACTATAGACGTCTGTAAAGAAGAAAACCTTAAAGTATTGGGTTTTGATATAGTTCCTTATAGAAATGACATAATACAAGCAGATGCAAGGAATTTGCCTATTGATGATGAAATTGCTGATTTAGTCTTTATAGACTCTCCATATTCAGATAATATTACCTATAATAAACATCCTGATAACATTGGAAATATTTCATTCCGAAAAAGAGGAGTTTTTTATAGAATTAGAAAAAAATGCAAAAGAAGCCTATAGACTTCTTAAACCAGATAAATACATAGCTTGGCTTATTGGCGACCATTGGAGAAAGAAAAGTGGCTTTATACCTGTTGGTTTCAAAGTTTATACAATTTTAGAAAAATATTTCAAACCCAATTGATATAATTGTTGTTTCAAGACATAATCAAACATCAAATACTCCCTTATGGCACGAGAGGGCAAAACAATACAATTTCTATCTTCGAGGGTTTAAATATTTAATAATAATGCAAAAAGCATTCAAATGAAACCATTCTATCACCTTACACAGCATAAAGGTTTCAAAGTTTATGCCACCCATAAAAAATTTTTATTATGCAAGAATTTCTTTTATATTCAATATTAAAGAGGGTGCCTAAGGCACCCTCTAACTTTTTTTGATTTAAATCTACTTTAAACTTTTCAGAGTTTAAACCAAATCTAACTTTTTAAGTTTTAAATCTGCTTTAAACTTCTAAATTTTTAAACCTAATTTGATCTCTCTAACTTCAAATCTAATTTAATTTTTTAAAGTTTGAAACCTACTCTAACTTCTTAGGTTTCAAATCTGCTTAAAGTCTTCTCTTAGTTTTTAAATTAGAATTCGGTTTTACCTGTAAAATTGAAATCTCTTGCTCTTATATAGGGAACAACACTAACATGAGCTTCGCCCTTCTGAAGTTTTCTCTCTTTAGAAATCTCGATTATATTACACATAAGCTCAACCATATTCTGTGTGAATCTTAAATTTTTAACAGGATAACTTAATTTTCCATCTTCAATTAGAAATGTTCCATCTCTTGTCATTCCAGTTATTATTACTCTTTTGTAATCAAGTGGATTTGTGTAATGAAATCTTGTGATAAAAACTCCTCTTTTTACATTTTTGATCATATCATTAAGGTTACTCTTTCCCTCTTTCATAAATATGTTAAAAGGAAATGGGCCAATAGGGCTTGGCTGTGGAAGAGCGTGTCCTGTATTTTCTTTTCCAAATTTATTAGCATAATATGAATCATAAACAACAGCTTTTGCAACTCCATTCTCAATAATAGTGACTTTTTTCTTAGGAACTCCTTCGAAATCAAAAACAACTGGTGCTCCTTCAGGATCAAGACCATCATCCCAGATAGTTACATCTTCACAAAACACTTTTTCGTTGAGTTTTCCACTCATAAAACTTATATCTTGATGAAAATTTTTTGCTCCAAAACCTAAATAGGAAAAGAAAAATAAAATATCTTCAACAGCATATGGTGAAAGAATAACTTCATATTTTCCAGGTTCACAATCTTTAGGATTTTTACCTCTTAAAGCTTTTTCAATCGCCTCATCTGCAAGTTCATTTTCGTTTATATCATTGAATTTCATACTGAATCTATCAGCATATCCTGAAGAATCATCACCCATCATTACAGTTGTCAATGTGATTGATGAATAGGGTTGATATGCTTCTATTCCTCTTGAATTAACCACGGCATATTCCTCTAAATCAAGAGATAAAGCACCAGCAGCGTCTAAAGATTTTTGAGATGCTTTTTGAATAACATTTTTAACTTTTGTAGCCATATCTTCTGGTGTTACTTTTAAATTCTCTTCAAAGAAAGTTTTTATCTCTTTTGCTTCTTCTTTTTCAGGTAGTTTTACAAAAGCTTCATCCTCTTTTGTAAAATTTAATATCTCTTCTGCATCTTGTACAGCTTTTTGTAATCCTTCTATTGTCAAGTTATTTGTCTCAACAAAACCTATCTTTTTATCTTTTATAACTCTCACTCTTATCAGTGAATTACTCTCTTTAACATTCTGGTGAATATATGAATTAGCATATCTTGTTAAAGATGATTCTCTTCCAAGATAGAGAAGTTCTGTTTCGTCACCTTTACTAAAATCAAGTCCCTTTTTTAAAACATTTAAAATTTCATCTTTTCCTCTCATCTTGTCACCCCTACTCTTATATTTCTGAATCTTGCAGGTGCAGCTCCATGTGAAACCTGCATAACTTGTTGAGGCTCTCCCTTACCACAATTTGGAAGACCCCAAACATGCCATAAATCTCTATTTCCAATACCATCACAGGATCTCCAGAACTCGTAAGTTATTCCTGTATATGTGGGATTTTTTATCATATCTCCCAACTTTCCATCTTTTATTTCCCATCCAATTTCACAACCAAATTGGAAATTCAATCTCTTATCATCAATTGACCAGCTTTTATTAGTTTCTACATATATTCCATCTTTAACACCAGAAATTAAATCTTCAAATGTCATATCTCCTGGCTCTAAATTTATTGAGGTCATTCTAATAATTGGGATTCTATTCCAACCATCTGCTCTCATTGATCCAGTTGGTTTTAATCCAACTTTATGAGCAGTTTCTCTTGATGTAAGATAACCTACAAAATTACCATCTTTAACAAGATAAACTCTTTGAGCTTTCACTCCTTCATCATCATATCCAAAACCACCTAATGCATGTGGAATTGTCGCATCTGCTGTAATATTAACTATTTTTGATCCTAACTTAAAATTATTCAGTTTTTCTGGAGTTAAAAATGATGTACCTGCAAAGGATGCTTCCATTCCAAAAACTCTATCAAGTTCAGTAGGGTGACCTATTGATTCATGAATTTGAAGTGCCATCTGATTACTGCTTATAACAATATCCATATTTCCTTGAGGACAGGGTTTTGCTGACAAAATTTCAACACTTTGTTTTGCTACTCTATCACTATTTTCAACAAGTTTTAGATTTTCAATAAACTCCCATCCAGAAATAGAATAATCTCCACCAAATGATGTTGGATAACTTCTTTTTTGAACTTCACCACTATCACTTATAGCATAAGCTTCAATTCCACCGCCAGAAACAATTCTGTCTTGAACTATAAAAGAGCCTTCAGTTGAAACAAAATATTTCTTTTGTTTATTAAAAAATAAACTCCCTCTTCTTATTTTAACTGGATTATATTTAGACATAATTTTGTCTACTTCATAAAGAATATTTAGTTTTTTATCTAAACCAACTGTAAAAGGATCTATTTTTATATCTGGTGTAAATTCATCTTCATAGATTTCTATCTCTGATAAAATAACATCCTCTTTCTTTATCTTATTAGATGCTTTTGCTATATTTATCGCCTCATCAAGAACCTTTTCCATCTCATTTTTATCAACTTTTGAAGAAGATGAAAAACCCCAAGCTCCATTAACTATTACTCTTATTCCAAAACCTTTTGAGAAAGTTTTCCCAATTCCTTGAACATTTCCATTTTCAGTGTCTATTGTTTCTATTTCATCCTCTAATAACCTAATATCACCATAAGAAACCCCCTTTTTCTTGGCTTCATCCATAATCCATCTTAACTCATCCCTCATAATACCTCCTTAAAATGCTAAACTTTTTAACCTTTTAATTCTATCCTCTATAGGAGGATGTGTTGAAAAATATTTTTGGCCTATAAAAGGACTTGAAATAAATAGATGTGCAGTTGCATCAGATGCAACCTTCATTGGCTTACTATATCCTCCAATTTTTTCTAAAGCAGAAGCAAGTCCATAAGGATTTCTAACAACATAAGCACCGTCAGCGTCAGCAAGATACTCTCTTTGTCTTGATATAGCAGCACGAATCAAAGCAACAAGTATTGGTGAAATTATTGCTAAAATTAATCCTATTATCATTAATATAGCGCTCGAATTACTCCTATCTCTATCTCTTCTTCCTGCACCAAACCACATGCCTCTTAAAAGAATATCTCTAAGTAAAACTATTAAACCGACAACTATTCCGATTACAGTCATTAATAAGATATCATAATTTTTTATGTGAGACATTTCATGAGCAACAACACCTTGAAGTTCAGATCTATTCATCATCTGCAGAAGACCAGTTGTAACGCAGATAGATGCATTTTGTGGATTTCTTCCTGTAGCAAAAGCATTTGGTTGATTTTCATACATAACATAAACTTTTGGTTTTGGTATTCCCGCGGCAATTGATACTTCTTCAACAACATTATGTAAAACTTGGAATTCCTCTTCTTTTGCTGGTCTTGCTCCAACTGACATTAAAGCAATTTTATCAGAATTATAATAGGTGATTATGTTGTAAATAATAAGAATGACAGCTATCAATATTATTCCTGTCATTCCCCATTCAAATAGATATGCTATAACAAATCCAATCAAAAAAAGTATTATAGAAAATATTATTAAAAAAAGAAAAGTTTTTCTTTTATTTTCAGAAATCAATTCATAAAGTGTCTTTTTCATTTTTTAAAAACTTACTTTAATATTACCTCTTTCTTCTTCTGGCACTGGATAATATTCAGAAGGAGTAAGTCCCATAAATCTTGCAACAAGATTTGCTGGAATTTTTTCTTGTGTCATATTAAATCTCATAACTATATCATTATAGAATTGACGGGAAAAAGCAATTTTATTTTCAGTATTTGTTAACTCCTCCTGAAGTTTTAAAAAATTTTCATTTGCCTTAAGTTCAGGATATGCTTCTGCTACTGCAAATAGTGTTTTTAGGGCACCAGTTAACATATTATTTGCCTCACCAACTTCTTTTGGCCCTGAAGCACTCATTGCTTTTGTTCTTAATTCAGTAACCTTTTCAAAAACTTCTCTTTCATGTTTTGCATATCCCTTAACAGTCTCAACAAGATTGGGAATCAAATCATATCTTCTTTTAAGTTGAACATCAATTTGAGCCCATGCATTTTTGACTCTATTTCTTAGAGTAACAAACATATTGTACGTTCCAACGAACCATAAAGCTACTACAATAACTACTATAAGAATAATCCATCCAACCATCTTTCACCTCCAATTTTTCTTAATTATACTTTAAAATTTGAAATAATAAATATATTTTAAGAATTTTTAATATTATAAATATATATTATATATAATGACAAAAAAATAGAAATTATTGCAAAAATTATAAGAAAGATGGGTGTGGTTTTTAATAATCTATCAATCAAAATGCCAACATATATAAATGATAGAGTGATAGAAACGAAAATTAAAACTATCCCCATAATTATCTGTAACAAATTCCTATTTTTCATATCTTAATTATATAAAATTAATTATTTTTTACTTTTTTAAAAATGGTATAATTGTTTAAAATGAAAGGAAAAAGTTTTATTCATGAGAAGAGTATCAAAGACATAGCAATTCTTTCAGCAATGAGATGCTATGGTATTGTTGGTTTAGCACCAGTAAATGTAGTTCAAAGAGTACAAAAAGTTTTAGGATGGAGTGAAGCCTCAAGAGGGGTAGAGGTTACATTTAAAGGAAATAGAATTTTGATAACATTTCATGTGATATTATCTAAAGGAATTAATGTAAAAGAGGTAGTACATAATTTAATAGATCAAACAGAATATTCATTTGAAAAAATGGTTGGTATTAAACCAGAAATAAGTGTTATTGTTGAAGGAATTAAGGAGGAATAAATTTGGATTCTTTAGATAAAGATTTCCTCATCAACTTCTTTTATCTTGGATTAAAAGAGGTAGAAAGAAGAAAAGAGGATATCAATAAATTAAATGTATTTCCAGTTCCAGATGGAGATACAGGTACCAATATGTTAATGACGCTTCAGACAAGCTGGGAAGAGATAAAAAAAATTGAGCCAAAAAAAATTGGTGATGTAATTGAAGCAATAACAAAAGGAAGTTTGATGGGAGCAAGAGGAAATTCTGGTGTTATAATGTCTCAAATTTTTAAAGGAATGAACACAGTTTTAAAGGATAAAGAATCAATTACACCAAAAGAGTTTGCTTTAAGTTTAATTGAAGGAGTTTCAAAGGCGTATAAAGCAGTCATAAGACCTGTTGAAGGGACGATCTTGACAGTTTCGAAATCATTTGCAAAATCATTTTATGAAGAGACAAAAAATGAAAAAAACTTTGAAGAGGCTTATTTTAATGCCTTAAAAGATGCAAAAGAAACCTTAAAAAAAACCCCAGAGATGTTGAGTGTTTTAAAAGAGGCAGGGGTTGTTGATGCAGGTGGCTTGGGTTTTCTAATTTTTATGGAAGGTGGCTTTAAGACAATAACAAAGAAAGAGGTTGAGATGGAGAAAATTGAAATTCATGAAGCAAAATTATATCAAAAATTAACTTATCCTTACGATGTTGTTGTCCTTTTAAAAACAGATTGCGATGAACAAAATATCGTTAAAGATTTTAATTTAAATGGAGATTCATTGATTGTTGGAAAAGAGGAGAATTTGATAAAAGTTCACTTTCATACAGATGATTTCATAAAAGTTATAGATTACTTTTCAGATAAAGGCACTTTAATAAAAGTTAATATAGAAAATATGCAGTATGAAGTTGATCAACTATCTCTAAAAGAAAAAGATATCGGCTTTATTTCAGTTTCAAGAGGTGAGGGTTTCAATAAAATATTAAAAAGTATAGGTGTGGATGAAATAGTTGATGGGGGACAAACATTCAACCCTTCAACAAAAGATATACTCGATGCTATTGAAAAAATAAATTCCAAAAATGTTATTATTTTCCCAAATAACTCTAATGTAATATTTTCAGCTCTTCAAACAAAAGAGTTAACTCAGAAAAAAGTAGAGGTCATTCCAACTAAATCAATCCCAGAATGTATATCTTCATTATCTATGGTTGATAGGAATTTATCAATTGATGATATGGTAAAGGATTTAGAAAATATAATTAAAAATGTAAGAACAATTGAAGTTACAAAATCTATAAGAGACACAAAATTTAATGGAGCTTCAATAAAAAAAGGCGATTATATATCAATTTATGATGATAAAATATTCAATAGCAAGGAATCTCCAGAAGATGCAGCAATTATTAATCTTAAAAATTTAGAAATCGAAGATGGAACATTGATAACGATCTATTATGGTGAAGAGATTGAAGAAAAAAGAGCATTAGAATTTAAAGATAAATTAATAGAAATTTTTCCAAATTGTGATATTGAAGTTTATTATGGAGGGCAACCTCTATATTATTATATTATCTCATTGGAGTAAAAAATGATAAAAATTGTAGTTGACTCATCGTGTGATTTACCAGATGAGTATTTTAAAGAAAAAGATATTAAAGTCATCCCTTTATATTTTAAAGTTAAAGATAAGTTTTATAGGGATGGTGTCGATATCAAAAGTGAAGAGTTTGTTGAATTATTAAAAAAAGAAAAAAATATTACAACATCTCAACCTCCTATTCAGGATTTTATCAATGTATATAAAGATATAATTGAAAAGGGCGATGAGATAATATCAATTCATATTACAAGTAAGAGTTCTGGTACCTTCAATAGCGCTAAAATTGCAAAAGAAGAAATTAATACAGATAAAATTGATGTTCTTGATTCTGAAAACATATCTGTTGGTTATGGGTTTGTTGTTAAGAACATTATTGATTTAATTGAAAATGGAATACCAAAAAAAGAAATTTTATCTAAATTTAACAAAATTGTTTCAAAAGTTCAGCTATTTTTTACCCTCAATACTCTTGAATATGTTTATAAAGGAGGAAGGGTTAATGATGTAAAAGGTTTAGTACTCAATATTTTAGATATCAAACCAATCCTTCATATGAAAGAAGCTATTCCAAAAATTTATAAGATCGTTAGAGGAAGAAATAATTCAATAAAAGAATTGAATAGAATAGTTACTGAAAATATAAAAGATACCAAAGGAAACTTTGAACTTGCATTTGTACATCTTGACGCAAAAAAAGAGTTAGAAGAGTTAAAAAATAGTATATTATCAAAAGTAAATCCAAAAAATCATTTTACTAAAATTGTTGGCAATGCTCTTGGTGTTCATTCTGGACCTGGAGCACTTGGAGTATCTATAAATTATTTGGAGGAGTAATATGGAAAAAAATTCAGAATTAAATTTTAAAGAACTTTATAAATGTTGTGATAAAAGTATGTTTAAATTTAAAACAACCGAAGAGTTACGGCCAATTGAATATCTTATAGGACAAGATAGAGCTTTAAACTCGATTAATTTTGCTCTTGATATAAAGGTTGATGGATATAATTTATATGTATCAGGTGTCCCTGGTTCTGGTAGAACAACTTCAATCAGAAAAATAGTTGAGGAAAAGGCTAAAAATGAAGAAACCCCAGATGATATAATTTATGTTTATAATTTCAAAGATCCTGATAGACCAAATTTAATTAAATTTCCAGCTGGAAGAGGAGATTTCTTTGCAAAAGATATGGATGAACTAATATCGACCATCATAAAAACAATACCAAAGGCATTTGAAGCAGAAGATTATGAAAAAAGAAGAAATGAAGTAGTTAAAAAATTCCAGATTGAAAAAGAAAAATTACTTGAACAAGTCGATGCAACAGCAAAAGAGAAGGGATTTCTTATTCAATTTGCACCAACTGGTGTCTTGACGATACCTTTACAGAATGGTCAACCTATAAAACCTGAAGATTTTGCTAAACTTCCTCCTGAAGTACAGAAAAGAATTCAAGAAGAGGGTGAAAAACTTCTTGAAGAGATCAATGAAGTTGTTTCAAAGTTAAAAAAAATTGATAAAAGAACATTTGAAGCATTAAAAGATCTTGATAATGAAGTTGCAGTTTTTTCTATTGGTCATCTTCTCAAAGATTTGATTTCAAAATATGAAGATGTTCCTGAAGTAAGTGAGTATCTCGAATCCCTAAAAGATGATATAATTGAAAATCTCTCTTTTTTCAGAGAACCAAAACAACCAGAAGAGATAAATGAATTTTTAAAAAGATATAAAATAAATGTTTTTGTTGATAACTCTAAAACAAAGGGTGCTCCTGTTGTCTATGAAATAAATCCAACATATTACAACCTTTTTGGTGGAATTGATTATGAAACAAAAATGGGTTTTATGGTAACAAATTTTAACTTAATAAAACCTGGGTCTATTCATAGAGCAAATGGTGGGTATTTGATAATAAATGCTTTTGATTTATTAACAAATCAATTTTCATGGGATACTTTAAAAAGGACACTAAAAAACAAGGAATCAATAATCGAGAATCCACTTGAACAGTTAAAAGTTGTTCCAACGGTTTCTATCAAACCAGAACCTATTCCAATTGATTTAAAGGTCATACTAATTGGAACTCCATATATATATTATCTTCTTTATTACAATGATGATGATTTTAAAAAACTTTTTAGAGTTAAGGCAGATTTTGATACAGAGATGGATAGAAATGAAGAAAATATGCAAAAATATATAAATTTTATTAGTAGTTTTGTAAAAAAATCAAATCTAAAACATCTAACAGTTGATGCTGTAAGTGAAGTAATTGATTATGGATCAAGAGTCGTCGAGAATCAAAATAAAGTCACAACAAGATTTCAAGTTATAGGTGACTTGATAACAGAGGCAAATTATTGGGCAGATAAAGAAAATAGTAATTATATAGATGAAAAACATATAACCAAGGCGATAGAAGAGAAGGAGTATAGATCAAATTTGATAGAAAAAAAGATACTCGAATTGATAAAAGATGGAACAATTTTGATTGATGTTGATGGAGAAAAAGTTGGGCAAATTAATGGACTTGCAATAATCTCCTTAGGAGATTTTGAATTTGGAAGACCTACAAAAATTACAGCAAATATTTCAATGGGAGCTAAAGGAGTAGTTAATATAGAAAGAGAGGTTAAATTATCAGGAAGGATACATGACAAAGGAGTTATGATTCTTTCAGGTTTTCTCGGAGAAAGATATGCGAAAGACAAGCCACTTTCACTTTCGGCAACTCTCACTTTTGAACAATCCTATGAAGAAGTAGAGGGAGATAGTGCATCGAGTGCAGAATTATATGCATTAATTTCAAGCATTGCGAATATTCCAATAAAACAATATTATGCAGTTACGGGTTCGGTTAATCAAAAAGGAGAGATTCAGCCAATTGGTGGTGTTAACAGAAAGATAGAAGGATTTTTCGAGACCTGTAAAATAAATGGTCTTAATGGAAAACAGGGAGTGATAATTCCTTTCCAGAATAAAAAGGACCTCATGCTTAAAAAAGAGGTTATCGATGCTGTTAAAGATGGGAAATTTCATATCTATGCAATAAAAACAATTGATGAGGGTTTAGAAATTTTAACAGGTCTTCCAATAGAAGAGATTGATAAAAAAGTTAATGAATCTCTTTATAAACTCGCAATTGATTATAAAAAATTTGGTGAAACAAAAAAGAGTAAAGATAAAGACAAAAAATAGTGATGAAACTTTCGATCTTGGTAAAAAAATTGGGGAATCTCTTTTACCTGGTAATTTATTATTGATATCTGGAGAACTTGGAGCAGGTAAAACAACTTTAATAAAAGGTATTGCAAAGGGATTAGATATTGATTTAAATGTTAAATCTCCATCATTTGTTATAGTTTCAGAATATTCAGGAAAATATAAATTGTATCATATTGATTTATATAGATTGGATGGAGAGGAGATATACAATTTAGGTCTTTTTGAATTTTTAGAAAATGGAGTGGTTTGTATTGAATGGGCAGATAAATTAGAAAATAGTTTCAATGATTTTGAAAATATAAAAATAGATATAGAAATAGTAAATGAAGATAGAATTTTTAATATTATTTTAAATGGAGAGGAATTTATAAAAAGATGTACAGCCTTGCAATAAACACCTGTATTGAACCTTACAATATTGCAATTTTAAAAAATGAAAATATTGTAGCAGAAGTTAACTGGTATTATTCTTACTCTCAAAAAAATGATCACTATTATGCAATTGATTATCTCTTTAAAACTTATAACTTAGATTTTAAAAAAATTATGTTTGCCTCAATAATAAGTGGACCGGGGTCTTTCACAGGTTTAAGAATAGGTTTCTCAATAATAAAAACATTGGGTTATCTTTATAATTTACCAATATCTTCAATTAATACATTTGAAGTGATCTCGAAATCAATTGATTTGAAAGATTACTGTATCGTAGTTAATGCTGGTTTAAAAGAGGTGTTTTTATATAAAAATAAAAAAATTTCATTAGATAAAATTGAAAATTTAGATAGATATGATGAAATTTTAATTTTTCCTGAATTTAATTTATATAAAAAAATTGAAAGGGATAAAAAAATATTTTTAAAAATAGATGCAGGTAATATTGGTATAATGGGTCTTAATAAATTTAAAGAGGGAAAATTTGAAGATTATAAAAAAGTATCACCTCTTTATTTAAGAGAACCAGAATCAATTTATAAAATATACAAAGAGGAGGAATGATGGACAAAAAAGATTTAATAAAAGAGATTGAAAACTATAGAAAATCAAAAGTTTTGGTATATTTTCTTGGTTTAAATTCAACAATTGCACAAGATGCTGTTGAGGTTATTTATAATAATTTGAGAAGAATTGGCAAAGTTGAAAAAATTGATTTAATCCTTCATACAACTGGTGGATTTCTTGAAGTGCCTTTAAAAATTGTAAATATAATTAGAGAATTCACCAAGAAATTTTCTGTTTTGATTCCATATAGAGCTCATTCTGCAGGTACGCTTCTTGCTCTTGGAGCAGATGAAATTGTTATGGGAAAAATGGCTGAGTTAACTCCTGTCGATCCACAAACAAGATCGCCATTGAATCCAAAAGGAGTTAAGGGCGAACTTCTTCCAGTTTCAATACAAGATTTAACCTCTTTTTTTGATTTTATAGAATCAAGAGGGATAAATGAAAAGGAAGAGATAATGAATAATCTTTTAAACAACCTTCACCCACTCGTTATAGGTTCTGTTAATAGATCACTCTATCTTATTAAACATACTATGGAAAGACTTTTGATAAATAGCCCATATTCAAAAGAGGAAAAGGATAAAATTATTGAATTATTATCCTGTGGATTACCATCTCATACATATTTAATTACAAGGGATGAAGCAAAAGATATTTTAAAAAATAAAGTCGTTTATAGTGATGATAATCTCGATATATTGATGTGGAACCTATATTCAATTTATATGGCACAATTGGATCCAAGAGTTCCATATGTTTTAGATGCAAATCTAAAAAAGGAGGTAAAGAGAGTAAATATTGCTTTTATAGAAACTTCTGAATATGGCTCAACTTTTGT
>ERZ795047.3552-NODE-3552-length-13860-cov-9.887360_pt1 | contig 13860 bp, 8 predicted proteins | sample MGYA00375131_ERZ795047 | MGnify/ENA primary metagenome ERZ795047 (study PRJEB30176, sample SAMN05720228) | activated sludge metagenome | isolation source: Anaerobic digester | place: Japan | collected 2015-05-20 ... | reverse complement strand
CTTTACGGTGAGCAGTCTGGAGTAAGTAATGTGGCATGGTCTGCTCATGTTGGTGGATTTATTGCTGGGTTTGTGCTCATTATGTTTTTTAAGAAGAGATATTGATGGTGTATTTATGGAGAAGGTAACGATATAAATACTAATCATGAAAATGTATAATAAAATAGAAAAATACCTGTGTGTTGCGGTATTCCTGTTGTTTAGCATACGCTGGTTGCCAGTGTATGCCGATGTTGCTGTGATCCCCTATAAAGTAGAGAGTGCTGATACCTCGTTTACCGAGGCTATGGGGAGTGAATATGCAAAGCTTGTTGCTCTTGCTATGTATATCCAGAAAGGCATAAGTATCTACTCGCACGATTTGCTGGAAAAGGACATGCATGAATTTTCCATTGATCCTCAGGGCGTGGTGGCAGGCTACAAATTGGATACCCTGGGTAAAGCCCGCTCTATTGATCGCATACAGATTGGTACGCTAACCAAAACCAGTAAAGGCTTTACCGTGAAAAGCTTACTGTATGATGTTGCAACGGGGAAGATCGTTTCGCGCTGCAATGAATATGCCGATACGCTGTATGATGTAGCCATTGCCGAGATGCGCTCGTTGTACCTTTCCTATCCCGACAACAATCGTGCCATGCAGCAATCAATCTACGATATTGCGTTTGTTGTTGATAATTCGTACAGCGCTTCCCGCGAGTGGAAAAGCATTAAGCAGGGTATTGTCGCTCTGTGCGATACAATCAGCGATAACTGGAATGACATGCGCGTATATGTGGTGCCGTTTTTGACGCAATCGAAAAAGATTGGAACCTATGCTGTTACAGGCGCTACTACTCTGGATGATGTTTTACAGGAGCTATCGCTTGCAAAAGGAATTGTGACAGGCATTAACCCGTGTTTGCAGTATATCGCAAAGGGGCTGCCATGGCGCAATGATGCAAAAAAGCTCTGTATTGTTGTTGCAGCTTCAAGGTGCGATTACAGCAATGCACGTTCACTTCGTTACCTTATCAAGAAAAAGGGCATAACGCTGTATGTGATTGGCACAGGAGGTTTAACCCATACTGAGCGCACAGCGTTATCGTTTATTGGCGATAGTTACTATGATGTGACATACAGGCAGAGGATGTATGATGTTTATGGAAATCCAGTTGATGTGTTTTGCGAAGCTGGAAGGATATTCCATGGTGATGCAGGTGACCGATGGAAGGATGGTGTGACCGCTACAAAGACGAAGGCAGCAAAACCTTTTGTTGCCGAGGTGTTTGGTGTACAGAATGCTCTGCCGTATGAACTGCCTGCGCTGTATCCAAAGCAAACAGCAATAAAAATACTCAATGCAGAAGAGTTGGAAAATAATATCGTTGATATATGCCAGACTATTGCACATAACAATAAACTGACTGGTCAGGTAATTGCCCGTGTTCTTATTGCTGATGGCGGATACTCGCTATGGCTGCCGGTTGCGGATAAAAGAATCCTCAACTATTTAGCAGAGAATCAACACATGCGCATGTATGTTGGCATTTCTCCAAAACAGGATTTAGGTGCACCCTATGGGGTGGGACTTTTACCGGTTGCAGTAGTTGGGCTGCCGGGTAGTCATATTCCATCAATGCTAAAATTAACGGTGAAGGATATTATTCAGCGCCCGCAATGGAAAGGATTTTTTAATCCTCCCCTATGGTTTATTCCTGTTACGGTAAAGCAGATTATACCATTGTCGGGAGAAGAAGATATCCGAAATAAATAATACTTGACGATTGGAAATAAATTGAGTATATTAATATAAAATATAATTTCCTGTCTGTTATAGAACTCGCATTAGCACTCTCCTGTTTTATTATTTTATGGTTATTGTATTCATGTATTAATGGTATTGTAATTTTATTATTTTATATTAATGGAGGTAGATTTACCTATGCGTATGGATAAACTGACATTAAAGACACAGAATGCACTGTATGAAGCGCAGAATGTGGCAACACAATATAACCACCCTGAAATAACCCCCGAGCATGTATTGTATGCACTTGTCAATCAGGATGATGGCATATTTACGCCTATAGCTCAACGGCTGGGTGCTTCGGTAGATGAAATTAAGCGTGAAACCGAGATGGCACTTTCGGCAATGCCAAAGCAGTACGGCGGTCCTGGCGGCGGTGTTATGTCATCAGTTTTACGTGATGTGCTGAATACTGCATGGAATGAAGCAGTTACATTAAAGGATGAATATTTAAGCACCGAGCATCTTATACTGGGGATTGCCACAACAGGAAAAACTAAAGCCCGTGACATATTGAATGCACATGGTTTTACCAAAGAGAATATCCTGCGTGTGCTTGCCGATATCAGAGGCAATAAACGTGTTACCGATGAGTCGGCTGAGGATAAATATAATGCGCTGGAACGGTTTGGCAGGGATTTAACCAAATTGGCACGGCAGAACAAACTTGATCCTGTTGTTGGCAGAGATGAGGAGATTCGTCGTGTTATGCAGGTACTGTCACGCAGAACAAAAAACAATCCTGTCCTTATTGGCGAGCCGGGTGTTGGCAAAACTGCCATTGTTGAAGGCTTGGCACAGCGTATTGTTGCTGGTGATGTTCCCGAAAGCTTGAAGAATAAACGCATTGTTGCGCTTGATATGGGCGCATTGATTGCCGGTGCTAAATACCGTGGCGAGTTTGAGGAACGCTTGAAGGCTGTTATTGAGGAGGTTGAACAATCCGAAGGTGATGTTATTTTGTTTATTGATGAGTTGCATGTGCTGGTTGGTGCAGGCGCTGCAGAAGGTTCGGTTGATGCATCGAATATGCTTAAACCTGCATTGGCACGGGGAGAGCTGCGCTGCATTGGTGCAACAACCCTGAATGAATATCAAAAGTATATTGAAAAAGACAAAGCGCTGGAACGACGCTTCCAGCCTGTATTTACCAGTGAGCCCTCAGTTGAGGATACTATCGCCATTTTGCGTGGTTTAAAAGAACGCTATGAGGTACATCATGGCGTGCGTATTTCGGACTCAGCGGTGGTTGCTGCAGCGGTGCTGTCTAACCGTTATATCACTGATAGATTTTTGCCTGATAAGGCAGTTGATTTAATTGATGAAGCTGCTTCGCTCATAAAGATGGAGATTGATTCCATGCCAATAGAGCTTGATGAGATTGAACGTAAGATACGCCAGCTTACCATTGAGCGTGAAGCAGTAAAAAAGGAAAAGGACAAAGCATCATTAGAGCGTCTTGCGAAGATTGAAGAGGATTTAGCAAATTTAAATGAAAAGAAGAAGGAACTTTCGGTACAGTGGCAAAATGAAAAGAAGATCATAGTAGAAATACGGAAGATTAAAGAAGAGATTGAAAATTTACGAATACAGGAGCAAAAAGCCGAGCGTGAAGGCAATCTGAATTTAGTTGCTGAGATACGATATGGAAAGATTATTGAGCTTGAAAAGAAGTTAAAAGCGCTCAATGATAAGTTGAATGATATTCAGAAAGATCGAAAGCTTTTAAAAGAAGAGGTTACCGAGCAGGAGATAGCTGCTGTTGTTTCCAGATGGACCGGCATACCCGTAAGTAAAATGCTTGAAGGTGAAAAAGAAAAGCTTTTAAAAATGGAGGAGATTATTGAAAAGAGGGTGGTTGGTCAGGAGCAGGCAATACAAACTATTGCTGATGCAGTACGCCGTTCTCGTTCTGGATTGCAGGATCCCAACAGACCCATTGGTTCGTTCATATTTTTAGGACCAACAGGTGTAGGAAAAACCGAAACGGCAAAAGCTGTGGCAGAGTTTTTGTTCAATGATGAAAAGGCGATAGTGCGTATTGATATGTCCGAGTATATGGAAAAACATTCGGTAGCACGCCTTATTGGTGCACCACCTGGCTATGTTGGGTACGAAGAGGGCGGACAGCTTACCGAAGCCATCCGCAGGCGTCCCTATTCGGTTGTCCTGTTTGATGAGATTGAAAAGGCACATCCGGATGTGTTTAATGTATTTTTACAAATACTGGATGAAGGCAGGCTTACCGATGCAAAAGGGCGCACAGTAGACTTTAAGAATACCCTTATAATCATGACATCCAACATTGGGACAGCATATATTTCTGACCCTGCCATACCCTATGAGGAACGGGTAAAAGGGGTGCAGCAGGAGCTGAAGATGCATTTTAAGCCTGAGTTTTTAAACCGCATTGATGATGTGATTGTCTTTAACCCGTTGACCCGAGAGCATATCAATAAAATTATCATGATACAGCTCAATGAAGTGGGCAAACGTTTAAAAGAACGCGGTATAAAACTTGAGCTTACACAAAAGGCGTTAGATTACCTTGTTAACGTTGGGTTTGATCCACAGTTTGGTGCACGTCCGTTGAAGAGGGCTTTACAGAGATATCTGCTCAATCCACTTTCCGTAAAAATTTTAGGCGGCGAGATAATGGATGATGATACCGTTATTGTGGATTACAAGAATAATGAAATCCAATTTAATGTAAAACGCAGTAAAGCTGAGAAGCAAGCAGTGTAAGCATGTAAGCAATAAGGGGATGTCCATGCATCCCCTTATTTTTGTTTAACTTTAGATCCTGAATCATAGTTCAGAATAGCATGCCATTCATGGTCATTCAGAATAACACAGTTTCGAAGAATCTCTCCCCTCACCCAAAAAATTATAATACTATGGATATCTATCATGAGATTGGAATCGTAACATTTAAAATACTATTCAATTATCGTTTATGTAATAGTATTGACAGGCATAGGGCTGTACCAGTAATTTATAATTATTACATGCAGAGAGGCTGTTGCTATGGAATATGAAATCTACGATGTGAATAACATACTGTTGCCGGTTGAGCATAAAATTGGTGCACTGAGCCGTGCTAAAAACCTGGTTGCCGAGATGACTCATCCCAACATTGACTGGAAATACATGGTTACCGAGATCAGAGCTTATCTGTATGATTACATGTATGACATTGTCCCTCACAGTGACAGGGTGCTGCCCGTTATATTCCATTACCTTAAAGAAGCAACGGTACGCAAGCGTGGTTCAACAATCAGAGCTGCTGATACATTTCTGGATCGCTATCTGTTTTTACTAAAAAAAGAAATTGCGGGCGATAGTTCCCTGGACAATGTTACTGCCATCTTTGATAAAGAAGCAATTGATTTTTGCAGGATTTTACTTTCGGATACTCAGGAAGGATTTTATCTGGAGGATGTTAATCAACGTATTATACAACTCATGGAGCTATCGCTTCAGCGAAAGAAACTGGATGCACAGCTATTTGAACTGTGCACAGATATCATCATCAATCAATTTAAACTGTATGTAGAACGAAGTATTGTGGTTGAAGAAGAATATATGGACTCATTGCGAAACCTGTGGAATAGTGATGGTGAATCAATAGCAACACTACGCCAGTATGTTCAAACAGTCACAAAAGAAGCGTATGAAAAAAAATTACAGATAGCACTGGATAGCCGAACTACCATCACGGATTATGAAAAACTGTTACAGCAATTAATCAATGTTATTGATTTTCATCATAATGAAACTGCATGGGAAAAAATATGCATTGCAGCCCGTGAATGCATTGTGCGCAATATAATTCAGGATGACAGCGTGCTGCTTTCTTTACTATCGTTTATGGTAAAAAAATCGCAGCAGGGTAACGATACCAATCTCCAGCTTTATATATCGCGCAGTGTAGCTTCACTGTGTGGTGTGCTTGCACAGCAGCAGCGTTTTGATTTGCTAAAACAGGTTGTACAGATGGTGGTGCCGGTGCTTATATCCGAGATTGAACGAGGTGGTAATTACAATGCTGCATTTGCAACAATCTATACTATCGGTAAAACTGTTGTGGAAATCAATAACCGCCCCATCATTGACCTTTTTGTTGATATACTTGTTCATGCGCGATTTTGCTTTCCACAATTTACAGGTATTGCTTCAGACTGGTCGGTTATGGTGAATGCCAGTCATCTTGCCAATATCCGCACATGGCTTGAACTTATTGAACTTAATCCTGTGTACATGAAACGCCTTGCTGCAAGCCTTATTGCCAACCTTACACTGGGGGGTGTTTTTTTAAAAGACACTGATGTATTCCAGCGTGATATATCACGGTTGCTGAACAGCAACTATAAAGATGTTTTTTACCTTATCATATCACTGGCTGCAGTCTTCCCGGCATTTTATCATGACATCGGCGCTACCGGCAATATACGTGCCTTTACCGAACGTGTTGATACCAATCACCAGATGAACGATCTCATCCATTTTGTGCGCAAGCAGGTGCATGTTGAGTCAAGCAGCCGGACGGTTGCATTACTCCAGCGAGTCATGGACTTCTGGTTGACCGGTGACAAGGAATTACTCAAAGGTATGGTGCCGTTAGAAGTATATAACAATTTAGACAGAACATTCAGGCTTATCAACCTTGATAATGAATCAATTGCACGGCGTATTTACATGGAAACACGCCATTATTTTCCCGAATATGTAAACGAAAAATTCTGGGATTTTTTCTACAAGGTTGGCAAAAAACGTTTTATGGATGCTATTGCTCACCATACCTTTGATGGGATGGATGAAAATGAAAAAAAGGATGCTCTTGATTGTATAGTAGAATATTTTGATAAACAATTTCCTGCTGAAATGACCAAGATGTTGCACCATATTGCCGGAATGTTTGATATTGATACATCGCGCAAACAGATATGGCGCTTTCTCTATGAAATTCCGGATGATGATTTCAGAAAACTGTTTGAGGATGTACAAAGGTTAGATGTTTCTACCGTGAATATAGAGAAATTTATTACATTTCTGCATGTGTACCGCATGATTTTTGATAAGTATAATTTCTCTGATATTAGAGCTATTGAAAAACTGCATCAATATGCATCTGAAAATCTTTTCAACCCACCTGATGACTTTTTCCAGAAACTTGAAGGCAATGATTTGTTTCAATCGCTTCAGGCAATTCTTGATCTGCAAAACAGATTAAAATGGGACATCCTGTTGTCTCAGGATGTGTTTGAACCTGTGGATACAATTGAGTTTAAACGACATATTGCTTTTGGCATACCATCAATGTATGGATCATATAAAGAAAAAAAGTTTGATACATTAAAGGTATTTTTCCACTGCAATATTGTGCGGGTACTCCTTTTTGAAAAGATTATTGAAAATATAAGCATCTATCCTCATCAAAAAATTGACTATGATGCAATCAAGCGAGTGGTAGAACTTTTTATCCAATCGTTTGAAATTGATGGACTTGCCAATCACGAGATGCGTTCGGTTACCAGCTTGCTTGATGCACCTAATATTACCGTAACGCAGTTTCGTGACATAGTAAATAGCCTTCTTGTTATTCATGGTGAGATCTCTGACAGGTTTAATGATACCTTTAAGTCAGTCAGCCGTATTGCTATTAAAAATATAGGAATGGATAATATAATCCCTGATTTCATACCTCCCGATCAACCTGCTAATGTCGAGGTGATTGTTGACAGGTTTTTGCGTCACAGGGTTATGCAGTCACCATTATTGCAGTTAATGGATAACCTTTTATTAAAATTAAGGGACCATCTCAATTCAGTGTATTCCTATATGGGAAATATTGTTGTACTTGGTGCAATTGATGCCCGTATGAAGAAGGGAAAGCTTATTCATGTGATTGGAAAATATGAAGGTACTTATGATGAAACAGAGCTCTATGTTCCTTTGTGGGAGGTGGGTGCCAAGGCACAGGGGCTGATTATTGCTGCAAATATGGATGGGATTAATGTCCCCGAAGGGATTGTTATATCTTCAGAGTTGTATAAAAGGATAAAAGATGGCAATATAAACAATCCGAGGTTTAAACGAAAGCTCATCTATATGTTAAAAAAATATATTGATGCATTTACTGGATTTAGATTTGCCAATCCCCAAAATCCCATACTGTTGTCTGTGCGAAGCGGTGCTGTTTTTTCCATGCCGGGCGTAATGGATACTATTACCAATGTTGGCATGACCGAGGAAATTGTACAATATTTTACACAGTTTGATGAATGGTTTGCGTGGGATTGTTACCGTCGATTGATACACGATTTTGCAATATCAGCATATGGGATGGACCGTCATATCTTTGAAAATCTTATGACGCAGGCAAAGGATGAGGCTGGTGTTGATTTGAAAGAAAAGCTCAATGGCAAACAGATGTCAATGCTAACCCTTAAGTATCGCTATGCAATCAATAAAGCCGGGCACTCTGCTCCCAAAGATCCTTATGAACAGCTATTCTATGCGATTATTGCTGTTTTCAAATCATGGGATTCCCCTATTGCAAGGAACTATCGCCAATTTATTAATATTTCAGATGATTGGGGCACTGCTGTTATTGCACAGCGTATGGTTTTTGGCAATCTATCGCCAACCTCCATTACCGGTGTTGTGCACAGTCAATATATTGAATATGAAGAGTTGCAGATAGTGGGCGAATATAAAACAAGGGCACAGGGGCATGATATTGTCAGCGGTGTTGCAAAGGTATTTCCAATAAACGAACAGCAGAAATTAAAATTTGCCCGCTTTGCGATGTATCCTTCGCTGGAAAAAGCATATCCCAACCATTATGCTACGCTACGCGATGCTGTTAGCCGGTTACGCAAGCGGTGGGGCAATGATATCGAAGTTGAGTTTACATTTGAAAATGATGTATTGTATATATTGCAGATACGGGGTATGGCAAAACATATGTTTGATATAGAAGAGCTTGTAGAAACTCCACAGCAGCTATCGCAGTACCTGCTGGGACAGGGATTGGCTGCTTCAGGAGGTGCTGTAAGTGGCAGGGCTGTATTTGATATCAATCGCATAGAAGCTATACGGATGCAATATCCCAAAGATAAGATTATTTTGATACGTCCGGAAACAAATCCTGAGGATGTCATTGGTTTACAAAAATCGGATGGGATTTTAACCTCGGTGGGAGGCATGACATCACATGCTGTACTGCAGATGCGCCGTCTGGAAAAATCGGGCGTTAGTGATTTTTCCATAATGAAGATTGCTGAAAGTGAGAACATAGCTGTTATAAACAGAGAACAGGGGGGGAAGATAGTCATTCGAGAGGGTGATGTCATAACCATTGATGGCAACACCGGGCATGTTTATCTGGGTGCGCATCCCACACGGAAGGTACATCGATAATATCGTTATGTGCAAAAAAGCTTGAAATATTTATAATAGCTTTTCCAATAGTCACTGGAAGTTGATTCTTAATAGTAGCGTTATTATTATTTACCTAAATTTAAATATAAAAATGGAAGCTGGGGACGGCAACATCCTGTCGGGTATATAATTATTTTACTATATATGGAGGATGATTATGGCAGTATTACCTGATGCACCAATTGGTGTTATGGGAATTGGACGCATAGGCAAGCTTCTGGTATGGCTCTATGCCGCAAAGAAGCAGCAAAAAGAAATAGTTATAGCAACCGGAAGAAAAACGGGTACCTCATTAGAGGATTTAGCGACGTACTTTGAATATGATTCTACCTATGGTTCTTTTAATAGGTTTATTGGCGGTTTCAGTGGCAAGAGCGCGGTTGAGATAAAAGATGGTCATGTTTACCTCAATGGTGTAAAGCTAATCTGGTTAAACGAGCCTGACTACAGGGTGCCCGGAAAGATACCATGGGATACATTTGGCGTGAATGTTGTTTTTGATACTACGGGTAAGATGCTTGATCCAACGCGAAATGATGAAAATTCTCTGCGGGGTCATCTTAATCATGCTAAGAAGGTGATTGTTACAGCACCATTTAAAGTAAAAGATAAAGGTAAACAGATTCCGGATGATGCGGTTACCGTAGTTGGCGGTGTTAATTTTGATAAGTATGATGCTGGAAAACATGTTATCATTTCCAATGCTTCATGCACTACCAATTGTTGCGCACCACCTATCAAAGCGCTGGTTGATCATTTTGGCGATAAATTTATTTCATATGCATTAACAACGGTGCATGCCGTAACCAATTCGCAGTCAACGCTTGATGTATTACCTAAAGATGGCGATAAAGACACCCGTAAACGGCGCAGCATTTTGAACAACATGATACCCACAAGCACCGGTGCTGCAAAGGCAGTTCTGGAGGTTATACCCGAAGTGCAGAAACTGGGTATAGGTTCGCAGGCTTCATCCATAAGGGTGCCTGTTAATACTGGTTCGATAGTTATTCTGGATGTTTCGCTTCTTGGTGATTATGATAACCAGTATATCCATAAAATATTTAAACAGTACTCAGAAAAAAATCCAGATATCATGTGTTACTCAGAGAAACAGCTTGTAAGCTCGGATATCGTGGGAAGTACCTATTCAACTATCTATGATGCAGAATTTACCCATCACCGAACCACCAAACGCGGCGATAATTACTATACCATGGTTGACTTAAACTTCTGGTATGATAATGAGTTTGGTTACGTATCTTCACTTTCACGCTTATATGATCTTGTTACCGGACGGCGGTAATGCGTACTTTGTTTTGAACAATAGCTATAGTTTCAGGGGCAATCCTTATATGTCAGGGATTGTCTCTGAAACAATACCAATACCTGTCAAAAAATAAACTGTTGACAATGATAGTTTATTTTAGTATAGTTATATAAAAAAGGGGAGATAATTTGTGAAGAGGGTAGGGTTTGGATTTTTGATAGTTTTGATTTTTTATAATGCTACTACAGCTTTTAGCAAAGAGGTCCCTTTTACCCTTGAGGATAGGGACAGGATTATCCGTCTGGAAGCAAAATTAGATGAAATAGATAAACGCTTTGAACAAATAGATAAACGCTTTGAACAAATAGATAAACGATTTGAACAGGTTATCTCTTTTTTATGGATATTGACAACTATCTTTATTGCAATAACCTCCGCAACCATAGGATTTGCATTCTGGGATAGAAAAACGTCGTTAAAGCCTATTGAAGAAAAAGTTACTATTAACGAAAAAAAACTTGAACATGCATTGGCAGCGTTGCGTAAATTGGCAAGTGTTGATAAAAAAGTGCATGCCATCTTGAAAGAGTTTAATTTATTATAAAATTGATTGATACATTTTTTAAATTTAAATCTCATCTATTTTACAAGATTTTTTACTATTATCCTGCCATTTTTTAGTTCCATTGAATCGATGTGGGTACTCCGTCAATGATAGGTTGATGTGTGCTATTGTCGTGGTATGTTTTTTATTTGAAGATACCATTGCATTTTGTATTGCGCCACTCAATAGTGCAATGTATCGTCAGTGCAATGAACAGTGCTTTTATCTTTCCTCTTCATAAAAACATAATCGTATATTCGGCAAAAAAACTGTTACTGCATAGTTTGCTTTTTTTATAAAAAAGGTTGCATTTTGAAAAACTATCGGTACAATAAGGATTGTTTTTTTGAATGAAACTATATACTATCAGGAGGAGCCATGAAAAAGTTTGTCATAGTATTTGCGTTAGTATTTTTTGTCTGTGCAATTGCGCAGCATAGTATCAGCATCTCGTTAAATCCAAAGAGAGTTGCATGCGAGCAGTCATGCACTGAAGGAAAAAAGAAATGTTTTGCAGATGCAAAAGATAGCGAAGTTAAAAAAACAGCATGTAAGGTTGCCTTTGACGAGTGTATGCAGAAATGCGCTAAAGATTTTCAATAAAATAACTGGTTTATTTTTTATTGAAGTAAATATTCCAAACAGGATTGAAATATTTGGCGATAGTTATCCTGAAAGTTGATTCAGTATCTAACGTTGTATTCTGGATTCCGGGTCAGGCCCGGAATAACGGTGTTGAAAAAGAGATCCCAGGTTAAGCCGGGGATGACAATGAGGTGGTATGTCATTGCGAAAGGAGTGAAGCATCTCTTATATAATCGAATAGATTCATTGGGACTGTTTCACTCAGAATGACAAAAAGTGCAGTGCCTCTTATAATGACAATGGTGAATAACACTATTCTCAGAGGAGTTACCCATGGCCGGTGTGCGGCTACCCATAGGGGATGAACATTATACATCCCTCACCATCAGGAAATAATATTCCCCCTCGTCTTGCGAAGGAGAATGACCGCGGTGAGGTTAATAATTATAGTTCTGGAGGAAAAGTTAATGAAGCGAAAAATTGTAATCACTGTATCGTTAGTTATTTCGTTGCTGGTAATTGTCTATGCTCAAAATACCAATAGGCTAAAGGAATCTGGTTTTAACAATGCTTTTACACTACCACCTGAAACACCATATGAACAGTACGTTGAGTTGATGACCAAGGTTATAGCTGCTGCTCGTCTTGAAACTGACAATAAAGAAGCAATTGTGGCTATGAATAGTCCGTTTGTATATAAACCGGCAGAAAAGCCAGTAAATAATATCTATTCAAAGGGAATATTGTTAATTCATGGTTTATCGGATTCCCCCTATTTTTTACAGGCTATAGGTAAGTATTTTGCAAGCAAAGGTTTTTTGGTTTATGGACTACTTTTACCCGGGCATGGGACTGTTCCGGGTGATTTATTAAAGGTAACCTATGATGAGTGGATAAAAGCTACCCATTATGGCATGCTTCAGTTAAAGAAAAATGCACAAGAGGTTTATATGGGTGGATTTTCTACCGGGGCAACGTTGTCGGTTAACTATGTGTTGTCTAACACAAATCATGATGTTAAAGGCTTATTTTTATTTGCCCCCGCTTTTGCTATCAATTCAAGCGTAGCATGGTTAGCACCTATTGTAAGCACATTTAAAGATTGGACTGACATCGATGATGATGTTGACTATACCAAGTATCAGTCGTTGACTTTAAATGGAGCAGCACAAACATACAAGCTCATAAAAAAGGTTGATAGCTATTTTGAGGAAGGTAAAACAATTTCGGTGCCGGTATTTGTTGTTCAGAGTATTGATGATGAAACGGTAAAAGCAGAGCGCACCTTATATGTTATGAAGAATTATGTTACTGGCAAAAAAATGTTTGTTTTATATACTACACAGCCTGAGAAAGATTATGATGGTGAAGGCAATTTTGTTGTAACGGTTAACAGCTTTTTACCAAAAGAGAAAATTTTAAATTTTCCGCATATATGTGTTACCATACCGCCTGATGACCCCCATTATGGCAGAAATGGTGATTATAGAAATTGCTTGTATTACAAACAGGGCAGCCCTGAAAGGAATAAATGTTTAACCGATCCCAATATCTGGAAAGGAGAAACCACAGCAGAGAATATTGAAAAGTATAAGGTCATTGCACGGTTAACGTATAATCCCTATTTTGATGAAATGTGCCAGAAGATTGTTGAGTTTTTAAATATAATTAAAAAATAATGCTATTGAGCTTCTAAGGTAAGTTGTAGTATACATATGCGAAAGTATAAAATTATGCGGATATAGTTTTTTATGATTAGATAGCAATGCTTCTAATAGATTTTGATTCCGGGAGAGGTCCTGAATGACGGTATTAAAGTCATCCTGAACGTGATTCAGGATCTCAGTTGATTGCTGAGATTCCGGTTCAAGTCCGGAATGACAGTGAGTTGGTATATTTTCCTGAGCAATAGTGAAAGATTATGTTGTTTGGAACAGGAATTTTTCAGTTGCTTTGTTTCTGTAAAATGACAATGGTGCATAATTCTATCTCCAATGCTTCAGTATGAGGCTACCCATAGAGGTTCACCACTTACTTTTTTAAGCACGCCACAAAGCCCCGAAGATGTTGCGAAAGCAGTTGTAAAAGCTATTACAACAAAAAAGCCTGAAATAGTGGTTCCTGCTTCGCCAGGGTTTATAACGCGACTTATTATGGTGTTCCCAT
>ERZ795047.3551-NODE-3551-length-13863-cov-112.157445_pt1 | contig 13863 bp, 10 predicted proteins | sample MGYA00375131_ERZ795047 | MGnify/ENA primary metagenome ERZ795047 (study PRJEB30176, sample SAMN05720228) | activated sludge metagenome | isolation source: Anaerobic digester | place: Japan | collected 2015-05-20 ... | reverse complement strand
GCTATCGAAATGGGCAAAACTGGAGATGTTTTTAATACATTATATTGATAAATAACAAATATTTGTTATACGATACAGGTAGGGTAGAGGATAGGAAGTAACAAAAAATTTAATTCTTTTAATTAATTCATATCTATCTGTCAATAAGCATTTTAGATAATAAAAAATTTATTGTTTAAAATAAGTAATGATATTTAATTAATAATTTTTTAATATTCAAAATCATTATTAATCAAAATTATATAGAAATATTTTATAAAAATTAATTTTTCATTTATTCTTCTTATAATCTAAATTTAGCAATATATTGATCATTATTATTTTAAATTAATATATCATTACTTATTTTAAACATTTTTAAAATTATTATAATCAGTATCATATTTTTGCTAAATATTTAAATATCAGGTAATCTTCGTTTAAATATTATAAAAATTCTCTTTATATTAAACCATATTTCAATTATATTTGAAATACTTTTATAAATTGATCAATTATTCAGAATTTTAATTTCAGTCCTTCTATTTAATTGCCTACCTTCTTCTGTAGTATTGTCTGCTATTGGCTTTGTATCTCCATAGCCTTTATATTTTAACCTACTTGGATTAATATTTTTGCTAATCAAGTAATCATAAACTGCTTTAGCTCTTTTTTCACTAAGTAATAGATTGTATTCTTTAGTTCCTTTATTATCTGTATGTCCACCGATTTCAATTATTAAATTAGGATTTTCTATCAAAAATTTATATAATTTTTCTAATTCCACATAAGATTCGGGCCTTAATGTTGATTTATCAAAATCGAATAAAATATTATTAAGTACCATGGTTTGGTCTTTTTGAATAGGTTTCAGATAAATGTATTTAATAAATGGATGCAAAGAATCTCTAGTCTCCATGAGTTCTATATGTTCACTATAAAAAAGATAATTCTCTGCACTTACATTTAGTGCATAAGATGTACCAGTAGGTAAAGGTAAAATAAATGTGCCATCATAATCTGTTTTTGCTTTTCCTTTTAATGAACCATCATTTAAAGAGTATAATTCTGCAACAGCATTGGTTATAGGATTATTATTGTTATTGTCTAATACTAAACCTTTGAAATATGTAACTGGATTAGAAATTATATTTTTAGGTAGCTCAAACATATAAATATCATAGCCACCAAAGCCACCTGACATTTCTGAAGCAAAAAAAGCTTTATTACCATTAGCATTTACAAATAAAAAAGCATCATCTTTATTTGTATTTATTGGATAGCCGATATTTATTGGATTTGTCCACAAAGTATCATTAATTTTCTGAGTATAAAAAATATCGTATTTGCCCATACCGCCATGTCCATCAGAAGCAAAAAATAATGTTTTACCATCAGGATGGATAAATGGTGTCAACTCTGATTTAGCAGTATTAATATTATTAGCTAATCTGGTCGGTTTATTCCACTTATTATTATCTAACAATTGTGAGGCATATATATCCATATTACCACTTCTAGCAGAAGCAAAATAAATTGTTTTACCATCGGCTGATAAACTTGGCTGGCTATCCCAGGTTTCTGAATTTAGCTCTTTCACATTCTCGGCTTTTGTCCAAATATTGCCTCTTTTATAGCTTCTATAAATATCGCAACTACCATAACCATCACTTCTATTACAAGCTGTGAAATAGATTATTTTACCATCAGCAGATATTGTATGAGCTCCTTCATTATTGTTAGTATTCAATTCCCCTTGCAGAGGCTCTGCTTTAGACCATTGCCCATTTTTTAATTTAATACTTTGGAAAAAATCTTCTTGCTCATTTTTGTTATCTATGCTTGGTATTTTCCTAGTAAAGATTATTGTACTATCATCGATAGTCAATGCAGGTGAATATTCAGAATAATTAGAATTGACATTAACGCCTAAATTAACTGGAGTGAAAGGGACAGGATTATTGTATAATTCTAATGCTCCACGATATAAATCTAACTCCAACTCAGCTTTATTTTTTTGGAAATCCGATAATTTAGGATGATGATAATATTGCTCTTGATAGGTCACAGCATCAGAATATTTACCTGTCATATAGCTAATTTTAGCAATTATCATATATGCATTGGGGAAAAAATCTTTATCTATATCAATAGCTTTTTTATAATATACAATAGATGAATCATATATCTCTAAATCGCTATATATCTGAGCTACTAATAGATATGCCTCAATAAATTGTGAATCTATCTCTGTTGCTTTTTTGAATTTGTTTAAAGCATTTAAACTTTCATAATTCTCATAAAATTTTATTCCATCATTATAATATTTTATAGCTTTAGGATTATTAGAACTAAGATTTTGAGAAAATAATGCTATAGTAAATGATGATATACAAATTAATAAAATAAATTTTTTCATAATTGTTTAAAAATATCTTTTTTTGAAGTAGATAGAAATATCAAATCAAAAATCTGTCAAAATTATAATATTTTTGAGAAATAAAATTCAAAATAAAAATCTAAAAGGGATTAAGATTTTTTCTATTAATTTATCTAACATAGGTCTCTCTCGCCATCTATCATAATCAAACTCATTGCTATCTTGCTTCAATTCATCGAAATATTTATTTAATTCATTTACTACCACTGGATCCTTTGCTAGCATATTAATTTCGTGCATATACAGATAGCTTCTATAGTCATAATTACTACTACCTATCATATATTTTTCATTATCTATCAAAAGTAATTTGGCGTGTAAATTAGTGGGTAAATAAAAAAATATTTTTATACCAGCTTTCCACAATTTTCCTAAATAATAATTTCTAAGAACATCCATAGAGTTAACATCACTTCTGAAAGGTAAGTAAATTTCGGTATAAACTCCACGTGTAGCAGCATCTATCAATGCATCAATAGTTGAACCCATAGGTAGGAAATATGGTGTAGCTATTTGAATAGATTTATTAGCATTATCTATGAGCCAATTAAGTTTTTTTCTAACACGTTGTTTCCAGATGGATGGTATATCACGTATCAGCTCCATCCCATTTACATTATGAATACTATGAAATTTTTTCTGATTAAAAGTATATGTTTTATAATGTTTGAAATTTAGTTTTACAAAGTAGATTAATCTATTAGCTAATTTGGGATCATTAAACTTAAAAATGCTTTCTCTCCATCCAAGAGAATAGTTAGAAATATTCGCTGAACCCAAGTAAGATATCTGGTCAATTATGATAATTTTTCTATGATTTCTACGATGAGCTTCTGAAAAAATAGCTAATGAAATAGGAATAGGTGTAAAAAAACGAACCATTCCCCCAGCATCTAACAAAGGTTTAAAAAAATTTGTATCTGATTTAGCACCATAGCTATCTACAAGCACGTAAATTTTTACTTTTTCTTTAGCTTTTTCTACTAAGGCGTCTCTAACTCTGATACCTGTAGGGTCATTAACAAATCTATAAATTTCAATATATATCCAATTTTTTGCTAGATTAATTTCATTTATGAGATCATCGATCCAATCTTTAGGATATCTAAATAAAGCTACAAAATTACTTTCTCGCATCATTTATTTTTTAGGTAAGACAAAATTATCTTTATTTTTTGGAATAACATCCTTTAAGATTTCAATAAAAGGTAGCATATCCTTGTCATAATCCCCAGTTGGATGAAATGCAGGCAAAACATGTGCTACTTTTTTGTCATAATCTAAAAAAGAAGGAATGATTGGGATATCAGTTTTCTGAGCAATATAATAAAATCCCTTTTTCCAATGATAGACGGGTTTTCTAGTGCCTTCTGGTGTTATTATTAACCACATATTAGACGATTTGTCTATTATATTTATTAATTCTATAGGTAATTTTTTAGGATTTTCCCTATCTACTGGTAATGCTCCTAAAGACTTTAATATTACAGATAGTGGGAAAAAAAATAATTCTTTTTTAATAATAAATTTAGCTTTTACATTTAATTTTTTTAGTGCTAACCAACCAATGATAAAGTCATTATTTGAAGTATGTGGCGACATGATGAGAACAGCCTTGTCATATTTGCTTGTATCTTCATCTGTTACCACTCTCCATCCTATTATTCTCAATAATAAATTAGCTAAAGACATTTTTTATCAAAATTAATAATTTTTAGTATGCCAGTGGGAGAAAAAATACTAAATAAAATATTTATAAATAAATGTTTAGATAATAATTTTTCTTATAATTTTGAAAAGCAATATTTCAAACTAAATTAATCATTTAATTTAGTTTGAAAAAAACAAAGTTTAATTTAATGCAGGATTTTCTGGAATATGTTGCCAAAATTCATAATCTGCACCTAATTTTTCTACACATTTATTCCACATAAATCTTATTGGCATTTCAAAGATTTCATCTATATCAAGCTCTGTGACAGCCCAATAATTTTTTTTCATTTCTTCTTTCAGCTGCATAGGTGCCCAAGAGCTATATCCTTGAAAAATTCTAAGATTATTATCATTGGCAATGCCACTATTTATCAAATCATATAATACTCTTGTATCGCCACCCCACCAAAGCCCTGGGATTATTTCTATACTTTTAGGAACTATTTCACCTAATCTATGTAATACAAAAATTTTATTTTCTTTAACTGGTCCGCCTAAATAAACTGGAGCATCAACTTTAAATTTTGTTTTTAAAATTAAACTTTTCAGATTATTATTAAGCTTTTTATTAATTATTACACCTTCTGCTCCATCTTTATTATTGCTTAGTAATAATACTACTGATCTACTAAAAAAATAATCATAAGTAGTGGGCTCTGCTATTAACAATCTACCTACAGCAGGCTCAATGTCATTTCTCCTAATTTTTAGCTTATATTCCATATTCATTTTATGAAGATTTTTTATTATTTTTGACAAAAATTATGCCGAAAAGTTTACAAATTAACTAAAAAAATTATGAATAATTATATAGAATTAACAAAAAAATATCCAATTTTTAATTACAATAAATTTAATATATCTATCGATGATAAGAGGTTAACTATTTCTTTTGATTTTGATAATGGAGAGTATTCATTCATACCAAGCTCATCTTGGAAATTTAACAACGTGATAAATCCTCGTAGAGTCAATATTAATGAGCTATCTCCATTTGTATTTAACATTGGAATGATAGAATTAATCAGTTATTGGAAAGCTACATGCTCTGGATTAGTAAATATATATCCTGCTTTTATAAATGATTTTCAGTCACATTGGTGGAGAAATTTATATTATAATGGATTAGGTGAATTTTTTTATAAAAACAATATTAATGTTAATATAGATGAATTCATGCATTTGGGAATTAAAAATTTTGATACTTTACCAAAACAAAATTTCAGATCATTACAAGAAAAAAGGGTAATAGTACCTATAGGCGGTGGCAAAGATTCAATAGTTACATTAGAATTATTGAAAAAATCAGATTTTGAGGTTATACCATTGATAATAAATCCCAATGCTGCTACATTAAGAATTATAGACATAGCCATGATACCCAGAGCTAATATAATAGAAATACACCGTGAGATAGATCCTACACTATTAGAATTGAATAAAAAAGGTTTCTTAAATGGTCATACACCTTTCAGTGCTATGCTTGCTTTCTATAGCTTTATGAGCGCATACATCATAGGAGCCAAATATATAGCTCTGAGTAATGAATTTAGTGCTAATGAAAGTACAATCATTAATAGTAATGTAAATCATCAATATTCAAAAACTATAAGTTTCGAAAGTGATTTCAGATATTATACAAAAATGTTTTTGAATAACGACATAGAATATTTTAGCTTTATCAGACCATTACATGAATTACAAGTAGCTAAATTATTTTCTCATTACTCACAGTATTTCACTGCTTTTCGTAGTTGTAATGTAGGAAGTAAAGATGATAAATGGTGTGGAAATTGCCCTAAATGTTTATTTGTAGCTCTAATGCTCGCTCCATATATCAATCATGATGAATTAGAAAATATATTTGGTAAAGATATTTTCTCTAATTTAGAATTAAAAAATACCTTAGAAGAATTATTAGGATTAAAAATGACAAAACCATTTGAATGCATTGGCACAGTAGATGAGGTAAGAGCAGTAGTTAATCAATTAATTACTGATGAATATTACTCTAAAAAACCATTATTTGCAAATATAACTCCATTACCTGCACCATCATTAAAAACAATTGAAGAATCCTGGAATGATATTCATTTTTTACCTTTAGATTTTGAAAAAATTTTAAAGAAAGAATTTAATTAAAAAGTGGAATAAACTAAATGAAATAGCGATGAGAAAATTTTTGTTTTTTTTAATATTATTTTTGAATTTTGTATCATCATATGCTCAATATAAAGATACACTAAAATTAATATTTATCGGAGATATAATGCAACATGGACCACAAATTACTTCTGCATGGAATGGAGAATTTTATGATTATTCTGATAATTTTCAATATTTATTACCATTATTTAATTATGCAGATTTTGTAATAGGTAATTTAGAAACCACATTTAATGGGGCACCATATACTGGTTACCCAGCTTTTAGTGCACCAGATGATTTCGCTAAAGCTCTGAAAGACGCATCAATAGATATTTTAGTTACTGCTAATAATCATAGTTTTGATAAAGGAGTTAGTGGAGTAGTGCGAACAATTAAAGTGTTAGATAGCTTATATATCAATCATACAGGCACATTTAAAAATTTTGAAGATTTTAAAAAAAATAACCCATTAATAATTCAAAAAGGTAATATTAGATTAGCTTTGCTAAATTACACCTATGGTACTAATCTAGGTATATCTAAATCTAGTGTATTAATTAATATTATCGATACAAATGAAATAAGAGATGATATTTTGCTAGCTAAATCATACAATCCTGATGGAATAATAATCTTTTTTCACTGGGGCGAGGAATATCACAGATTACCTAATACTTCACAGACAGAGGTTGCTAATTTTTGTTTTAAGAATGGAGCTAATTATCTGATAGGTTCGCATCCGCATGTTATCCAGCCAATGATTAAAAACGTATTAGATAGTTCTAATAATGTAGAATCTGTAGTTTATTATTCTTTAGGTAATTTTATTTCTAATCAGAGAGATATTAATACCGACGGCGGTGCTATAGCTTATTTAGAATTTACTAAAAATCAAAACAAAATACACATCAACCGAGCTGGTTATCTTTTGTCGTGGACATGGAAAAAAATTGTTGATGATAAATATGTTTACATCAGTTTACCATCTTGGGAATTCAATAAATTAGATTCAAATTCTTCTTATCAAAATGCAATGAAAATTTTTTTAGATAGCTCCAGAAATTTATTACATAAATATAATGTTGGCATTAAAGAATATTACTTTGATAAAAACAAAAATAATTTATACCCTATTGATACTAAAACATTTGAGTAAAAATAAAAATATTATAACTGAATATTAAGACCAAAACGCATTTTATCTCATAAAATGAAAAATAATTTTTAAAAATTAAGTTTAAAAATTAATAAATTTTGCATAATAATTTAATAATTGATTAATCAATTATTATTAGGTGCTTTGCCACAAAGCTGTATCAAGGATATTATTAAAAAATATCATTTACATAAATTTTATAGTAATAAATTTTAAAATTTACAGTTTATATTAATACATTAAATTTGTAAAATAATTAGATTTATTAAAATCAATGAATGCAAAACCATTTTTACATATTGTCCTACTAATCAATTTTTTAATAATTATAACATCATGTCATCCCAAAGAGGAATTTGATACTAGTAGTACATTAAAATTTTCTACAGATAGTATATTTATTGATACAAGTTTTACTACAGTTACGACTATAACAAGGGTGATAAATATTTATAATAATTCATCATTGCCTGTTTTAATAGAAAAAGTTTTTTTAGGAAATGGGAGTAATTCTATGTTTCGTTTTAATATAGATGGAGAGCCAGGACCAGTAGTAGAAGATATAGAAATAATGGCACATGATAGTTTATTTTTATTTCTTAATGCTACTATAGATCCTAATGATGCGAATACACCTTTTATCATTGATGACAGTATAATATTTTTGGTAAATGGTAAAACACAAAAAATAAAATTGGCTGCATTAGGTCAAAATGCATATTTTCATACACCTAATCATCCAGCTACACAATATTTACCTGCATATAGTATAGTATCAGGCGTATGGAATAATGACAAGCCTCATGTAATATATGGAGTAGCTGTAGTAGATGAAGATTGCACATTAGTAATACCTGCTGGCACTAAAGTTTATATGCATAATGATGCAATGCTATGGGTTTATAAAGGTGGCAGTTTAAAAATTAAAGGAGAACCTAATAATCGAGTATTAATTACTAGCGATAGATTAGATCCTTATTATAGAGAACAAGCGGGCATGTGGGATAGAATTTGGTTATCAGCACTTAGTAAAGATAATGAAATAGATTGGGCAATAATACAAAATGGGAATGTGGGCATTCATGCAGATACAGTTGCTAATAATAATCCCACTCTTAAAATTTCTAATACAATAATCCGAAATATGTCTGCTGCTAGTCTTTTTGCTCAAGGAGCTAAAATAGAAGCTGTTAATTGCCTATTTTCAAACGCAAAATACTATTCTGCATTGCTCTCTATAGGTGGTGAATATATCTTTCGTAATTGCACTTTTGCAAATTTTTGGAATTCTTCAACTAGAACAACATCCTTGCTAGCTCTTAATAATTATTATAAGGATGTGAATGGTAACACCCAAGTAAGACCTATCAGTATTTATTTAGGTAATTGCATAGTTTATGGAGATCAAGAAGAAGAAATTTTAATAGATAAATTCCCAGGTTCTAATGATTTTTATTTGACAGCAGAAAATAGTTTACTAAAAACTAAATATAATCTAGGAGATTCTATTTTTGTCAATTGTAAATTAAATGTTGATCCTAAATTTAGAAATACATCATTAGAAGATTTTAGACTACAATCTACTTCTCCAGGAATAGATAATGGCAAATCAGACATCATATGGGGCATAAATTATGATTTATCAGGTGGACCAAGAATCATAAATGGTAATCCAGATATGGGTGCATATGAGCTATATTAGAGGATTGGTAAGAAGGGTAAATTTATCCTAAAATTCTCAAAATAATTATAAATAATTTTTCTATAAAGAATATTTATTTCCATTTACTGTAATAAGAGTTTAATGAATAAATAATTTAAACATTTATGGTGTAAGACGTAAAAAAAAAGGGGTGTATGAGGGATGTAATAAAAAATTAAATGTTTTGAATTACATATGTTAATGACATCAGAGCACTATACCGCTCCCATGCCCGCCTATCTGACGCTGCCAAGTTCAATATCCTCCCTGTATCTTCTATGACCATCTCTGCCAAATACTTTCCCTTCACTACAAACCACATTATATAGTTTGTTAAATACTTCGTAGCCACACCTCGAAACTTATAATATATCCAGCTAACAAAATTGGATATTTTCTTATGAACTGTTGATACGCTATATATTCCTTGCTTCATCTTGTTTTTGTTGGTTATTTCTTTATGTTTGATGTGCTCTGCATTTACTGTCTTGAATGCTTTTTTATTGCTGCCACATATCACCGAATTATCTAATATTCGTGATTTTAGAAAATCAGATATATGATCAGCTTGCACTCGATTATCTTCTAATTTTTTAAAAAGTATATTTCCACTTCTATCTGTGGCAGCTAATACTGCCACTTTTGTTGGCTTCTTTTTCTTTAACTTTTTTACTTCTTTTTTGTCTCGTTTCTTTTTACCTTTTTCGGAGTAATTCATTAGAAGCTCTTCTAATTCTACTACTCCAAAGAAATTGACATTATCTTCAAATGATTGCAGAGCACATAATATTCTGTGTCGCCAAAAGAAACTTGTTTGCAAGCATATGCCTACATTTTTAGCACATTCTCTCAAAGTCATTCCTGCAGACATACATTTGATGTATTCGAGCATTTTATCTCTGTGATGAATGCCATACATAAAGGTGCCAGTGGTTACTCTAAATTGTCTTCCACAATTTTTACAAAGATAATTTTGCACTCCGTTTTGCAAACCATTTTTTATCACATGACTGCTATTGCAATCTGGACACAGTATACCAGTAGACATCGCTTTGAGATCTTGATAATCGACTATATCTTTGCCTTCATTTATCAATTTATTATATAAATTGTCATAGTATTTGCGTGTGCCTTCTTTAGTGAGAGCAAAGACATCAATTTGTTCTTCAAAAATATTATCCATAAATATTATATTTTTTGCAAATATAATAATTTTTTGCATTAAATAACATATATATATCAAAACAAAAATTTTTACATAATTTGATAGAACCTGTTAAAAACAGGTTCTATCAAACATTCCATACAACTTTACTCCCCCTCTTTTTTAACATTTAAATATATTCATCCTCTAGCTCTATTCCATTTAAATTTTTATTTTTGTAAAATTTTTTATTATGAATAATTATAAGATTAGTGGCAATATTGTTGATATTTTCAATAATGAGATATATAAAGGTATTATTGAAATTAAAAATGGTAAAATTAAAAATATCGTTAAATGTAATGATGTCGATTGTGATAATTATATTTTACCAGGATTGATAGATGCGCATGTACATATAGAAAGTTCATTAGTAGCTCCATCATATTTCGCTGCTGAAGCTGTAAAACATGGTACTGTAGGCATAGTAGCTGATCCTCATGAAATAGCAAATGTGATGGGCGTGAAAGGTATAAATTTTATGATAAAAAATGGTAAAAACGTTCCATTTCATTTCTTTTTTGCTGCTCCTAGCTGTGTACCTGCTACACCTTTTGAGAGCTCTGGTGCTATCATCAATGCTAATGAAATTAAAAAATTACTAAATAAACGCGAGATTTATGCTTTAGCAGAAATGATGAATTTCCCAGGAGTAATAAATGGAGATGATGAAGTGATGAAAAAAATAAATGCAGCTATTGATAAATCGAAACCTATTGATGGACATGCTCCTTTGTTATCTGGAAATGACTTAGAAAAATATGTTGACGCAGGCATCTCTACAGATCATGAATGTACAAATATCGATGAAGCTCGTGAAAAATTAAAACTTGGTATGAAAATACTCATACGCGAGGGTTCAGCTGCTAAAGATTTCGATGTTCTTTGGCCACTACTTTTAGAAAATCCAGATAAATTGATGTTTTGCACTGATGACCTCCATCCAGACCATTTTATTAAAGGACATATTAATATAATTGTAAAGAAAGCTATTGCTAATGGTGTAGATCCTATTACTGCTATTAAAGTTGCTAGCTTGAATGCTGTCATGCATTATCATCTCCCTGTAGGACTTTTGCGTATAAATGATCCAGCTGACATGATAGTCATCGATAATTTTGAAAATTTTAATATATTAAAAACTTTTATTAATGGTAAATTAGTTTATGATAATGGAAAAGTCAATTTCGAACCGCAAGTAAAAAAATTAGTCAATAATTTTATTATTAACAAAATTATAGTAGATGATTTAAAAATAAAAGCTAACACTGATAAAATACAGGTTATAAAAGCCCTTGATGGTTCATTGCTTACAGAAAAATTAATAACTAATGTTAGTAAAGACAATGATGGATTTGCTATCGCAGATCAGCAAAGAGATATCTTAAAAATTATTGTTTTAAATAGATATACTAAAGGTGCTAAACCGTCAATAGGTTTTATTAATGGATTTAACTTAAAAAATTGTGCTATTGGTTCTTCTGTAGCTCATGATAGCCATAATATCGTGGTTGTTGGAACTGATGATGCATTGGTACTACAAGCTATTGAATTAATTCAAAAAAATAAAGGTGGTATTGCATTTGTGAGTAATGACAAATCATATATTTTACCACTTCCTATTGCCGGTATTATGTCTAATACTGAAGTAAGCAAAGCTGCTAAGGATTATGAAATTTTAAATAATTATGCTGCTGAGCATGGTTGTCAAATGCTTAGTCCGTTTATGACTTTAGCTTTTATGTCTTTATTAGTGATTCCTCATTTGAAATTATCAGATTTAGGCCTTTTCGATGTAGATACTTTTAGTTTTACAACTTTATTTGTTTGATTTTGAAAATTTTATAATGAAATATTTAAGAAAAATATTTATTACCGTATTTTTTTTATGTTTTAAAAACTTTTTAACAGGACAAATTAATTATTTTGAAAATAATTCTATTTTTTTAGCAGAAGCTCAATATAATGGTTATATCAAACTTTTCCCTAATATAGAACTACAAAAAGACACTGCTCATAAATGGATCAAAAGAAAATTATTTGAAGAAAATTTAATTTCTATAAATGATTCAATAGCTAAAATTTCTATTAATCCATTTCTAGATCTATCTATTGGTGTAGACAATGGTCATCAAACCCAAATAAATTTCATTAATACAAGAGGTATAACTTTTTTAGCTCAAATTGGTAAAAATTTATATATTTCTAGTGAATTTTATGAAAATCAAGCTTTTTTACCTGAATATTATAATCTATTAATTGATTCTGTTAAATTTTTACCTGGAAATAATTGGGTAAAAGACTATAGAGAAAGAGGGATAGATTATGGACTAGCGATGGGACGTATACAATGGCAAGCAACAGATTGGATGACTTTAGAAACAGGCTTTAACACAATTAATTTGGGTAATGGATATAGAAACTTGATCCTCAGTAATGATGCGCGCCCATATCCATATTTGCATATGGTATTTAATTATAAGAAAAAGATTTTATTAGGCAATGTAACTGGTATAGCATATCATAATAGTCAGATAATAGATAATGTTAATGATAATCTCAAAAACATTTTTTCTGTCAATTATCTTACATTTTATCCTTTAGAGACATTATCAATTTCATTGATAGATTTAACGATTTTTCATCCTTCGAATGGATATTTACGCTTCTCACCATATACCTTTATTTTTGTTCCAGAAATACGATCTTTTTTATTACGAAAAAAACCTTCTTGGTCTTTGCCTGGATGTGCTTTTAATATAGAGTTACCGAATAATAAAATTTATTATCAATGTACATTTAATATTGACGATGTAATAGCTAATAATTTTAAACAAAATTTTGCTTATCAGCTTGGATTTTGTAGCAATATTAAACTATCAGATACTACATTCTTGTTAAGTATTAGAGCTGAGTATAATTCTGTAGGAGAGCATGCAATGGATAATAAATATCCAACTACTTATCCTATACATTTATACCAACCTCTAGGCATGTGGCAAGGTGAAAATTTTAATGAATTAATCTTGCAATTAAATCTTTTAATACAAAATAATTTATTGCAAATATTCACATCTTATCAAAATATTAAACCTAGTGATATAAACATTACTAATAAACTTGGTAATATTAATAGTTTCTATACAAGTATCTCATATACATATTTAATAAATAAAATTGCTGGATTTGGTGCTTTTATTGAGCTGTCTGATAGAATAGCTCTGAATAATGATTTTTATAATAAAAATTCTCTTGGCTTTAAGTGTGGTATCAAATATTTATTCAGAGATAAATCCTTAAATAGATGGCATTTATGAAATTGTAATTATATAAATCTATTTATTACGGCTATTATGCTTTAATAAAAATTCAATTTTACCAATAATTATAATCTTACTAAATTAATTTTTTCAGTTAAAAAAATATTTATAATTTTGCCTTTGAGAAACACGGGGGTGCTATTCCTTTAGTAATTGGAAGGCTGAGATCATACCCTTAGAACCTGATCCGGATAATACCGG
>ERZ795047.3550-NODE-3550-length-13864-cov-3.678833_pt1 | contig 13864 bp, 21 predicted proteins | sample MGYA00375131_ERZ795047 | MGnify/ENA primary metagenome ERZ795047 (study PRJEB30176, sample SAMN05720228) | activated sludge metagenome | isolation source: Anaerobic digester | place: Japan | collected 2015-05-20 ... | reverse complement strand
GTTGCACCATCCTTTACCGTGAGGGAGAATGCACCGCCCGAGTTATTCGTAATATAGAATACTCGTCCACCATTCGTCGCATCCGGGGCTGGCAACACTACGTTCTGACCAGCAGTGCACGACAGCTTGAGCATGTCAGGCATGTCGTTCGACATAGTTAAAGTGCCCGTCAGTGCCTGGGTAAGCACCGAGTGCTTCTCTCCAATAATAACTGGAGCTTTAACAATATTATTCTCACTATTAACGCGCATTGTTCATACCTCCTTTAGGTCACGCTATTAGGTCACGTTACCGAGGTATGCGCAAGTCACGCCACCACGATCGAGCTGAACCGAGCATTCAGTCTGAACAAAGCCGCGACGAACGTCTTCATCCTTATGCTGAATGTCATCCTTAGCCTTCGTATCGCGACCTGCGAGAGTAACATAGGTAATCGACGAGAAGTCAAGAATGAACATCGAGTTCGTCAGGATTGCATCGCGCGACATAAGCGGGTGTGTGCGAAGCAACAGTCGACCCTGCGGGAGTACGAACTCTCGGAAGTTCATACCATATACAGTGAACACACCATTCCACTGAATATTCGAGTTCGGGTCTGCCTGAATAACCTTATTCAAGGCATTAAGTGCACCGTTTCCGCAGAAGCAGATACGCTCATCACCCGCCGGCGAGCTGAAATCGAAGACCTTATAAACGTCATCGAGAAAGCCGTTAACCGTCGGGGTTGCGCCGTAAATCTTCTGGCGCGAAACCGGAATCTGTGAACGAATGCCACCCATAGTACGCTTGGGCTTACCATTCGGACCCGTGACTTCCGACTTCTTGCCGAAGAGCATCGACAGCTCGATTCCACGAGCATGATCGAACATCTTGCGCTTCTTATCATTCGACCACGCATCACCAGTACGCAGCTTAGTCGCATCCAACGTACCCGTGAGTTCGTAGGAGTCCTTAAAAATCTGCGTAAAGTTCGAGAATTTGATCGGGTTGCGGGAGACTGCACTCGGAGCGCCCGTACCTTCTTCAAACACCGAGCCGATCAGAAGCATCGTCTGCGCATTCGCAATCGCGGCTGCAGTCGAACCTGCGACACCACGCTTTGCGACGAACTGCGTAGACGACAGAACCGAGATAACCTCGATCATTTCCGCCGGGAACGCCGTCGTATCAGCTGCGGCCGAAGTCGGCTGAACCATCAGAATATCGCCCGGCTTCAAGTGATCCGCGGCACCATAGACCACATCCGCAGTTGCTGCAGTCGGGTCAACCGAGCTTACCGTAATCAGCGTGTCCGTCGAACCCAGGGCACCCGAGTTAACAAGCCGAACAATGTCCATCGGCTCATCCCACCAAGCATATTCCGGATCGGTAACAGTGCGCTTACGAGCTTTCGACGTAAGTGCGAAAAGAGGCGCATCACCTTGCGGATCGCGCATCAAAATCATTTCACGGAAGTCCTTCGGACGTTCATCCGTTCCGAAGTTACCAGTACCTCTAAGACCTGCAACTGCCATTTAAATTATCCTTCTTCTTGCAGTATCATATCATTCCATACTGCAAAGGGGTTATCATTTTTAGGAGCCGGCGATGGTGCCGGTGTCCCATTAGCCGCGGGTACAAATCCATTCACCACTTGCGGAGCCGCCTGTGGGTGAACTGCCGGAGCCGCGGGCTGTAGTTTACCAAGAGCTACAACAGCCTGAGCACCAACCATTTGTACCATACGATTAAAGTCCGCATTTGGCTCAGCTTTTCTAAACGCGGCGGCCAAACTCATTACAGTCTGACGATCCTTGTCTTTATCAAGCTGTGGCCATTTACTGAAGAAAGCATTCTCCAGTTCTGCGTGCTGAGCGTTAGCTTGGATAATGGAGTTCACCATTACCGGCATCTGCTGAGCAATGACACCCAAAACATTCTGAACCATATTTAAATGAGCCTTAGCCATCAACTTAGGTACCATCGTACCCGGATCAACAGCAAGCTCATCTTTTTCGGTATCAGAAAGCTTATACACAGACTCCGTAAGAGCCTGCGTGAACATCTCTCTATTCTCTTCTACTTTCTGTCTTAGAGCATCAAAAGAGTTTACACTTGTCGCATCCTGGGGCGGAACTGCGGCAGGTGGTGCTACAACCGACTGTTCTGCAACAGGAGCTTGTTGTGCCGCAGCGGGATCAACAGGCGGAGTTACAGCAGGTTGTGTCTGCTGAGCATCCGCGGGTTGAGACGCTGGAGCAACAACCTCACCCGGTACAACAGGCGGGGTAACTGGAGGCGTAGCCTCCGGAGAAGTCACAGCTGTTGGCTGTGCCTCAACAACAGGAGCGGGCTGATCATCATCAGCCAGCATCCCGAGAATTAAATCACTTTCATCAGATGAAACCGGCTGATCAATCTGACTATCCGGAATTCCCTGATTAACAACTGAAGCTGGCGTTTCAGTCGTAGTTGTCTGTGTCTGCATTTCCGTGGACATCTGAAACCTCTATCTTTTCGGCGTTTTCAATCAAAGTTCTCGGAAGCTCTAATACTGTTCGAATTCCCGTACATTCACCCTTTATAAACTCTTGTTGGTACACACTCCCAACTCCATCACCTACTGGAGCTAGCATCACCGCATTAGTGCGTATAGTAATTTGTTCCTGCAAAATTTTGGCCAGCATCTTCCAACCGGGACTCTCTGTCAAGTCGGTCATTATCTTTTTGTGTGAAAGTGCCTGTTCTGTCTCATTCTCATCCATTATCCAGCAACTCCCATTCCTGCAATTTGCGAACTATTCGCACCTGTAGTACCTGGCGGTGTCGTCTTAGCGCCTGGTTTCACTGGAATCGCATTACCTTCCATTGCTTGCATCTGAAGTACACGATCCGGAGTAACCTGAACTTTAAACTGTGTAATATTCTTTAGCCCAGCAATCTGCGCGACATATTCAAATATACGTCCGAGATCGTAACCCATCCGAAGCTCCGGGAAGTTACGAATCTGTGCAAACAAATTCTGCCACAAACTAACCTGGGCAAATCTATCAATAGGCAAAGTACCATCAACGGGTACAAAATCGAAAAAGCCACCAATAACATCTGGAGTTACCTGAATAAATTGCGATCCACCAGTTTGCAACAAATCACCAGCAATCTTAAACTGCTGAGTTTGATCATAATGCTGCTGCGTATTCTGAACCAGCATCTGAGATAGCGGATCAAACCCAACCGCACTGAACCACTCAGCTGTAGTCTTCAATCGGTTTACGCCAAAAGAAGTCGAAGTCCGGACTTCTGTCGCAGTTTTCCGCCCTCCACCATTAAGCATACCCATAATCTGATCGTTAATACCCACAGTTCTTTCACCAACTCCAAGCATGACCTGGAAGTCGCGCAAATGGTTCTGTGTAACATCCTGAATTTGAAGCTGTGTAACTGCAAGTCTCGTATCAGTACCATAAGCTTCTGGGCGCAACCTAATAGCTCCACCCGGCAACGGGTCAAGCACATCCTTCATCACAACACGAGAGGGATCGACAACTACTCGATTATTAAGAGCAGCTCGAACATTATAGAAATGCGAATTAATAAGCCAATCCACAGTGTTCTGAACCGGTTCCAGAACCTTAGGATAACCGCGAGTAATAAGCCCGTAGCCTTCGCAATCCAGAGGAAGTACATTGAAAGGAAACTGTGCATGGAGCGCGCCAAGCGGCTGTGCACCTACCAGGACTTTAAAGTCTTGTGTACAAGTAAATACCCACTTCTCCGGGAAGTCCGACTCGCCGAGTCCCCAATCCTTCGGAATAAGCTCAATATAGCATTCATATCCACTCAACGCCTGCGGTGACTGATTAATATCCTTATTATTATACCAATTCGAAGCTGTGCTGGGGTCCGTGGATTCCGGGCGCGTCAGTTCAACACTACCATCAACTGAACTACCGCCGGGCTGTGAAGCTCGTATATGCTCGGTATTAATATAATATCCAAGACTTTCTCGGCGCTTTACATCATTCCAGCCAATATAAATCTTTGTCGCGCAATATTCACCCTTCTGGAAATCCCGGAGCGGCCGGCGAACATCCCACAGAAAATCCCAAGGTTGAATATTATAAATCCGGTTTCCCTGATACGTCTTAACTTGTACTGTCTTCTGCTTTTTAATAATCTTTCCAGTTTCATTCCCTAAAATATCCAGCTCTTTTTCCATCTGGATATTCGAGACATTCTCATATCTTTCATCCCAGTAAAGTCCAATAATACCAGCTCCATACTTCCCGGCATCATAGAGCCAAATATAAAGCGGAACGACCATCTTACCAACTAGGACCTGATAATCAATCAGGGCTTCCATGGCCTGGACTTTCTGCATCGACTCACCGTGACGTCCAGTATACTGGAAGATCGGCGAGCGGGGGAGAAATACAGAAGTCAAATATGTATGCGCAGCCATAAGAACTGCATACGAATACGGGATTTGGATCGTAGTATACGCGGGCTTTCCACCCTCGCGCTCAGCGCGTCGGGCTACATCAACCTCACGCTCAGGCAAATAAGCCAAGGTTTTATCCTCAGCTTCTTTCCACTCTTTATGCTTATCCGTGAGCTTGGTTTCTGAAGCCTTAATCCGCCAGCGAATCTCTGATAAAATCTTATTAGCTGCATCACTTCCGTGCGGAATATTACGGGTCAAACTGGGCATCAGGGAGCTCCACGTTCATAAGAAAGGGCTGGAATATCATCTTCATTCGGCATACCGCGCTCATCTAGCGCAAAACCCATCCCGCGAGATAGAGAGGTAACACCAATAGCAACTACTTCGATTTCGTCATCGTGCGGAACATGCGGATAACTTACAATCTGAGACTGCAATACTGTCTGGCTTCGCCGAATATATACAGCACCTTCAGACAGCGGACCTTGCAATCCATCAGTAATCTTTTGAGTCTTCTTTCTCTTATCCGGGAAATCTTCAATAACATAATATCTACCAGCTTTTTTCATAGCTTCTCTCAAAAGCCACTGCAAAGTTCGCTGGTAATTCACCGCTTCAACTACTGCTTTCCTAATCTTCCACTTATAAGCAAGTCTGAAAAATTCAGATACTGTCCAGCTCGGATCGTGTCCATGATACGAACTGAGCTCTAATACATAATACTTATTCTTCCATCGACCTACAACAGCCAGAGCTTCAAAATCTTTACCCTTCAATCCTTTTGCAAGCTCCCGTTCACTCGGCGGAGGAACCGGGTCAATAATTAACTCCGTCACCATCTCGTGCAATGGAGGCTCTGGCTCATCTTCACTTTCACCGAAAAATTGTATCCACTTTTCTCTAAATATTGAGTTCTCGGGAACAATAAGCTTACATTCCATTTCGCGGGCGAAAATCGAAAGCGTATTACGATTCGCGGCAGCCTGCCATTCTTCCTGCAAATACTGGGTTGTAAACCTCTCAGGCCAGATCGATTTGCGTTCAGAAATATCCAGCCATTCAGTCTCTTTAGTCCAGCAACCAAAACGAGCCGAAACAAACTGCGCGTCTTTCGCAGCCTTACGACTTAAGTCTTCATCATTCTGCGGCGTTTGTAGAATTACCATTTTTGCAAATGGATTTTCAGTCGGAGGTGTTAAGCTCTCTTTAATCGCGCCGAGTACTAGCTTTTCTGTTTTATCGCGCTGTTCAATATTTGCGGCATTCTCTTCATCAACTACGTCATCTACAATTATGAGATCTGGGCGATAATCGTCAAAATTGAGACCACGAGTCGAGCCAGTAATACCAAAAGCCACGATCCAAGTCGATGTACCATCAACAGTGCTGACAACTTCCATCTCCTCAGAATTCCACTTAGTTCCCTTGACCAAACCAAAGGTTTGAGCGAACTTAGTATTTTGCTCAATTTGCTTTTGGAGCCAGAGAAGACTTCTTGAAGCATGGCTTTGCGACTTTCCTACATAAAGAATAGTACGACTTATTCTATAAGCTGTACGTTTCGCAGTAAGAATACGGAGAAGCGTAGTCTTCGCACCCCCGCGAAAAATCTCAATATTCACATACCGAGCTGGTGAGTCAATCAGGTCCCAAATTTCCTTATGAAAAAAGGGAGGCTGTTGACGCACCGTTTTCGGAAAGAAAGCTTGACTAAAAAGTCGGCTATCTACTGCCGACAATTTAATCAACTCATTTAACTCAATATCAACTTGAGACATCTAGAAGACCATTAGCTCTCTTTACTGCCCGGTTAATACGGTTAGTCCACCCACGACCAAATCGTGCCCAGTCTTCATGGTTCTTGCACCGTCGACGTCTAAGGTTTTCCAGCTTTTTAATGGCTTCTTTTGGATCACATTTTGCAACAGCTTCTTCAGTTTTCGGGCCCCACTTACCGTCACTAATGACTCCGACTGAAGTTTGCAGAAACTCCATTGTAATTCTTGGGCCGTGCAAGATGGCGGAGTCGAATGCAAAATAATCAAGCCCGAGCGGGATTTCGTCACAGTGCGTCGGATTCCAATAGTTCTTGAGATAAATCGCAAGTGCCTCTTCTTCTCGTAGCTTGCGAACGTCTTCTGCCGTGCAGTGATGGTGGCGGAACTCGACAAGTCTTTGGAGCGTAATTCCGAATTTGGTGGGACCTCCGTTATCTTCGGGATCATTTGAGTATCCACCTTCATCGAGCTTGACGAATTCGAAGGCTTTATTTCTTGTCGATTCCATGACTCACTCACCTCTTTTTTTTAAAGTCTTCTACAGCGATAGCCAATTCTTTAATATCCCGAGACATTTGATCAACTTCTTGATCAATCTCGGCTAGCGTTTGTTCATTCTTCTTCAAATTCTCAGCAATCTGTTTTCTATAGAAATCATAATTCGAAGATGAAAGAGTATTTACAAGATTATTATACCCAATAACTCCAGCCGAAATAACGAAAATAGCCGTGGCCAAATTCATCATAACAGTGAAGATAATCACCTTATGCACATGCTCAGCAATACAAAAACGGGTAATCAGCGTGCCCCGCTCATGCTTCGAAATCTCTGGCTTCTTCACTACAGAATGGTGGTGATGATGCTGCGATTTCTTACTAGTCATTATCTGTACCTCTTGTAATTACAAAAGTCGGGCATCGAAATGTCGGGTTACGTTGCTCGGCTTGAATACACCAAGCTACCATTTCACTCCGGTGCATTACATCACTATTCTTATTCTGAATCAGCTTTTCTACATTCTGCACCGAGGTTTGGACAGACGTAACCAAAGTTCCAAGCTCTAAAATCTTCGAGTCAATTCGGGCACGCTCATTACTAATCGCCGTAGCTAGGTATGCAGTCCCGGAAATCAATCCAACGACTAGAGCTAAAGGAAAATAAGTACGCTCTATTGAGAACATTTTATCTTCACTATTTGCCAGTCGGTCTACTAATTTCTTATCAGTAGATGCAGACTCCGAAATCTTTCTGACCATCTCTTATCCAGTCCTCTATCTGATGTAACTGAATAACATCAAATGGCTCACCAATCCAAGCATCGGGATAATAATTCTTAACTACTTCGAGTTTTTTAATTCGCCATCCGGCAAAGGCTGCCCGTGCCACTCTTGCATAGTAGTTGAGTTGATACCAGCCGGTTGAGTCGTGCCGCAATTTGTATTCAATAAGAGCGAGCACTCCAGTCTCCGGGCTAAAAATAACTCCATCAAGGACGATACTACTTCGACTGCTAGAAGTATGAAAGACAATAGAAAGCTGAGCCAAAAAAGTCTTGAACCGAGTCTCAAAATCTTGAGTCGCTTTTCTCTCATATCGGAGCCCCGCTTTTTGCGCCGCAGTCTGTTTCCCCTTTCCACTAAATTCTCGAGGTAATACTTCAAAATTCGGAAAGGCTTCTACTATTTCGCCAGTATTGCGCTTATAATAGGAGCCTAAATCTGAAGCTAAATATCTTGTTTGTGAACTTCTGGAACACCCGGACTCGGCGTTATCGGTTGCCCTGGTGCATTTGGGTCGAATTTCGGAAGTCCGTTCTCGTCCCGTAACTGTTCTGTCATCCGGCAACGCCATGAATCTACCCTCCAAGCTGAATTCATCTGTTCCCAAGCAACCGCGGCTTCTTGTCCAGCCGCAATACAAACAACCTCAGTAAGTTCAGTAGCAAAACCAAGATGCCGGGCCTCTTCTTTACATTCAGTCATATTCGTAACTAGACAGGCATGGATAATCATCCAGACATCAAACATTTTTCGGTGCCTCTAATAGTTTTGTTTCAGATGAAGTCTCCGGAGAGCTCGGAGGAATTGTGGAATTCGAAGCAACGCCAAACTTCGAATTCACCATGGCTCGCGCCTCCTCCAAAGCTCTCCGGTCCACGGCTGCGATTGTCACACCAACATTAACAACCGGAGCGTGGGAATTCTTAGAAGCGGAGTATCCCATCCGCTTCAAGCCAGTATCCGCGATTGAAAGCAAGGTTTCAACCGGCATTGCGTCGCCTTGGAGTTGAAGCTTTTCATTTAATTTATCGAGAGCCATTTCAGTCATGGCTCCCATCTTTTCGGAGACTCCACTCGTAACTTCCTGTGAGTATTGTTCCGAGCGTTTCTTGAAATAAAGTTGAAATGAATCCGAGTTCTTGAGAATTGAAATCCAGGACTGCGAACAGCTAAAATATTGAGAGGCTTCTTTCAAGGTCTTATGCGGATTGACTATGAGCCAATCCGCAAGCCTTTCATGCCACCAGTTTACATTCTTGACCTGGACTTGAGCCATCACATTACCTTAAAGGTTTTCAAAATCTTTAGCACACTTCCAGGACTGAATACGAGATCCCGGATGTTCTTCAAGCCAGATACTAAGACTAGCTTGTGCGAAAATCATACACTGCACAGCATTCTCGGTTTGAGTAATTGTAAGCTTATTGAGTTTACACTCTTCGCCGGAGGCTAGCATTGTACAAGCTGTAAATAGAAGAGCCAGCATTTACACCTCATTAAATTCTACAAGATACTCTTTATCAACCTCGAATTGCTCAAAGGCTGCCGGGTTAGTAATATTGAGTTCAATAATTCCAGATGGCATATATTTAGACCATGAAGAGTTCGGGTTATTTGGATCAGAAGAATAAACGGGCGAAAAACCTACATGATAACACGGGGTGTCACTATCATGCTTAAGTTTCTTAAAGCACTTGACCTTGGCAGTTACGGACATATGAAAGGCCTCCTTTGCTTCGGGCGTACTTCGCGGGTAAGGTGAAGTACTCGCGGGGGGCTGTCAAATGGAAAGATTAAAAGGGCCTTTTCAGGAAAAAATTAGGTCGCGCTCCGGGTGGGGCCTCAAAATTTAGCGGACCCCTCCCGGCCTGGGGGATCGGACGGGTTCACATTTTTGTGAAGGTGCACTGCAATACCTAATAGCTGCGTCAAGTTGTCGCACCCAAACTGCCTTAATTCAGCCTCAATTCTCTGCCAAGCTGTTTGTGTTGCGGGAGCCATCGGCTCTCGGTGGCTCCCTCTATCTATCTATTGGGAGGCATGAATGACTCTTTCTAAACTCAACACCCTTCAATCTAAAGTTGTAGACCTGTACTTTGGCTCGTATAATAACGAGACCAATAGGTATACAATGGACCCATATGATGCAGTAGAGGCTGTTGCAAAAGATCAACCTGATGCAATTAAGTCACTGTTGCTTTATGGAATCTGGAGTGGCGAATTCGCCGAGATACTGGCTGAAGCCGCCAAGGTGTAACAATTCCGCAACACTTAAAAGCCCTGGCGCAAGCTGGGGCTTTTTTGTCACTAGTCACATTTCAGTCCCTGCGGCAGAATGTCGCACTTCAGCCTATTGCAATCGGAGCCGAAATATGAGAGGGTACTTTCGTTGGCGGGGCAATCCCGCCCCGTCATTTAATTACCAATGGTGATCAAATGTCGGACGTTCGTAAGCGCCAATCCAAGTGTGTTAAAACCTTTATCACGAATTCGGGTGAAGAAACGGCCCGCGCAAGCGGGGATGTGAAAGCTATCAAATTCTTCTTCCCGGAACGTGATGAAACCCAGGTCATGAATTTGAGTGATCTGAGCGACGAAATGGTGGCTGCGGCTGCAGCCTTCGGAATTTCGACGTCGGTTTCGAATACATTCGGTGCGGCCGATATGAGTGTCGACGATGCTATCGAAGCTGCCGCTGCCCGGTGGGAAACCCTGGTCGGCGGAACCTGGAGTGGCGAAAGGGAGACGGGACCGCGTACCAGCCTTCTTCTTGAAGCCGCAAAACTTCTCCGCTCGAAATCAGGTATTGCACCTGACAAGAATTGGGAAGAAGCCTTCACTGCGAAAATTACCTCGGGTGAAGTCACGGCCAAGAATCTTCTCGCTAAGCCGCAATTCGCAGCGGCCTATGAAGAGATCAAGAGCCAGCGCCAGGAAGAGCGCCGCAAGCGCGCAGCCGAGAAAGCGGGAACGGATACAGATATTTCGTTCCTCGAATAGTCGAAGCCAACATAGAGAGGCGGAGAGAAATCTCCGCCTTTTCTATTACCCATACTTCTATAAGCTGAAAAGATGAGAAATCACCCAACACTCTGAAACGTCACATAGGACTTAAGTCCTATTGGCCTTTTCAATTTGCCTCATTCTCTCAGATTATACGCTGATTATGCGCTCATTTACTAGCCCCATATCCACACCCCCCTCCCTATCCCCCCCCCCATTTGAAAAAAACACTCCACCTCCTTTATATTTTATTTTTTTTTTAATATATAAAGTACCTACCCGGAACGAAACGTCCCATTGAGAGAGGGATAGGGGTAGGGGTCAACGCCAAGCGCCTAGTAAACCAGCGCACAACCAGCACATAATCAGCGCATAACCAGCCTTTTGCCCACAGTCACCCAGCAGCCACATCATAAACATGCCACATTTACGCCACAATTCCGCCGCATTCTCATGCCATACTCCCAAGGTCTTCACCCGCGACCTGCAAGCCACTTCATTCTTATCAGGTGAGTGCGTTAAGAGTGAGGTGAAGCCTTTAGGCTTAGTCAAGGGTGAAGACACCTAACACAATTGAAGGGGCCAAGCATGAATAACGCCGACCTCGCACGATACGCTGAAAAGCGTACAATCAAAATCCAGACACTCAACGCACCCGCTCTCACTATCACCTGCACTGATTACACTCACCGAAACTCCCTTCGCAAATGCACCTACGAGCTTCTCTCTACCTGGAAACTTACTGAAGCTCAACTCGAAGGACTTCGCAAACTATACATTTGGCCAATCGGGCAATCCGAAACAATTACTCAACTTGAAGAACCTGTTGGCTGTTATAAAACACCCGAAGACTTAATACCTGTCTGGTCTTCGCGTATCGACATCACGATCGACTCAACTTGAAAACTTGGGGTGGCAAACGCGCCACCCCAAAACACTATGGGGAGACTAAACCAATGTCCAAAACCTATGACGACCCGCAGCCTTACTATCAAGTACCAAAGCCACCTCAAACTCTTTCCTTCGATCTAAAAACATTCACTGACTGCACAGTTCTCACCCTTGATCGTCCACCAAACACCGATGTAGTAATCTCAGATAACCAAATCACAATCACAATGAAAAAAGGATAGATCAAATGGACCTCGCAACCCTATTCTACACTCTCATCTCTTTTATAGTTGCACTTTTCATAATGATCACCATAGCTTCCTTTATAATCTCAGGAGGCTAGAAATGAACCCGACACCCTTCGAACTCGGACTAGCCTGCGGGCTAATCACATTCATCTCAGTAATACTAATCACCTGGATAGCCCTTTACATTCTAGGAGATTGAAAAATGTTCACCAAAATCAATCTTCTAATCCACAAATATCTACATCAGTTCTATCACTTTATTCAAGAAATTGCCCACCTAATCTACCTCGGCGCCGTCGCACTTGAAGGACACGGAATATACTCAATGGCTGGCGCCGCTCTCTTCATCTTCGCAATAATCAACCTCGCAACTAAAACGCCAATCGAATGAAACACCTCAATTCTAGAATGGAGCTAAAGCTCATACTATCCACCGTCATGATAGTCCTAACCACTTCCTTCATTCCTGAAATCTGGCACGGACCAGCATGGCTAACAGTAAATCTCGTATGGTTATGGGAGTTTTAAACATGACACCCAAAATCTTTGAAATCCGGGACATCGCAACATTCATCCCAGTACTCGCAATCGATCTCGAAACAGACGTTCCAGCCGAGCGCTATCTACTCAACCGCTCAGGCTATTACGCAAGTTCTAAAGCCGATGGCTTCCAACCCACAATCCTACTTATCAAACTATCAAACGGCGCGCTCACTAATAACCCACATGATTGGAGCGACACTCGAACAATGCCAACAGCTCATTCATACATCGCCGATAACTTCTATACGCTCGAAAGCGGTGCAGTTATCGACGTAGAATTCATCCTTAAAGAAAAGGAGGCTCCGAAACAGTCTGAACGCTACACCGCGCCACTATACTAAAACACCAAACAAACGCACATCCATAAAAGGAAACTCATACTATGCCAAACAACTCAGCACCCATCAAAGTCCAAGACGTCGTACTCGAAATCGACATCCTCGAATCCTCACTCACTGTCGTAGTCGACTATACTGTAAATGAACCACTCAACGACGACGATAACCATATCGCAATCTCTACCGTTGTCGTCGACGGAAACGAAGCACCTGAATGGTTCATTTCCATCCTCCAGAATTCCGACGATGTAATGCAACTTGTACAAGAAGACTGGAGCCAGAACTCACTCAACCCTCACCGCGAGAACCGCGACGATGAAGCCAAAGACAAAGAAGCCGATAAAGAAAGCGCCGAAGAAGATGCAGACAGCGAAGCTGTTGCAGAAGGCGATCTCGAAGATCAAGGTGATTAAACCCTAAACTCTAATCTTCAGGAGTGGTGGACCCCCACCACTCCACTTTAATTTAAGGAGCAAATCCAATGGAAAAGACCACACTCAAACAAGCCACCGCATACTTCGACCTCTACACCACAATCATTAAAGAGATGAACAAGAACCCCGATCTTAATCCTCTCACCGCAGCACAAATTGGCATGGCTGCTGCAATTGATAACTATGCAATCGTGACAATAAACTCTCCTAGTCCTTTTAATCTTCCTGATAATAAAGTATTTAAGATACCTGAACTAGTAAAAGCCTATAACCTCTTTAATAATCATAGAATCGTTAAAGAAACTACCGAGTCCGTTTTCAAAGTCGCCACTAGCTGCGTACTCGAAGGTAGAACCCTTTCTTATAAAGAACTGCAAGATATTCTAAAAACCGTCCTTGAAAAATCTTGCGGCGAAAAAATACCTTACGAAGCTTAAACACCAGAAATAGAAGGAACATACCCAATGCAAGAATCTGAACTCACCAATAAAGAAGGTCAAGAGCTCTACAATCTACTCTGCAAATTCCACGATGCAGCTTCAAAAGTCGATGCCGACATTGTACTAGACGGGCTTCTTACTTACTTCGCCTACACCATCGACCGACTTATTCAAGAAAAATTCAAAGACAAACCTCAAGGATACAAGATTATAGTTTCAGCTGATCTATATAAAGATATGCTTCACAATATCCATGCAATGGGGCAAGAGCATCTCCGTCACCTTTTACACAAGGTGACACCTCAAGGTAAGGACTTTAAGACGCTTCTAAAAAAAGAACTCACCGAGCAATACAAAATCGAGATCGAAGAATGTCACGACTAGTAATCATCACAGAATACACCTGCGCGTCATGCGCGCGCAGGTGGACCCACCCAACCTTCTCTCATATCGCAAACGAAAAACCCGGCTTCGAGTTTCCTCCC
>ERZ795047.3546-NODE-3546-length-13879-cov-5.223018_pt1 | contig 13879 bp, 10 predicted proteins | sample MGYA00375131_ERZ795047 | MGnify/ENA primary metagenome ERZ795047 (study PRJEB30176, sample SAMN05720228) | activated sludge metagenome | isolation source: Anaerobic digester | place: Japan | collected 2015-05-20 ... | reverse complement strand
CCCTTCGTCAGACGCATGAAAGCAGTCTCGAGATTCACTTCTTCCTGCTTGATTTCGCGAATGCGCAAATCGTTCTTCAGCATGGCCCGGGCGATGAAGCTGAAATCGGACCCGTCCGCCGTCAGGCTGACGACCACCTGCCCGTCGCGCAGCTCGGCTTTTTCAACGCCCGGCAGTTTGCAGAGGATTTGGCGCGCCCGCTCCTGATCGTCGGGGGTGGCGATGTGTACCACAGTTCCGAGGCGCGCCCGCCGCAGTGCCTCGGCCACTGAGCCCTGGTAGATCAACTCGCCCTGTTCGATAATGCCGATACTGGTACACAAGTCGGCCAGTTCAGGCAGGATGTGCGAGCTGATCAGGATGGTCTTGCCCATGCGGTGCAGTTCTTTGAGCAGTTCGCGAATCTCGATGCGCGCCCGCGGATCCAGCCCGCTGGCGGGTTCGTCCAGCAGCAGGATTTTCGGATCGTGCAACAACACGCGCGCAATGCTCAGACGCTGCTTCATGCCGCGCGACAGTGAATCGACCAGGGCATCTTCCTTGTGGCGCAGGTCCGTCAGTTCCAGAACGTCGCCCACGATCTGATCGCGCTTCTTGCCGACTATGTTGTACGCGCTGGCGAAAAATTCCAGGTACTCGCGGACCACCATGTCCTCGTACGCCCCGAAGAAATCCGGAACGTAGCCGATCAGCGGCCGGATCTTCCGCGACTCATAGCCCACTACGTGCCCGCAGACGCGCGCCTCGCCCCACGTCGGCTGCAACAGAGTGGCCAAAATGCGAATGGTGGTAGTTTTGCCTGCGCCATTGGGGCCGATGTAGCCGAAGCACTCGCCCTCCTCAATGTTGAGGTGCAGGTTGTTGAGGGCCACCAGTTTGCCGTAACGCTTGGTCAGGTTGATGGTTTGAATGATCACAGTTCGTTCCCCGTTTCGGGCGGCCCGGCCGGCGGGGTGCCCACAAGCTGCAGCGGCACACGTACGCGGTACAGGCAGGCGCCGCGGTTGGGCTTGACCGGCTTGCCCTCACGCTGCAATTGCGCCGGGCCCGGGACGTCTGAATACAGCAGCAAAAACCCTTGACCGGCTATTACGTCCGGGCGGCCGCCCGCGCCCTTTAACGGTCCTTGCATCAGCCAGTGACAGACGTCGACATCCATCAGGCCGTCGGTCGTGATTATCCGGCCATTGGATTGCTCGAATTTGTCATTGCTTTCCTGAACGTGCAGATAGAAGTTTCGAGTGGAGGCCAACAGCGCTTCGCGCACCGTCTGATCCCATTTGGCCGCCGGGGCGCGCGTCCGCGCGCCGACCCAATCCTGCTGCAGGTCATAGAGCGTCAGCAGGTCCGGCCATGCGTTGAACTTCCGCTCGCGCAAAGATTGCCAGCGCTGCCGGGCGGCCGGCAAGCGTGCATACTCCTCCTGGCCCAGCCCGCTCACCTTTTCGCCCGGTTTCAAAGCCGGGACCGGCAGGGCAATGATGTTCAGCGCCGGCGGCACGTCTTTCCAGCCGCTCCAGGTAGCCGTCTGTCCCGCGGCGCGCAGCGGCGTGCCCGGCAGCCGCGGGTCTGTATAAAGCAGGTATCCGCCCGCGATTGGCACGTCCAGATCGTTTTGCAGCCAACTGCCGGCAGTGAGCTCGCCGCTGCGGCGATCAATGGTCAACTCGCAGCGAACCGCGCCATTCAGCTCGCCTTGCCAGAGGCCTTCAAACTGCTTGAGCGTGGCCCGCAGCGGCGTACTCTCCAGCAGGGCGTTGGCGGGCGTGGCCGCGTAGCGCTGCGGCGTGGCATACCAGCTTGTGGGCGCCGGCCCGGGTGAGAGGGGCCGTAGGAAACAGCCCGCGCCGGCCAACGACAAGTCCACGCTGGTTCGCAGCGGACTGGAGTAGCCGAAGTAGCAGGTGCCCCGCGCGGCACGCGAGCCGGCCTCCAGGTCGACGAAGGAGAACGTGGCCAAACCACGCGACAAACCGCGCGTTACACTCACCGTCAGCAGACTGACCGCGCTGGCCACGACCGCGATGGCCGCAAATGTCGTCCAGCCCAGCGTGGCCAGCCGGTGCCGGCGCAGCCACCACCAGCTCGCCACGGTCGCCAGCGCAATGTAAACCACGACAAATGCCACGGCCGCGAACACCAGCAGCGTGCCGGCGCCGGTCAACGCGATCGGCCTGGTGATGCTGTCGTAGAGCGCATGACGCTGCAGCCCGAGTGTCGCTTGAATCGATTTCAATTCGGACTCGAGGAATTCCGGCGTGGTGGGGTTCAGGCCCAGAAGCTGACTGTAAAACGCCTGGTTTGGGCCCGCCTGCGTCAAGTCATCCAGGCCGGCCGCTAGGGCGATTACGCTTCCCGAACCGATCCAGTGCGCGGCGATCAGGTCCACCTCTGCGCCGTCGGCGACAGGGCTGCGCAACACGCGCACCGCGCCGGGCCTGGCTTCGACCGCGGCCACCGAAATCGGTGCTCTGAACACGCGTTCCCCCGCCGCCGCTTTCGAGCCTGCTCCAAAGCGCCTAAAGAACTCGTCGAGCCGGTCGGTCTCGATCGTCTGCCCTCCGCCACGCCCGCCGGATTGCACGGGCAGGAGCTCTGCCAAGCCGCTCTTCTGAACCACCGGCCAGCTCGCGCCCAGGCCAACGACGAGCTGTCCGCCGCTGCGCACCCACTGCTGCAGTGCGTCCAGTTTCGACGCGACCGCCGGGTCGGCCGGAGTGGGTTTATCCCACACGATGATGTCCACCGCTTCCAAGCCGAACCAGCGTTCCGGCAAATCGCCGGCCGGCATCGCGGCCACGACGATGTCGCGGTAAAAGGGGCGTACGCCGTCGCCACGCTCCAGGGTTCCGCCAGGAGTCAGCAACGCGCCGCGCAGCCGAGTGACCGGTTGGTTGCTTATGTCCAGCAGCAGGAGGGCGTCGTTATTGATGACCTCGACATCCGGGACGTTAAGCTCGCTGACCGGCAGCCCGGCGTCCGTCAGAACGTCGAGCGTGACAGGGCGGGCCGCCGCCCCGGTCCTGTGAGACCACACCGCGTAGCACCAGGCCCGTTTCGCTCCGGCCTCGAAATTCAGCGCCACCGGCCCCTCGCGGTACGAAACCAGGTCGCCATCCAAGTCGGGGGCTTCGAGCCGTAGCTGGCCCTGGAAGGGGGTGGTGCCCTGGGCGCTGAGCGGGACTTGGATGGGAATCCAATGGCCCGCCCGCACTGCGTATCCGGGCATGGCGGTCTGCGAAGTCCGAAACCCGGCCGCGGTGACGTCGCCGGAAACCACCTGGGCGCAAAGTTCGGCGGCCCCGAAAGCCCCGCAGACTATCACGGTTATCAGCAGGCACAGTCGCATTCGATGGCCCGATCGCGTTCTACGGCATACATCCTCTGCCGCGGGTCAACACTGGGCCCGCGTTACAGCATGCCCGGGTCACAGTAAGCCCGGCGTTCAACGTAGTTTACGCCATCCAGCCAGCGCGCCCACAGGGGGGGGCCGTCCACGCCACTCGTGGCACGCAGGCCCCCGGGATGTGGGCGCCCAGTGCGTCCCCGTGTCCTCGCCCGGAGGGCGAACGATTGTTGCCAGGCTAAGAAACTAGCGCTAGCTGCGCTCGCGCTTCACATCCCGTTTCACACACCAATTGCTGGCTTCGGCCGACTTGTTGGCGGGATGCCTGAAGCCCGCGGCTCGGCTTACGGGCCTGTCACGTGCAATTTAACAAACTGTCATGACCTCGCTGTAAATAAGACTATGCTGTAAGAGGACTATGTGTATCGGGGGCGTTCTGGGAGTCGGGATGCGAGGCTGCTCTCTGCCCAAAACAACATTCTGGAGCTGTATGGTGACACGTGTTGTGAAAATCTGGTGTGCATCGTTGTTGTGCACTGCACTTGTGGCCCTGGCCGGCTGCGCCTCCGGTGAGGGGAATTCCGCCCCATCGGCCGGCCCTGTCGCGCAGCAGGCCGCTCCGGCGGTCTCGCCGCAGGCCAGCGCCGTGGCGCCGCATGCGGCGCCGCAGCCCACGGAAGTGGCCCCGCAGGACAGCGCCGTCGCGGCTCAGGACAGCGCCGTCGCGCCGCCGCCCAGCGCCGTGACGCCGCAGCCCGCTGCCACGCCGGTTTCGGCGGTCGAGGCCACACCACCGGCGCCGAGCGTCGCGGCAGAAAATCCTGGCGGGCCAAAACGAATCAGCCCGCAGTCGGTGCGGCAACGGCTGGCGAGCGCTGACCCGCCGCTGCTGGTCTGCGCTTATGCCAACGACGAGAAGTGCCGCAACAACGCCATTGACGGCGCGATTACGTACAACGAGTTCAAGGGGCTTGACGGCCTGCCGCAGGGGCGTGAGATCATTTTCTACTGTGCCTGACCCCGCGATGGCACTGCTGCCCGTCGGGCAGCCGAATACGCGAGCCAAGGCTATACCAACGTTTACATTCTCGATGGCGGTATCAAGGGTTGGCGCGGCATGATGGCCGAAGCGCACCCATAGCCAGTGTGAGACGGGTGTGAAACGGGGACGCACCTTAGCCGTGTGAAACAGGGACGCAGCTCAGTGTGGCACGGCTGCGTCCCCGTTACACACGTCCCGCCACTTCGCGAACCTTTTCGCCCGGAAACTCGATCATGAGCGCACTCCTCAGCGACGTTCATTGTACAGTGAGCCCGTTTTATTCCGGGCGGTGCTGTCGCACGCTTCCCGCCAGGTTGTCGCCAGCTCCCTGCGTGGCCGGTCTCGGTCCCGTTGTGCGACGCGCCGTGGGCGTATATCATCGGCGCCATGCTGGCCGTGAGAGCACAGACGAAGTTCGGAAAGCTTTACGATTGCCAGGTCGACCTTTATGCGGACGAATGTCCGCATTGCGGGCATGCCACGACATCCAATCCCCTTTGGGCTGCTGCAATCGAAACCGGGCGCGCCTTGGAATTGGACTTGATCTTCCAGTGCCAAAACAACGCTTGCCAGCATCTATTCATTGCCAATTATGAAACAATACCCGGGCGGGCTTCTGAGCGTCATTTCCGGCTCAGAGAAATTGGCCCACCGATCTTTCGCGCGCCGCAGGTGAGGGCGAGCGTGAGAAAGACCTCGCCGGGATTCGCGGCGATCTACGGGCAATCCGCCGTTGCCGAAGGCCTGAAGCTGAAGCAGGTTGCCGGAGCCGGCTATCGAAAGGCACTGGAATTCCTGGTCAAAGACTACTGCAAAATTCTCGAGCCTTCGAAAGCCGATTCCATCGAGAAGACTGCCCTTGGGGCCTGCATAAACAACTTCGTTACCGATGAGAACATTAAGACCACTGCAAGCCGGGCGGTTTGGCTAGGCAATGACGAAACGCATTACATGCGCCAGTACGATGATTTCGATATCGAGCACTTGAAGGAGTTGATCGACCTAACCGTCAATTGGATTGATACGGACGTGCGCACGAGGGAATTTCAGCAGAGACTCCAAAAGCGGGAAACGGATTAGAAGGCCACCGAAGTGACGACCAGCGCTCGCCGTTCGCAGCGTGCCTTTTGCCCACTCTTCGCCATTGGCGGGCAACCACGCACAATCCGCTGAATTCCGGCTCAAAGCTCATAGCTGAAAGCCGGCCACACCCCGTCACTGCCACACAACCACGCCCAACCGCCAACAATCCACCCCCGCGACCGAAAACCGCCGGGCGCCCCCCGCCTCGAATAACGTCCTATGATCTCTAGGAAAGCGCGCAGACCGGCGCCGGAGGCCCACGATGCCAGAACTAACAACTAACAACTAAGAACTGAGAACTACCCACGGAGCCACGCCAATGCTTCCCACGCCATCATCTTATAATGCCGCAGCTTCAACCCCGCCCCCGTGCCCCCTTGCCTCAGGTTATCAAAATCGAGTGCACAAAAAGCATGCGTATCTGATCATCTGCCCGCAAGACCGGATCCCACAGGCCTTTTTATCAGACCGCTTGAGCACCTGGGGTGGCATCGCCGCACGCCGCCGCCCCGCGTGGCCTCGACGCCTGCCTGCCCAGCGCTCCACATTGCCGAAGCGAAGATCGAACTGGAAGGGCGGCCGACGCATGCAATCCGCGGACGTGAAGGCGTGCACGAGGTTCCGCCTTGAGGCTGGCCAGCCGGGCCTGTTCGCGGGTCCTTCCCACATTCCTCACTTTCCCAGCTTCCCACGCGCGCCCGACCGTGGGAAAGTGTGAACGTGGCAATGTGCAGCAGCGCGGCCTACGTCTGGCCCGCGCCGCGCCTCGGGCCGGCCTACGGCTGGCCCGCGCCGGCCCTCGGGAGAGATTGAACGTGCAGCAGACGCCCGTTCAGCGCTATTACCGGTTTCACGCGGCGATCTACGACTGGACGCGCTGGGCCGTCCTCCACCGTCGAAAACTGGCCATCCAGCGCCTCGAACTGCGGCCCGACAGCCACGTGCTGGAAATCGGCTGCGGCACCGGGCTGAACTTCGGGGCCATTCTGAAGCAGCTTGATCCGCAGGCCGGCAGGCTCACGGGCGTCGACTTCTCGCGCGACATGCTGGGGCGGGCTCGCGGCCTCATCGAGCGTCGCGGTTGGCTCAATGTCGACCTGGTATCAGCGGATGCGACTGCCTTGGCGCTCGGTGAACGGTTCGATGCCGTCCTTTTCGCATACAGCTTGTCCATGATCCCCGACTGGGAACGGGCCCTGGCCCGGGCCTGGGACCACCTTCTTCCCGGCGGGCGGCTCGTCATCCTGGATTTCGGCCGATTTGAGCGGTGGGGCCCGGCCGGGTGGCTGGCACGCGCCTGGCTGCGGGCGAATCACGTGGCCACCGGCCGCGCCTATCCGCAGCGGCTGGCCCAAGTGCTCGGGCCGGTGAGTTACGAGCCTTGGCTGGGCGGGTACGCTTTTGTAGCCACGGCCCGAAACCTCCGGAGGGCTAATTGATTTGCCCTGCGATTGGGTCTATTCTTACTGCGCCTTGTGCGACGAGCCGACGAGCGCGGCTGGTCCGGTGGCCCGTCCGGGGAACGGCCGGCGGTGCCGGAGGTGCCTTGACTCAGTGTAACTCTCCGCCGTGACGGGCGATGCCAGACAGAGCATTCGCGGTTATCAGTGACATCCATTCGAACCTGGAGGCGCTGCGCGCTGTTCTGGACGATATCGAGGAGCGCGGGGTAACGGAGATTGTCTGCCTGGGGGACGTGGTCGGGTACGGCCCTAACCCGAAGGAATGCCTGGACCTCGTGCGGGAACGGTGCCGAGTGTGCCTGATGGGCAATCATGACCATGCTCTGCTGTACGAGCCGTGCAACTTCAACGTGGCGGCCGAGCGGGCGTGCTTCTGGACGCGGCAGTTACTGGAAGACGAGGAGGACAAGGAGCTGCGGAACGCGCGCTGGCAGTTCCTCGGCAACATGCCGGTGCGCTTCCAAGACCAGGATATTCTGTACGTTCACGCTTCGCCGCGCCGCCCGATCAACGAGTACATCTTCCCGGAGGACGTTTTCACCAATCCGCAGAAGGTGGTGGCGAATTTCGACCGCTTAGACCGGCGGCTGTGCTTCGTCGGGCATACGCATCAGCCGGGCGTTTTCCTGGATGATCCTTATTTTGACCCGCCGAACGAGTTGCCGGATTCGCCCTTCTACGAGGTGGAGGACGAGCGGGCGATCGTGAACGTCGGCAGCGTCGGGCAGCCGCGCGACCGCGATCCGCGGGCCAGCTATGTCCTGGTCTACCGGCAGAACGACGTGCTCGGCACGGGCACGGAGAGCCTGGTGGCGGCGGCGCTGAGCTGCGCCATCGAGCAAATCGAGTTCGTGCGCGTCGAGTACGACATAGAAAAAACGGTCAAGAAAATCCTGGCGCTCCCCGCCTTGGACGAACTGCTCGGCACGCGACTCTACGACGGCCGGTAGCGGCACCGGCTCGTGCTGAGCCGGAGGAGAGAACCGGCCTTATTCCCGTAATTGTGCTCACGGAGGGTGCATGAACGCTCGGAACGTCGACGACTCGCGGCCGATCAAGGAACTACCGGGTGTCTCGAACGGCATCGGCCGGCGGAGCGCTTTGAAAACTCTCGCGGCCACGCTTGGAGCGGTCGTGCTCGGCCCCGCCGGCTGCCGCACGGCGCCGGCGCGAAATGAACCGGTCGCGCAGCCGGTCACGGCCGCTGGTTCGGACGCGGGGCGAGTCGAGCCGCTGTTCAAGATTTCGCTCGCTGAGTGGTCGCTGCACCGCCAGCTCGGGGCGGGTCAACTCGACCACCTTGATTTTCCCGAGGCTGCGAAGCGCGACTACGGCATCGAAGCGGTGGAATACGTGAGCACGTTTTTCAAGAGCGCCGGCGCGGACTATGTGGGCGAGCTGCGGCGGCGCGCGGTTGACGCCGGCGTTCGCAGCCTGCTGATCATGGTCGATGGCGAGGGGGCTTTGGGCGATCCGGACGAGGCCGCTCGCCGGCGCACGGTCGAGAACCACTACAAGTGGGTCGAAGCGGCTCGACTGCTTGGCGGCCATAGCATTCGCGTCAACGCGCAGAGCTCCGGCAGCCCGGAAGAGCAACTCGCGCTGGTCGCTGACGGCCTGCGCCGGCTGACGGAGTTTGCGGCCGAGCGCGATTTGAACGTGCTGGTCGAAAACCACGGCGGGCTGTCTTCGAACGGCGCGTGGGTCGTGGCGCTGATGAAGCGCGTGGACCATCCGCGTTGCGGGACGCTGCCGGATTTCGGCAATTTTCTGCCGCCGAATGCCGCCGACAACGCGGGCTATGATCGTTACGCGGGCGTGGCTGAGATGATGCCGTATGCCAAGGCGGTCAGCGCCAAGTCGCACGATTTCGACGAATCGGGCAACGAAGTTGACATAGACTACCGGCGGATGATCGGCATCGTCCTGCGGGCCGGCTATCACGGCTACATCGGCATTGAATACGAGGGGTCGCGCTTGGCCGAGGCGGATGGGATTCGGGCGACGAAGCGGCTGCTGGAGCGGGTGCGTGACGAGCTGTCCTGAGTCTATGGGACCGGTTTCGAAGGGGTAAGCCCGTCGGAAGGCGAGTTCGAGAAGGCGTGTTCGAGACGGCGTTCGAGGCGGCGAGTTCGAGGTGGGCAGGGGAGGCAGGTGGGCAGGGGCAGGTGGCAGTTGGGCGGACGCCCTTGACTAGAACGGCAACGTGCCCTAAATTCGCGCGACTGGTCGTAAGATCAGGGCGAGCCTGAGTCGCCCGGCGGTCAGGTAGCTCAGTTGGTAGAGCAACGGACTGAAAATCCGTGTGTCGGCGGTTCAAGTCCGCCCCTGACCACGTTGAGGTGAACGCCAGTTTGGCGCCGGCGGCGCAAACTGACGAGTGACAACTGAATATGATGTTTACTCCTGGGGCCGTAGCTCAGTTGGGAGAGCGCTTGCATGGCATGCAAGAGGTCGTGAGTTCGAATCTCATCGGCTCCATTCTAACCCCTGTAAAATCAAGCACTTACGAGACGCCGGAGCCGCGCGCTCTTGTCCGGTTCCCCTTTTGATCTTGAATTGCCCCTATTCGCGGTTGACCGTTCTCAGTTATCAGTTGTCGGGAAGATCGCGCGAGGGGGCACCCTACGAGGACGCACCTACGAGCGCACCCTATGAGAACAGCAGGTACAGCCCGACGCCCGCAATCAGCACGCCGGCCAGCCGCCGCAGCACGTCCGTGCCGCGCGTCCAGCCTTTCGAGTCGGCGAGCTTTTGCACAAGGCCGATCGACGTGCCGCCGACCAGTACCAGGCCGCAGTGGCCCAGGCTGTACGCGGACAGCAGCAGGATGCCGAATGCCAGGCCGTACAGCGGCGTGACGGCGCTCAGAGCGAGCAAGATTGGTCCGGCACACGGGATCGAGATCAGGCCGAACAACAACCCGAGCAGCAACGCGCCGATGAAGCCCTTCTGCTTCGGCTGCAGGCCGGTCGGAGCCGGGATGCGGATGTGCAGAACTCCGAGCAGGTGCAAACCCATCAGCAGGCACACGACCACCGCGATGTACTTCCACCAACTGGCCGGCAGCAGACTGCTGGCGGACCACACGCTGAACCACATCAGGCCGAAGGTGATCGTCAGGCCGATTGCGAACGTCAGCGACAGGAGGAACGAACGGGCGACGGTGCGCTTTTCCTGCCCCGCGACGTAGCCGACCATGAGCGGCGCGGCCGCGAGCACGCAGGGGTTGGCGGCGGTCAACAGGCCGCCCACCAGCGCCGCCAGCGGCGCCAGCCAGATGTTGGTTTTAATTATTTCGGCCAGGTTCTCGGCAAACGACTCGAGCATTTTGTCTTATCCCATTGCAGCCGCATCCGAGGCCGCTGGTTTCAGGGGCGCGCCTTTCCCCCGCTGAATGTACTCGCGGCAGACAGCTCGGCCGCGCCGGACCGGATCACGCCATCTTCCATTTCATAAATCGTGTCGAACACGTCCAGCGCGCGGTGGTCGTGCGTGACCACGATCACAGCGGCACCCTGCTCGTGCGCGACGCGGCGGAACAGCTCCATAACCTGGCGGCCGCGCGGCCCGTCGAGTGCGGCGGTCGGCTCGTCGGCCAGGATTACGCTCGGACGGTTGGCCAGAGCGCGGGCCACTGCCACGCGCTGCTGTTCGCCGCCGGAGAGCTCGGGGGGATAGCCGGCGGCGCGTTCGCGCACCCCGAGATATTCCAGTAGCTCCAGCGCGCGGGCACGGGCCGCTCGGGACGACTCGCCATTCAGCTCCATTGCGACCTGGACATTCTCGCGGGCGGTCAGGAATCGGATGAGGTTCGCCTTTTGCGAGATATACCCGATGTGCTTGCGTCGAAACGTGCGCGGGTTCGTCAGCGCGCGTGGACCTTCCATCACCAGCCGGCCGCCGATCAGGATGCGACCCGCGGTAGGGGGGTTGATCAGGCCGACGGCCGTGAGAAACGTGGATTTGCCCGCGCCGCTGGGGCCGATCAGCGCCACGCATTGCCCGTGCGCCACGCACAGCGAGGCGTCGCGCATCGCGACCACCTCGGTGTGGCCGCTGCCGTATACCTTGGTCAGACCGTGTGTTTCAATGGCGGCGTTTCGCACAGCAGCAGCTCATCCCAGCAATGCCACGTTGGGCTGCACGCGCAGCGCTTTCCAGATACCCACGAGACTTGCCACAACCGATACGCCCAGCACCACGCCCGCCAACATCAGCAAGTCATCCGGGGTCAGGATCACCCGCCGCGGGAAGTACGGATAGGCCTTTTGCCCCAGCAACCAGGCCACCGCATACCCCAAAGCTCCAAGTGCGATGGCCTGCTGCATGATCAATTTGACGATGACCCAATTCGATGCCCCGATGAGCTTCAGCAGCGCGATATCGTGCAGCTTGTCCATCGTGAGCGTGTACAGGATGAGCGCCATAATGATGCCGGAGACGGTCGTAAGGAGTACGCGGAAAAGGCCCAACTGCCGCCGCGAGCGCTCGACCACTCCCATCAGCAGCATCTTGGCTTCATCGGCCCGCGTATAGACCGACACATCGGCCCAACCGTCGATCGTCGCTTTCACCGCAGCCTCGTTAACGCCGGGCGCCAGGCGGGTCATGACGGCGCTGATCTGGTTTGGCGGCAAGGCCGGGAGCTGTGAGCCGGGCCCGGCCGCCCGCTCCAGCATCGTGGGCTGGGTGTTGCCCAGGTCGATCTGCTCCGCCCGCGCGCGCCGCGCCTGGCGTTCCAGGCGAATGCCTTCGGGCGACTGGTCGAACTGAACCGCCTGCGAATCCGCCAGGGTGAGGAACAGAAAGCCGTTACCCGCCGGATCGCTCATACCGCTGGTCAGGCCGACCACGGTATAGATTTCCTTGCCCAGCGGAAGGCGCTCCCCGAGTGTCAGGCCCAGCGAGCGGTCTGCGATCATCTCGAAATGCGCCTGCGCGAGCGGGCGCCCGGCGCTCAGCGGCAGCCACTCGCCCTTGTCGGTTGGCCAATCCAGCCCGAGGACCGAGGCACGCAGCGGTTTGCCGGCACGCAGGCGCTGGATGGTGTGATAGACGAAGGCCCGCGCTTCGGCCACTCCGGGCACGGCTGCCACGCGGTCGACAAGCGTCTTGGGTACGCGCGAGATTTCGGCGAAAGGGCCGCGTGTGCCGCGCTGCACTACCCATAGTTCCACGCCCACCTTGTCGACTAGTTGGGTCGCCTCTGTGGTCAGCCCGCGGTAGATGCCACCCATGCCCATGACAATCATGAGCAGCGTGCCCAGGCCGAGCGTCGTCAGGGCGAAACGGCCGCGGTTGTGCCAGACGTCTTTGCGCGCGAGGTTCATGGCTGTTTCGCCGCGGAGCCGTGCGGGCCGGGCGCTGGGACCTTTACGCGCTGCCCTGGCTTCAAGGAGGTTTTCTGAGTGGCGGGCACGATTGCCCGTTCATTTGGGCTGAGTCCCTCGATGACTTCAACCGACTCCTGTCCGCGCAAGCCCAGGCGTAACGGGCGCCAAGCGGCCCGTCCGCCGCTCTCCACAAATGTCCCGGCTTTGCCGTCTTGCCAGCCAATAAAGCGCGACGGCAGCAGGACTGCGTCCGCCTTGCGTCCGGTCTCGATGTAGATTTCCGCGCGCTGGCCTATGGCCCAATTCTCAGGCAGCTCATGGACGTGGACGTCAACCAGGAATTCGCGCGTTTCGCGGTCCACCTCGCGCCCCAGCCGGGCCACCGCGCCCGGGTACGATCGGCCGGGCGCGGCGCGGAACACGACGCGGGCCGGCTGGCCCGGTTGCAGTTTTGCCATTTGGGTCTCGTCGACCCAGGCGCTCAGCCACAGCTCGTCCATCGCAACCAGGGCCAGGATTGAACTACCCGGAACCACGATGTCCCCCGGGTCGCGGTCGCGGCGCGTAATCAGGCCGGCGAACGGGGCGCGCACCGAAGCATCCGCCAACCTCGTCTGGTGGAGCTCCAACGTCTTCATGGCGGTGACGACTTGCTTCTGAGCCTCGACCAAAGCCGCTTCGGACGAGCTGAGATCGGCTTCGGAGACGCGCAGCGTCTTGCGCGCATCTTCGAACTCAGTGGTTGAGCCGGTCCCGAGCTTCACGAGATTGGCGACGCGGTCAAAATCGAAGCGCGCCTGATCGAGAACCGCCAGCGCGCGTGCCCGGTCTGCCTGCCGGCGTTCAACAGCGGCGTGTGCTGCAGAAAGCGCGCTCTCGGCCACCTCGACTTGCCGGCTCAAGTCGCCATCGTCGAGTTGCACCAGCACCTGCCCGGCCTCGACCCGATCTCCCTGATCGACGAGGACTGCCTTGATCAGCCCCGAGATTTTCGGGCTGATGCTGGCACTAATGTGCGATTCCAGCGTGCCGGTGCCCATTACCTCGGCGACAACTTCGCCGCGCTGCACGACATGTGCTATCACCGGCATGGGCGACAGCCACATCCAGTAAGCAATCGCAGCGGCAACGGCCAACCCGACCGCCCACTTCAGGCCGCGCCAGAGCGTCCGCCCCCAAGCCTGCCGTGGTTTGGCGGGAACGCTCACTACGGGTGGCGGGGCGGAATCTACGGTCATTACTTCACTCCCAGTTCGGCGAATTTGGCTATGAAGTCGGCCTTGGGAAGAAAGCCTTCGTGGCGCCAGACTTCTTTGCCTTCACGGTCGTAGAAGATCTGTGTGGGAATGATACGAATCTTGTAGGGCTCGGCCGCGGCTTTGTTCTTCCAGACGTCAATGTACTCGACTTCCACGCGGCCAGCATATTCTTTCTTGAGCTCCTCGAGAATCGGCGCGAGGTCTTTACAGGCTTTGCACTTGCCGGCCCCGAGATCGACGACGCGCGGCAGTCTGGCCTGGCTTTCGGTAGCTGGGGCACTGGCCGGCGCGACGGCAGGATCGGCCGCTACAACGCCGGCGACCTCAGTTGCACCCCCCGCGAATACCGG
>ERZ795047.3540-NODE-3540-length-13896-cov-5.089155_pt1 | contig 13896 bp, 12 predicted proteins | sample MGYA00375131_ERZ795047 | MGnify/ENA primary metagenome ERZ795047 (study PRJEB30176, sample SAMN05720228) | activated sludge metagenome | isolation source: Anaerobic digester | place: Japan | collected 2015-05-20 ... | reverse complement strand
CCCGGTACAGCACGTTGAAGTCGTGGAAGTCGCGGCCGGCAGCGCCGAGAATGACGACCTTCTGTGGTTCCATCGCTGTCTCCATGGCTGAGATCGACCGACGAGACCGACACACCCGTACGCCCTGGGTAGTCCTGGTTTCGGGACCCGCCACTAAAATGGTACATCCGTACTTTTCGCCTGACTAGGCCTGTGCCGCCGACGATGCGGAGCGGTCGGAGCTGCGACCGCCGGCCGCGGGGGATCCCAGACATGGCCGCGGCCCGTTCCCCTCGGCGACAAGGGAGCGGGCCGCGCGGAGGTCGCGGTTAGCCGGCGGCGGTACTCAACGACTTGCCCGCCGTCTCGACGCCCCACGCCAGCGTCACGGCCAGGCCGACGAGCGAGACAATGGCGCCGGCGATGAGGACGACGTTGACGCCGTGCTGCAGGGCGAAGGGCATGAGGTAGACCGCCACCGCAGCACCGATCCGGCTGGCCGCAGTGCCGATGCCGGTCGCCGTGGCGCGGACCTCGGTGGGGAAGAGCTCGTTGGGGTAGACCACCTCGAGGAAGTTCGAGCCACCGTTGAGGATCGCGAAGATGCACACCGCCGCGAGGGTGACTAGCGCGGGGAGGCCGGGGATGAGTCCGGCGAGGAACCACACGACGGTGATCACGCCGAAGGAGTAGATGAGGAGGTTCTTGCGGCCGACCCGGTCGACGAGGAGGAGCCCGGCCACCCCGCCGACGACGAAGAGGGCGTTGAGGAAGAACTCCGCGCCATTGCCCTTGATCGAGACCGTCGCCAACAGGTCGTACGAGAAGGAGTAGATCGAGAACAGTGGGATGACCTGGCACATCCAGAAGATCCCGACGAAGAGGGTGCGGGTCAGGTATGGGGCGCGGAAGACCGTCCCGTATGACGCCTTGCCCTCCGGCACGGACTCCGGCTCGCCGAGACTGCGGATATCGTATTGGGGACCGAAAACCGTGGTGATGACATGCTCGGCCTCGTCGAGACGGCCCTTGCTCTGCAACCAGCGGGCCGACTCCGGCGTGTGCAGCCGCATGAAGAAGACGACCAACGCGAGGAAGCCCGAGCTGGCGAGCATCCAGCGCCAGGCGGCAGCGCCACCCCACGCAGTGCACATCATGGCGATGGCCGGCGCCGCAGCTGCGCCGGCGGTCCACACGACGAAGGTGGCGCCGAGCATCCGCCCCCGGTTCTTCGACGGGAGGAACTCGGCAAGCAGCGAGGTCGCGATCGGGTAGTCGGCCCCGATGGCGAGGCCGGTGAGGAAGCGCAGGGCGAGGATCTGCCAGACGTTGGACACTGCGAAGGAGAGCATCGAGACGACCAGGATCGCGAGCGGCACGGCGACATACGGGCGGTGTCGGCCCACCGCGTCGGTGACCCGGCCGAAGACCAGACCCCCCACGAAGATGCCGACGAGGACGGCCGCGGCGATGAGCCCCTGGTCGGACGTGGAGATCGGGACGGCCTGGGTCATCGTCGGCCAGGTCAGCCCGATGATCGAGATCGCGTAGCCATCGATGAACGGGCCGGCCGAGGAGAAGACGGTCAGCTTGCGGTGGAAGGCGGACAGCGGCGCGTCATCGATGAGCGGCGGGGTCGCGGTACGGGAAGAGGTCCGGGTCGGGGTGAGGGTCATGGCGCTCTCCTTGCTGGTGCGCACCGCCCGAGCCGGGACCGACGACGGCCCGGACGGGGCGTTCGCGGGATGCTTCCAGTCTTGGCGCGGACGGGCCCGCCGGTCGCGGCGCCGACGCTCAGGATGTGAGGTGGGTCCTTGTGCAGGTGCACAGACGATGGGATCGGTACGGGCGTACCATGGAGAGGTGAGCGTGACCGTCGGCGAACTGGTCGCCATGCCGCACCTGGGGCTCCGGCTCCATTCGGGGGCCGGCGGGCTCGGCCGGACGGTGACCTGGACGCACACCTCGGAGCTGCCGGAGCCGTGGCCCTGGGTGAGCGCGGGCGACCTGCTCATGACCAACGGAATGTCGATGCCGACCGAGGCCTCGGAGCAGGTCCATCTGGTCGAAGAGCTCGACCGCGTCGGTGCCTGTGGGCTGGCGCTGGCCGAGCAGATGTACTGCCCGCCGCTCACTCCGGAGATGGCCGCCGCAAGCGACCGGCTCGGCTTCCCGGTGCTCCGGGTGGCCTATCCGACGCCCTTCGTGACGATCTCGCGGGCAGTGGGCGAGGCGACCCTCGTCGAGCAGTCCCGTCGGGTCGCGGGCACCGAGCGGCTCTACGAAGCCCTCCGGGCGGCGGCGAGCGGCAAGCGCGATCGTGCCTACACCGCTCCGGCGATCGCCAAGGAGCTCGGCTGCCCGGTCTTCGTCTGCGACCGGGTCAGCGGCGCCGCCTACCACCCCGGAGACCAGAGCCCCCCACCGGCCGCTCGCGAGGCGGTGCGTCGCGCCGCGGAGGGCTCGCTGCGGGTCGGCCTGCCGTCAGTGCAGGCCGCCACCGGAGAGATCGTCTTCATCGTGCCGGTCCCCACCTGCCCGACCGCCGTCCTCGTGGCGGTCCAGCCCGACGGGCGGCCGATCAACACCATCCTGCTCCCCCACGCTGCCACCATCGTCGCGCTCGAGCTATGGCACACCCATCAGGCCCTCGACCATGACCGTCGCGCCCTCGCTGACCTCGCCGTCCGCGTCATCTCCGGCCGCAGCGACGAGCACCGGATCCGGCGCGAGCTCGCCGCGCGCGACCTTGACGTGTCCCACTGTGTACTCGCCGCCGCCAGCTCGCCCGACCCCGACCGGGTGGCCGAGCTCCACGTCTCCCTCTGGCGCCGGCGCGTCCCACACGCGGTAGCGGTCCGGGCCTCGATCGCTCACGTCCTCCTCCCAGGGGACGACGCCTCGCTCGCCCGGCTGACCGACTCCTTGGGCCGAGGCGGCCGGGTCGGCATCAGCCGTCCGCTCGGCCGCGTGGCGCGCGGCCCGGACGCCGACCGGGAGTCGGCCTGGGCCATGGGCATCGCTGAGCGCACCGGGGAGTCACTCGTCCGGTATGGCGTGGCGACGGCCTGGTCCGGAATCGCCGACCTCACCGACGCCCGCGCGGTCGTGGAGCAGTGGCTGGGCCCACTGCTGCGCGACGACGAGGAGCATGGTGGTGAGCTCGTCGACACCCTGCGCGCCTTCCTCGACAACCAGCGGTCGTGGCAGCGGAGCGCGTCGGCCCTCAACGTCCATCGGCAGACCGTGCTCTACCGGATCCACAAGGTGGAACGCCTCCTTGGGTCGGATCTGTCCGAGACCGCGACGATCGCCCATATCTGGCTGGCCTTGGAGGCCCGTGACCTACTGTCGGGCGCCGGATCCGCGGTTCCTGGGTGACAATCAACTAGTACGGTAGTACTTTTTCTCTGTGACCATCACAGCGCTTGCCTCCCGCCTCGAGACCGCGATCTGCGAGGTCGGGCCGGACCAGGCCGAGATCGCCTGCGCAGTGATGCATCGCGCGTTCGTGGAGTACCTCGCCCGCGGCGCGGAGTCCGGCGCGACCCGGGAGACGACCGAGACGCTGCGCTCCGAGATGATCCGGTCCACCCGGGTCGCCCTGGTGGTCCAGGGCCAGGCCGTCGTGGGCATGGTGAAGTTCGCGGTCGACGAGCCGACCCAGACGCTGTACTTCTCGCGGCTCTCCGTCGCCCCCGAGGCGCGCGGAGCCGGCGTCGCGACGCGCATCCTGGACTGGTTGCGCGAGCGCGCGCTGGGCGAGGGCCTGGCCGGGCTGTCCTGCTCGGTGCGCGCCAGCGAAGCGCGCAACCGCGCCATCTACGAGCACCTCGGCATGGTCGTCGTTGCTCGGTCCACGCACGTCAGCCTCACCGGCGCGGTGATCGACTCGCTGCGCATGGTCGACCTGCCCCTGTGCGCCCGGTCCGCCTGCTGAACACCGCGCCCGCTCGCGTCACCGGCGGTCCCGCCACCGAACGAGAAGACCCGGCCGCAGCCACGCGGCCGGGTTCTCCCTCCCCGTGGGTCAGCGGACGACGCTGTCGACCGCGTGGTCGTCCTTGAGGTCGAGGAATGCGGTCTCCTTGCTCATGAGCATGGCGATGAGCGCAAGGACCGCCCACATCGTCAGGTACCACGCCGGGATCGCGTCATTCCCCGTGGCCGCGATGAGCGAGGTCGCGACCAGCGGCGCCGTCCCGCCGAGGAAGGCGTTGGCGGCGTTGAAGCTCAGCGCGAAGCCGCTGTAGCGGACCTGGGTCGGGAAGATCTCCGCGAGGAAGGTCGGCAGCGTTCCGTCGTTGACGGTGAGGATCAGCGAGAAGACGACGGTGATGCCGATGACCATCGCGACCGGGAGCCCGGGCTGCTTGAAGAGCAGGAAGAGCGGCACGGTGAGAACGATGAACAGGATCGACGCGAGCACGAGCATCTTCTTGCGCCCGTGCCGGTCCGAAATCGCCCCCATGACGAAGATCGCCAGCATGTAGATGAACAGCGAGACCGTTGAGGCGGTGTCGGCTGTCGACTGCTCGATCCCGAGGGTGTCGACGAGGTAGACCGGCATGTAGCTGAGGATGAGATAGAACGCGACGGCATTGAGGCTCGCGACGCCGAGGGCGATGAAGAAGGCCTTCGTGTGCTTGCTGAACAGCTCCGAGATGGGGGCCTTGGCGTGGGACAGGTCGGTCTGTGCCGCCATTTCCCGGTAGACCGGCGAGTCCTCCAGGTGCACCCGGATGTACCGGCCGATGATGCCGAGCGGGCCGGCGAGCAGGAACGGGATGCGCCAGCCCCAGCTCTGCTGGTCGCCCTCGGTCAGCCAGGAGTGCATGCCGAAGGCGAAGAGCGAACCGACGAGGAGGCCGGCCGAGGTGCTGGCCGGGACGAACGAGCAGTACAGGCCGCGCTTGCCCTTGGGGGCGTACTCGGCGAGGAAGGCGGAGGCACCGGCATACTCACCGGAGGCCGAGAAGCCCTGGATCGCGCGGAGTACGAGAAGGCCGAGCGGGGCCAGCAGGCCGATCGCGGCGTAGGACGGGAGCAGACCGATACAGAAGGTCGCCCCCGACATGAGCAGGATCGACCAGGACAGCGCCCAGCGGCGGCCCCGGCGGTCGCCGAGGTGGCCCCAGACGATGCCACCGATGGGGCGCAGGATGAACGAGATGGCGAAGACGGCATACGTCTTGATGAGCGCCGAGCTGCCGTCCTCGTCGGGGAAGAAGACGTGCGCGATGATCGTCGCGAAGTAGCCGTACGACGCATAGTCGAACCACTCGACGAAGTTCCCGATGAAGCTCGCCATGGCAGCCTTGCGCAGGGCGACCCTCTGCTCCGGGGACAGTTCCTCGTGGGTTGGGGCCGCAGAGCGGGCCACCGATTCAGGCGAATTGTTCATGACCTCTCCATTGTCGGCTGGAGAGCCGCCGGTCGCGGAGCGTCGGCGCTCGCCAGGCACTGGTCCGTGTACCGCCGGACCATGGCGGTATGACGTCACCCGCGGCGAGTGCGCCAGGGTGGCCTTGCGGTCGGCCGCGACCACGGCGGGAGGCCGGCGTTCCCGAGTCGAGAACGCCGCTCCTGCCGCGGATCGGACGGCTCATGTGGTGCGCCCCTGTTCGGTACCGGGGTCCGGGTCGACGACCCGGGCGTCGGCGGTTCAGACCCTCGTGGGGTCCTCGACCTGGTTCGGGAAGAAGTCCTCACAGGTGCCCTCCCGGTAGACGTCAGCGGTGCCGCAGTGCAAGCCGCCGCCGAAGGCGTAGACGTCGCGGAAGGGGACCGGAATGACGTTCATCCCGAGCTTGTCCATCTGCTCCGCCTGGTGGACCTCGGAAGCCTCGACGATGACTGTCTTGTGGTCGATGACGAGGCAGTTCATCGAGAGCCAGACGGACGAGTAGCACAGCGGTGGCGGCTCCTCGTGCGCCGGCATGGCGGCATCGATGATCTGCCAGTCGTTGGCCTCGAAGATCTTGCGCTGCTCCTCGGGGAGCCGACGGTGCGGGTTGTTGATGATCAGGCCTGGCCGCAATGGCACGAAGGTCGCGTCGATGTGGATCGGGTAGGGGTCGCCGGGGAAGTTGACCGCGTGGACCCTCAGATCGGGGTAGTACCGCTTGAACCACTCCATCGCAGTCCGGTTGGTCGTCAGACCGTGCTGGATGAAGAGGTCCTTGCCGAGCCTCATGACGTCGGCCGCATCCCACATCGGCTCGTACTCCGTGGTCACGAAGTCCTTGTTGGCGGTTCGGACCAGACGCTCCTCGAGGCTGATCCGCTCGTCGTAGTAGTTGTGCTTGTACGACTTGTCGGTCAGCCGGGGCCGAGGTGCCTGGCTCCACTTGAACTCGGGGTCGTTCTCGAAGTACTCCCGCATCAGCGGCCAGTAGGCGAGGTACTCGAAGTACCGGCACCGGAAGCTGTTGGCGGAGGCGATGATCTCGTTGCCGATGGTGAGCAGGATGTCCCGCGGGGGCATCTGGGTCATCATCGAGTCGGTGCGGAAGTCCGGGGTGATGACCGGTGCGTTCCACTGCAGCGGGGTCGGGCGGTCGACCTGGATGCCCAGTCCTTCGAGGACCGTGACGTAGTTCTCCAGCTGCGCGTTGGCAGCCTCCACGGTGGCGACCGGACGCGGCCCCCACATCCCCCGCATCGGGGAGTCGATCGGCACCTTCTCCGACGTGGCCGGCTCCTCCGGGGGGATACAGCTGTTGTCCGCGCGGCCGACGATGACCCGCTTGAGCGGGTCGAAGTCGTTCCACGAGTTGACGATCTTCGGCATGCCTTGCTCACCTCTTCTGTCGAGTCGAGCCGGTGCTCGACTGCTGTGCTGATGTCCGTCGCATGGTTACGCCACGGTCACTTGCGGGCGACCCGTTCGTCGCGGCGTTGCGGGATGGGGATGTCGTTGGGTCCGCCGTAGTTGCCGCCGGGGGTGACGACCGTCCCAGCCCGGCCATAGACGATGTCGGCGGCGTCCTCGAGCCGGCCGATCGCCGCCGTATCACCGGTCAGCTCGACGAACCGGCACACCGCCTCGACCTTCGGACCCATCGACCCGGCGGGAAAGCCCTTCTCGCGCAGCTGGGTCGGCGTGGCTCTCGGGATCGGCGTGGCGTCGTCGGTGCCGTAACCGTCGATGACCGCCTCGACGTCGGTGAGGATCATGAGGAAGTCGGCCTCGAGATGCTCGGCGAGCACCGCCGCGGTGAGGTCCTTGTCGACGACCGCCTCGACGCCCTCGCGATGCCCCTCGGCGTTGCGGATGACCGGGATGCCGCCGCCACCGGCGCAGACGACCACGGCGCCGGAGTCGAGCAGGGTCCGGATCAGCCGGGTCTCGAGGACCCGCTGCGGTTTGGGCGAGCCCACGACCCGGCGCCAGTACGGGCCATCCGGCTTCATGACCCAGCCTCGCTCAGCGGCGAGCTGCTTGGCGGCCGCCTCGTCATACACCTGACCGACGAACTTGGTCGGGTTGTCGAAGGCGGGGTCGCCGGCGAGGACAAGGGTCTGGTTGATGATCGCGGCGACATGACGGCCAGGCAGGTTGTTCTGGAGGGACTGGAGCATCCAGTAGCCGATCATCCCTTGGGTCTCGGCGCCGAGGGTGTCGAAGGGGTACGGCCGAGTGAGGTTCGGGTCGTTGGCCGACTCCAGCGCCAGGACGCCGACCTGCGGGCCGTTGCCGTGGGTGATGACGATCTCGTGCTCCTCGGCCAGGGGGGCGAGGGCGGCGCAGGCCACCTCGACGTTGGCGATCTGGGTGGCGGCGTCCGGCGCCTCGCCGCGCTTGAGCAGCGCGTTGCCGCCGAGGGCGATGACGATCCGCATGTCGTCACCGGCCCAGCGTCGCGACCATGACCGCCTTGATCGTGTGCATGCGGTTCTCGGCCTGGTCGAAGACGATCGACGCCGGCGAGGAGAAGACCTCGTCGCTGACCTCGAGGAACTGCAGCCCGGTCTTCTCGGCGATATCCCTGCCGACGGCGGTCTTGGTGTCGTGGAAGGCCGGCAGGCAGTGGAGGAACTTGGTCGCCTTCCCCGTCTTGGCCATCATCGCGGTGGTCACGGCGTAGTCCCGCAGCAGCGCGATGCGCGAGTCCCACCTCTCCTTCGGCTCCCCCATGGACAGCCACACGTCGGTGTAGATGAAGTCGACGCCCTGAACGCCCTCGTCGATGTCGTCGGTGACCAGGACCTTGCCGCCCTCGGCCGCGGCGAGCTCCTCGGCCCTGGCGACGATCGCGGGCGCATTGTGCAGCTCCTTGGGAGCGACCATCCGCACGTCCATCCCCAGCATCGCGCAGGAGACGAGGATCGAGTTCGCCACGTTGTTGCGCGCATCACCGACATAGGCGATGGCGATCTCCTGGTCGGACTTGCCAGGCGAGTGTTCCCGCATCGTCAGGTGGTCGGCGAGCATCTGGGTGGGATGCCAGTCGTCGGTCAGACCGTTCCACACCGGGACGCCCGAGTCCCGGGCGAGGATCTCGACGTGTTCCTGCGTCGAGCCGCGGAACTCGATGCCGTCGTAGTAGCGGCCGAGCACCTTGGCCGTGTCGCTCACCGACTCTTTGTGCCCCATCTGGCTGCCCGAGGGGTCGAGGTAGGTGACATGAGCGCCCTGGTCGAAGGCGGCGACCTCGAAGGAGCACCTGGTCCGGGTCGAGGTCTTCTCGAAGATGAGCGCGATATTGCGTCCAGTGAGGTGCTGCACCTCGCGCCCCTCCCGCTTCGCCGCCTTGAGCTCGACCGCCAGGTCAAGCAGTGCGCGCCATTCGGCGGGGGTGTAGTCGAGCTCCTTGAGGAAGGAGCGACCGAAGAAGCTGGCTGCCATCGATATGCCTTTCCACAGGCCGATCTCGGTTCCCCGTCGGTCCCGCGGGATCGACTACCGCAGGTTCCTGGTTCGGATGTGGGCCAACCTTGTAGTACTTGCGTACCATATAGCGGCGAAGCGCAGCCCCACTTGCCGGACCACCCAGTTCACTGTCGGGGCCTACGCCTGGCCGGTTGGTTCCATCATTTCTGGTACGGGCGTAACAAACACGGTTTTATGAGGAAGGTCACAGGAGATGTGCCCTTGATCTCGGGCCTGAGCGGGAGATCCTCCGCCCCTTGGATAGCCAGACCGTGGAACCTCCGGTATGTCGCACCAGCCGTCGCGTCGAGCCTGCGCTACTCGACCGGGCCGGCCGACGAGCCGGCCACCGGGTCGGGGAAGATCTGCGTGCCGATCCCCGCGGCGGTGAAGACCTCGAGGAGCATCGAGTGCGGCTGCCGCCCGTCGATGACGTGAGCCTGAGGGACGCCGCCGTCCACCGCGCGGATGCAGGCCTCGAGCTTGGGGATCATCCCGGCTGAGACGGTGGGCAGCAGCTCACGGGCACGGGAGGCCGACATTCGGGCGATGAGGGTGGAGCGGTCCGGCCAGCCGGCATAGATCCCCTCGACGTCGGTCAGGACGACGAGCTTGCGCGCGGACAGCCCCACGGCCAGTGCGGCCGCCGCCGAGTCGGCGTTGACATTGAGAGCCTGGCCCGGCCGGTCGGGGTCGGGGGCGACGGTCGAGACGACCGGCACCCGGCCCGCCTCGACGATGTCCATCACCGCACCGGGGTTGACCCCGACGACCTCCCCGACCAGGCCCACGTCATACTCCTGGTCACCGACGACGGCCTTGCGCCGCCGCCCCTCGAAGAGCCGGCCGTCCTCGCCGGACAGGCCGACGGCCATCGCGCCGTGGGCGTTGACCAGCCCGACGATCTCGCGGCCCACCTGACCGGTGAGGACCATCCGCACGACATCCATCACCTCCGGCGTCGTCACGCGCAGGCCTCCCCTGAACTCGCTGGGCAGCCCGAGCCGATCGAGCATCGACCCGATCTGCGGGCCGCCACCGTGAACGACGACCGGGCGCAGGCCGACATACCGCAAGAAGGCGACGTCCTGAGCGAAGGAGGCCTTGAGCGCCTCTTCCGTCATCGCGTTGCCGCCGTACTTGACGACGACGAGCGCGCCGCGGAAGCGCTCCAGCCAGGGCAGGGCCTCGATCAGTGCGGCCGCCTTGGTGGCCGCGTCGGCGAGCGCGATGGGATCGTGCGGGACGCGAAGTGCCTGCGTGAGGGTCACGGACCTTCTCCATTCAACCGCGAGCGGATGCGTGCAGCGCAGGCTCGCAGAGTGAGCGGTCCAGGCCGGGGCGGGCCACCCCACCAGCATGGAGACGTCGGACGTCGACCATCCTCGCACCGCCGAACGCGGCCGGCCAGGCCCCCTGGGCTCTCCGGGGTTAGCGTGGAGCCATGCGAACCGCATCGGTGGCGTATGCCGGGTCCGCGGCCGCGTTCGCGGGCGTTCTCGGCTGGGCCGCGACCGTCCTGCCCGACACGGTGGCCAGCCACTTCGGGGGGGACGGGCGGGCGGACGGCTGGTCGAGCCGGCCCGCCTTCCTCCTCACCATGGCCGGCATCGGGGGCTTCCTGCTCCTCATGCCCCTGGTGGTCCGGCTCGCGATGCGGCTGCCGCCGGGGATGGTCAATGTCCCGAACCCGGAGTACTGGCTCGCGCCGGAGCACCGGGACGAGATGGCCGCGCGGATGACCCGGGCGCTGCGCGGGTTCACCGCGCTGACCGTGCTGCTCCTGACCGTTACCACCTGGCAGACCGTCGTCGCCACCATCGAGGGCACCGGGCTCCCCGTGCCCTGGGTGCCCATCGCGCTGTACCTCGTCGCGGTGCTGGTGTGGCTGGTGCGGCTCTACCGGCATACCTTCGCCGTGCCTGACCCACTGCCGGCGAGCCCGTGGCTGGGACGGACCGACTGATCCACCCTCGCAGGGGAAGACGAAGGGCCCGACCGCATGCTGCGGTCGGGCCCAACGCGTCGGTCACCCGGCGGACCGGGTCGAGCTCACTTGAGCGAGACGGTGGCGCCGGCGCTCTCGAGCTGCTCCTTGGCCTTCTCGGCCGCGGCCTTGTCGACCTTCTCGAGGACGGCCTTGGGGGCGCCGTCGACGAGGTCCTTGGCCTCCTTGAGGCCGAGCGAGGTGAGGGCGCGGACCTCCTTGATGACGGCGATCTTCTTCTCGCCGGCGGCCTCGAGGATGACGTCGAACTCGTCCTGCTCCTCGACAGCCTCGGCCTCGGCGGCGGCCGGGCCGGCAGCGGCGGCGACGGCCACCGGAGCGGCGGCGGTGACGCCGAAGGTCTCCTCGAACTGCTTGACGAACTCGGAGAGCTCGATCAGGGTCATCTCCTTGAAAGCCTCAAGGAGCTCGTCGGTGCTGAGCTTCGCCATGATGGCGTTCCTTCCTGTTCCTTGCCGTGAGTGGCGTATCGGTGGTGGTGTCGGGTCGGCCTGCGGAGCAGGTCAGCCCTGCGAGTCGCCACCCGTGGCGACGTCGTCGGTGGAAGCCTCGGCTGAGACCTCGGTGTCGGCCGCGTCCGAGGCGGATGCCTCGGCCGGAGCCGCTGCGGCCGGAGCGGCCGCGCCCTCCCGCTCCTCCACCTTCGCGCGCAGCGCGTCGACGACGCGGGCTGCCTGCGAGAGCGGAGCGGCGAAGAGGTAGACCGCCTTGCTCAGCGAGGCCTGCATGGCCCCGGCGAGCTTGGCGAGAAGCACCTCGCGCGACTCGAGGTCGGCGAGCTTGCGGATGTCGTCGGCGGTCATCGCCCGACCGTCGAGCACACCGCCCTTGATGACGAGCAGCGGGTTCGCCTTGGCGAACTCGCGCAGCACCTTGGCCGTCTCCACCGGGTCGCCGGTGACGAAGGCGATGGCGGACGGTCCGGTGAGCTGCCCGTCGAGCGCGCTGACTCCCGCCTCGGCCGCCGCACGGCGGGTCAAGGTGTTCTTCACCACGGTGTACGTGGCGTGCTCGCGGATCGAGGTCCGCAGGGTGGTGAGCTGCTTGACGGTCAGCCCGCGGTACTCGGTGAGGACGGCGGCGTTCGAGGTGCGGAAGCTCTCGGTGAGCTCGGCGATCGACGCCGCCTTGTCGGCCTTGGCCATGCGGCCTCCTTCGTGCTGCAAGCCGGTGGCCCGGTCACGAGGAAAGCCCCGGCGCAGGCGCACGGGGCTTCGGAGGCGGTATGTCGAACCTCGCGGTTCGGCGCGTCGCAGTCGAGCTGTCGGCGGCCTGCGCTGGTCGCCCGCCTCGAGGCGGGACCTTCAGCCTCCCGAGGGAGACAACCGGCGGTCATTGGTCGAGGGTCAGCGTAGTCGAGGCCGCCCAGCCCGACCAAATCGTCAGGGCGGGGCGGCCGGAGCCGCCCCGCCCTGACGAGGTCCCAACGCGCCGGGTTTGCACCGGCGGCCCGGGCTCAGCCGCCGGCCTGGCTCATCAGCTCGGCGAAGGTGGCCACCGTCGCCGGGTCCGGCTTGACGATCGAGACCGAGGCCCCCCAGGTGTACTTCATCGTCATCAGGGCGTCTTTGCCGTTGACGGTGGTCTGCTGGGTGACCTTGACCGGGAGCGAGGTGGCCGGGTCAATGTAGTAGTCCTGGGTGGAGTCCGCCGCGAAGGACTTGTCGATGGAGTCCAGCGCCGTCTTGAGCGCGTCCTTGGGGAGTGCACCGGACATGGCCTCGAGGGCCTTCTTGGCCTGCTCGACCAGGACCGCCTTCGGGACGACCATCTGGATGTGCCGGGTCTGGACGCCGTCGACGGTCGCGGTGCCCTTGTCGGTCAACGTCGACTTGGCGACCGTGTCGGCCGCCGCGGTCTGGACCTGGGACATCGAGGCGCTCATCGCCGCGCCCAGGGCCTTGGACATCGGGTCGGCGCCTTTGGGGTCGATCGAGAGCCACGTCTTGCCGCCGGGCAGCTTGTCCATCCCAGGGATGCCACCCATGTACATGACATTGTCGACGAAGACGATCTTCAGCTCTTTGCCCTCGATGCTCATGGTCCCGGACATCTTCGGCGGCGTCCCGGTCTCCATGTCGAAGGCCATCGTCTGGCCGGCAGCATCGACGGCGAGCTTGGCCGTCTGGCCGGGAGCACCCGCCTTGCCGAGCGCCGCGGTCAGGAGCGCGCTGGCGTCCCCCGGGGCGTCCGTGGTGGGCGCGGCGGAGGACGTGCCCGAGCTGCCCCCCGTGGCCCCCGACCCGGTCGCCGGCGTCGACGACGAGCCACAGCCGGCCAGCAGTGTGGCGCCGGCGGCCGCTGCCACCAGCCAGGAACGAACCTTCATGAGCACACCCCTTGTCATTCGCCGACCCAGCGTCGGCTCCTCGAGAAACGATACGTCGCAATCCAGACATGGTCCTGCCCAGCGGGGCCCCCGGTGGATAACTCTTCGGGAACGACGCCGGGGCCGGCATACCGTCGCAGGTATGCCGGCCCCGGAAGCGGGCCGCAGGCTTACGCCCTTCGGTCAGCTGGCGTCGTCCTCCATGAGGTTGCGCGTGCGGGCCACGTCGAGCGGGATGCCCGGGCCCATCGTCGTGGCCATCGTGCCCTTGATGACATAGCGACCCTTGGCCGCGGACGGCTTGAGCCGGAGCACCTCGTCGAGGGCGGCCGAGTAGTTCTCCACCAGGGCGCGGTCCTCGAAGGAGGTCTTGCCGATGATGAAGTGGAGGTTGGCGTGCTTGTCGACGCGGAACTCGATCTTGCCGCCCTTGATCTCGGTGACCGCCTTGGCGACATCCATCGTCACGGTGCCGGTCTTCGGGTTGGGCATGAGGCCACGCGGGCCGAGAACCTTGCCGAGCCGGCCGACCTTGCCCATCATGTCCGGGGTCGCGACGACGGCGTCGAAGTCGAGCCAGCCGCCGGTGATCTTCTCGATGAGGTCGTCGGACCCGACGTAGTCGGCGCCGGCCTCACGAGCAGCCTCGGCCTTCTCGGCGTTGGCGAAGACGAGGACCCGGGCGGTCTTGCCCGTGCCGTGCGG
>ERZ795047.3538-NODE-3538-length-13906-cov-7.990181_pt1 | contig 13906 bp, 18 predicted proteins | sample MGYA00375131_ERZ795047 | MGnify/ENA primary metagenome ERZ795047 (study PRJEB30176, sample SAMN05720228) | activated sludge metagenome | isolation source: Anaerobic digester | place: Japan | collected 2015-05-20 ... | reverse complement strand
AGGCCCTGAAAACATGGGCCGAGAACAACAAGGAAGTAGTGGCGGTCCTCGGAGTTATCCTCGGAGGCAAGCTCATAGGCGGAATTTACAGAGGCGTAAAGGAAGCCAAGAGCCTCGTCACGGACATTAAGAACATTTTCAGCAAAGGCAGCGGAAACACATTACCGGGAGCGACTCCCTCTGCATACGCAACAACCACCATGACCGTAACAGCCAACGTGGTCAATGTATACGGAGGCGTCGTAAACAATGCAGGAGAGGCAGCCAGAACAGCGGTTAATCTGCTTACATCTGCAGGCGGAGCTGCAGCCGGAACAGCAGCCGTCACCGCCGGAGCAGCCGCAGGAAAAGCCCTGCTCACAGGTGGGACACAGCTGGCCCTCCCCGGAGCTGCAAGCGCAGCAGCGGGAGCCATGGGCAAGTACGTCATCACCGCACCCACAACCGCAGCCGGAACGGACATTGTTCTCGGCTCGACAGGCAGCGCACTCACGGCGGGACTTGCCAAGATGGGAATCGCGCTCGGCAGCACGGCCTCCACAATCGGCGGAGCAGCTGCCGCTGGAGCGGCAGGCGGCGCAGGTATAATCGGCGGCATCCTTGGCCTTGGCAGCGCGGCAATCGACCTGTTCCAAGGAATCGGCAAAGGGAAATCCGGAGACGAAAAAGGAGCCAAGGACGAATACGTAACCGCAGGGACGAAGGCCGGAATGGTCGGCGCGGGCGCGGCCACAGGAGCGCTCATAGGCTCCGTGGTACCCGGCGTAGGAACGGCCATCGGTGCACTCGTAGGAGCAGGCATCGGAGGCGCAGGCGCACTTCTCGGAGGCGACAAAGCAGGCAAGGCCCTGTCGGACGCAAGCGACCCGGGCGGATGGCTATCGAACGCAGGAAAAGCGATCGGAGACTTCTTCACGAAGACCCTGCCGAAAGGCTGGAATAGCTTCTGGGGAGGCGTCGGGAACTTTTTCACGAACACAATACCCAAGTGGTGGGGCAATCTTACAGCCGGTGTTTCAACATTCTTCACAGAGACGATACCGGCCAAATGGAGCGAATTCTGGGAAGGAGTCGGAAACTTCTTCACAGAGACGATCCCCTACGCCATAGGTTACGCGGTCGGTAAAGCGGAGATATTCTTCACGCAGGATATACCGGCATTTTTCGGAAACCTGTGGGGAGGAATAAAGGCCTTCTTCACTTCTACCCTACCAACATGGGCATCAGGAGTCTGGAACAATAACATCGTTCCATTCTTCACGCAGGACATCCCGGCATTCTTCTCCGGGATTTGGAACGGGATCAAGACATTTTTCACATCGACGCTCCCGACATGGGCATCGAACACGTGGAACAACAACATAGTCCCGTTCTTTACGCAAGACATCCCGGCGTTTTTCGGAGGGCTCTGGACCGGAATATCAACATTCTTCACTTCCACCCTTCCGACGTGGGCAACGAACGTATGGAACAACAACATCAAGCCGTTTTTCACCGAGTCCATACCGCAGTTTTTTACGGACGTCTGGAATGCAATCAAGGGATTTTTCACAGACACGCTGCCGACGATAGCATCAGGCATATGGGGAGGCATCAAGAGCTTTTTCACGGACACAATCCCGAGCTTTTTCAGCAGCTTATGGGGACAGATTACCGGATCATACAGCGCAGGTTATAGCGCGGCAACAGGAGTGCAGCCACATGCATACGGCGGAATCATGACCAAACCCCACATGGGAATCGTGGCTGAAGCGGGCGCGGAGAGCATCATACCATTGTCGCCAAGCAAGAGGACCCGAGGCATTGACCTGTGGAGAGAGACAGGCGAGCTTCTGGGCGTGCGGCCATATGCAAACGGCGGTATTGTTGGCGGCATCAAGGCCGACGACAGCGACATACCAGTAGCTGCAGGAAGCAGCGGCGGAGGCGTCACCATCAAGGTGGAGGTTTCCGCGAACCCGGAGATCACAATAGGCACCAGCGACACCGGCGACGACGAGCGCATCCTCTCCGTGCTGAAGACTTATATCCGCAGCATGGCAGACGACATCGGAGACGAGCTCGCAGAGCGTCTCGCCCGGATATTCGCCAACATGCCAGTAAGAGCGTAAAGGAGGAGCACGATGGACATTTACATCACCGATATCAAGAGCGGAACCAGAGTGGCGCTGTCGATGCTCCCGCAATCCGTAAAGCTCAAGGCTTCCGGGAAGTTTCAGACATATGACATCATAAACGCCGGGGATATCAAAATCCCGAAAGGACAAAAGCTCACAGAGATAAGCTGGAGCAATGCGATACTCCCCGGCGCCAAACGGAAGAATGCGAGCTACATCAAGCGGCAGCATTGGAAAGCACCCAACGAAATTATAAGCACGTTCGAGAGCTGGAGGAAGAACGGAACGCGCCTGAAGCTGATGGTAACGGAAACGGTCATCAATCACGACGTATATCTGGACGCCTATACCGCAGAGGCGGCAGGAGGCTCCGGAGACTACGAGTACAACATCACATTTGTCGAGGCAAAGGACATGATGATCTATACCGTGAACGAGCTCGGGCTGCAGCCGAAATCCCCCACCAACAACAACGTGAGCAGCAACACCCGGCCAGCGGCACCGCAGCCAAGCACATACACCGTGAAGTCGGGAGACAGCCTGTGGGCGATCGCACAGAAATATCTGGGGAACGGAAGCAAGTACATGGAGATTTACAACGCGAACAAGGCCACCATAGGAAGCAACCCTTCTCTCATTCGCCCCGGCCAAGTTTTATCACTTCCGAGTTAGGAGGCGAGCAGGAATGATAGACATAGCAAAACTCAAATACCAGCTGCTGCTCGTTACCGAAGCCGGAAAAGAGATAGATATCACAGGAGCAACAGAGGACCTCGGATGGGAAGAAGGCGAAGCGGAGCTGGCGCTTCGGACTTCCTTCACCATAGCGAATGCCAAGTACAACGGGCAGCTTTTATCGAGCCTCGCAAAGCCCGGATGCCTTATCGCGGTAATTGCGGATTGGGGAACCGGAAAAGACGAAGTCGCACGCGGCACAATCGTCGAATGGGACCCCCAATTCAGCAGCAGCGGGAACATCATAGCCATTACAGCATACGACGAGCTGATCAACCTGCAGTCGAGCCAAGACAACCGGTACTATAGTGCAGGCACAGGAACAAAATCAGCAATAACCTCAATTTTCGCCGACTGGGGAATCCCGATCGGCGAGTACAAAGGCCCGGATGTGGCGCACGCAAAGACGCTATTCAAGGCGGAGTACCTGAGCGACATTATTCTTCAGCTGCTCGATGATGCCAAGAAAAAAGGCGCAGCGGCATGCTTCGTCCGGAGCGCCAAAGGCAAGGTCAACGTTCTGCCGGAAGGCAGCAACACGACCATATACCACTTTACAGAAGACAAAAACGTCGAGCTGGCAAGGGACCTGACAAGCATAACAAACCTCGTGACCAGAGTGAAGGTGGTCGGCAAGGAAGACAGCGAAGGCAAGCAGGCTGTAGAGGCCATCGTAGACGGCCAGACACAATACGGAATCAGACAGCAGATCTACGTCAGAGACGAGGACGACACGCTGGCCACGGCCAAAGCTGCAGCGCAGGACATCATCAACACCGACGGAAAGCCGGACCGCCTCATGAGCGTAAACGCGCCTGACGTTCCGATGATCCGCAAGGGAGACATGGTACATATTCAGGCCGGAACGCTGAACGGATACTACATCGTGAAGGCAATCCGACACAACGCAAGCAGCGGCACCATGTCAATGGACCTGAAGGAACCGGAAGCGGCAAAGACCTCAACACCGGCGGCCAGCTCGACACAGACCGCACCTGCAGCAGACCTGAAGGTCGGCGACCTTGTCGAGATCATCAGCGCGGCAGGTAACTACTACCCCGGAGGCGCCCGCATCCCTGACTGGGTAAAGTCGGACTACTATCACACCATAACCCAGACGACATCCGGAGGAAAAGAGGTCACAAAGGGCGGAGTGAAATGCATGCTACTCGGCAAGAAGCAGAAAAAGAGCGGCGGCAGCTCTGTGGCAGGCATCAACACATGGACCAACGTCGCTTATTTGAAAAAAGTATAAGGAGGACACGAAATGAGCGGAAACGGAAATCCCGGAGTGAGCAAGCTCGGACAGGTCCTCCAAGAGCGAATGAAGGCATGCGGCGCATCACCGCTGCTGCTTGACTTCGGCGCCATTCAGAGCGACATGAGCCTGCTCACGAACACATATCCAATACCAATCCCAAAAACGGATTATACCGTCTGCAGACAGCTCACGCTCGGGGCCGTAGGAGCCGTTCTGACGACGACAGCGACCGACGGCTTACATTCACACGGCCCCAGCGGAGAACACGCACAGGACAGCGGCACAGGCGCCCACAGCCACACAAACGAGGGCGCGCACACCCACAACGTACTCATACCGGAGAAAATGCGGAAGCTGAAACCGGGCGACCGCGTCCTCGTGGCATGGGTACAGAACGAAGCGGTAGTGGTTGACATCATTCTCCCTGCCGCGTCGATTTAAGGAGGGCTCGAAAATGGAACAGACAAAACAGCTTTTTCCCGTCTTCGATGTCCCGGACCTCGTAACCGATACCCCGGTAGAAGAACAAAAGTACAAAGGCAGCGTTTACTTTGATTTCAGCATTGGCGACTTTCGGAGAGACGGAGCCGGGAAGCTGGCCGTCGCGGAAGGACGCGAGGCATACGCGCAATGGTGTCTCAAAACCGTGATGACGGAGCGAATGGCGCATCTTGCATACAACAGCGACATCGGCACGGAAACGAGAGAAGCTATGGCACAGGCAGACGTCGAAGCCGTAAAGTCGGCCATGGAGCGCACCATCACGGAAGCACTCATGGTAAACAAAGCGACAGAGTACGTCCGGAACTTTGAATTTACACACACCCCGGCTGAGCTGAAGGTCGAATTCACAGTGAAGGGCAAAGACTGGGAGGAGATACGCCTCGCAGCCCACTACACAACGTAAGGAGGTGAGAACATGGCAAGACCGGATTTTGTACCACCGGCATGGATGGAGGGCCAAGACAGCGAAACAATCCACAAAAGGATGATGGATATGCTGCCGGACGACATCGACGACACACAGGGCGGCTTTCCTTGGGATTTCACCAAGCCGACCGCCAACGAGAAGGCAGAACTGCTTGAATTTGAGCTAATGGAAACCATCAAGCTCATGCACCCCATGTGGGCATACGGTGAATGGCTCGACCTCCATGCGGCAGAGGTGGGACTAACGCGCAAGGCGGCAAACCCTGCATCCGGATACGTAGAAGTAACAGGCACGCCCGGAACGACAATCCCCGCAGGCTTCATTTTTGCGGTACCGGCAACAGGAGGAACAGCAGCCATCGAATACGCCGTCGTGAGCGACACGGACATAGACGTAGGCGGCACGGCCAGCGTGCTGGTGAAGGCCGTAGAACCCGGAACAAAAGGCAACGTGGCAGCAAACTCCATCGTGATTATGAAGACACCAATGAAGGGCATAACCGGCATAACCAATCCGGACCCGATGACCGGAGGAACCGAGACAGAATCGGACGACGACCTGTGGCAGCGCATCGATGACGCGAACGCCGGAGCCGGTGAGTCATTCGTCGGAAACGACTCCGATTATAAGCGCTGGGCTGAAGAAGTCGACGGCGTCGGAACGGCACTCGTTATCCCGGAATGGCAAGGACCCGGAACAGTGAAAATCATACTGCTTGATGGCAACGGTCATGCGGCCAACCCGACGATCATCGCGGACGTTTACGATTACATCGTAAGCCCGGTGGATAGGTCAAAACGGAAGGCTCCGATCGGCGCCACGGTCACGGTAGACAGGCCGGACGAGCTGTTGACAGATTACAGCTTCACGCTCGAAGTCGAAGCAGGACACGACGCTGCAGACATCGTAGATGCATTCAAGACGGCGCTGCTGATTTATTACGCAGAGGCCAAGCAGGAGAACACCGTGCGCTATACCCGCGTGGCGGCTGTTCTCACGGGCATAGAAGGCGTCGTAGATTACAGCGGACTGACGATCAACGGCGGCACCGCGAACATTCCAATAGCTGACGACGAATACCCGGTAACAGGTACCGTCACGGCATCTTAAGGAGGTGAGCGGATGAGCAATATCAACGTCCCGACCACAGAAACCGGCAAGCGTATGCTTGCCAGCGTGTCCCCCATTTACGACCGTTCATACGTCGCCAGATGGCTCTTTGAGGTCATGGGCATAGAGATGGAGGAGGCACGACAATACATCGAGGAACTCAGGCTGCAGGCCCACCCGAAGACAGCAACATGGGGCCTGTTCTACTGGGAAATGCGATACCACATACCAATAGACGAAAGCCTGCCGATTGAAGGCAGACGGCAGAAGGTCATGTCGAAGCGCTGGAAATACGCCCCGATGAACCCAGCAAGGATGGAGGAATACATCAACCGGGCAAGCGGGCGAACCGCCATCGTAACGGAGTACAACGACGAGTACCGCATCGAGATCACCATCAGCGGAGACGAAGGCGTGCTGGAATACGACAAGATCGTTGAGCTGGTGAGAACAGCCAAGCCTTCACACATTGCAATTCAGATCATCCTCGAGGCAAACTGCGGTATTCACGTGCACGCGCAGCCGGAGGCGTACCCGTTCAGGTCAAGAGCGGCAGGAACATACCCATACCGGAACATCCAAGGTGTGGTGCCGGAAGTGGGTATTGCAGCGGACCCGGACGCTGCAGGCTTTGTTTTTGAAAGCAGGCTATGCGGAACGCCTCTGCGGAGGCTTTAGGAAAGGAGGATAAACATGCTCACGACAGCGGCAATAAACAGCTTCAAGGCACACATCGACCGCACCATAGCATACGCGAAGTACAAGATAGGAAGCACCTACTACCAAGTGCCAATTCAGAAGAAGGAAATCCTACCTGACGGGCGCGTCGCCGTTTACTTCACGATCAACACATCAGGCGCAGCAACCATATCGGAGGTGCAGCTTTACGACACAAGCGGGCAGCTCTGGGCTTCAAAGGCAGAGAACGTCGTAGTGGCCAGCGTGCAAAACGGCGTGCTTTACCGGTTCGCATTTTCAATACAGGAGGTGTAAACAATGGCATATAAACGCACGATGTGGCAAGACCACGTCACCGAGTACAGTGACCGGTACACGGAAACCACGAACCCAGACGGCAGCATTACACATGTGCCGGTCGAGGGAACCATCATTCAGCAGGGGACGCCGCAGAACGCCGCAAACTTCAACAATTCCGAGGAAGGCATATTCGCAGCAAACCTGCTGGCGATAGAAGCAGCACGCATGGCACAGGTCAATACCAGAGGGCTGGATGCGGTCAAGGGAGAGGTAATACCCGTCACGCTCACGAACTCCAGCCCGTACCCGTTCAACAACAGCGTACAGAACATAAGTCTGACCAAGATAAAGACATCCACGGACTACTACGTGGACGTCGAGCTGATCAGCGCGATTGGCGGAAGCGTCGGGAATTTCAGAGTGACGGATAAGCTGCTGAACGGCTTCAAGCTGGCATTTGACGGAGGAGCGACCTCCGTAAGCGTGATCTGCAGAGTCAAAGGAGGCATATAATCATGGCTGCATACTCGGCTTCAGACACCTGCGTCTGCTGCGGCGAGTACGTACCAGAGGGACGCCAAGTCTGCCCGGCATGCGAGGCAGGCGCAACAATGAGGAAAGGAGACGCGACAGATGGCAAACATCATCATCAAGTCAGAGGACCGAAAGCAAAGGGAGGCTTTCGTAGCCCGTTCTTTCGGCGCAAATACGCAAAGCAAAGAACAGAGTGAACACGTCGAGTGCATCGCGGCCAGAACCAAAGAGGCACATGACGAATTAAAAAGAATGGAGGATCGCAGGAAATGAACATCATCTACAAAACACCCGAGGCGGAGAACCGGCACATCGCCTATGAAACCAGCGGAAACAAAATCACGCTGGGAGACGACGAGCTGACCCTGAACCTTTCAAAGTACGAGCAGGACGACCCGAAGCACATCGACATCTGCTTTGATGCAACAGGCTGCCTTGTCGTCGGAACGGCCACAGGCAGGAAGTACGTCGCAGAAATTGAAATCCCGGCTCGCAGCTACACAGAGGAGATCAACGGTGACCAAACGGAAAGAGTCCCGGTCCCGTTCGACATTGACCTGTGCACTCTCGTGCTCTGGGAAATCGACTAAGAGAAGGAGGATAACACACAATGGCAAACTTTGATGATCTCAAACTTTCGGTAGAGGCACTAAGCGGAGGAACCAACACGGTGAAGCTGGACGACATAGGCATGCCGAGCATTATGTTCATGCTGCCGAAATACCTCAGCAGCCAGCTCAACAGTAATCTGGGAGCAACCGTTCACCCTGCATGGAAGCTGAATAACGCAGAGAAGGACAAGGTCTACATTTCCAAGTACCAGAACATCGTCGTAAACAACAGGGCTTATTCCCTGCCGATGCAGGACCCGAAAACACAAATTACATGGGACGCAGCACTGGCAGCCTGCAGAGCCAAGGGCGAATACTGGGGCCTCACCCCCATGGCGCTCTGGGGAGCAATCGCCCTCTGGTGTAAGACTAACGGCTTCATGCCTCGCGGTAATAACAGCTACGGAAAAGACTACAGCTACACATTTGAAAAAGGCGTCGTAACATACAACGACGGAACCAACGACTGCAGAACGGCCACCGGCTCCGGACCCAACAGCTGGAACCACAACAATGCACCGGACGGCATCGCGGACCTTAATGGAAACGTGAGCGAATGGTGCGCAGGCTTCCGCGTCGTCGGAGGCGAAATTCAGGTGATCCCGGACGCAGACTGCATGCTTTCAACGTGCGATATGAGCGCAAGCAGCACCCACTGGAAAGCAATCCTGCAGGACGGCACACTCGTAGCACCCGGAGAAGCCAACACGCTGAAATACGACTATGTATCAAGCAAATGGCAGCTGGCAACAACAATAACAAGCCAAGCAGACTCAAGCAGAAGCTGCGCGTTTAAAGACATGCGGAACGGAGGCTTAACCGTTCCGCAGCTTTTGAAAGAGCTGGCGGTTTTCCCGGCAGACGGAAGCGGATACAATACCGAGTCGTTCTACCTGAACAACGGCGCTGGCCTCGAGCGTTTCCCGGGTCGTGGCGGCGACTGGAACAGCCCGTCCAGCGCGGGCGTGTTCTGCACGAGCTTGAGCCATCCGCGCTCGTACTCGAACACGAGCCGCGGGTTCCGCTCCGCTTTTTACGGCGCATAACCCGCAGGCGGATAACTGCAAACTGCACACTGAAAAACTGATTAGGCGGGCGATAGCCCGCCTCTTCATTTACACAAGGAGGACACGTGGAGGAAGAACTACAGCAACCATACCAGCAAGCCCGGAGAGACAAGGAAGAATTCATCCTCCAAGAAAAGATAGCGGACATGATCAAGTACGGAAAGCGGGCCGTCGCGCACTTCCCGCGCAGGGAGAAGCAGACGGCAGACGAAATCCGGACATGCATGCTGACTATGCTCCGACTTGCCATCAAAATCAAGAAAAAGTATTACAAAAAGACCACGCTTCAAGAGTTAGACGAGGAGCTGGAGGTACTTCGAGTGATGCTTCGCGTCGCCGTCGATAAGGACTACTACGACCCAAACATCGCACCGCCACTCCCATTCAAGAAGTACGAATACTGGTCAAGGCTTAATGATGAAATCGGACGCATTATCGGAGGCTACATAAAGAGCCAGAAGTAAGCGCCCGTTTTTATAGGGAGCAGATCAAAGCGTTTCCCGAATCGTGGCGGCAACTGGAACAACACGTCCAACGCGGGCGTGTTCTACACGAACTTGAACAATCCGCGCTCGAACTCGAACACGAACATCGGGTTCCGCTCCGCTCTGCTGCTACGCTTGCGATACGGGGAGTCCAGTCCACGGACCGGCTCCGATGCGTAGCACCAAAGGGATCTGCTTCCTTCCCGAAGCCGATAGCAGAGGGAAAAGATTAAATTGCTGCGAAAACGGCGGCGGATGCAGGAGCAACGCCGACCGAGGCGGAAACGTCACGCGCAGCGTGAAGGGAGAGGCAACATTGACACCGGAAAAGGAACGCAAGACACTGGATAACGTGTTCGACAGCATCTGCGATTTTGAGGAGCTGTACGAGGCATTCCGAGACGCAAGGAAGCAGAAACGGTTCAGAGGCGACGTCATGGAGTACACAGAGCAGCTGGAAACGAACCTGATAGTCACCCAGAACGAGCTTATATGGGGAACGTACAAGGTCGGTCCATACCGGCCTTTTTACGTGACGATCCCGAAGCTCCGGCTGGTTATGGCCCTGCAATTCCGCGACCGAGTGGTCCAGCACGCGATATACCGCTGCATGAATCCGTTCTACGACAGAATGTTCATAGAGGACAGCTACGCCTGCAGGATTGGCAAAGGGAGCCACGCAGCGGCAGACCGGCTGCAATATTGGATGCGGCAGGTCTCCCGGAAACCCGGCGCCCCTTGGTATTACCTGAAGCTCGACATCAGCAAATACTTCTACCGAGTGAACCACCGGATATTGATGGACATTCTGAAGGAGCGCATCAAGGACGAGAGGCTCCTGCAGCTGCTCGACTGCATCGTCAACAGCGAGGATACGGCCTTCGGATTGCCATCCGGAATGGCGCCGGAGGAGTGCCCGGATGACATGTGGCTGACCGACGTAGGAATGCCGATCGGGAACCTCACCAGTCAGATGTTCGCGAACATTTACCTGAACGAAGTAGACCAGTACGCGAAGCACGGCCTACGCATTCACTACTACATCCGATACATGGACGACATAATCATCCTTCACCAAGACAAGGCACAGCTGGCAGCATATAAAGACGAGCTGGCAACCTTCCTGAAGGACCGGCTGCAGCTGGACCTGAACAAGAAGACAGCCATCAGGCCGGTGCCGCTTGGCGTGGATTTTGTAGGCTACAGGATATATGCCACCCACAGGAAGCTGAAGAAGTCGACAGCGTACCGGATTATGCACAGGATAAAAACCCTTTCAGCACAGCTGGCCGCAGGCGAAATAACCCGGGAGGAATTCGACCGAGTGGCAGCTTCATACAAGGGCGTAATGAGCCACTGCAACAGCTACGGACTGAGGCAGAAGCTCAACAAGACATACAAGGAAGCTATGGGAAGGCTGCAGGCCGCCCACGGCGCAGCTGCGCAGCCGGACCCGGAAAGGAGGAGACAATGACAGACTTGGGAATTTTAGCGACTGTCATCGGCGCCGTGGGCGGCGTTTGCGCGATCGTCTTCGGATACACATCGTACAAGCGAAACCAGAAGGCAGATGATAGTAAGAGCGGCAAGGAAAGCGGGACCCTATTCACCGAGATCGGGTACATCAAGAGCGGAATCGACGACATAAAACGCAAGCAGGACAAGCAGGACGAAAGGCTCCTGCAGATCAGCGAGCGCCTGACAGCCGTCGAAGCGTCATCCAAGCAGGCACACAAGCGGCTTGATAGACTCGAACACCAAAACAACTCCGGAGAGTGAGGCGAAAAAGCATGGAACCAACCAGCAAGGCAGGCCGCATACGGAGGACCAAGAAGAACCAGAAGAAGAAATTCGAGTTTTCAAAGCTGATATTCGCGGGCGTTTCAATTTTGACCATTTCGGTGGTCATTTTTTCATGTCGCATGATTTACATCACCAGCGACCTCTCGCCGCTCGCATACCTGATCCCTTCCGTTTTTGCGGAACTTGCCACAGCAACGGGCTTCTACTACAAGAAGGCCCAAAAGGAAAACGAGATCAAGCTGCCTCATTACATGGCCGAAAAGAGTTTGACCGGCAGTGAGGAGGCAGACACCGAAAACATCCAGTGAAAAGGAGGAACCAAACATGGATGACAAAAAGAACAAGGTCACGGCCCCGATAGTCACAGACCCGAAGGACCTGACCCCGGAAGCAATCGACGAGCTATCAAACGGGAAAGGAGACGATGACGATGAGTAACAGCCCATTAGTCAGCTACACCAAGATATCGCCGAACAAGACCAGCCCGAGAAACCACAAGATCGACACCATCACCATCCACTGCGTCGTCGGCCAGTGCACGGTAGAGACGCTCGGCGAGGTATTCGCCCCGACAAGCCGTCAGGCAAGCTCAAACTACGGCATAGGCTATGACGGCAGGATCGGCATGTACGTCGAGGAAAAGGACCGCTCGTGGTGCACCTCTTCTTCTTCCAACGACCACAGAGCGATCACAATCGAGGTAGCAAGCGATACCACACACCCATACGCCGTCAAAGACAAGGCACTGGCGGCGCTGATTGACCTTTGCACAGACATCTGCAAGAGAAACGGTATCAAGAAGCTGCTGTGGAAAGGCGACAAGAACCTGATCGGGCAGGCGGACAAGCAGAACATGACCGTTCACCGCTGGTTTGCGAACAAGAGCTGCCCGGGCGATTATCTGTACGAGCGGCACGGGTACATAGCGGACGAGGTCAACAAGAGGCTCGGAGCAGACACTACCACTGCCCCATCCTCTCCCACTACCCCATCAACCGGCACGCTTTACTACGTCCAGACCGGCGCGTATTCCGTGAAGGCCAACGCAGACGCGCAATACCATAAGGTCAAGGCCGCAGGCTTTGACGCCATTATGAAGCAATCCGGCAACCTTTACCGGGTACAGGTCGGAGCCTTCTCCGTGAGGGCAAACGCCGAATCGATGGCAGCCAAGCTGAAAGCAAAAGGCTTTGACACCTACATCACAACCACCGGCGGCACACAGGTATCGGTCGGAGCTGCCCCTGCAGCAACACCGGCCAAGACCATTAAGGTAGGCAGTAAGGTCAAGGTCAAGGCCGGAGCCAAAACCTACACCGGCGGGAACCTTGCCAGCTTCGTCTATAACACGGTGTACGACGTCCAGCAGATAAACGGCGACCGCGCCGTGATTGGGCTCAAGGGACAGGTTACCGCAGCCATGAAACTGAGCGACCTAATTTTACAATAAAGGGAGGAAAAATCAATGAACGAAACCCTGAACGAACTTTTGATGACCCTGATCCAAGTGGTCATCATTCCGGCCATCCCCGTTTTAGTCGCCTTCCTTGTGAAGCTCCTAAAGGCCAAGGCGCAGCAGACGACAGTCAAGGTCAACAACGAGCTCGTGCGGCAGTACCTACAGGAAGCGATCGACGCGGTACTTCAGGCAGTGACATACACGGCCCAGACCTACGTAGACAGCCTAAAGAAGCAGGGCAAGTTTGACGCAGAGGCACAGAAAATCGCATTCAATACAGCCAAGGACATCGCGCTGCAGCTGCTCACCGAGGACGCCAAGAATTTAATTACTGACCTTTACGGCGACCTCACGGTATGGCTCGACACCAAGATCGAGCAGACCGTCAAGGAGCAGAAGACATTCACAGCCGTACTTGGAACCGCCATAGAGACGGACTCCTAACATACCCCGGAATAACCGGAAGCCCCAGAGCCACAACCACGGTTCTGGGGCTTTTTTTATTTGCCCCGAAACCGAGAATTGACGAATAATTATTCTCGGAATTTGAGAATTTTGTATTGACTATTAACCAATGGCGGTTTATAATGGTCTCAAGAATTGAGAAGGAGGCCACAAACCATGACGAAACAAGAATTCAAGGCTCTCACAAAGCGAGACTTCACCGACAAGGAATACGAGACAATCGAAACCGTTTACACCTTCCACCCTTCCATCAGCGAGACAGAGGGCAAGAAGCAGATCGCGAACCTTTTTGACAACTTCGGCTTCAGGATCATAGCCGACATGCTGCCGACAGCGGTCAAGGCCAGAGA
>ERZ795047.3534-NODE-3534-length-13919-cov-3.724899_pt1 | contig 13919 bp, 8 predicted proteins | sample MGYA00375131_ERZ795047 | MGnify/ENA primary metagenome ERZ795047 (study PRJEB30176, sample SAMN05720228) | activated sludge metagenome | isolation source: Anaerobic digester | place: Japan | collected 2015-05-20 ... | reverse complement strand
CTCTTTGCTAGGTCTGATTTTAGCACCGCACTTCTTGATTTCGCGACTTTCTTGCGTGGTACTCCGCCCCGCTGTGGGGGTATTAGCCCCAGGGATTTAGACCCCCCCTCCCCCATAGCTATGTCATTTCTCTCACTTTTCTGTTAAAACTGTGCATTCTGTGAGAATTCTGACATTGGTTTATATCTATATTTATCGGCATTGCTGCCGGGATTTTCAAGTTTGGGTATAATGGGATATTCTTTATGCGTTTAAGAATTAGTTTGTTTGGTATTTGTTTAATCTTAGTGTTTGGGCGTTTCCGTTTAATCTGTCCAAAAGTGTTTGCATTGTGTGCTTGTCATCCGAACATTCAATCCAGTCAGATAACTCTCTGTTCGTTATCAAAACAATACTTCTGCTTTCGTTTAAGAATACTAGTTTTCTGTATAGCTGTTGCAGCACATTATACGGTAGCGGTAGATACAGAATATCATCAATAACGATTATATCTGCGTCTTTCAGCTTTATCATTATGTCTTTGCTGTCAGTTAAGAATTCATCTATTTTTAAATAGACAGCTCTATATTCTCTTTCTATAGCCTTGTTGGCGATATAAGTCATTAAGCTGGTTTTTCCTGTATTGCAATCGCCTATAACAAAAATATTTTGACTGTCCTCTATCCATTGAAAAGTAAGTAGTTTCTCTATTTGCCACAATATAACCTCTGAGATATTGTCAAAACTGAATACGGCTTTCGGAAAGCCGCTTGCTTTTTTTAATTTATCTATCTTCCGTACTCTTCGTAATTGTAATTCTTTTGAGAATATGCGATAAATAAATTCTAGATTATTCTCCGGCTCATTAATGATGTCTATTTCGCCGCTTGCAAGGTTTTGAAGGTTTAATAACTTTGCCTTTTCTTTCAATTCCGTTAAATCAACCATTTAGCTCCTCCTTTATTTTTTCCGCGCGTTTTGAATACAAAATATATTTTTCCTTTGAAAAACATTGTCTTGCTTTTTTCGTTCCGTACTTATATATCAAATATCCGGCTACATGTACTAACTTGCAATCACAAAGCCTTAAGCTGAAATCCAGTGCATTAAGAACCTGCTCTTCGGAATAATATTTCGACATATGATACAATACTTTGCAATGGTCATTAATAAATCTTTTATTATCAACATTGTTAATATAATTATCAAGACGAATATCATATCCTAAATGCCGCTTAAGCTTTTCCGTAGATACCTTATCCGGATACTCCTCGTCAATCGTAACAATGTTTCCAACGCCTTTTGGTATGTTGTGTTTGCAAATTAGCTCAAACGATTCAGTATTATAAAAATGGGCAATGCTTTCATTTTCTTCAACCATTAAGCTTTCTTGCATATCTACCACACCTCGCGGCATTGCATATTCATTTTCTTTATATATAACAGAATTCTTACTGGTTACATTTACTATCCTCTGCTTTTCGGCTATAGCGTAATCTTTGACAGGAATCATATATTTATATTCTTCTCTGAATAGTTCCGAAGGCGGTTTCCTTGTAATTTTATTGACATTCCTATTTGCGCAGCTGTCCAGCCATTTTAAACAAGCCGAATTCAAACTATCTATTCCGCAATAAGTTCTCCCTTCCAAAAATGAATATTTGATATAACCTATCAAGTTTTCTACCCTGCCTTTTGTCCTTGGATCGCGTGGTCTACACATTGTAGTAGAAAAGCCCGTTTCTTTTATGTAGTCTTCAAACTGCTTTACATAAATAATATCCCCGTAGTTTTCGTTTGCAACGAACACCCGGTCCAAGTCATACATCAATGTTTGTGTTCTACCACCAAAATAGCTAAAAGCAAAGTTATGCGCCTTGATTGCCGTAATCGTGGTGAATGGTTCGTTCTCAAAATACGCAAACCTCATTTGGCTGTAACTTAACACCATTGCAAAAAAATACACCCTAACCGTTTGCCCATACATGTCTTTCATTTTAAATTGTCCAAAATCCACTTGGGCTTCGTAACCCGGCGGCAGCTGCTCTCTTGGTGCAATCATTCTTTCTTTAAACTTGCCATATCCCGATTGTTGGCGCACAATATCGAAAAATCGAAAGAATGTGCTATGCTTTGCGTTAAAATCCTTAAAATTTTCTTGCAGACGGTAATACATATTTGTTGCCCTGATTTGCGGATATACCTTAAGTACGCTGATTATGTATTCCCGATACTGCTCTAATGTTTGGGCTTTTGCGTAGTCAGAATTTATCCACTCGGTTTCCGTCCTATGCCACCACCTCTCAAGCATTCCACGGCTAAGCTTCAAATTTATTGCTACCTTTCGTTGAGATAGCCCTAATTCCTTCTGCCGCAGCATTTCCATAAATGTTTCATAATTCATTTTACATTTTTACCTCCTATTGTTTTTTTGTTTTTCTTAGACGACACAGCTACACACTACAACATACCAATCACCTCCTATATAAAAAAGCGCTGAAGTTCCCTCCAACGCTAATCTAGTTCTTCTAGAACATTATTTATTGTTGTAATAACATAAATGTAATCGATAAAACATTATACGTCATTTAACCTTTTTATTAAATATCCTTTTTTTGAGTTAATAAAATATGGTTTACTAAATCATTGAAATATCCATTTTTATAAAGGATAGTAGAATTCTTAGTAACATAATTTATATTTACTTCCTTAACATTAGAATCATTATTAATCTGTAAAACCATATAATAAAGTTTTTCGAATTTATTGGCAATAAGTGTTGCTATTGCATATTCGTGAGCCTTATTTCTAGTAACATATTCTTTTTCGTTACAATTGCAAAAAAGTTGTATAGGTATCATCTGCGTATCGTTAATATCATAAAATGTTACTGATGAAAATCTATCTCTTGCTATTTGTCTCCGACATATCTCAAGTACTATCTTTTGAAAATTGTCTTGACTTTCCTTAGATAAATTTAAGAGTTCTATTGCTATATTTGTCTTGAATGCATTATTATCATTGTCTAACAAACGCACAATATGTTCTATAAAATTGTTAAAACAAAAACTTGGTTTATCTATAGGATTTAATGATGAAAAATATTTATCAATATCGCCATATTCTGGCCCCATATAAACTATACCGATATCTTTATCAAATTCACCTTTTAAGCCATTAAAATAGTCCGCAAAATGTGGTTGGAATAAATAATAACCAAGATAGTTTAGTTCATCAAAATTCATTAAATTTATTTTATTAATTGTTTTCTTTCTCTCATGTAAATAATGCAAAAAAATTAATGGCGAATCAAAAAAATTACAGTAAATAAGCAAATCATGAAAGCTAATTGCAATCGTTTCTTCAAATTCATTATTTAATACTTTACTATTATTATATGTGCAGGCTATCTCGCCTATCGCATCTAATGTGACGGCAAAGGGGATAATAATTGTATCATTGCAAAAATTTATTTTACCAATTAAACTATGCTGCTCATCATATAAATCTATGTTTCTATCCTTAATAAGCTTTGTTATAAATCTTTTACATTGCCCAATAGGCGTATCCAGTAAAGTTTTTTGAGATGTTTCATGTGATTTTTGATTTACATATGTAGAGTCTGGAGTATAGGATCCACCTTTAATTTCATAAATTATGATCGCATTTCCATAAATAAGTACACCGTCTGTTTCAAACCAGTTTTTTCCATCCCTATAAAAAACATTAATGTATTTTTTTGCCCCCTCAAACACAGACACTAGCATTTCTCCAGTTGCACTCTCAGACACAAGTGTTTGATTCTCTTTCCATTTATCGATATAAAGTTTGTCTTTTCTTTGAACAGCTTTTTGTAAACATCTATAGAAAGAATCAAAGCACATATTATGGTCAAAGCAATAGCTTTTTCCCTCAATTCGAATGAAAGGTTTCCTATTGATAGGCATCTCAACATTATACCATCCTTGATACTTATCACGTATAAAGTAATAATCTGCTTCACCTTCTTCGAATGACAAATCTTTTATTAACGATTCCGGCCATCCAGTTATTTCTTCAACACAAACGTTTGAGTTTGGAATAAATTGATTTACTCGACTAAAGCAATTATCGTTAAGCTTTAATTTGCCTTCCTTTAGAATGCTTATTGTATTAATCATTAGCTGTTCTAACCCTTGCGTTATTTTCTCAAATTCAATCTGATAAATCTCTTTTAACAAATCTGATTGAGCAGACAATAACATGTTTATTACCGAACTAGCAAAGCATACATATGTACGGCCCTCAACAGATTCATAAATATTTGCGCCACTAAGATGCTCTTTGTTTCTATCAGAAATACAAAATTCTAAATATATTTTGCAATTCATACATACGCTATTTATCTGTTTTACAAGAGTTGTTATGTTTTTAATACTACAACGCTTTTTTTTATCATTTGCAACAAAAGGTATTTTTTTTGCCATATAAATACTAGTTAAATATCTTTTTGCATTTTGTAATTCTATATTAATACTTTTATCTTGGGTTTCAGAATAATGTCCTTGACTTGTGGCAAAATGATATAATTTTATTGCTTTTAGAGTTTCAATGGGATCATAAAAAGATAGCTCTTTGAGAAGTTCTTGTATTGAAGTCTCTACTTTGTCTAATGATATTTGCAATTCTTTTAGTATTGAATCCATGTTGCCCCCTTTCATACCATTTAATAATATTGATTACACTCATTTACTCATAATTTTAACATTTCATATTGTTTTATTTTTATTATTTTTTTCTATATAAAACAACAATATCTTAAATAGTCATATGTATTATCATAGAATTTTTTCTTTCTTGTATCGTCGCTATCGTCGCCTTCTGGTATATAAATAATTAGGCCTTGCCTTGCTCTTGTCATAAGCACTCTGTAAGCATTTTTTAGATATATCTTGTTAAATTCATTATGAACATTCTGCCATTTTGAACCGTTGAAATTATAATAACCCCAACGTCCATTTTCATATCTTAAATTTGCATCCCAAGCAACTATCGTGTAATCAAGCTCAAGACCCTGAATATCAAATTCTGTTGCCGTATCTTCAAGATAATAAGAAGCGCGGACATCATCTTTTCCGTTTAGAAACCAGTTTACTGCATCAATTTTGCTCTGTACCCAAATACCGTTTGCGCGCAATCTTCGCCCACCACTACTTGCAATGAGACCATACCTTTCGGAGCCTCTGGCTGTTTGCTTAATCCATTCTTTCGCTTGGTTTAAGTCTCTAGTTAATTTAATAGGGTAATTTTTCGATAGTTCTTTATAAATATCTCTTGCCTTTTCTGGCTCTATATCCAACACCGCCTTGACAAACTCCGCCACTCTTTCACTTCTAAACGAACGTAACGAAACAGCAAGGTGGAGGCCTTCGACAAACTGATAATTAAGCCCGCTTATCATATCTTCAAGATTAGAATCTCTTACATATTCTGTATCGGTAATGTTATTTGATAGATATATATCCCAATCATTATACTTATTTTTTAATGCATCAAACCAGTCAATTAGGCCGGCTTCACCATCATTTATTTCTTGTCCGCCGCCAACAAGGCAAATGATCGTTGCCCAATCCTCATGCCTATCCATTATGCTAATAAGAAACTCGGGTTCACTCATAGAAAAATCCGTCACACCTTTTTTCGTTTGCATAAATTTTGATGTCTGTTCTCTGTTCCAAGCTCGTTGAGCCTCGTCAAAGATAGCAACTTTTTCTAAAGGTGCTTTTTCCGTCTTCAACGCATCATCTCTAAAGTGGTGAATAATTTGTATAAATGATTTTGCCTTACGTAACGCTTCAGACTTCTTTTTGCCAGTCTTGGATATATCGTCTCTTGCTAATGCTTCTTGTAAGACGTCAACAAGTGGGCCATTCCCAGACAAGAACACAGCGTGTTCTTCCTCTTCAAACTTATGTCTATTACAAGCAATATTAAGGCCGGCAAGAGTCTTTCCTGCTCCAGGCACTCCGGTAATAAAGCATATAGATTTCCTGTTATTCCTTTTACTATTTTCTATTATTTCGTCTATAGCAGTTGCCGTTATTGCAAGGTTTTGCGCTCCGGCATCGCTTCTTGAGATTTCCTCTACATTATGACCATAATACAACGCTTGTGCCGCTTCTATTATCGTTGGTGTAGGCTGGTAGACTGAATTCATCCACTCTTGTGGATCTATGCTTTCTTCATTAAAGCTAGACATTAGGTTTCTAAATTCTTTCAAAAGGGATACTTTATTGAATAATAAAGGCTTAACTATATTGTCCTCATATATCTCAATAACGTTCTCAAGTTTCTTTGCGTTTGTAGCAACGAGTATAGGAACAAGCCTAAGTGTATGACTACATTTGTGAAAATTCTTTAAGTCAAGCGCGTAGTCAAGAGCTTGATCGATAGCAAAACATTATATTCATAATCCCCGCATTTGAATTCAAGTAGATAAACAACACCACTTATTATGAGAACTACATCAACTCTACTGCCTATGCGCGGGATGGTATATTCAAAAATAATATGACCATCAATACCCTGTAAACATTCTTTTAGGATGGCAATTTCTTGCAGCCATGTGTTTCGCTGAAAATCGTTCAAATCAAACTGATTATTCCTAGCAAGTTCACCAAGAATATAGTTATCATTATGTTTTAAGAAATCTGCTATTTTTGCGTTATAGTATGAGCGTATCATATTGTTCCTTTTCTCTTCACAAGTTTTTTGCTATAATTACTTTTTCAAATAGACAATTGGTAAAACAATTTTAGTTTCTTTTCCAATATTAGGGTCATCTGGCTTTGAATTTTCATCTTCTTTCTTTTTCCAGTATATTACCGTATTGACCTTTGCAGAATATGGAAGATAGCCTTTGTCCTTCCATTTTATTAACTCATTTTTGAAAGAAGCGGAAAAAAGTAATACTCTGTTGTTTCTATAAAGACATCCCTTTTCATCTAAAGTTAAATTTGTTCCTGCATATAGTTTACCTACAGACGTTTGATAACTAAAAAACGCATCCAAGATTACGCTTTTTTGAGTGCATTGAAAGGCTATTTCGGGGGATTCATCATAATTCATATTGTCATCTGTTTTTTCTACGTTGTCGATTGATAAATCATTAAATAGTCCGTTATTATAATGGACAAATAGATTCTTCTTTGCCCTTGTTAATGCTACATAAATTGCCCTTCTTTCTTCATCTTTAATGGGTAGATAATAATTAGATAAGGCTAAAAAGACATTATCAAACTCCCTTCCTTTTGATTGATGAATTGTTGACACAAGTACTTCTCCGCTATTTGCTTTGATAAAATCTTCAAGTTTTGATTCCTTTAAATAAATCAATAAATCGTTTTTATATTTATTCTTATTGTTTACTTCCTCAAAATCATTTATTGCTGAAATGCAAGCATTAACTAGTTCACTATTCACATATTCCAATATAAGCTGACGTTTTGCTCTCTCCCATGCTTCTGGATTTATTATGCTTTGGTCATCTTCAAGATTTAAAAGGGAACAGAAATACCTTAGTTCTACCAAATCGCCAATGCTAATTTTATTATTATCGCTGACATATCTTACATTAATCCCACGTCTTAATAACAGTGCTCCAATTTGCATAACCTCATCATTTGTTTTTGTTAGAACACAAGTAGTTCCATTAAGTGAATTGTCCGTAATATTTTTTATAACACTATCCGAAACTGGTATTACTAAGTTTTTACTTAAATGATTGTATAGACGAACAATACCGTTTTCAATACTCTTCGGCTTAATGCTATGCTTTTTTAGCCTATCCGGCATCTTTTCTATAAAAGAGTTAGCAAGACATACGATATTTTTACGACTGCGATAGTTTTCTACTAATTCATAAGAAGCTGTATCTTCAAGAGAGGCAAATTCCTTGAGGTATTTAGGACTTGACCCTCTAAATTCGTAAATGCTCTGATCATCATCTCCTACTGCAATAACGCGCATTTCTTCATTTTTTTCCATAAGAATTGATACCAATTCATATTCTTCCTCGCTAATATCCTGTGCCTCGTCTATAACTAATACTAGCTTGCCAATCTTGTTTTGATCAACCTCATTATTTTTTAATGCCTCTATTGTGCTTTTTATTATACTTTCCGTTTTATCCAAATTTCCTACTCGTCCTAAAAGATCAAAGCAAAAAGAGTAGAATGTTGAAATGGTAATATAATTGGCAGCATTCCCAATAAGACCCATGAGCCTTTTCTTGAATTCAGTTGCCGCAGCTCTAGAAAAAGTAAGCATTAGCATTTGTTCGTGCTTGACATCTTCAGATATGTAAAGGGATGCCAGCTTATGGGTAAGTAGCTTTGTTTTTCCGCTTCCAGGACCAGCTGCAACCGCAATATATTTGCTTTTCTTGTCATTAATAATCTTTAACTGTGTTTCAGATAATTCACCAAAAAGCTTATTATATTTTGCTTTGGTCATATTTCTCTTTATCTCATCGATGCGTCCGGCAAAATATTTATGCATGAAGAAACTGTTTTCCATAAAAAAGTAATCATTTACAAATGTAGCTGCTGCTTCGTCGCTCTCAATCATTTTACGAGCGTATTCTCCAACAATATGTATTTGTTCAATACGGCTTTCGTAATGATTGGCCAAATGTTGATAATGCTCTTTTTTACACTTTTCTGAAGTTTCTGCCGTACGCTGCAGTTGCATACGATTATATACTACTAAAAACTCACCTTCAATTTTTAATGCGCGAATTTTTAGCAAATAAAATAATGCATCATCTATTTCTTCTATTGTTACATTTTCGGCGAACAAATCGCTTTTGTGGTTTTCTATTAATTCTAATCTCGAAAACTCGACGGGCTGCTCTTTTTCAGTATTTTCTGACTTTTTATACTTGCTGTACAGATATGCAATAATTTTTTCTGCTGCCCGCCAACGTTTATCAGCTTTTTGTTTTAATTCATCTATAGCAAATTTTGATTTTATTTCTATATAATCCGCTCTTGCATAATTATCATCGTATCTTTTGTAATTATATTCAATTACTTTCTTAATCTTTAAATAATTCAACAAAGCTTTTATATCGTTAATAGTTATTTTGCCGCATTTACCTTCTATTTCCTCAAAAAAAGCTTTAATATTAAGTTCCTGCGTTTTTTCGGATATAGAATTTATTAACAGCTCTTCCAAAATGCGATATGACTCAAGTCTTTTTTCTGGAGCGGTGGTATTTGCACTTTTAAGATAAGCAGTAAAATCTTTTGCATCTGAAAGTATATTTGCTTGCCTTAACAGGTTTACTACACGTATAACATCTCCCCTAACTATTCCTAAATTATCAGAAATATAATCAATTCGGGATTCAGCATCCGCATCGCCTCCTTTTGATCGGCTTCTTGCTGAAATCAAGCTCTTCATTATTCTTTTAGCATGTTCGGCATCTTTTGTATCAAACAAACCAGAATTATCAATAATACTAACAGCTTCGGCCATATTCTTTACATCAATACTATTTGCAAATATTTTGGGCATATTTTGTCCGCGAACCAAAAAAGCCGCCTGCTCCAGTTCTGACACCGCTGTTTTAACACGAGTTTCAATATCAGTCTCAGCATCGCTCCAGCCCGCTTCACGCGCTAAATCCAATGCCGAAAGAGTTACATCATTTCTTGTCTTTGTTGCATTTTTCACTGCGCGCCAAATTTGTTGTATTTCTTTATTGCTAAGTTTTGTTTGATTTAGTAAGATAAAATGCTTGTTTAAATCCTCATCATTAAAAAGGATATAACAATCGGCATTCATACTCTCTTTTCTTCCGGCACGCCCTGCTTCTTGCACATAATTTTCTAATGAATCGGAGATATTGTAATGAATAACCATTCCAACATCGTCTTTATCCACACCCATTCCAAAAGCCGTAGTGGCTACAATAATACGTGTCTCCCCTGACATAAAGGATTCTTGATTTTTTATCTTTTGTTCATTATCCATTTGTCCATGGTATGGCAATGCTTTATATCCATAACCACTGAGCCTTGTCGCAAGCTCTTCAGCCTTTCGAGTGCGTGAAACATAAATTATAACAGGTTTCTCGTTTCCACTTAGCAAATCCTTAAGCTTCTCAAATTTTTCGCCTTCTTCTACCATAATCACGTGGTAAGCTAAATTTGTTCTTGTTGCACGAGCCGAAAAAACATCAAGTTCAACGTTAAGTTTTTCTTTAAAATACTCTTTTATATCCGCTATTACTCTTTGTTTTGCTGTTGCAGTAAAACAAGAAATCGGTATATTGGTAGACATGTTTTTTAATTCTTGATAATTTCTTATAAATTCTCCTATATACTGATAATCTACCCTGAAAGTTTGCCCCCATACCGAAAAGCAATGGGCTTCATCGATTACAAAGCGCACCACATTTCTTTTGAGCAACAAGGATTGCATACTTTTTGATCTCAATGATTCTGGCGAGATGTAAAGAATGGCGACTTCCCCGTCTTCTATCCTCTTTCTTTCTGCTGCTACTTCAAGCGAAGTGAGTTGCCCGTTTATTGTCGCGGCTTCAGTAATTCCATGTTTCTTAGCTAAATTGTCTACTTGGTCCTTCATTAGCGATTGCAGGGGAGATATAACGACAGTCAATCCCTTAACACTTTTGTATGCCATTAGGGCAGGTAATTGAAAGGTGATGCTCTTCCCTCCGCCAGTAGGAAAAACTGCCAATAAAGATTTATTGTCAATCGCTGCTTTTGCCGCACTTTGTTGCAAATTCTCCCCACCATATTTACGGAAAGAATCATATCCAAAAATATTTTTCAGCGCAATCATTTCGTTTGTAAAACTATTACAATATTCACAACCGGGCAAACAATGCCGACTTCGTAAAAAGTATAGTACATTTTCTACTTTCGGATAGGTAATGAGCACCCATGGCGGCGTTATCGAAAACTTATCATGAGCGGTTATTATAGCTAAGGCATATGCAAGTTCTACAGGATACTTTGAGGCGATTTGATCGATTGGTGCATTCTCGCAAAGTTTATTCTTAAAATAATTCTTTACTTCTAAAACTAAATTTTTACAAGCGTCATCAAAATTTAGATAAACAAAAAAATCCTTAAACTCTTTTTGTTTATTAAGTAATGTGTAATAAATGCTCTTTAGTGTATAATCTAGAGCAGAAAACGCTGCTACTTCGGAGTCAAATACCTCTTTCGATAGCTTAGAGTCATTAACTGGATTATTTACTTCATCAGTATCCAACTTATAATCTTTTATTAGTTTGTGGTATGGTCTTGACGGAAATAGCAGTGGAGAAAACATCAGGGTGTCTATAAATTGTGTAACAGTGGTATGCTCAAATACACTTTCTAAAAACCTTAAGTCATGAGCGAATATATTATGACCAACAGCAAAGCTAGCGCCACTCAAAAATTTTACAAACTCGTCTTTTCGTGCAGAATGAAAGATGCGATCATCCGAAGTCACCGCTCCAATATCAACCGTTCTTTTACCATCGGTCTCAATATCAAAAAATACTACATCCTTACGTATCATTTGCTTTTGCCTTCTTCATAGCTTATTATACCTGTGTATTTTTCATCATTTTTTATTAAATAATATATAACATCAAACTCATTTACCAATTAAAAGGATCACTAGAATCTTCATCAGCCTTAATCTTGTTAAGGAAATAATAATAATTATATAATAACATGCCCAAATAAGATTTGAAAGCAGAAAACGAAAAACGATCTGATGCTTTTTTTCTCGGATTTCTTTTTTTCATTTATGGCAAGCTCGTATATTCGCCGATTTTTTCCTTTGAAATAAAAAGCATAAATTGTCACCCGAAAGGAAATTTTAAATAAAAACCCTTTATTGACAAAAGGTTTTACTTTTTGTATAAATTCTATGTTGACGAAAAAAATCTCAAGGATATATCATAAGATAAAGGGGAATTTTTTATGCGTAGGTCCAAATTTAATTTCTTTGTTTTGTTGTCTGTTCTGATTGTCATTCTGACTATTGTCATGGCGGTACTTACGACGCAGTTGTCATTTACCGTTTCATTTGACACCAACGGCGGCTCGGAAATAACCGCACATACCGGCAAAACAAAAATTACCGAACCGCCGCCGCCCGTAAGAGAAGGCTATACCTTTGAGGGCTGGTATTCGGACGGTGATTTGACAAAACCGTTTTCATTCGCGAAAAGGCCGCGCGGCAATATCACCTTGTACGCAAAATGGCGGGTCAATAGCTATACCATTTCGTTCGACAGCTGCGGCGGGAGCGCGGTTGCGTCGATAATCGCCGAATACGGAAACGCAATTTCGGAGCCTCTCCCGCCCGTCAGGATCGGTTATGCGTTTGACGGCTGGCACATAAAGGATACCGATACTCTCTATGAATTTTCGGTCATGCCGTCAAGCGATATCTCTCTGTATGCAAAATGGCGCGCAAACACATACGCGATAACGTTTGACAGCCGCGGCGGAAGCGAGGTTGCTCCGATGACTGCTCAAACAGGCAGCGCCATCATGGCACCTGCATCACCTGTTAAAGATTGGTACACGTTTGACGGATGGTAAATAAAAGATACCGACACGGCTTTCGAGTTTTCGGTAATGCCCGCATGCGATGTTTCGCTGTATGCAAAATGGAAAATTGCCGAAGGATATGCCTCGGTGGTTGTAGAAAACGGAACGGGCACGGGTATTTATCAGGTGGGAAGTGTGGTCGTAATCGGCGGAGCGGTTGAGCCTGACGGAATGCGCTTTGTTAAATGGGTTATTAACGGCGAAGACTATACATATTACTACAATTTCTACTACACGGTCAATGCCGACATCCACGCCGTACCCGTGTTTGAAAGTGCCGATATCCCTGTGGCCGCCGGCGAAAACTGTGCGCTCGTCGATTTTGAGATAGGCGATTATCCTGTCGAAGACTCCCGTATCGCAAAAGGCTACTCACGTCTCTATATAAGGACAGACGGTGGGGCGGCTTTGGCCGAATACCCCGACGGAAGCTTCGTTTTTGAAGAATTCAGCGGGAATTACCTTTCCTTTGTGTGGGGCGAGATCATAAACGGCGATTATGTCGTTTATGGAAAAGCCGACGTTGGTTACGGACACATTTACTTATATGACGAAGTTTCTCCCAATGCGTTCTACCATAATTTCGGAACCTATTCCTTCCGCTCCGAAAACCTTATTATAGACTTGGCCGACTGTATTTATATCAACGCCGATTTCTTTGAAGACGAAGTACCGCCGCAAGGCCGTGAAGTCTTTAGCGGCGTAAACACGATATTCTGCGAAACCGGAAAGAACGTCTCCTATGTGGAAGGAATAATTGCCGAATTTGTCTATGTGCTGTCCCATTCGGTTGATTCCGAGGCCTATGACAGTGCCGAGGTCTGGAACGGACTTACGGTCAACGTCTACATACACGGTTTTACTCCCGAGGACGGGATTGAGGGCTTTGACAGCTCGTACCCGCACGAAGGGACCATAGGTTTCAGAAGCTATGAGGTGCAAATCATCTATCTCGCTCCCGGCGACCTGCCCATAATGTATTCCGAGCTTGTCTGGGCTAGGGAATCCGCCTTAAAGTTCGATGTGGGAGAAGCATTCAGCGGAGAAAAACTGAGAAACGCCAATATCTATTTCTACCATGTATTCACCAATTTCTCGATAAGGATGGAAGCAATAACCGAAGACATGGTAACCGGATTTGCCACAAGTGCGCCGGGGAAATATGAAATGACCATAACTTTCGGCCATTTTTCGGCAACATGTTTCTACTACGTCATTGCCGAGGATACTCCCGCCGACGAAATCATCGCCATAACCGAAGGCACGCTCTATATCTATTCGGACGGCACAATGGAAGGGTCTATCTCTCTCATG
>ERZ795047.3529-NODE-3529-length-13922-cov-5.168385_pt1 | contig 13922 bp, 13 predicted proteins | sample MGYA00375131_ERZ795047 | MGnify/ENA primary metagenome ERZ795047 (study PRJEB30176, sample SAMN05720228) | activated sludge metagenome | isolation source: Anaerobic digester | place: Japan | collected 2015-05-20 ... | reverse complement strand
CCAGCCATCGTCAAGACGATTCTTACGTTGGACTGTGGAATCGACCAGCCCTCGCCAGGCTATTCTGCTACCTGTGCGTGTCCGGGCTGGACTGGCTAGTTCTTGACCATGTCTATTCGGTTGCCCAGGACAGACACGACCGAGTAGCCCATTCCCCGGATATCTAGATCCTGAGCTGCTTGAGCAGCCGTCAGCGATGTAGCAACTTCGATCACAGCCTGATTGTGCTCGAACTTCCTGATGAGCACTCGGTCTACGAGGCGCATCCCTTTCAATCTCCATTGCAGGTAGTCTGCGTCACTGAGCGTCACGTTGCTGACCACAATCGTGATTACGTTGTCGAGTGTTGCCACTATGCGTGGAAGCATCTGTGCGAGGCGTTCAGCGCTTGCTGAACCTACATTTGCCAGGGATTTTGCACTGGCTTCGCCGTGAGTAGCCGCTACTCCGTTGCCGCTTGCGCTGAATGTGCCCATCACAGCTGCGTCCCCGGTGGAGATGATTCGGCCGCCGCACTTAGCGACATACGATACTAGACCCTGCATAGATGCCCTGTAGTCCGCAGAGGCCATTCCGATTATCAGCGTTTCTGCGTCTACTCCGCTGGCGAGCGTTCTCAAGGCCCACGAGTCGCCTGCAGTAGCCCTTAGAACGAGATCGCGATCATGGAAGACACTCGAGCTTTGAGCTGTTGTCACTCTGTAACCCTGAGACGAAAGCGCTTCTTCTAAGGCCAAGCTAACGATGCTGGTCGGGGTATGCCTGCCGTCTACCGTATCCACGACAACAACAACGATCCGAGGGTCGCCTTTTCGAAGAAGGGCAGCTCTCAGCGATTGCAGGTCATCGGCCATTACATCGCTCTTGATGGTCATCTTCACCGTTACGTATAGAACCCCGTCCGCAATCCGCTGAGCGACTACTTCATGGCTGGTAACATACCCTGTTGCCCGGTTCGTAACCACGTCGCGGACCAACTCCGAGTTGCTTACCATGATCGTCGCATCAACCATCACACCAATTGCTTGTTCCACTCCACGACGCATCGCATCCAGAACTGCCGCGTCGATGCACTGGTCTAGTTCCGGCCCTAGCACTGCGGAACCTTCCGCTACTACCTCTATCGGCCCGGCGGCCCATGCCAGCGGCGGAGGCATTGACATGGTCATAAGGCACAATACCAAAAGGACGATCTTTCGACTCATGGGCATTCGACTCCCCTGCCTTTTTGTGAGGTCAGTATCGCGTCAAGCAGCGCCTCCAGCTCAAGCGAGCTGGGGTACAGCGCCAAACCGACGCTGGCGAGGTCTATGGCATCGCGGTACTGACAGGCAGCCGACAAGATCCGGCACATTGTTACGATCCTCTGCTCGGTCACATCTCGAAGCATATCATCACTAAGTGAATCCATGATCTGCTTCGTCAGAGCCCCTGCAGCTTGGAAATCGCCCGTTGATGCGAGGATTCTCGCTTCAAGGAGCCTAGCTCGTGTGATGACGAGTTCATTTGGGCTCAATCCTGAGGTCGCTCGGATTCGGGACAGCGCCTTTGCGGTCAAGCCGTGAATCCAGAGGCGCTCGGCGCGTGCGAGCACGAACGAAGCGAAGCTATCCATGTTCCGCACGCGCGGCGGACTTATCAACACCATGTGGGGCTCACACTCCGCGACTACCCCGATCCAAGAGCCTGATTTCAGAGAGTGTATGCGTCGAATCCCGCGAACACTAGCGTTCATGCCAGCGCTTACGAGAAACACAATCGCATCGTCTCGGAGCTCATCCGGGACGCCGATGATTGTCGGCGCCATCTGGGCCATCGGATGAATTGCACATGCCATGAGGGCGTACTTCTCCATCGCGTCTCTTGTTGCCAACGCCGCAGAAGGCTCCGATGAGACCGTTGTTTCTGGCGGTAGAAGCGGGCCGGTCATCGCTACCCCCAAAAGCAGGCCCGCGTGAATTGATCCCGACACCAGCACTCCTGAAGGCATCAACATGGCCCGGTCAATAAGAGTAGACACTGCATCAGCATCAGCGCCGAAGTGTTGCCTCAGAAGGTCGACAACCGGCAACCTCAGGTCGGCAATGGCCGACAAGCCGTCACCTCTTAATGGCCGCTCCAGTGGCATCGCGGAAGCGGTCGAGTTCGCCAAAACCACAAGGGACGCCACCATGAGCAGCGTCCCCAACCGGCATTGTCTAGAGGTCATCAGCGCTTGTCACCTGCCCTGACGGTCCCTGCTGGGGTTTGGAGCCTGTCCCCTTTCCCTCGTACTTGTCAGTCATCAGCCGCGGCCCAGTTACAGCGCCTTTCATCATCTCGTAGAATCGGGTTGCGCCCAACGACGCTCCGGGTATATACACATTGATAACGTACATCCAGTAACCGTCCTCATACGCTCTGTATGCCACTCCGGGCGGGAGCTTGCCTGAGGCTATGCTCGCATAGGCGTCAGTAGACTCAAACGCAGACTTGAAGGTCTTCTGGGTTTGCCCAAGCATCTCAACATCTGGGTTTCCACCTTCGCTTCTGTACACCTCGCGGAATTGCTGATACGATTGGTCCTGAGTTTCGAGGAGTCCGCCTTCCCACAGTAGGTTGTCGCCCTGAACAAGCGCTACGAATGCGGCATTCGCATAGGCTCTTGCCGCCCGCTCCGCGGCGTTTTTCAGGGTAAGCTGAACGCTGGGATCCTCATTTTGGCGAATGATCGCACTCCCGAATGATACGATAGCTGTGGCGCCCGTACTCGGCACCGTGACTATTGTTCCTCCCACTGGAGGCACAACGCCCGCCAGTATCCTGCCCAGCACGTAGTCAACCCCTGCCGGCAAGTCGGCGGCGCACACAAGCCCATCGGATACGTTCATCACGGAATTGGCCGCGAGAACCGTCTTTGCGGTCGTGGCGACACTGACGTAGACTAGTTTGTTCTTCTGATCGTCATTCACCTCGAACACAACGTAACCGCGCAGTAACGCCTCGACGTACTCCTGTACATGTGACTGCCACATCTCATCGTTGTTCGCAACGCTGGCGTCGGGCGTGTCGAGCGCCCGTACGATGTCCCTGAGACGTTCAGTAGACCTTACACTGATTCCCTGAAGCCCCTTAGCCAACTCAGCTCTCGCTTTCAGATAGGCCTTCATGTAGGCCGCGCGCAAGCTTATCATTGTGGCATTAGGATTGTCGAACACCTCGTACGATGCCGACGCCGCCGCCAAGTACCCTAGCCCTGACGGGTACCGTATCTCGCGGAAGGCACTATTCGGGGACGACGCTTGAAGCCTCAGACGATTGCTGGCGTAGTTCAGACCGTCCTGCGCAGTCTGTGCCTCTACCACGCCTTGGCTCTCATGAACAGGTCCGGTTGCGCCGTCGGGTCCACCCTGCGAAGGGGGAACAAAGTCCGCAAAGGAAAGCCCGCTGGCAGGGGCAGGTTCTGCCCATATCATGATGGACAGCAGGAGTAAGCATCCGATAACAAGCCTGTTCGAACGCGTCATTTGGGATTAGCCCTCCTTTAGCGTGCAATTGTGCCTCTAGACACCCGTGAAGAAGACTACTCGCCGGACTGTGACAGCCCGTACAAGACCGCCAGAACAATCACGGCTACCGTCAGGAGCGCGCTTCCCAGCTTATCTCCAGGACTTATGTACCTGCCAAGCTGGACAGCATAGTCGTTAGCTTGGATGTTCTTTGAGGACTCGACGACCCTTGCCCTTGCGATGGCGCCTGAGATTTCAGTCACTTTCACTACTGCAATTCTCTCTTTGAAACTGGTCTCTTCAGATAGTTGCATGCCGCCGACCTGGGTCACGGAAGGCCTCGTGATCTCGAAGTGGGTGCCCGGCTTGACGCCCGACCCGGCGCCGAGATATATGTAGACCTTATCCCCACTGGAGGCCTCGAGCACTCTTCCCTTGATGCCGAATAGTTCGGTCAATTCCGCGATCAGTCTGACGCCAAAGCAAGCTCCCACGGCGTCGAGGCATGCTTTGGAACTGGATGAACTATCTGTACCGCTTCCGTTAAGCCGCACACTCGCCACTATGGTGCCTGTAGATGTGTCGACAAGCCTGACAGAGGCTTCTGCGTTGCCAGCGTAATAGTAGTGTCTGGTTCCGTTTTTCTCAGTCCATGACTCAGTCTTGAAATCGCATCTATCCAGTATGCCCACCACAGCGTAGTCGATGCCAAGGATTTGCCCTAGCTGTGCGGCTGTATGAGGATCCACGAATCCGCTCACCTGGAATCGCTGCTCTGCGAGTATTCTCTCAATATTCGCCCGTTCCACAACCTGAAACCGACCCATTTGCGTGAGAGCATCAGCCAAGCAGTTCGAACCATACTGGAGATACTGCTGGTTGAACGGTCCTGTGAAGCTGATGATCCCCACCCTAATCGGAGCATCCGATGGAAGCCCGGGTTCAGCTGCCACCGACGATGCAAAGGCCGCCAAAACTGAAACAAACGCCAACAACTGAGAAACGCGCCGATGCCGATTCATCAAGTTTCCTCCCCTCAAGTAAGCATTGAATGCGCTCATTGACGGCATCCTGACCACTCACAGGCATGTGGGCATTAGCACCTATGGCGGACGGAGGCTCTTTCCATGGGATCACATACCATATACTTATCCATGAGAGCCACGAATCCTCCGCAAAATCCCTCAAATCGCTGGGGCCGCCGTTTCCTGTCGAACCCACGAACACTAACCAGGCATAGCCCACCTGGGCGCATTGCAGCCACGTCCGCCGCGACCGGCGCCCGCTTGCTCATGCATGAGTTAACGGTTAGCGATCCTATTCCGACCAACTTTTGCGAGCGGCGAGCGGCGATAGAGTCCAGGCGGAGCATTGCACTGCAATCCGTACACGCTCAGGATAGGTTTTTTGCTAGCAAAATAGGATTTCAAGAAGGAATCGTGGCATAAAGTGATAATCAGTCATGGGAAGAGGGAGCGCATTGCCAGTAGCTCTCCTGTATTAGACAGCCTGCATTACGCAAAATACTCATCGATCCGGGGTTATCGCGTGCGGTGTGCAGAGCGCACGCTGGCTTTCGGAGGTAGCTCGTTGCTCAATCCAGATGCGAACGGTGTAAGGAATGCGGAGATGAACTCTGGCAGTGTAGAAAGCAGGTTCTTCGCGAACTACCGAAGATGACGAATCACCACTGGAAGAGAGGTAGGAACGGTGATCACATCTGTTGGTTCGCAGTTCTGGGGCAAGTATAAGGCGGAAACGGAGAAGTCCCTTCCGCTTCTTGCTCACTCGCTTGATGTAGCAGTTGTGTTTCGGGCTCTCTGTGATCTTGACGGCATCAGGCGCACCCTGGCTAACTCCACAAAGACGCTGCTAACAGATGAGCATCTCGACCGATTGGCGACCTTGGCAATGCTCCACGATATTGGCAAAGCCAACTTGGGATTTCAAGACAAGATTCTGCAGAACCGATCTGTGCACGTCGGCCACATTCGGGAACTGGCTCCACTCCTCGGAGATGAAGAGCTCAGGAGAATGCTTCTGGAATCACTCCCGAGAGATATCGGGACGTGGTTTTCCAGCGCAGAGTCTGCTGATAGCTATTTTTACGCGATCTTTTCTCATCACGGTCGACCAGTGAAATTCCTGGACATCAACATCGGAAACTACTCTGATGCTCGTGACAAATGGTGGCGCCCTGACTCATCTCGTGATCCCATCCAGGCCATTGCCGAGATATCTTCGTTTGCGGAAGAGGCTTTCCCGCGAGCATTCTCGGCTTCAGTTGGTCCCCTGCCGGATGAGCCACGTTTTCACCATCGTTTCGCAGGGTTGCTTATGCTCGCCGACTGGCTGGGATCGCATAGCCATTGGTTCCCTATCGAGCAAGTGACCGCGGAAGACCGGCTGATACGCGACTTCAAGGTCGCGCCCGAGTTGCTGAAGGCTGTAGGTCTGGATGCAAGACCTCTTCGCCCCGGCCTGATGAAAGCAGGCGATGACTTTGGGTCTCGGTTTGGGCTGTCGCCTCTTCCTTTGCAGGAAGTCGTAGATAGACTAGATCCCGATGATCCGGACACCCATCTCACAGTAGCGGAATCCGAGACCGGATCAGGCAAAACTGAAGCCGCCCTTGATTGGTTCTGTAAGCTCTTCGTTGCTGGGAAGGTAGACAGCTTATGCTTTGCTCTACCAACTCGCGTTGCAGCGAGAGAGCTATATGAGCGAATCGACAAGACTATCACGTCTTGGTTTCCCGATCCCGATTGCCGACCGGTGACACTACTAGCAGTGCCGGGTTATGCGCAGATCGACGGGCATTCACTGACAAGACTCATTTCCGACGCAGAAACGGCCAATCTTTGGCAAGATGATCAGGAAGCCCGCAACCTAGAAAGGCATTGGGCAGGGGCGATGCCCAAGCGGTTCTTGGCTGCAACTATAGCTGTAGGCACTATTGATCAAGCCTTGCTCTCAATAGTGCAGACTTCCCATGCTCACTTGCGTTCAGTGTGCCTTGACCGGAGTCTGCTGGTTGTAGATGAAGTTCATGCGTCGGATCTATATATGTCTCGTCTCTTGAGATCTCTACTGGCGCATCACTTGAGATCCGGAGGATACGCCATGCTTCTTTCGGCGACACTGGGGTCACGGGCGCTTAACGAGTACGTTCAGCTGACTGAGCCCGATAGAGCTCTACCCAACCTTCAAACAGCCATTAAGGCACCATATCCTTCTCTCACCCTATCTGGTGGGCAGACCATAGTTGCGTCATCAGCGGAACGAACGAAACAGGTGTGTTTTGATATACGTGAATGGGCTTTTGACCCTGAGAAGATAGTGGATCGGGTGTTGGCTCCGGCTCTGGAAGCGGGCGCAAGGGTGCTGGTGGTGATGAATACCGTGGCAAGGGCCGTCAGCATGCTCCGCGAAGTGGAGGCTAGTCGCGCCATTGATGATGCATGGTTGTTCAGGTGCAAAGAGCAAGTATGTGCGCACCATGGGCGTTTCGCGCCCGAGGATCGGGCGTTTCTGGATGGGGCAGTGAGCGCTCGTTTGGGAAAGCACAGTCAGCCGGGGCCAGTCCTACTAATCGGCACTCAGACTCTGGAACAAAGTCTGGATATCGATGCCGACCTCCTGGTTACAGACCTAGCGCCTAGCGATGTATTGCTCCAACGTGTTGGGCGATTGCATCGCCACGATCGCAAGCGGCCATTGGGGTACGATAGTGCTTGCTGTATTGTCTTGGTGCCTGATCGAGATCTGGAGACAGCCCTTACTGGCCGGGGTGAAGTATCTGCTGACTTCAAACGTATAGGCTATGGCAGCGTTTATGAGGATCTGCGCTCACTAGAATTGACCTATCGCAGCTTAATAGAGAAGCCAGAGGTTCTCATTCCCGATGACAATCGACTTTTGGTCGAGATGGCAACCCATCCAGAGGCGCTGAGTTCACTCAGCGGAGAGCGTTGGGCGGAACACCGCAACCTGATCTGCGGGAAAGGGCTTGCGAAGGCAATTGCCGCCAACACGATCACCAGCATGTTTGATCAGTATTTCGGACAAGTGGAGTTCGTTGAAGCTGGTCGGGCGGTAGCGACCCGGTTAGGTGCAGATCAGCTGAATCTTCCCTTGGATCGCCCAGTAATGAGCCCGTTTGCGAACACGCTATCCCAGATGGTAATTCCAGGGCACATGGCTCCGCGTGAACTGAAGGATGGGTTAGTCAAAGTGGAGGAGGAAGGGGGTGGGACCATTATTCTGCGGTGTGAGGAACGCTACTACCGGTACAGCAAGTATGGCTTGGAGGAGATATCGTGAATCTTCTAACCGATCCGCTTTTCCAGGTCCAAACTGAAAGTGACTTGGAGTGTCTGAGCCTACCTGCTCTCTTTGCCAGATTGGGTAAGAACGAGATCCGCCATCTCACGAGGATTCAGAGACATCAGTATGATGCGTTTCATGTTTTCCTTTGCTATCTGGCAGGTGCGGTCTTGGCTCGAGATGGTAGCTCAAGTCCTGTGCAAGACGAGCATTTCTGGCGGGAAGGCCTCTTGAGGCTAGCTGGCAATGCTGGCTATGATGCTTGGCAACTGGTTTCTGATGATGTCTCCAGGCCAGCTTTCATGCAACCGCCATTGGCAGGAGATGGTCGAAAGCCGACGTCTGTGATGAATACCGCCGATGAACTGGACCTTCTTCCGACGGCGAAAAACCATGACGTAAAGCAGAAGCGAGCTCGCATGGCGCCGGCTGACACGTGGGTGTACGCTCTGATTAGTCTGCAGACCATGAGTGGCTTCTATGGCAGGGGAAACCAGGGAATAACGCGGATGAACCGTGGTTACGGCAATAGACCAGTTGTGGAGTTGATCCGTGATCGGGCGCCTGGACAGCGATGGATTGATTCAGTGACCAGGCTACTGGAACACAGGAAGCGTGTCCTCAAAGAGCCCTTCGGTTACGATCCTGAAGGCCTCGTGCTGGTTTGGGCAGAGCCGTGGGACGGCAATACGTCATTGCTTCTAGAAGAACTGGATCCGTTCTATATCGAAATATGTCGGCGTATTCGATTGCGCGGCCAAGATGGTGCTGAATACGCGGAGTCCTACACTGCGGAGCAGCCTCGTATCGCTGCGAAAGAGCTAAACGGCGTTGTTGGAGATCCATGGTTGCCAGTCGACCTAAAAGGCATTGACAAAGGCAGGAAAGCTGGTGTCAAGGCACTCACCTTTCCGCCGGTAGGGATCACAGCAGAGCATATGCGCCGCCTGATATTTGAAGATGAGCTGCAGCTCTATGCGTTGCAGAAACCACAACCGGACTGGAAGGGCGACATGTGGCTATCAGTATCCGTGTTGGTTCGGGGAGAAGGGGTCACAGATGGTTTTTGCGAATGGGAAGTGCGAATTCCAGAGCAAAAGACCTTGAGCATTTTCGGAGCTTTTGCCCAGAAGGATGCCCTAGAGAAACTGAGCAGAGATGCCATAGCGTATGTGGCTACCATGCAGAACCGAGTGCTCAAACCCGCCGTATTCGCCTATGTTCTTGGGGCTCCGGAGAAACTTGACCTGGATGATAGTTTCGGGAGCTCAGCTTGGACGCGGTCATCCACACGATTTGAATCATTGTGGTCGGCCCAGTACTTTCCGTGGCTGTTCTCTGTACCAGAAGCATTCAGTGAACAGGAAGAACTCCGCCGCTGGGTCGAGATCCTGCGAGAATACGCCCTGACAGTGCTTAATGAGCTGGAAAGGGCGATGGCCAGTCGCAGCGGACGTCGGTACCACATCTGCACAGAAGTCAGGAACAGGTTTTGGGGCGCGTTTTACAGGAATTTTGCCTTCATGAGGGGGGATCATGGTGACGGCAGCGCAAGCTCCTGAGGAGACTCTGGAACAGCAGATAGGAAGAATTGCGGGCATCATCAGCAGCGAAAGGTTCCCAACTGGGGAACGAGCAACCCTGAGACGAATGAATCCTGACCGTCCACTGCCGCTGTCCTTCTATCGATTTGCCTTCAGCTACTTACCGACTGGCTGGGAGTACGCTGTTGATGATTGGACTACACTGGTTGCTGGGATTGCTTTGATGAGTCCCGGTGCGTATAAGGCGCAAGTAGGATTTGGCAGGGCCCTGGGAGAGGCGGGGTATTCGGAGTATAGGCTGGAACGTCTTCTGGCGGCCGAAGACAAGGTCCGGCGGTCTCTGTTCCTTCGAGCAATCCGATTCCTGGCGGCAAAATCGAAAGCATTCAACTGGACTGAAGGAGCACGTTTCCTGCTGACCAAAAGCGAAAGCAGTCGGGAAACGCTGAATCTCAGCATTGCGAGAGACTTCTACAGCAGAGTGGATAAGGAGTGAGTTCAATGTTTCTACAGGTTCATTATCTCACGAGTTACCATGCTAGCCTCCTTAACAGGGATGATGCTGGGCTAGCGAAGCGCATCAATTTCGGTGGGAGTCCGCGACTTCGCGTCTCGAGCCAATGCCAGAAACGGCACTGGCGGGAGTGGATGCTAGAACAGACAGCCCTTGCCAGAGGGTTTCGGACACGACACTTCTTCGACCGTATTGTGAAGAAGCGACTTGTAGTGGATGGCATGGATGAGCAGGTCGCACATGACTTGATACTGCGACTGAGTGAACAACTGCTGTCGACTGCCGGAGAGAAAACAGCATTGGATAAGGAAACACTTGCCATGAAACAGCCGGTTCTCTTTGGCAGGCCTGAAGCTGATTACTTTGTGTGGCTTATTCAGGATGCAGCTAGCCAGGGCAGTATCGAAGTTGCCAAGGCCCACATTGACGAGCAGATGAGACAGGGAAAGAGGAATTTCAAAGCCTTGCTAGATCAGGCTGGACTTGCGAATCCTGCGGCAGGCTTTGAAGGTGCCTTGTTCGGGCGTTTTGTCACCTCTGACATACTCGCTCGGGTGGATGCTCCCGTCCACGTGGCACACGCTTTCACTACGCATGCCCTAGATACTGAAGTGGATTTCTTCACCGTTGTGGATGATTTGGCGGGTGATGAGACAGGCGCTGCGCATGCCAATGATATGGAGTTGGGTGGAGGCGTCTTCTACGGGTACGTAGTTGTCGACATACCCCTCCTGGTCTCAAATCTGACTGGTTGTGGAAGGGAAGAGTGGGCTCAACAGGAATTCGACGATGCCCGTAGTCTTGTCAACCTGCTAGTCCATGCAGCAGCTCAGGTGACTCCTGGGGCTAAGTTGGGAGCAACAGCTCCTTATGCTAAGGCGGAGTGTGTTGTTCTTGAGGTTGGCGACAAGCAACCACGTAGTCTGGCGAATGCCTTCTTGCGTCCCATTGATGGCCGTCGCAAAGGGGCTCATCCAATGGGACTCTCAATAGAAGCTATGGCAGAGTACATGGGAGCTCTAGACGAGATGTATGGAGATGATGGCGAAAGACGATTCGTTTCACTAGCTCCAATTCATCACTGGCCGCGGGAAAGCGAGGTTGTGACCCCTCTGCAGGTAGCCATCGATCAGAGCCTAGAAGCGATCTTTGGTGAGTGATCATGAAAGCTGTGATTTTGCGATTCGACGCTCCCATGATCAGTTTCGGATCGGTGATCGTGGATCACCACGGTTTTACGGATTTTTTCCCGGGAGTAAGCATGCTCACTGGTATGATTGGCAATTCCCTTGGTTGGCATCATACGGATTTCGAACGGCTCCAAAACTTGCAGGATAGAATCGATTTTGCTGCTAGGTGGGATGTGCGACCGAACAGGGTGATAGACTATCACACAGTTGATCTGGGATCAGCCAAGATGTGCAAGCCGGGCTGGACAACTCGAGGTGAAATAGAGCATCGTGCCGGTGGCACAGGTGCAAAATACGGTACCCATCAAAGGTATCGTCACTATCTCACGGACGGCTTGATGACGGTCGCTTTGGGCTTAGCAGGGGAGGGCTATCCAGGCCTTGATACGATCAAGGAGGCTCTCGAGAGACCGGCGCGTCCCCTCTTCCTCGGTCGAAAGGCATGTTTGCCAGCACGACCCCTCCTGGACCCCATCAACCCGATTGCGGAAGGCCCGGATCTCCTGTCCATACTGGAGATCGTACCAGTGTGGAATCGAGACGGCGTGCCTGACCGTGCGTCAGGAAAGACGTGGGTTTGTTGGACTCCGTCGGAAGGGGAGCATCGCTCTGGGGAAAGCCGGATCGTCTATGATCTACGGGACTGGTGCAATCAGCTGCCTGCCGGTAGCCGATGGCGACAAGAAGGCATGATTGGGGGATAGAGATGAATCCGCTACACATGCTTGAATTGGAATTCGACACAGTCGGGTTGTATCGCTTCCTTCACACTCAGGGGCTGTCTGAAAAGGCAGACGATGTGGCTTTGGGTTATGGTCTTCATGCGTGGTTAGGTGCCGCCTTTGGTGATTTGGCGCCCAAACCTTGGCGGTTGCTGATGGACGAACGCCGTCCACCACGCATCCTGGGATATGCTCCGCATGACGCAAGCGCACTCCAGCAGAGAATGGCCGAATTCGCGGAGCCAAGTGTCCTGCAGGTCTGTCCGGAACCACAAATGATGATTGCCAGTCGCGCCATGCCAGCGTGGCAGAAAGGGCGTAGACTAGGATTTCAGGTTCTGGTTTGCCCAACCGCGCGGAAGGCGAGAAGTGGAGTGGAAAAAGATCTATTCCTGGTTCATGCCGATTCTCAAGACAACGATGCTGTAATAAGTCGAGAAACAGTCTATTGCGACTGGGCGGAGGAGCGGTTCAGCCATTACTCGGTGACTATTGATTCCATGCGGCTGGCGGGCTTTCGCTTAGTGAGCCAAATGCGCCAAACGCAATCGTCAAATGGGAAACGGATTCTTCACGAGATCGTTCGTCCCCAAGCTCTACTCGTGGGCAATCTGACGATTCAGGATCCCAATGAGTTCACTCGCCTACTCAAACATGGAGTAGGACGGCATCGCGCATTTGGTTATGGCATGGTCTTGCTGAGGCCGCCATCATGAGTAGCTCACTGTTTTCTGGCAGGTTGGGATTAGCGCAGTCCCGCATACCCCATGTTGATCGGCACGGGTTGCTTTGGCTTTCGAAAGGCAATCTGTATGTAAGGGACGGTACGCTTTCTTTTCGGACTGTCGGCAGCGATGACATGGATCCAGGTGAGTACGCTATTCCGTATCAAACAGTCTCCATGATCCTCATAGGTCCTGGTACGACGGTGACACATGATGTGCTTCGGCTTTTGGCCCGTCACGGAACACTGCTGGCCGCGGTTGGTGAGGGTGGGGTGAAGCACTACACTGCTCCTCCTATGGGGGCGGGGCGTTCCCGTGTGGCCAGGGCACACGCTCGCCTGTGGGCCGATGAAGATGCCAGAATTAGTGTAGCACGTAGAATGTACGGCTATCGTTTCCAAAGCGTATTTCCACATGATGATATTAGTGTCCTAAGGGGGATGGAGGGGGGAAGGCTAAAGGAAACATACAAGATAGTAGCGAGACAGTACGGTGTGGAATGGAGAGGGCGTAATTACGATCGCCAGAACCCCGAGGGCGCCGATTTACCGAATCAAGCGATCAACCACGCTGCGACTTTCGTCGAGGCTGCAGCTGACATTGCTGTAGCTGCAGTTGGCGCTATACCACCCTTGGGCTTTATCCACGAAGACTCGAGTAACGCTTTCACGCTGGACATAGCTGATATGTGGAGGGCAGATATTACGTTGCCGTTGGCGTTTTCGGTAGTCCCTAAGGTTAGCCAGGTACCCGGGGATCCACTGGAGAGACGTATACGCCGCGAAGCCGCGAAATGGTTCAAGAAGCATGAACTGATACCCAAGATGATAGATCGGATCAAGGAGCTGCTTCGTGTCGATGACCGTAGTGGTAACACGTAATGTGCCAGATCGGATTCGAGGGTTCCTAGCCTCGTCGATGCTGGAAGTAGGTCCCGGGGTATACACAGGTTCCAATATATCTGCGGCAGTACGAGACAGAATCTGGGATGTGCTGGAGACCTGGTTCCCCGCGACCGACAGCAGCATCGTGATGGTGTGGACGGACAGAAATGTTCCGGGCGGACAGTCAGTCAAGGCACTTGGGGTTCCGCCGATTGATCTGGTAGAACTCGATGGCATTGTTCTGGCGCGTCGAGACATTCCGGACAAGAGACCCGAGGACTGATGATCCAAACGAACGCGAAGCAGAGAGAGTTATTCCAGAGGGCCAGCGCGCGCAAAAATCAACCGTTGGCACGCATGTAACACTTATTGGATGAAGGGGCTACCCCGCATGCGCGGGGATCGACCCCACGGAGGCACGATGACCCAACGGCCAACTTCGGCTACCCCGCATGCGCGGGGATCGACCTTATTAGGCAAGCGCAACTGTGCTTCTCCACTAGGCTACCCCGCATGCGCGGGGATCGAC
>ERZ795047.3525-NODE-3525-length-13934-cov-18.936163_pt1 | contig 13934 bp, 11 predicted proteins | sample MGYA00375131_ERZ795047 | MGnify/ENA primary metagenome ERZ795047 (study PRJEB30176, sample SAMN05720228) | activated sludge metagenome | isolation source: Anaerobic digester | place: Japan | collected 2015-05-20 ... | reverse complement strand
CCCGTTTCCTTCCCGTGCACGGTATCCGGACTATCGCCACTTACTGCCCGCCCCCCTATGAAGGGGGCGGGAGGAGGCCGCGCGAGCGGCCGGGAGGCGGGGGTTGGTCGGCGTAAACCGTTCAACCAGGAGCGGGCAGTCGTAATACCGGGAAGAAACGGGGAGTTTATATCACAGAACCGTTGATTCGATAACTTCTTGCGACGACCGACTTCCCCCCCCCGGGATTTCCGCATCACCCCCCAGGCGACACATCCCTGACCGGCTCGATCCTGGTCGCGGGCAGGATGACAAGATTGTATGCGTCATGATCGCGGTTGAACCGGACGAGAACACCATAGAACTGGACGATATCACCATAGGCGACTCCATCGAGCACGTCGCGGTTCGGGCCGCGGAGGCTCGCGGGAATGACAGCGTAGACAGGGTCTGCGGGCGTCCCGTCACAGACCCTGTAGACCTTCGTCCTGGCATCGCCCAGGTTCCCTGATATAAGCGAACCGACGACGTTTATCTTCCTGTCGCGGTGCTGCCGGAGATGAGATAGAGGGGCAAACTTCGCCCCCGGCGGAACGCGGTATGTGTGCTGCGTCTTTCCATCCTTTCGAAGGAGCGCAGACGAGTACTTGATATCGATATTGACGAACCTGTAACCCTCTTCGCGCGCCGCGAGGGACTCCATCAACCGGGTCGGCCGGATCGCGGCCTTCTGCTCGAACGTCCAGCACCGCGCCGGGCTGCAGGCCGTTCCGCGGATGAACGAGCAGGGGCTGTATACGGTAAGCCCCCGATCCGCGATCGCTATAACCGTCCGGCGCATCGCGGTCGAGTTGGCGAGGTCAGCGGGTTCCACGACAACGATCGTCCCGTCGGGCGAGAGCCGGCCTGCAAGAGCGGCGACCAGGTCGGCACGCTGCTCGACCTCCAGGTGACGGAGCTCGTTCAGAACGTTCGAGAAGACCATGAGGTCTATACCGCCAGGGATCTCGGCGGGCTCAAGAGCCTCTATATCGGCGAGTAGAGGTCCATGCACCCGCACCCTCTCCCCCGCCGCTGCCAGAGCGGCGGCCGGGACGATGGCGTTGTAAGCCTCCAGGCTCTCCTCAGAGCGCTCTACAGCGTAGACCTCCGCTGTCCCGATTCCGATCCTGCCCATGAGATCGATGACGGCGAGCGGCACCACCCCCGGCCCGGTGCCGAGATCGAGGATACGCATATGCTGTTTTGCAAGCCCCTGCTCGATGATCTGCCACAGGATATGCTCAAACTGCACCACGTAGACCGGCGCATGGTAGACCAGGTAACCGAGGACGTGGTAGGCCTTCCGGTAACTCACCTGCCGCTCCTTCCAGTATCGGCTCTTCTGGGCAAGGATGGCATTTGCTATCCGGTCGAGCACCACCGGGTCGTTCCAGGGCTTCCCGGTCTTCTTCTCTATGTATGACTCGACCAGCCGCTCGATGCCGCCGGGGAGGCGTGGTTTCTCAAGGAACGCTGTCTGGCGTTTTCGCCCGGCATCATCGACCCTGAGCGCCGCAGGGGCATCCCGCCCACTCACGACGATCCTGCACCCCTCTCCCGTCCCAGCCGGAAGGCGGTTGTGTTTACATCTACCGTCTTTGGCGGCACGCACCGCCGCACAGCCTCTTCCAGGCTCTCCGGCCTGAGCGGGATCTCCGCCGACGCCGCCCCGAGCATGACGATGTTCTGGGAGAGGATGTTTCCTGCCTCCTCTGCGAGTTCCGCTGCATCGATACAGGTGAGATCGAGGTCAGCGAGGGCGTTAAGTATGCTCTCCTCGTCCGGGGCCTCCATACCCTGCTGGTAGACCGGCGTCGGGACGACCAGGTGCCGGTTCACGATAAGCCTCCCGTCGGCAGAGAGGTAGTGGCGGTATCGGAGTGCCTCAAGCAGGTCGAAGGCCATAAGGAGGTCGGCCGTCCCGGGCACTATAAGAGACCCGTATCTGCCGTCGATCCGGACATGGCTCTCCACCGACCCTCCGCGCTGCGCCATGCCGTGGGTCTCGGCGCTGCGCACGCTCCGGTTCTCGATGATGCACGCCTCGCCGATGACGTTTGAGGCGAGAACCGTCCCCTGGCCGCCGATCCCGACGATCAGGATATCAAACGATGGCTTCATCTCCGTCCCTCCAGTATGATCGCGCCCGACGGACATATATCGGCGCAGACACCGCAACCGGCGCAGAGTTCGGTGATCACCGCGGTCTCATCTGAAAACGCGATCGCCGGGCAGCCGAAAGCCCGGCACGTGCCGCAACCCGTGCACCGGTCGGGGTCGACCGTATAGGGTTTGCGGCGGATGCCGTACCTGCGTGCAATCATGACACAGGGCTGTTTTGCGATGACCACCCTGACGCCGTCCCGCTCTTTTGCCCGGCGGAAGGTTTCAAGCAGCAGCGGGAGGTCGTAGGGGTCGACCGTCTCGACCCAGGAGACGCCGCATGCACGAGAGATCGCTTCAAGCGAGATCGGGGTGCTCTCCTCGCCGTTGGCCCTGACCCCTGTGTTTGGGTTGGGCTGGTGGCCGGTCATGGCGGTGGTCCGGTTGTCCAGGATGACAACGACCATATCGGCGCCGTTGTAGACGGCGTTCAGGAGCCCGGGGATCCCGGTGTGAAGGAACGTCGAGTCGCCTATGGTGCAGACGACCGGGCGCTTCTCCCCGGAGCGGGCGATCCCGCTCCCGACGGTGATCGAGGCTCCCATACATATGGTTGTGTCCACGGCGCCGAGCTGGAGGCCCAGGGTGTAACACCCTATGTCGCTTGGGAATATGCCGTCGCGAAAGACCCGGCGCATCGCATAAAACGTCGAGCGGTGCATGCACCCGGCGCAGAGGATCGGCGGCCGGGGCGGAACTCCCGGAACGGGGTTGACGGCCGGGAAGGTCGTCGACGCGGTCATGCCGGCCGCGGCAAGGGCATCGACGACCGTTGCCGGGGTGAATTCTCCCTCGTAGGGGACTGTGCCGTTCATCTTGCCGTAGACGTCTGTCTTCGTCGCCACCCGCCGGACGACCTCCTCTATGACGGGGTCGAGCTCCTCGACGACGAGGACCTTGTTGTGCTGGTCGACAAACTCGCGGAGCCAGTCCTCATCGATCGGGTAGGCGCCGATGATCGCAAGCGAGACGTCGTCGCCGAGCACCTCCTGGACATAGGCGGCCGAGACGCCGCCTGTGATGACGGCGGTCCTCCCCCGGACGGTGCAGCGGTTGTAGCCGAGTTCTGAGAGCCGCTGTCTTATGGCCGGCTGTTTGGCGTTCAGGGCCTTGTGCAGCGGTCGGGTGTGGGCGGGGATGACCACGTACTGTTGAGGGTTGCGGTGGAACGCGGCCGTCCGGTGCTCCGTGCCGACCTCCCCGAGGTTCACATCGCCTTTGGAGTGGCAGATGCGGGTTGTGGGCCGGAGGATTACCGGCAGCCCGAACTCTTCGGAGAGGGCAAAGGCGTCACGGGCCATGTCGTGCGCCTCCTGTATGGATGAGGGGTCCAGGCATGGGATCCGGGCGAAATGGGCATACCGCCGGGTGTCCTGCTCGTTCTGGGAACTGTGCGCGAAGGGGTCGTCCGCGGAGAGGATGACGAGCCCCCCGGTCACGCCGGTGTAGGCGCTTGTCATCAGGGGGTCGGCCGCCACGTTCAACCCGACGTGTTTCATTGTGCAGATCGCGCGCAGCCCGCACCAGGCGGCGGCGAGCGCGTTCTCGAGGGCGACCTTCTCGTTTGTGGACCACTCCAACTTGAGGGGACGCTCCTCCTGCACCCGGAGGGTGTCTATAACGTCGGAAGACGGTGTCCCTGGATAACCGCTGGCAAAGTCGATCTCTGCCTCCAGGCATGCATGAGCAATGGCCTCGTTTCCTAGCAGGTATTGTATTGTCATTGTTATACTCAAGTGTACCTGAATCCTCGGCATTGAAGATAGCGATCTGGTCTCCTTCCGGGTCTCCGGGAAGGTTCTGGAGGGTAGGGGGTGGTTCCAGGGAAAAGATCGCCACGCTGACACGTCGAGACAGGGGCGGGGGAGCGTTCCGCCCCTCCCCGGGGGGGGTGATTTTCCGTCGATACGCTGCCACGGGGGATGAGCAAGATCCGCGGTTCGTCCCCCGGGAAGACTCAGCCGCGATCTGCGCTTCCCCGTGCACAATATCCGGGGCTATCACCCCTCAATGCCCGCCCCCTCTCGAGGGGGCGGGAGGAGGCCGCGGAGCAGCGGCCGGGAGGTGGGGGTGGTTCCAGAGGTTGAAACACCGCCACGGTGACACGCAGGTGACAGAGGCTTGGGTGGTCCGCGAATGCCGTTCAGCCAGAAACGTCGAGAAAGATACTACACACTTATAACCGACCGTGACCATACACTAAACCGAGGATATTGACATGGGTGGCATAAAGAACTCAACGTATCTTGATGTCAAGAAGGCACTCTCCCGCCGGTTCTCTCCGCAGGATGGCTGGCAGTACGAGTGGAAACCCCTCTACGGCAACGTGCAGCCCGACTGCCTGCTATCCCGCCGGGTTGCCGGCAGGACGGAGCGGGTTGTGGTGAGCGTGGATATGGCGCCAAAAGTCAGTGCAGATGCCGTCAAAAAACTGCAGGAGATCTGCCGGGGGCTTGCCGCGGCGAATATCACCGTCGACAGGGCAGTCCTGGTTGTACCGGCGGGTGCGGCCGTTCCCGAGGTTCCCGCGGGGATCGAGGTCCTGGAGACGGACGCCTGGCAGGTCGTCAGCGGCCGGATCATATGGTCAAAGAACCTCGAGCGTAACGCCGTCCTCCAGCAGGAACTTGCAAAGAGGGGCACGGCGTAAGGCGCCCCGGCCTCTCAACCCCTTTTCTCACATCCCAAAATCAAAGAGCGTCGTCCGCGAAGGGTCGATGTCTTCCCAGTTCCACCCCAACGGCTCGATGATCCGCGATATGGGGCCTTTGAGCGTCTTCTCAAGCATCGTCTCCCAGTCGACGACGAACTCCGGCGGCACCTGGTCGCCGTACTCAAAACAGATCACGTCCGTCCGCGGGTACTTCTCCGTCACAGCCTTGATGTAGACCCGTTTGGGCTTGCTGCCGCGCTTAAAATCAGCCCCGAGAAACTCGTTTGAGTACCTCGCACCCCGGATATGGGCATCTTCGGTCTCGTAACTATCCAGGCTCTTTCCTATCCCGCCCGGAATACCCGCCTCATCCAGGGAAAACTCGCCGCGGCGATACCTCCTGATGACGTCGCGGAGGTACTCCCGCACCTCCTCAAAACTATCCCCCCGAAGGATCATCTCAAGGACGGTGTGCTGCACCTCGCGTGTGATCTGCGGCGAATCGCTGCGCCGGATCTCAAACCCGACAACATCGATCTCGTTGACCTCTTTGCCCTCCTTCCAGACCAGGTGGCCGGCATACCGCTTCTTTCTGCCGGCCTGGAAAAAGCGGCGGTAAACCTTCTCGAACTTGATCGAGAAGTAATGCTTATCGGCGTTCAGTTCGGTCTTTGCAAACTCATCGTAACTCGCGTTCACCTGCGCCTCGATCCCCCTTGCACGGGCGATGGTCTCCTCCAGGGTTCCTGGCGGCATCTCCACCATACATGAATCGGTGTCGCCGTAGAGGACGGTGTAGCCCAGTCTGGTTATGAGATCCCGTGTGTGCCGGATGATCGCCCGGCCGACCGACGTGACGGCAGACCCGATCTCGCGATCGTATAACCTGAACCGGGGATAGCCCGAGACGCCGTAGTAGGAGTTCATGAGCACCTTCAGGACGCTCTGCTGGAGGTCGTATAGCACGTACTCCGGCGACCCGAAGGGATACCGGTCACGGAGACGTTTGCGCTCGTCCCTCTCCTTCAAGAGTTCAGCAAGGATGCTCCTCGTCAGCCCGTCCGGTTCGCGGGAGAACCGGACACCGTTTGGGGCGCGCAGTTCTCCGTTCGGGTTCTTCGTCTCGGGCGAGGCGTTGATGGTCATCATCGCCATAGGGTAGAGAGACTTCAAATCAAGAACCACAACGTTCTCCCGAAGACCGATGATCGGCTCAAAGACCACCGCCCCCTCAAACTCATCCCCCGCGGCATGCCCTTTAGAGGGGAGGACAAACCTCCCTGACGCCTTCCGCAGGACGTATATATCGATGACGTTTGACGAGTTCAGTGTCCTGTCGAGCGGACAGCCGACGTAGCGTGCGATCTCCCGGTAGAACTCGATGATGCTTTTCTTTCTGTCGATCCCAACACAGAGTTCGACGTCGCGGTAGTTGTACTCCACAAGGTGTGCCGGCTCCGACCGCCAGAGGTCGGTTACAGTCCCGCCGTAGCGGACCTTTGTTACATCGAGTTCCTCCCCGGCGATCGCGTCAAGCCTGTAGGACTCTTTCTGGGCCTGGTGCATCTTCCGGTAGGCGGCAAGGAGATCAAAGACCGCCCGCCCCCGTATAGCGTCGCGTTCCGTCCGCCCCGGCAGACGTGCCAGGTCTTCCGCCCGGAGACCAAGCGCCGCCATCCGCCTTATGATGTAGGGTATATCAAAGTCAACGAAGTTCCAGCCGGAGAGTATGTCAGGGTCACGCTCCCTTATGTAGTCGGCTAGCCCGCGGAACATAGAGATCTCGTCCGGGTAGCGGAGAACACTGTGCCGGTCATTGATCCGGAACTCGGGCGCGTCGCCGGGCTCCACCCCCGGCTGCCATAAGAGGGTTGTGTAATCGTCCCTAAACGAGTCCCAGCAGGTCACAGCTATGACCGGGTCGCGCTCGGGCTCCGGGAAACCGCGCTCGTCAACACACTCTATATCCATTATGCAGACCCGGGCGGGAGCCTTGACATCTGCCGGTTTCAGGTCCTGATACGCGACAACGAGGGCACCATCCGGCGATCGAGCGGCGTTTGCAGGAACCTCGACACCCCCGGTGAGACCGCAGTCGATCATGAACCGGGTGGTAAACGGTATGTCGGCCTCAAAGTGCGGCGCAAACTTATCGCGAACGTCACGGACGTCGGATGGCCGCCTGGTGTAGAGGCGCCGCAGCGCATCTCCACGTATGGAGCGGTAGGTCGTCCCCGGCTCCACCTCGACCCCCTCCGGGAGGGGTTTGCCGTCGACCTGATCGGCCGGCGCATAAAAGTAAGGCCGGAACCCGGTGACATCAACCCTGACGGCCGTTCCGGAGAGATCCCTCCCGAATATATGTATAACCGGGATCTCAAACCCCGTCCCGGTGCTGTACTCCACCTGGTGGATGCCGACCCCGACCCTCCCGAAGTCGTCCAGGGTGGTCAGAACGGTCTTATCGGGTTCACGTGCCAGATTTGCCATCAAACTTCCTGCAGAGCTGCTTCACAAACGCCCCTGCCTCCGCCATCTTTTCGGACTCCCAGGGGTCAAGCCTCCACTCCTCGATCTCGAGGACGCCCTCACGGCCAATCCTTGCCGGGACACCGAGCGAGCAGCCGGAGAGACCGTATTCACCATCGAGCACACAGGAGCAGGGGAGCACCTGGCGCCGGTCGTGTATAACCGCGTCCAACAGCATCGCGATGTGGTAGGCGGGTCCAAAGACTGTGCCGCCCTTGCCGCGGATCACCTCCATGCTCGCCCCCCGCATCCGCTCAAGGATCGCCTCCCGCTCATTTACCGGGACTTCAAAACCTGTCTTTGAGAAGACCGGCACCTGGTGCTCCCCGTGCTCCCCGAGCACCACGCCCTGTGAGCTGATCCCGGCCTCATGCAGGAACCCCGTGAACCTGGCGCTGTCGAGCTGCCCGCCAAAACCGATGCAGCGTTCGCGGTCGATCCCGATCGACCTCCAGAGACCATAATTGTTCGCGTCCATCGGGTTTGTGACCGTGACGATTACCCGGGGTGACCCCTGCAGGAGTTCGGCGCAGCGTTTCACCACCGGGACGTTGGCCTCCAGGAGGTCGGCCCGTGTCCTGATCTCCGGCGTTCTTGGGGTTCCTGCCGCAAATACAAATATGTCGGCATCCCGCATCCTCTTCGTCTCGGTTGATATGGCGAGATCAAGACCGGTGTGCTGCAGGTCCAGCACCTGCGCCCGAAGGAGGGGCTCGTATACGTCGTATAAAACGATCTCGTCCACAAGACCGAGCACGGCGGAGAGGTAAGCTGTCTCTCCACCCACTTTTCCCGCACCCAGGATTGCAAGCGAGGTCATGTCTATCGATCCTGATCATCTCTTCGTGCACTAGAGCGGACACGAAGACCTTTCCAGTACACTTGGCGCGAGAGTATAATAATACCCAGCTCCTACCTCTTTTTCAATGGTTGTGCTTAATCCAGGCCCGATCGATCTCGGCGGCGTGGGGCTGAAGAACCATCTCATCCTGGCAGCCGGGATCCTTGGCACCACCGGGGCATCGCTTGCCCGTCTCCTCCGGTGCGGTGCAGGCGGCGTGGTCACCAAATCCATCGGCCCGGCACCGATGGTGGGACACCCCGGCCCCTGTCTTGTGGTCCTCGAGGACGGTGTCATCAACGCCATGGGTCTTCCGAACCCATCGGCCGCTTTTACGGAGGAGCTGGACGTTCTTCAGGGCGAACCTGTGATCGCGAGCGTCTTTGGCGGGACGCCGGAAGAGTTCCGGACGGTTGCCGGGTGGTTCACCGGCAGGGTCTCCGGGATCGAGTTGAACCTCTCCTGCCCCCATGCGGAGGGATACGGGGCGGCGATCGGGAGCAACCCTGACATCGTGGAGGAGTGCACCCGGGCGGTGGCCTCGCTGGGGGTTCCGACATGGGTGAAACTCACACCGAACGTCACCGATATCACCGAGATCGGGCTGGCCGCGGAACGGGGAGGGGCTGACGCGATCGTTGCCATCAACACGCTGAAAGCGATGCGGATCTCTACATCGCTGCGGCGGCCGGTGCTCGGGAACCGCTACGGCGGGCTCTCGGGGAAGGCCATATTCCCGGTTGCCGTCCGGTGCGTCTACGACCTCTACGAGGCGTGCTCCATACCGATCATAGGTTGCGGCGGGGTCTCTACCGCGGATAACGTCATCGAGATGATGATGGCCGGGGCGAGCGCGGTCGAGATAGGGAGCGCGGTCATCCATGACACCCGTATCTTTGCCTCGATCGCGGGCGACCTCTACAGCAGTGACGGTCTGGACGCACGCGAGGTTGTGGGGTGCGCCCATGCATGAGGAGATGCCCGTCGGGGTGAGTATAGCCAGGATTGTGGAGGAGACGCCCTCAATCAGGACTTTTTACTTTGACCACGAGATCTCCGCCCGGCCGGGGCAGTTTGTGATGGTCTGGGTGCCGGGCGTGGACGAGATCCCGATGGCTCTCTCCTCTTCGTCCTCGATCACCGTCCAGAAGGTTGGGGACGCAACCGCCGCGCTCTTTGCGATGGGCGAGGGCGACGTTATGGGCATCCGGGGGCCATACGGGAATGGGTTTTCTGCCGGGGGGAGGACACTTGCCATCGCCGGCGGCGTCGGCGCCACCCCGCTGCTCCCCCTGGCGGAGTCAGGGCAGGTTGAGGTCTTCCTCCTCGGCGCACGAACGGCATCCGAGGTCCTCTTTGCTGACAGGATACGCCGCGTGGCGAGGCTGATGGTTGCAACCGACGACGGCACCGCCGGGCACCACGGGTTTGTGACAGAACTTGTCTCAAGGGTTGACCTGGAGGGGTTTGACCGGATCTGTGTCTGCGGCCCCGAGGTCATGATGGCGGCCGTCCTCCGCATACTTGACCGGACGGGGTGTGCGGGGCGGGGTGAGTTCTCCCTCCAGCGCTACATGAAGTGCGGGGTCGGCCTCTGCGGGTCGTGCTGCATCGACCCCCATGGTCTCCGGGTCTGCCGGGACGGCCCCGTCTTTCCGGGCACCGTACTGCTTGATAGCGAGTTCGGGCGCTACGCCCGTGATGCAAGCGGGAGAAAGCAGAGGGTGTAAAACTCCTGATTAACAGGAGTCGCGATCGGATGAAGGATCGATCGACTCCAGGTCTTCCATCTTGTTGATGTTTGTAAACGTCAGCAGGCCGGGATCGATCTCGCGGATCTTCTCCACCGGCACGTAGCGTGTCTTCAGGCTCCAGATCATCGGCCGAAGCGATAGAGAGTCGTGTTCGCCCAGGTAGTCGCGCAGCGCCTTTGTCCGGTAGACCGCATGGAGCGGTTCGAGCATATCGGCGTTCCAGCAGGGGATGGCGGCATCGTATCCGACGGCGGCGTCAAAAAGGAGGTTCACAACGCCCGGATGGATGCAGGGCATGTCGCAGGCGGCGACAAAGACATACTCGCCGTGCACGGCAAGCGCTCCTGCATGCAGCCCGCCGATGGGGCCAAGCCCCTGTCGGACGTCAGATATGCACCTGATGCCGTCCAGGTGGGAGAACCGTTCGCACTGGTCGGGGTCGCGCGCAACCACAACGATCTCGTCTGCAACCTCCTGCAGCGTCTCGAGGAGGCGCTCGATGAACGTCCTGCCCTGGAACGTGAAGAAGTACTTCTCCCTCCCGCCGGCACGACGTGCCGCCCCGCCTACAAGGACGATCGCAGACCGCATGAAACTCCCTCTAAGGTAATTCTTCCCTGAACCGGATCAGTTCGGCGATACATGTGTTGCAGGGGGCGTCGATACCATGTTTATCGGCAAGCGCTGCCACTGCGCCGTTCATGAAGTCGATCTCGGTCTTCTTTTTGCGATTGATGTCCTGGAGCATCGATGAGTGGTGGGCGGCGGTTGCGGGCAGTTGATCCTCTCTGAGGTAGTCCAGGTAGGCGTCGGCCGTCTCCCAGGGAAGGACGATACCCTCGGCCCCGGCAACCTTGTAGGCCTCCCTGACTATGGCGGCTACAATCGTCCAGGCGTGCGGGTTGGTGAGCGCCCCGTAGGGGACGTTCATGAGCGCACCCAGCGGGTTGAGCGCGCAGTTGTAGAGGGTCTTTGACCAGATATCGGTCCTTATGTTCGCGGTCGCCTCCGCGCGGATGCCCGCCTCCCGCATAAGGGCGGCAAGCCGCTCTACCGCCGGGTCGGTGCCTGACGGGAATCGACCGAGTTTCATGGGCGCTGCCTCCACGGAGACGTGGACGGCGGCGTCGCCCTGCCACTCAAACCCGGTTATGATCATGGCACCGATGACGCGGTCGGTGAACCTGGCGATGATCTCCTCGTTTCCGATACCGTTCTGGAGGCTCACCACCTCCCGGCCGCTGATGGTGTCTGCGAACTGGCGGCATATAGCCTCCGTCGCGGTGGACTTTGAGGTGATGATGCAGTAGTCAGCATCCTGCCAGCCGGGAGGGATGTCTTCCGAACAACTGAACTTGTAAGTTCCCTCTCCCCATATCCCGGTCATCCGGAAACCCCGCTGCTGCACCGCGTCCGCATGTCGTCTGCGGGCAACAGCATGAACATCAGCGACGCGGGACAACTTTGCGGCAATGGTCAGGCCGACCGCCCCGGCGCCAAGTAGCACGACCTTCATGTTAACTACTATATTATGGACGGCGTTACCTGTTAATTTCTCTCATTTCAGACCTGCAGACAGTCCCCTCTCTCTCCATGGCAAGCAGCGCCTCCTTGATCGCGGGATCGGGCGAGAACCCGCCAATTCCGGTCTTTGCAACGACACGGTGGCAGGGGACGACGATGGGTGTGGGGTTCCGTGACATCGCCAGACCTACCACGCGGGGCGCGGTGCCGACCGAGATGGCGATCTCGCTGTATGCGGCGGTCTTGCCGCAGGGGATCCCCCGGACGGCGCGGTAGATCCGGGGATACACGCCCTCGCCCGCGGTTGCGATGCTCTGAAGGTCGGTGAGTCTTGATGGTCTCCCGGCACAGTAGCGCCGGATCTCTTCGGGGACGGCGCCCCCGATCCCCTGGCGTGCAAACCGCACGCGGTAGACCGTGTCGCCCTCCCAGGAGACGTGGACGTGCCAGAGCCCGAACCGGCACGATCCGGTCAGGATCGCCATCTCTTCACCTCCTCCCTGAAGTGGTCAATGGTGCAGGGGGTCATCTCCTCCTGCATCCAGGGCGGCAGTGCGGCGTGAACCCGTTCTTCGAGGAACCGCCTCTCCCCGAGAACCAGCATCCCCCTGTCTTCCGGTGTCCGGAGCACCCGGCCGAGCGCCTGGAGGGCGCGGTTGATCGCGGGGAGGGTGTAACTGATGAACTCTCCCTCCTCGCCAAACTTCATCCTGAAGTAGTCGATCACCATCCTGCGGACGCGGTTGAACGGCGCGAGCGGTAGGCCGATGACGAGCGCCCCCGAGAGCATCTCGCCGCGGTAGTCCAGACCCTCGCTCCACTTGCCGCCGCAGACGGCGAAGATGATTCCGGAGGTGCCGGTGCCGGGGAGGTTCATGAACTCCCGGAGCATTGAGGCCGATTCCTGGGCGTTCCTGGACTCGATGTAGATCCTTTTGCTGCGGATCCGGTTTGCGCAGCGTTCGGCAAAGTTGTTGAGCAGGTCGTAGGAGGGGAAGTAGACCGCCAGGTTTCCGGGGAGGGCTGCAAACGTGGTGATGTAGTCTTCTGTCCGCGCGAGGTTCTGGGTGTTGCGGCGCATGGAGTAGGCGGTGGTTATGTCCTCTGCGCAGAGGATGCGGCGGTTCTCGGGGGGGAAGGCGTTAGGGAGGGATATCGTTGTGACGGGGAGGTCGCCGAAGTAGTAGCGGCGGTAGCTCTCGATCGGGGAGAGCGTGCCGGAGATGAGGACGCAGCAGGCGTGCGCCCCGGCGATCTCCTGGAGTTTTGTGCTGGGGTCGATGTTTCGGACTTCAAGCGCTACCGTTCCGTCCTCTCCCTTCCGGTAGACGGTTATGTAGGCGGGGTCGGATGCGGAACGAAGGATCCGGTAGAAGAACGCGGTCAGCCGCTCGATCGCGCTCTCCCGGAACTCGCCGGCCTGCAGGTTCTTTTCGCGGATCCCCTCGCTGATCTTGAGGAGGTCGTCCACGATCTCTTCGGTGCTCTGGTAGAGGCTGCCGGTGAGGATCATCCTCTGGAAGATGCCGGGGTCAAACCAGTCCTCCGCCTCGTGCGAGTCCTTGAGCGCCTCCATGAACCGGCTGATCCGGGGCAGGATCTGAGCGATGGCATCCGACGGTTTCGACCGCGCCCGGCCCGAGATCTCGTGGCCGGCCTGCATTATGTCGCGCTCCTCGATCGTCACGCTCTCGATGCTCTGGACGGCGTCACCGCAGTTGTGCGCCTCGTCGATGAGGAGGAGGACGTCTTGCGCCTCGATCCCGAGCGACTGGTAGATCTGTTCACGGATGGTGTCGTCGAAGAGGTGGTAGAAGTTTAGAAGCACCACGTCGGCGTCACGGGCGGCGTAGATCATGGTGTCGTAGGGGCAGACTTCGCCGCAGAACTCTGCAAGGTGCTCTGGCGGGATAAACTCGGTGCTCACCCGTTCGGCCCGGACTCGGAGCGCCCTGGAGGCGACCATCTTGAGCCCGCCGTCCTCGGGTTCGGTGAACGATTTGCTGTGGATGAAGTAAGGGCATATGAGGGGGTGTTCGGGGTCAATCTTGCGGATCTGCTGCCTGATCTGGCGGTCGTTTGCCGGGACGAGCGAGCCTTTCTGCGCCCGTTCCCGCATCAGCGCCGTCGAGAAGGCTTTTACACCTTCACAACGGCGGTATACGTCACCTTCACCGCCGAGAGGGCACATGCTGGATTTGCCGATCAGGTAGGCAAACTTGAGGCTGCCGCGTTTCTGCCGGATGAGCTGGAGTTCGCGCATGAATGTTGTAAGCTGACTGATAGTCCTGACCGCGACGAGCACCTTTCGCCCCCCGCTCTCCGAGAGGAGCGCGGCGACAACGCTCGATTTGCCGCTCCCGGTCGGCGCATCGATCATGGCGATGCCGCCGCTGCGTGCGGTTGATGCGGCCACCTCGAGCATCTCCCGCTGGTAGGGGCGGTATTC
>ERZ795047.3522-NODE-3522-length-13941-cov-4.076192_pt1 | contig 13941 bp, 12 predicted proteins | sample MGYA00375131_ERZ795047 | MGnify/ENA primary metagenome ERZ795047 (study PRJEB30176, sample SAMN05720228) | activated sludge metagenome | isolation source: Anaerobic digester | place: Japan | collected 2015-05-20 ... | reverse complement strand
CCTCCCTGATACTGAAAGTCCTTGCAAACAAGCCCGTTATTATGATCTGTGATCCAAGCAGGCAGAACAGGACAAAGAATACCATGGCATGGAAGTCGAATTTGTGGTGAAAAAACACAAGCTTTCCATACCCTGAGAGCAGAAAAGCCACAAATCCGCAGACAAACAGGATGCCTCCCGGGATCAGGTAAAGCCATGTGGGGCTGTACAGAAGCATGAATCTGATGTGCCGCCAGGCATCGGAAAATGAGTTCAGTTTCGATTCCCCCTGGCGGGCTGAGTAGATGATAGGGATCTCCTCAATGCGCAGATGTGCTCTCAGGGCGGCAACTATCATCTCAGAGGCAAATTCCATCCCTGTGGTTTTAAGTTTAAGCCTGTTTAAAGCCTCTTTTGTAATTGCTCTCAGACCGGTATGTGCGTCAGAAACCGATGATCCGAAAAAAATGTTCAATATAAAGGTCAGAATCGGGTTTCCGATATACCTGTGTGAGAAAGACATCGCTCCCTTTGCTATTTTGCCCTTGAAACGGGAGCCAAGTACCATATCCGCGCCATCATTCAGAGGTTTCAGCAGTGACGGGATCTCCCTGAAATCATATGTATCATCCCCGTCACCCATCACCAGAACACTTCCTTTACTCTCTTTGATACCCTTTAAATAGGCAGCCCCGTAACCGCGGATACTCTGTTTTACAACTCTTGCACCTGATGTTTCCGCTATTTCGGCACTGCGATCCGTAGAGCCGTTATCAACTACGATTATCTCACCTTCAACTCCGGCGTTCCTTATGCCCTCTTTGGCCTTTTCAATGCAGGACTTAATCGTTTCCTCTTCGTTTAAACAGGGGATGATAACAGAGATACGGAGTTCCGGCATTGAAAAAACCTCAGCAGTACTGTAAAAGTCAAACCTTAAATTGTGCTCCTGAACAATCATACACTTTATGCAATGGATCTGCAAGACTGGTTTTCCGCCTTGCTAATTCTGTGTGGAGGGCGTATTTTTGTGCTTCTGCGTAAATTTTTCATCACGGGTTTTTCTATGAAAATTATTGTTTGTCAGTTAAATCCTCTTGTCGGTGATGTGCAGGGGAATGCCGCACGGATCTGTGAAACCCTTGCTTTATGTGCCTCCTCCGGAGCGGACCTTCTTGTTTTCCCTGAACTTTTTCTTCAGGGCTATCCTCCGGGAGATCTGCTCGGGAAGAGATGGTTTATTGAACACAGCCTCGATGCCATAGAGCAGGTATGCCACTGTTCGGAAAAGTATCCTGACACTGGAATTCTTCTGGGTACCGCGATGCCGGATTCAATCTCAGGAGGTAAGGGGTTGTTTAACTCCGCTATACTGATAAGTGAAGGAAAAGTTTTGTTCAAACAGAACAAAAGCCTCCTGCCGTCCTATGATGTTTTTGATGAGCCCAGGTATTTTGATCCATCGTCAGAAGTTTCGGTTTTCCCTTTCAAGGGAGAAAAACTCGGGATAAGTATTTGTGAGGATGCCTGGAATGATGTGGAGTTCTGGCCGCAGCCTCTGTACAAATTCGATCCGGTAGCAGAGATGGCCTCCAGAGGGGCTACCCTTCTTATCAATATCGCAGCATCACCTTTTCATGCCGGCAAGGAAAGTTTACGGCTGAAAATAATCAGGAATCATGCGCGTAAACACCGCCTCCCGTTTCTGTTTGTTAACCAGGTGGGAGGTAATGATGAACTGATCTTTGATGGCAGCAGCCTCTGTGTCGACAAAGAGGGTAATCTTATTGAAAATCTGCCCTCATTCAAAGAATCTCTGAAATTGATAGATTCATCCTCTGCTCAGACCATGGAGCCACCGGAGTGGGATGAAAATGCCCAGATTCATGATGCCCTGGTGCTGGGAGTAAGGGATTATGTGAAGAAATGTGGTTTTAAAAGGGTATTGCTTGGTTTATCGGGCGGAATCGATTCCTCAGTAGTTGCAGTGCTGGCAGCCAGAGCAGTAGGACCGGAGAATGTCTGGGGAGTCACTATGCCATCGAGGTATTCATCGATGGGAAGTGTTGAGGATTCCCGGAAACTGGCATCAAATCTTGGTATCCGCTTCTCAGAAGTTCCTATTGAAAAGGCTTTCAGCGCTTACATGGAAATGCTCTCTCCTCTTTTTGAAGGTATAGCTCCTGGATTAGCAGAGGAAAACCTTCAGGCCCGTATCCGGGGAACATTTTTGATGGCTTTGTCCAACAAATTCGGGCACCTGCTTCTCTCTACCGGTAATAAAAGCGAGATCTCTGTGGGATACTGTACTCTTTACGGAGACATGAACGGGGGATTGAGTGTTATAAGTGATCTTCCAAAGGAGAAGGTTTACAAACTTGCCGGTTATATCAATAATGAAGAAGAGATTATCCCGGAATCTGTTTTGACAAAAGCACCATCCGCTGAACTGCGTCCCAATCAGACCGATCAGGACACCCTTCCACCATACGATATTCTGGACTCGATTCTGAATCAGTTGATCGAGGAGGGAAAATCGAGCAGTGAGATTGCGGGGATGGGTTTCGATGAGCAGACTGTGAGATGGGTGGCAGAGAGAGTCTCTAAAAATGAATACAAACGTCGCCAGGCCTGTACAGGACTCAAGGTGAGTCCAAGGGCATTTGGAAAGGGATGGAGATTCCCTATTGCGGCGAAGTATGACTGGTAGTGCTCTTCGGATCACTCAGAGGTATACTCATGATTATCTTCCTTGCAGTGATATCCGCGTTCTATTTAGCTTCTGTGCTTTTGCTTTTAAGGGGGCTTCTCTCTCTTCCCAAAACAGGAGACCCTGCGAATCTTAATTTCTCTGTTGTTATAGCTGCCCATAATGAGGAGAACAATATAGGAGCCTGTCTGGACAGTATCCTTGCCCAAAATATGCCACCGGACCGGCTGGAGATTATAGTCGTAAACGACCGTTCTACCGACCGTACAGCGGAAGTAGTATTGGAATACATATCACAGCACCGGAATATCTCTCTTATCAACATAGAGAGGACTCCTCCTGGATTGTCACCAAAGAAATATGCAGTGTCAAAGGGGATCGAGGCCTCAAAAGGTGAGATTATAGTATTTACAGATGCTGATTGCAGGGTTCCGGAGAGATGGCTTGACACCATAGACCGCAGTTTTACCCCTGAAACCGGCCTTGTACAGGGAATCACCTGCTATGAGCGTCCTCCTGCCATGAACAGTCTGTTTTTCGGGCTTCAGGCGGTTGATTTCCTTTCCCATGGAATTGTCGCAGCAGCCGGAATCGGAGCTGGAATGCCCATCAATTCAAACGCGAACAATATGGCTTTCAGACGAAGCGCGTTTGTTGAATGCGGGGGGTACGGCAAAAGCGCCGGGAAAGTGGTTTCGGGTGATGATGATTTACTGATGCAGAGAATATGGAAAAGCGGAAAATGGAAAATAAGATACATGGCTGATCTTAAAGGTGCAGTAACCACAGCGCCTGCTGATTCGGTGAGAAGTGTATTTGAACAGCGTAAAAGATGGGGATCGAAAACGGTTCATTATAACGTAATGCAGGTGCTTTTTCTTTCCTGTATTTTCCTGTTCTATCTTGCTATTCCAGTTACTTTGCTATGTGGTTTTTTTAATCCATGGTACTTTTCTGCGGCTGTACTGATGCTTTTTATAAAGATTGCGGGTGAAATGGTGCTTATGATTCCGGGAAGCCGCATCTTTGGGAAACAGGAGCTTCGCAGATATATCCTTCCGGGATCGATCATTCAGTTGCCCATGGTTTTGATGGCGGTATTCTTTGGTGTCTTTGGAAAGTTCAACTGGAAGGGACGGGAGTTTTCGCGCACAGTGAGCTCACAGGAGTGAGGTGAAGGCGCGTGTGCTGCTTGTAAATAACACCTGTCACCTTGAGGCCGTCATTAATTGGTGATTCTTATATATAAAGCAACCTCATTCTCCGACACAACCGACCACTGATATCCATTGAGCCCCAGAGTATCGAGCAGCCCCTTAAATCGGGGTGAATCGAATTCTTTCCTTGTAAGAACAAGAAGTGCCGGGTTGAAGTGTTTCTGGGCTGTGATCATATCATTCGCACCGAAAAGCGACTGGATTCCTACGCACCTAAGGTTTGTTGCAAAGTTCAATTGTGCCAGACGCCCCGCATAATAGATATCTGAGCCTGATATCTGTCTGCTCAGTTCGGAATAATATTCCGGAGTGCTGTCAACTGGTTTAACTTTATAAACCCGCTCATAGTAGCGGTGCGGATTGATCAGCGGAATGCCAAGCAGGAGTATAATTGCGGGTATTCCGCACAGCCTGATGTAATAGCTGTTATCTCCGGAAAATCTTTCAATAAGTGAGCCGGTTTCCCTGAAGAAGTATGAGATTCCGTAAGCATAAACAAACGGCAGGAACGGACTGAAATATCTCACCCCGGCCCATCCATACAGCCTTGCTGTATATGCACAGGCAAGAAATGTAAAAACGAAGGAGCATGTGATAAATCCGTTGTAAAATGGGTGTTTACGAAAAGCTGCGATGAGGCATAAAAGGAGTGGGATGATATTGGAACCGTGTTCGAGAGAGTTAAGGTTTTTGAAGAACTGAGGGAGTCCCTGAAGTATCGATGTCAGGAAGAAATGGATGCCGTGCAGATTGACAAACTCTGAGAGGGAAAGAGTCGCCGGATCACTGTTACCGGCCCTGAGTAGTCCACCTGAACCTGCGACATGGAAAGGGTTTCCGAAATTCAGATAATTTCTTATCAGCCACGGGGAGATAACTGCCAGAAAGATGGCTGTGGATATAAGAAAGTATTTGTAACTTATCTGCCTTTTTTTTCTGATTAATAAAAAATACAGGCATAAAGCCGGGATAAACAGGATGGCGTTCGGTCTGACCAGGTATAGGACACCGGTGAGGAGTCCAATCACTGTCCACCATTTCAATTTGCTGTTATCCACTTTTGTTGAGACAAGTATGATAAGGGCCAGTATTGTGCCAAAGAGCACCTCAGTGTAGATCTCGGTGCTGTACATCAATTGAAGAAGTGAGAAAGCGGTGAGAGTATAAACTGTAAGGGCTGTGGGTTTCCCGTAAATCTTCTTTACAGAGAAGTAGATAAGGAGATTGAAGATAAGTGATATCGATGCGATTACCCACAGGCCGGTTGTGTAGGAGACTCCAAAGATGCGAAATGCTGCGGCTAATAGAAGGGTCAGGGCTGGAAACCTGAAATCATCGGGGCGGGGGATGGAGTACGGTTTCAGAAAAGGGTATTCCAGCCATCGCGTGGTAAATCCGTTGCCGCGGGCCACCTCGGTGGCCACAGACAGCCACGACCCCTCATCACCGTAAGGGACTGTCTTCTGGTCTATTCTTTCTGAAAGGAGATGAACCTGAATGCAGAATACCGTTGCGATAAAGATGATCTGAGCGGAAACAGAGATGTATCTGTGAAGTTTTGCTTTATCAGCCCTCATAATCAATCCCAATTGTAACATCTATAATGTGTGTTGTGCACAGAAAAAACCGTGGAAACACCTGTATTCTGAATGTATTATTAATTCTCATAACATAAAAGACCCGGACAGCCTTTCACCTTCCGGTTTACTGATAAAGGGTTCCATGATACCAACATTTCACAGTCATGATTTTGCCTCCATTGAGGAGCTTATTGAATTTAAAACATCCAGAAATAAATCCATAAGTGTGGTAATTCCTGCTCTCAATGAGGCTGCCACAATCGGCACCATAATCTCTTATATAAGGCAGCATTTTATGGAGGAGTGCAGTCTGGTTGATGAGATAGTGGTAATGGACGGGATGTCGGAGGACCGGACTGTGGAAATTTCCCGGGAAGAGGGGGCGCGGGTTTACAATCCCGATGAGGCAGGTCCGCCGCTTTCCCAGAGGGGGAAAGGAGTCTCATTATGGAAGTCTCAATTTGTCACCAGCGGAGACATCGTAATATTTATCGATTCCGACATCCTGGATTTTGACTGTCGTTTTATCTGTGGGCTTGCCGGTCCGCTTCTATGTCATGAGAATTTGAGTTTTGTCAAGGCTTTCTACCAGCGTCCGCTGCTTCTGGGATCGGATATATATGATAATCAGGGAGGGAGAATCACCGAGATTCTGGTTCGTCCGCTGTTAAGTGCCCTGGTTCCTCCCCTGGCATGGATCTATCAGCCTCTCTCCGGTGAATACGCTGTCAGGCGTACCCTTTTGGAAAAGCTTCCTTTCTGGTCGGGATATGGTGTGGAGATAGGTCTTCTCATGGATATGTATTTTATGTATGGCCTTTCCTGTATAGCACAGGTAGACATGGATATCCGCTGTCACAGAAACAGAAATGTAAATGAACTCGGGAGAACCTCATTTGATATTCTGCAGGTAATCCTCTCGAAGCTCCAGAGACAGGGTGTCATAAGCATGAAAGAACTGAGCAGGACTCTTCTCTCGGTGAGAGACAATAATTTTGAGGAGACTCTCAGTCAGGAAATAGAACTGCCGGCCCGTATAACCATATCCGGAGATTTTAACAATGGATAATCTTGCCGATCTTTCCTTACCAGTGCTTGTGGCGATAGTATTTGTATTACTGGTGTTGATCATTTTGTTGAAGGGATTTCGCTTGCCCGGGGATTTCTTCAGGCGCGAGCAGAGACGAAGCTATATCCGTAAAAGACTCAAGATCACCGAAGATGAGCGGTTGGTCTTTACTGAAGAGGATGAGGAAAGTGAGGAGGAGGAAAAGGAAGAGGGCTGAGCTCCAAGTGTGTAAGGTGCCGATATTTGTTCTTCAGGTCGGTATCGGCATTGTCATCGAATATCTCCGCAATTAAATCGATAGCGATACCGATACCGACCCCGAATTAAAAAACGTTATCTTTTTCCATATTTAAATCAGTGTAATCCTCTTAATCAGTTTAATCAGTGGTATTAATCAGTGGTCGTTTACAGTTGAATGAACACATTTGCCTTTTCGATCTCATCTTCTATGTTATCGAACAGAGTAGTAAGAGAAGTGTTTTCAAGACCCAGATTTTTCCAGACATTTTCCGCCATTGCGGGAATTTTATCATCCCCGCCATTGCCGTAGTCAAGAGATCTCACAAATATATCGGCGCAGTGTACAACCGCAGTGTTCATGTAATAGTCACGTGAGGGCAGGGGGCAGTGATGATACTTGATTGCGTTCTGAAGACTTTTGGGGAGATTCCATCGTTCAGCCAGCATGCCTCCAATCTCCTCGTGAGTAATATTGAAGAGCTTTTTTTCACTCTCATAAAACAGAATGCCCTCTTTTTTGCTCATCGAGTAGGCATCTATGAAATCTGCCGGAAGGAACTGGCAGAGGATCACTTTTCCGATGTCGTGGATCAGGCCGCCGATAAAACACTCTTCCTTATCCTTGTTGCCCAGGAATTTTGCTATTGATTGAGAAGCTGCGCCGCAGGCGATCGAATGCATCCAGAACTGCTCGAAGTCAAAATCCGCCAGATCAGAGGTGCCTTTTCTTCTGAAGACATCGAGTATGGATGCTGTGAGCACGATGTTTTTGACAGTTGAAAAGCCCAGGATTACTATTGCATGTGTGATAGTACTTATTCGTCCGGGAAAGCCGTAGAAAGCTGAATTAACCAGCTTCAGAACTTTTGAGGCAAGTGCCTGGTCGGTTGTGATTGCACGCCCGATCTCCTCGGCTGATGTCTTGGGGTTCTGAAGAAGCCGGGTTATCCTCTCGATGACTGTCGGTAAAGTAGAAATCGAGGAGATGTTCTCAATGGTCTTCTGTAAATCTTTCAGTGCCACAGTGGTTCCTATCTGCTCTTCTGAAGTCTGTACTGGTAAACCGTAACGAAAAGTTTTTTCATGATCGGGTTATTAATGACGTTTGAAAATTTCAGCATCAACTGATTTTTCAGCTCATCCGGCAATACTTCAACTTCTTTCTTCTTCTCCGGAGATTCTTCCTCACCCTCTACATACACGAAGGGGATTCCCCAGTTTGTCAATCTTCGCCCCATGGCTGTGGAGAGTTTGACGCCTTTGCCGAGAAGTATGTTACCTGAGGAACCGCAGATCTCCCGGGAAAGGACCATACCATCCTGAATGTCGGAAACCGGTATTTTTTTCATAGTGTGTCACCACTCTTTTTCAGAATTATACAACCTTGTGAAAGGAGTATCAATCATAACCTTGATCAGTTTGATTAAAGGATTACCCTGATATTTTATTGTACACCTGAGTATTTAGAATTAACATGAAGAAGAGAGATGTGTCAATAAAATCTGAAAAGAATCGGAAATGTAAGGACGGGGTATTAAAGTGTTTGATACCGGTACCGATACCGACACCGATGCCGATTCCGATAAGGATAAAGAGAATCGAGATGTAATCACCTGTTGAAAACCGGTAGACAGACACAAAAAACCATGGACAAATTGCTGCACCTTGTTTATACTCTGATGTGATAAGGATTTACAAATTACCTGCCGGATACGGAATGCCATGACAAAAGTCTTGATTCCCATTCTATTGCTTTGTGCTCCGGTTTTTTCCAGAAGCCTTATCGAGCAGATCGGCTGGAAAGGCGCTGATGCTGGAATTATTACCGCGCTTGTCCTTGCTCTGTTTTCAGGACTGGGTATTCTTCTGGCTCTTCATCTCAATGTCAGGGCTAAAGCCAGAGCAGATCAGAAGGAGCTCGAGCAGAACCTCTTTGAACAGTATTGTGAAAAGGCTGAGCTTAATAATATTGAAAGGACCCGGCTTCTTGAACTGCTTAAAAACGACAATACCGGTCATTCACATGTTATCTTTCAGTCAATAACGCTGTTTGAGAGATGCATCGATGCGGAGATAAAACATCTGATGAGCAGAAATCTCTCTCCGGAGGAGGTCGGGGATGAGGATCATCTGCTGTCAAGTATCAGAAAAAAACTCGGGTTCACCTATCTGCCCCTGGAGCATCCTCTGGTCTCCACAAGAAATCTTGAGATAGGACTGATGGTTTCGGTTTTTGGAAAGGACAATAAAAATCCCCTGATCAACAAAGCAAGGGTTGTTCACAATTCAGAATTTTTCTTCCGGATTCAGTTCGATCCCGAAGCCGAGGATGTGCCGGGGTTTGGACGTGGCCAGAATCTGCGTCTCGGGTTTGCGCGCAGAAATGACGGGGTTTATGGGATACCGGTGACGGTCTACCGGGCCGGGGACAACTCGTCAGTTGATTTTTACCACTCTCTGGATATCAGACGGAACCAGTTGAGGCAATACGTAAGAGTGGAAGTAAGCCTGCCGCTGAGATTCCGGCTGATAAAGACAGAGAGTGAAGAAAACAGGGCTCTGTATTTTGGAAAGCTTCTGGATTCAAGGATGGCTGATATAAGCGGTGGAGGTTTGAGTTTTGTATACGAAAAACCGATGGTGCCCGGAGATATTATCTCCATGAATTTTCAATTGCCGAATTCAGCCTTCGCGGGAGTTACAGGAAAAGTCCTGAGAGTCAGCCTGCTTGAGGCAAAGATCGGCACCCTGTATAAGCATCATATACAGTTTACCGGTCTTGAACAGAGAAACCGTGATAAAATAATCAAGTATGTGTTTGAAAAGCAGCGCCAGGCAAACCAGTGGCGTTGAGAGGTGAGGATGGATAAACGATTTGATTTTGTAAATGAGATGAAGTGTCAGAGAGGCGGAGTTGTATTAAGGATTATAATTGCCTCTATCACCCTTGTGGCAATAGGAGGATTGATTTTTATTCTGCTTCACAACTATCAGCAGAAGCAGCAGATTTATCACAGAAAGGCTTTGTCCATAAGTGAGTATGGCCTCTTTCAAGCTTTGCAAAAGATTGGCGAGGAACCATCCTGGACAAAAGGAATTGAGAAAACACCCTATGAAGACGGGTGGTACAGGGTGGAAACCAATCAGTTCCTCAGCGGTGATACCATCTTTTTAGCAGTCAGATCCGAGGGGCACATTAAATCCGTCACAGACATAAAGGAGTGTGTACTGAGACTGGACATGTCCGGCGGCGATTCGGTCTGGATAAGACACAGTATGCACTGAGCCCTGGTTCCGGAGGAAGCACTGTTTCCGGAATTGATTATTTATTTCTCTCAGGGCTATACTATATAATGGGGTCTGGAAGTCTTTTAATTCATCTATATTGGGGTGCTTTAAACTGCGCTTTTTTTTACCTTTTTTTTGTTGACAAAGATGCGATTGTTTGATAGATATTTAGATGTAAGTTGTTATATTACATTAGTTAGAACAGTTATTTAAATTATTTTATGAAGTGATCAGAGATAGCTTATTGTTTCATAAAGGCAATGCTTGATGAATCTGTTTAAGAAGTTAAAGAGTGGTACTGCTACAGTCGGTCTTGACATCGGCCACCACTCTATCAAGCTTGTGAAACTGGTGCACAGGAAAGACGGGTATATTCTTGAGGCAACCGGTATAAAGGATATTCCCCCGGGGACAATTGAGGGCAGTGATATAAAGAAGAGGGAACAGCTTATCGAGGCTGTCAGTACCCTTGTTAATCAGTGCGACCCTTCGATAGTGGAAGTGGTTATCTCCATGTCCGGTCACGGTATCATCTCCGATAAATTCAACTTCAAGATCGATCCCAATGAGAACGCAGAGGAGCTTATCCTGTGGGAGGCGGGGCAGAGGAGTCCGTTTGATGTCGATGATATCACTCTGGATTACAAAATACTGCACAGGAACCAGGAGACAAATGAGATAGAAGTGCTGCTGGTTGCCGCCAAAAACCAGATCATGCAGAGCTATATAGATCTGCTCTACGATGCCGGCTTGAAGCCTGTAATAGTAGATGTGGATGCCTTTGCCATAAATAACTGCTACGCCATGGAATCCGAGGGGTTGAACCAGAAGGGTGTAACAGCTCTGATCAATATCGGACATGATCTTACGAATGTGACATTTGTCAAAGATGGGGTCTACCATTCCACAAGGGATATCTCTACTGCCGGAGATTTCTTCAATAAGACCCTCCAGCGAAGTCTGGGTCTTACCAATGAGGAGGCTTTGCTTGCCATCAAAGGACGTACCTCATCGAGTTTCGATGCTGCCAAATTCAAGCAGGGCATTGAATATGCGGCAGAGGAACTGTCCTCAGGAATAGATCTGGCCTTCTCCTATTTCAAAAGCTCTGAAAAAAGTGATTCAATTGGCAGAATCGTTTTGTCAGGGGGTGGAGCATACATTCCCAATCTGGTAGAGTTTCTTGAAAAACGTCATCAGGTTTCAGTTCAGACCTCAAATCCCCTCAGTTTTCTGCAGTATGATCCCGGTTTGTTCGGGAGTATGCAGCCTGAGAATATTTCAGCACTTCTCACCGTAGCGGTAGGACTCGCTCTGAGGAATGTCGAGGGATAATGATAGAGCGCATAGAAATAAACCTTTTACCTGCTGAGTACAGGATTCATAAGAGATCGATAAAGATCGGTCGTGAGGTCGCTTATCCTCTTATCGGACTTGCGGTACTTGCAGTTTCCCTGGCTTTTGCGAGTCTCTATCTTCAGAATTCTATCAGCGGGCTTAGAAACGAAATCGCTGCGCTCGATCAGCAGATCCAGCAGAACCGTCCTATTCAAAATGAAATAAACCATCTAAGAAGAGACAAGATTCAGATTGAAGAAAAAATAAGGGCTCTGGAGAGGATAAATGTAAATCGCGAGAAATGGGTCCGCCTGATGGAGGAACTTGCGGGAAAGATTCCGGAGTATACCTGGCTTGTATCTGTTAAGGAGGAGAACAGTACTCCCCCTGTTCTTCATATGGAGGGGCGCACCTACTCTTTTCCTGAGGTGGCCAATTATATGACAAGTCTCAAAGAGAGTGATTATGTTACCAGTGTGGATCTTTCCAATATAGAACAGATCGATTCCAAACAGAAGCTTTACAGGTTTTCGATCTCCTGTGTGATTAACCCCGATGTCAAGCTCAGGGATTCAAGTGAGCCCTCTTCTACTCTTGCTTCAGGCGGGAGGGCAAGATGAAGCTTTCGTTTGATCTGAAGAATCCCCGTTTACGGGTTCCGGCATTGATTGTTCTGATCGGTATTGGCGGCGGATTTTTATGGTTTCAGAACATCTATACACCCAACAAGCAGGAAATGGCAAAGCTTCAGCTCTCCTGCAGTGCCAAGCAGGATACACTCCGGACTGTGCTGGCACTCAAGCCGCAGTTGAGCTCTCTGAAAAAAGAGCTTGAACTGGCCCAGGCAAAACTTGATTCTCTGAAATCAATTTTTCCCGATCAGAAGGAGATTCCCAAGCTGATACGGGAGATTACCGGTGTAGCCAGAGCTTCCGGTATAACCACAACCAGATTCAATCCTCTTCCGGATGTGGAACGGGAGTACTATGTTGAAAACCGTTACAATATAAGTGTTACAGGCGGATATCATGAACTGGCGGAATTTTTTGCTTTTCTGGCGAATTTCCCGCTGATAATCAACTTGACATCTGTAAGCATTTCAGCAAGTCCTGAAGGCTCCGGTCTGCAGGGCAGGGATAATGGAGAGGAAGATACTTTTGTGCCCAGCATCGTTTCCTCTTTTGAACTGACAACTTTTTCGTCAAAAAAATAGATATGATCAGGAAAAGAGAAAAAATCGGAATAATATTGTCTTGCTCGATGCTCCTGCTGTTTACAGCGGTTTGGGGCTCTGTTCCGATAATCTCTGAGATGACATTAGCCGGCGGGGCAAGAGGGATCGCAATCTCAATTACCAGCGATGCTCCAATCAAGGCTGAGGTCAGCAGGAATGGAAGTACTGCTGTAAACATCACCTTCAGCGATTGTATCTATGGTCTCAAGGCATATTCCTATGATTCATTCCCACCGGGAGTTCCTTTAAAGCGGATTACTGTGAAAGAAAAGGATGGTTCGCAGGTAGTGATGGCGCTCACCATGAGTCAACCGCTTTCCGGGAAGATAAAGATCCAGCAGAAGGACAACAGGTTTCTGGCACTTCTCAGCAGTGATCCTGTAGAGGAGTTCAGATGGACTGCCTCGGTACAGGCCGGAGACACTGACCGGGGAATCATGAAAGCCTCCGCTGATCCCTCCGGAATCACCAGACTGAAAGAGATCCGTTTCCTGCGCAGAGAGTCTGTCGGGGAACTCTCCTTTCTCTTCGATAATCAGGTGACGGGTAAAATCAGGAAAAGCGGTGATTCACTTGTAGTGCTTTTCAGTGCAGCGGTTAATGGCCTGGGAAAACAGTCTTTTGTACTACCGGACGGAAGTCTTTACAAAAGAATAGATATCCGTGAAAAGAAGATAGGTGAAAACACTTTCCTTGGAGCTGTTATCAGGCTCGATAAAAAAGCCGCATCCGGTACACCCGGTATTGCAAGCAGTCAGGAGAACGTCTTTTCTTTATTCACTTTTCTGCCGGAAGTCCGGAAGGCTTCACTGTGGACATCTCAGAGAGGTGCTGAGTGGGATTATGAATTTTACACCCTGCCATCTTATCCGGTGGATCTCAAGTCGATGGGAGAGAGGGCGGTAAAGGAAGTTGAATCTCAGCAGGCTATCGGATCGACATTCAGTGTAAATGAACGGGCAGGTGCCCGCATACCTGAAAAGAAACAGCCGCCTGTTGTATCCGGCAGTGCTTCTCCGGCATCGGAAGAGAAAAAGCCTCAGGTAAGTACCCGGAAGACTCTGGTTGTAGTTGCAGACAGGGTAAATTACCGCAATGCTCCATCGATGAACGGAGCGGTTTCCGGAAGGCTTGAGATAGGAGAGTTTCTGAATTTTGAAAAACAGGAGAATGGATGGGTCTGTTTCTCAAGTGATAAGGGGAAGGGATGGGTGCTGGGGAGATTTGTCGTTGACAGCAGCAAAGTTTCTCAGGACCAGTGGGAAAGGATAAGAGCATCAAGAGTG
>ERZ795047.3518-NODE-3518-length-13951-cov-8.414076_pt1 | contig 13951 bp, 15 predicted proteins | sample MGYA00375131_ERZ795047 | MGnify/ENA primary metagenome ERZ795047 (study PRJEB30176, sample SAMN05720228) | activated sludge metagenome | isolation source: Anaerobic digester | place: Japan | collected 2015-05-20 ... | reverse complement strand
TAGAATAATTGGTTTGTGCATGGTGTCCTCCTTTGCCGGTTGGCGGGACCGGCGCCCGTGGATTATATGTGGGACATGTCTCTGACCACTATAATATAGTCACCTGTGACGCGTGTCAAGTACTTTTTTCATTTTTTTTCACCTTTTTTTGTCTTTCTTCGCTTTTGCGGGCATTTTGCAGGCGGTTTCACCCCGGTTTCCACTCGATTTGTGGGGGGGACTATAGGGGGGGAAGTCTGTTGCCTTGATCCTTGGACCTAGCTGAGCTAGGCTAGAGGCGTGGCGGTGGCACCGGCTGCTACTGCTGCTGCGGCGGCGGGTCAGCCTGTGCTGCCTGTCGCTCTGATCTCGAACCTGTTGCTCTAGGCGTTGGCCAGGGAGTACACCTGGAGCGAGTTGGAGGGGTGGAGTAAACACTCTTGCCTTGGACCTTGGTCCTAGCTGAGTCCTAGCTGGAGTCCTAGCTGAGCTAGAGGCGTGGCGACCGACCGCACCGAAAGCGAAGCGAACTGAAACCAGGTCGGTGGTCAGGTGCGTTCCCACCTGACCATCAGCAGCCAGCCACCGCGACCAGGCCCAGCCAAGGGCATGCGATGCATGCGGGTGGAGGGAGGGCGATGCGTGCGTGGGGGTGCGTGTGGGTGTGCGGGGGTGTATGCGTTTCAGTGTGTATGGGACCCATTCTGTGGAGGTTTTGCCCGGACCCCCGGCCGCGTTGCCGCGGGTACCGGTACTTAACCCCTTCCCGGTCCGTGGGGGAAAAATAGGTACTAATAGATTAGTGAGCATAATGACATCTATCAAAATGTAATTGACAAGTGGTTGACGTTGTGATTGAATAGGTGTGTTGTGGATCTTTTCTGGTGCGAGCGGGGGCCGGGGATCTTTAAGGGTGAGCCGGTCCCCGCGGAACGGTGGTGGTGATGGATTGGATTGTGAAGGTGATAGCGGGATGGCCGAAGCCGGTGCGGTTGGCGTATGCGGGGGAGTGTGGGTTTCGCAGCCGAGGGAGGCGATTGCCGGATGTGATGGTGGAAGTGTTTTTGGACGTAGCCTGGGGTGTGTTCAATGGCGCGTATAAGGAAGAGTCAGGGGGAGGCGGAGTTAAGGCGTCGCGGGTTGTACGGGGAGTACGTTGCGAGGCGGAAGCAGTTGCGGGAGTTGTACCGGGAGAACGGTCAAAATCCGCGGGATGCGTGGCGGACTGCTTTGAGGGAATTGCTTGGTGACTGGGCGCCATCGGAGGAGAGGCCGGTTCCGATGGTGGGAGGAGACGGCAGCCGGAATGTGCCGAGGATACCGTTGGAGGCGTGGAACGATGGTGAAGGTTCGTTACGAGAGACCGCGACGTGGGTTTCCAAGAACATTGGTGTATTTGATTCTCGACATTTTACGAGTCCTCCTCCGTCTCGTGAGGCGGTAGCGTTGTTGAACTGGGTGAATGCGAGTGCGGGGAACGAATCGGAGTTTTGGACGAAAATCTGGCCGAAGTTCATTCCGTCGAAGTTGAGAGATGGAGACACGGAAGGGTTTGCGGACGACGGACGTCATCAGCTGGCGATCATTGAGCGAATTGAGAGCCGCGGTTGAGTGTCCGTACTACGATCTGGTGCCGAAGGGGATGAAGGAGAACCTGGCCTTCCGGCGGAAGTTGATCGAGTTGGCGCGGGAGAGTGACGAGTACGCCCGTGAGTTGTGGATTATGTGTTCAAGGGATGTGCTGTTCACGATCAACGCATTCATGTACACGTATGATCCCCGGAAGAAGGATTGTCCGGTCCTGCCGTTTATCACATACCCATTTCAAGACATAGCGATACTCGAAGTGACGGATGCCGTCGGCGATCACGATGTGCTGGCGGAGAAGTCGCGGGATATGGGCGCCACGTGGTTGTACTTGTACGTCATCACGTGGCATTTCCTTTTTCGGGAGTATCAGACGTTTTTGTGTGTAAGCCGGAAAGAGGATTTGGTGGACAAACCGGCGGATCCGGACAGTTTGTTTTGGAAGGTGGATTTCATGTTGGAGAATCTGCCGTGGTTTTTGCGTCCGGCTTACACGCGAACACGGATGCACTATCACAACGAGCAGAACGGTTCGACGATCGACGGGTCGAGTACGACGGGGGATGTGGGGCGCGGCGGCCGGCGCACGGCGATTTTCTTGGACGAGTTTGCGTCGGTGGAGGACGGGTACGCGATTTTGCAGGCGACGCAGCACAACACGAATTGCCGGATGTTCAACAGTACGCCGAAGGGGACGAACAATGCGTTTTATGACATGACGTTGACGGATATTGCGCGGTTGCGTTTTCACTGGTCGAATCATCCCGAGAAGGCGCGGGGGTTGTACACGGGGAAAGACGGGAAGTTGGATATTTTGGACCGGGAGTATCCGTTTGAGCCGGACTACGAGTTTGTGTTGGACGGGAAGTTGCGGTCGCCGTGGTACGACTTGCAGTGCAAGCGGGCAGCGCATCCGATGGAGATTGCCCAGGAGTTGGATATTGATTATCTGGGCAGTGCGGCGCAGTTTTTTGATCCGGTGGTGATTGAGCGGTGCATCCGGCGGGATGCGCGGTTGCCCTATGCGGAGGGGGATTTGCGGTATGACCGTTCGTTGCATCCCCGGGAGTTCCGGCCGGGACGGGGGCGGGGGGATTCGCGGCTGCGGTTGTGGATAAATTTGACGGGTTCGGGGAATCCGCCGGAGGGGGTATACACGGCGGCGTGCGATGTGGCGCAGGGGACGGGGGCGAGCAACAGTGTGTTGGTGGTGTACAACAACCGGACGCGGGAGAAGGTTGCCGAGTACGCGAATCCGAATTTGCGGCCGGATTTGTTTGGCCAGTATGCGGTGGCGGTGTGCCGGTGGTTTCACGATGCGTTTTTGGTTTGGGAGGCGAACGGTCCGGGGCGGATATTCGGGCAGGCGGTAACGGATGCGGGGTACCGGAAGATTTACTGGAAGGAGAAGAACGAAAAGAGCATTGCGAGCCGGTACACGGACATTCCCGGGTTTTTCGCCACCACGGAAAGCAAGACGGTGTTGTTGGGGGATTACCGGCGGGCGCTGGACAGCGGGGAGTACATCAACCGGAGCCGGGAGGCGTTGGAGGAGTGTTTGCAGTACATCTTTTTGCCGAACGGGGCGGTGGTGCATTCGAGCAGTACCCGGGAGGAGGATCCGTCGGGGGCGCGGGAGAGCCACGGCGACCGGGTGGTAGCGGACGCGCTGGCGTGGAAAGCGGCGAAGCGGGCGTACAAGACGGTGGAGCCGGAGAAGGTGGTGCTGCCGGGTTCGCTGATTTCGCGGATGTTGGAGCGCCGGAGGGCGGAGAAAGCGCGGTCGAGGTTCTGGTGAAATGGACAGCAAGGCGCTCAAGCGGTTGGAAGTGGCGGTAACGAAGTCGATGGCGGCCATGGACATTTACCGCCGGAAGCGTTTGGAGCGTTTGCGGGAGCGGATTGGGACGCATTATTCGGACGAGGGGACGGATCAGCGGCGTCCGGTCAATTTGCTGGCCATGGCCGGTTCGATTTATTTGCGGCAGTTGGCGGGGGGGTATCCCAAGGTGTTGGTCAACACGCACAACGCGATGTTGTTTCCCGCGGCGGACGATTTGGAGCAGGCGGGAAACATGCTTTTGAAGAAGATTGATTTCATCACGTCGCTGCGGCATTGGATCGTGGAGGCGTTTTACGGAGCGGGGGTGATGAAGGTTGGGCTGAACAAGAGCGGCACGGTGGAGATTGGGGGATTCACCCACGACGTAGGCCAGCCGTTTGCGGACGTGGTCAGTTTGGACAATTTCGTGTTGGACACCAATGCCCGGAAGTGGGAGGAGATCACGTTTGCGGGGGATTTCTACCGCATGGAATTGCGGGACGTGGCGGAATCCGGTTTGTTTCAGAATGCGGGGGGATTGAAACCGGAGGAGAAGACCTACTTAAACAATTTTGGCGGCGACGAGACGGCGCAGACGCTGGGGGGATTTCAGGAGACTTCCCAGGAAGAGTTCACGGACAAGGTAACCTTGTTGGATTTGTGGCTGCCGGGGGAGCAGGTGTTGCTCACGGTGGCTCCCCACCAGAACTGGCGGGTTTTGCGCGAGGTGGATTGGGAGGGGCCGAAGCACGGGCCGTACCATTTGCTGTATCTGGATGAAATCCCCGACAATTTGATGCCCATGCCCCCGTCGGCTACGTGGCTGGATTTGCACCGGCTGGCCAACAGTTTGATGAACAAGCTGGGGGATCAGGCGGACCGACAGAAAAGCAATCTGGTGGTGCCGCGGGGCGGTGAGGGGGATGCCGAGGCGATCAAGAATTCGGCGGACGGGGACGTGTTGGAACTGGATCAGCCGGACAAGGCCCAAGAGGTGCGGTACGGCGGTCCGGATCAGATCAACATGGCGTTTTTCATCCAGGTGAAGGATTTGTTTTCGTGGATGGCTGGAAACCTGGACACCATGGGCGGGTTGTCGCGGATGGCGGACACGTTGGGGCAGGAACAGATGCTGGACGCCAATTCTTTCCGCGTTATCGAAGACATGCGGGACCGGGTGATTCAGGCCACGCAGCGGGTAGTGGAGGATTTGTTGTGGTATCTCTGGACCGATCCGCTCATCGAATTGCCCATTGTCAAGCGTGTGCCAGGGACCGACGTGGAAATTCCGTCCATTTTCAGCGCGGAGAACCGGGAAGGGGATTTTCTGGATTACAACTTCGAGATCGATCCCTATTCGCTGCGGCCGCGAACGCCGGGTGGGCAGTTGCAGAAGATCCGGTCGATTGTGGGGGAGTTTATCATGCCCCTTTTGCCGGTGATGCAGTCCATGGGGATTTCCTTCAAATTCGATCAATTGTTCGAGTTGCTGGCGGAATACGCCGATGTACCGGAACTGGCGCGGTTGATTGAGTACATTGATCCGGCGATGCAGGCCAATCATGAGCAGGAAATTGTGGCGTCTCCGGTTAAACCGCCGGTGACCACGCGGAATTACAACCGGCTGAGCAGTTCGACCGGGGGGACGCGGACGGGGCGGGATCAAGCGATGATGCAATCCTTGTTGGGATCGGGGGGCAAGCTGCTCTCTGCCAATCCAGATCAATAAAGGGGAAGACGGGTGGAAAAAGAGCTAAGCACAATGTCGCCGTTCATCCAGTTTGGTTTTGCCGGATTCAGCGTACTGTTGCTGGGATTGATCTTTTGGCTGGTACGACGAGTGCTGGAAGTGTTGCAGGAGACCAATACGGTGATTCAGGCGAACACTTCGGCCATCGAGCGGTTGGTGGACGGTTCGGAAGGCGAGATGGAGTTGTTGCGGGATATTCACGACCGGCTGATTTCCCGCCCCTGCCAGCTGGAAAAGTATCAGGAGATTATGCTGCGGAAGCATTCGGAGTCCCCGGGAGGCTGACATGCGCTATGTATACCGGCGTACCGATACCGGGGAGTTGGTGGAATTGATCATGACCGTGGCCGAAAAGGAGGCGCGGGAGCGGGATGGACGGATTGTGCTGGACGGCGGCGTGGAGGCTGTGCGGGACTACTCCGCGGAACACGCGGGGGACATCCGCTACACGGAGCGTCCCATCGAGTCGGACGCGCTGGGTTGTCATCCGTCCCAGGCGGAGGAGTTTGAGGCGGAGGCCAGGAAACTGGGGGTGCCGGTGCGGTTTGACCGCCGGACAGGTTGCGCGTTGTTTGAAAGCCGCAGGCACCGGAACCAATATCTCAAGGCGTTAAACCGGGATTCGGGATACGCCATTCATGACCGGGATGGCGGGTACAGCGACCCGTAAGGAGGGATCATGAACCTATTTAGCGAAGTATCCAAGGTGGCGAAAAGCCGGGCGGTCGAAATGGACGACGGGATGAACAATCCCGCCCAGGATCAGAAGTTGGCTCCGGAAGACGATTTACCTGATACGGGCATTCCACGGGATGTGCCGGAGAAAAAGGACGATTTTGTTCCTCCGGAAAATCCCGGGGATTTAGCGTCTCAATACGATTTTGACGACGAGAGTGACGAAGTAGAAGCGCTAGGCGCTCAGGGCGGGGACGTCGCTGATGAATCCATTCCGGCGGCGGAAAATTCCGGCGTAGCGGCCGAGGACCAGGTAGCCCGGGCCATAGCGATGGGGCTGAAGGCGGAGGAGATCCGGGAATTCTCCCAATTGGGGGATCTGGGCAAGATTTTGGATTCCCTGGAGAAGGTTCAAGGGAAACCCTCCACGACAGAAACACCGCCGTTGGGCGAAGTTTCGGATGATGCCGGGAGCATCGACGATTTCAAGATCGAACTGGACGAAAATTTCTTCGATCCGGAGTTGACGGAGGAGCTGAACAACCAGATCAAGAGCAAGCTCGGACCCGTCATCAAACGGTTAAATGAAAACGTAACCACATTAAAGACCGCGTTGGAGAATGAGCGTCGTGTCGCGTTCGAACGGGAGTTCGACGGCATGATTGAGGCGCTGGATGATTCCTACGCGGCGCTGCTGGGGAAGCAACCTGGCAGGGAGATGGACCCGCATAGTCCGCAGATGCAGAACCGGATTCGGGTTTTGCAGGCGATGGCCAACTTGGGAAAGACGCAGCCGGGTGCGGATACGGCGGAGTTGTTTTCCCAGGCGCTGGCCGTGGTGTTTAAAGACCAAATGAAACAGATAGCGGCTCATGAACTCCGCAGCTCGTTGCAGAAGCGGCAGGGGCAGATCTTGGGCCGTCCAGAGAATCGTAAACGCACTCTCCCACCCCGCCAGAAGGCGGTGCAATCCGTTGCGAAGTTCTTGGCGGATGAAGGTTACAACCTGGCTGAAGAAGCATTTGACGAGGAGGAGTTTTCATAAACCCTTGTCTGTTCGCAGATAGGAGCTTATTCCATGATTACCACAGACAAACTGATTGATCTGATCACAATGACCCTGAAAGATTTGGGGAAGTTGCGGTGGACCAATCTGGCGACCAACTTGCAGGAGTACATCGCGCTCTCGCGGCTCCTGAACAAGCACAAAGTGAAGTTTGACAGCGGGACGGGCATTCAATGGAACGTGATGGTCGGGTTTACCCAATCGGCGAAGACAACCGGATTGTACGCGGTGGATTCCGTCAATGTGGGCGACGCGATGAAGACCGCGTCGATTCCCTGGCGCCATATCACGACGAATTTCCCGGTGGATCGGCGGGAGGTTACGATGAACTCGGGCGCGTCGAAGATCGTGGATCTAATCGAGACGCGGCGGGCGCAAATGATGATCGACCTGGCCGATTTTATGGAGAAGATCTTTTGGGGCAAGCCGGAGGATTCCAGCGACGAATTGACGCCGTTTGGTGTGAAGTATTGGATCACACCCAACGCGTCCCAGGGTTTCAACGGCGGGAATCCATCCGGATTTTCGGCCGGACCGGGAAACCTGGACTGTACGTTATATCCGAATTGGAAGAACTACACGGATACGTACAGTGAAATCTCGTCCACGGACTTGTTCCAGAAGTTGCGCCGAGCGGCGACGTTCACGAATTTCAAGTCTCCGGCTCGTCACGCGGACTACGAAGCCTACACCAAGTACGAGTATTTCACCAATTGGAACGTGTTGGGCGAGATCGAGCGGATGCTCGAGACGCGGAACGACAATCTGGGATCGGATATTGTCAAATACAACGACCAGGCGCTGTTTCGCCGCACACCGATTACGTGGGTGCCGTACTTGGAATCGGACACGAGCAATCCGTTCTACGGAATCAACTGGGGTGTTTTCCAGCCGGTCTTTTTGCGCGGGGAGTACATGCGCGAGGAGACCAAGGCGGCTCCCAACCAGCACACGGTGGCGGTGACGCACTTGGACACCACGCTGAACTTCAAGTGCACCAACCGGAGGCGGCTGTTCGTGCTGTACGAGAACTAAGGAGCTAGGGCGATGGTTATTGCAACGCATGAAAATGTCTTACGGCAAGCGCCGGAGCGCGTGTTCTTTCGAGGAACGGGGGCTCTGGCCAAGGGCACCGGGGTGGTGCTGATTCCGGATGCGGTAACGACGGATACGGGGCAGACCGCCACGGACGATTGGGGCAAACGCAGCAAAATCGTGGATGTTCCCACGAAGGGCTACGAATTGCACTTTTACGGGGTAACCATTCACGACTACGCGGCCAACGCCAAGGGGCAGTGGATTGAGGTGCTGCGTCCGGGATCGGTGGCGAAGGTGTACGTGAATGGCGCGGTGACCATCGGCGATGTGGTGTGTTGCATTGTCGGCGGCACCGACGTAGGCCAGTTCATGAAATCCCCGGTGACTACGATCGGCATCGGATGCGCCGTGGTCATGCAGACATTGACGGGTAAGGGCATGGCACTGGCGCAGCTGGTCAATTGGGGGCCGCAATCCGGTCTGGTGGAAGTTGTGCAGCTGAAAGCGACCGGCGGAGCGCATACGTTCACCAAGAACGGGATGACGCACTTGCTGGCGCAAACCCTGTCGGCGAACGCCACGTACACCCTGGAGAATGGAACGTTCGTTGGCCAGCGCAAGGGGTTTTTCTGTTCCGGGGCGCAGACGACCAATGACTTGCTAGTCACGGTGACCAGTGGCATCCAGGCGGACGACAGCACTGCGATGGTGTCGTTTTCCGTGGATGACGCAAACGAGTTGATCATCGTGGAGTGGGTGGGCGACAAATGGAAGATTCTGCACAAGACCGGAGCCACGGTGGCTGACAAAACTACGTAATCGGTTATACGGGGAGGGTGCTGTTCAGCGCCCTCCCCTTCCTTGGAGGTTCGCATGATTCCCGAAGTGGAACGTCTCAATCAGTATTACGAAGAGCAGTATGCCAATTTGCTGGGCGTGCCGACGCCGCCCAAGAAACTCATGGACTTTCACGCGCGGGTGAAGGCCATGGCTGACCGGGCTGGGATTTCGGAACTGACGCCGCAGATCATGCTGTGCGTGGTGATGTCGTCGGGAGTTGAGATTCCCCCGGTGCCCGGTTCTTCCCGCAAGACCGCACCGCCTTCGGTGCCGGAGATCAAGGTGTAAGTCATGTCGGAATCTACCCTGTCTCTGTCCTACGTCGAGTTGCGGCGCCGGGTAGGCCGGTATTTGGGGTACGACCGGAATCCGGCGCAATGGACGACGGCGGAAAGCCAGGACGTCACCGACGTGATTCTATCGGGGTTGCGGCAATTTTACGCTCCCCCCGTGGAACACGATTGGCGGTTTTTGAAGGTAAACGCCGAATTGGATTTGGTGGCGGGACAGGGGGATTACGATCTGCCGGACGACTACGGTTCGCTGGGCAGTGAATTCTTGACGTATCCCTCCAACACCCAGTCCATATTCGTGCAGGTGACGGATGAGCCCAAGATCCGGATATTGCGGCAAAGCCCGACGGGAACCCGCAGGCCGGAACTGGCTGCGGTGCGTCCGAAAATCACGGATGGATCAACCGGGCAGCGGTTTGAGATTCTGTTTTGGCCGGTACCCGATGCGGTGTATACGTTGACGTATGTCTACGAGGCGTTGCCGTATTCGTTGTCCGACAACCGGATTTACCCCTACGGCGGGGAGGCACACGCCGAGACGATTTTACAGAGTTGCCTGGCGGCGGCGGAATTGCACATCCGCGAGGAGAAGGGACCGCAGTGGCAGACGTTTATGGAGCGGCTGCAGGCCAGCATCCGCAAGGATAAGCAGCTGGCGCCTCGCAACCACGGGCAAGCCCGCAATACGCGGAATTATTTCCGGAGCGATGTTGAACCCACTCGGGGCAGTTACATCGTGACCGTCAACGGCGAAATGCCGTGAGGTGAATTATGAGTGCGCACAATCTGTTGTACCAACTGGCGGATGCCGAAGTACCCGCCAATCCGGTGATCGGGCGGAAAGGGCGGGGGACGTTGTACGCCACAGGCACAGCGGTGCCCACGGACGGCAGTGAGGGATACGCTCCCGGCTGCCTGTTCGTCAAGGAAGGCACCCCGAACGAGCTGTATTTCAACGTCGGAACGAAGGCATCGTGTGATTTCAACAAAGTGACAGTGGCCTAGATCATGGCCAGAGAACGGTATGTCAATATCCAGTTTCCATTGGGCGGCGTGCAGAAAGCGGTGGCGTATCAATCCCAACCCCCCTATGCTACGCCGTTCGCGGAGAACGTCCGCCCAATGGACTCCCTGGAAGGACGAGCGAGGGGCGGATCGCGTCCGGGGCTGTCGAAAGCGTATCCGACAGAACTGGGAGGCGGGAATCCCGTGCGAATGTTGTCCTCCCTCATCTCCGTGCGGGATGACGGATTCCGGTACTGGAACGATCCTTTCTACGGATCTGTAGTGGGAGACAGGTGGATAACAGCCCCCTGGATCGGATCCGCCCCTAAGATTCTTCCGGAGGATCCCGACGCTTTGGAGGAAGTGCCGGAATCCGCCCTGGTGCTGCAGGCGGTGAAGGACTTTGACGGAAGCCGTCCCTATTCCCTGGGGATTTTTATTTTGCCCTGGGAATACAAGCATCACGGGGAATACCGCTTGTATGCCCGGATGAACGACGCCGAGCCGGATGTGACCGAGGACGGGATTGCGGCGCATTTGCTGCTAGAGGGGGAGAATGGCGCGTTTTCCGGGACGTTGCGGACTTACAAGGCGGGGGAAATCCAAAGTACATACGATTTCAGCGTCACCGAATCTCCCTTGGGTTCTTACGAGGGTGGATGGTTTATTCTGCTCATTGATTCCGGGGACGTGGTCAAGGTGTTCTGGCGGGATCATGAGTTGCTCTCGCAGGACGTTTCGGCCGATTTGGGCGTGGACGCCGGACACCGGGTGGGATTCGGCATGGTTGCCAATACCGCCGAGGATGAAGACGAGGTGTGTGTCGTGGATGAGTTTCTCATCAAGCACTACACCACGCTTAAGGAGCAGAAATACCGTCGTCAATTGATTGCCGTGTCGAATGGATTGCTGTATGTCGAAAATCCCTTAACCGGCGTGATGGAACTGGCCGATGCCGAGAATCCCTTGCTGGTATCCGACCGCAATCTGCAAGCGGCGGAATGGGGGCAAAAGTTGTTCATCGCGGATCACGGCGAGGTGAAGGTGGAGGGCGTCGGCGAAATGGCCGGAACCGACCTGACCTGCAAGGAGATAACGGATTGGACGGCGCACTTCATTGATCCCGCGGCGGATGTGGTGGTGGTGTCAAATGGGACCGGTACGGTTGTCGACGGTACGTATGCCATCGATTCGGCATGGAACCACACCGATAAGTTGGTTTTGACCAAATCCATCGGCACGGGCACTTGCACGTTCCGCGTAGAGCCTGGTCCGAAGGTGTACGATCCCGATACCCAAAAGTTGGATCTCTGGTTCACGGACATTCGTCCGGAAGGGGACGCCAAGGGACAAATTCCCACCGGGTGTTCGTTGATCTGCCGGTACGCGGACGCCATTGTGTTGGCTGGGGACCGTCTTGATCCGCACATGTGGTACATGCTCCGCGTGGGCGATCCGTTTGATGCGGATTATTTTTCCGATCCCCATGATCCTACCCGGGCTGTTAGTGGCCTGAACGCGGAAGCGGGTCGGGTGGGAGAGCCAATCACCTGCTTGGCGCCCTTTCATGACGACTATCTGCTGATGGGCGGAACCGATTCGTTGCATGTTATGCGGGGGCATCCAGCCTATGACGGCAAGATTGACATCCTGAGTCATATCGCCGGGGTGGTGAGCGGAACGTCGTGGTGTTTCGGTCCGCAGGGGGAGGTGATCTTTCTGAGCCGGGATGGGTTATACATCATGGGCGCTGGAGCGGCGGCCATGCCAGAGCGATTTTCGCGGGAACGGTTACCGCGGGAATTGCTTAATGTAGATCCCTCGCTCTTCGAAATTACCATGGCCTACGACGTGCGGGATCACGGAATTCATTTGTTTATCACTCCCAAGGTATCCCAGGGAAACCGACAACAGGCGCATTGGTGGATCGACTGGAAAACCAAATCATTCTACACGGTGCGGTTGAATGCGGCGCACGAGCCGTTTTCGTGTTTGCGTTACCAGACCACGCGTTTGGAGGAAAGCCGGGTGATTCTCGGCGGCCGGGACGGTTATTTGCGTTCGTACCGGTCGACTAACACGACGGATGACGGATTGCCCATCACGTCGCGGGTAATTCTCGGACCGGTCCGGTTGGGACGCGTGGAAGACGAAGACGGCAAGTTGTTGCAGATAACGGGGGTACTGGATCGCAAGAGCGGGCACGTGACGTGTGCGGTGATGACCGGGGACAGTCCGGAAGCCTGCATTCAAGGGGTAGCCAAGGAGACCTATTCCTGGCGTGGCGGAGTAGGAACCGTGAACAGGCCGGGATTGCAAGGGGCCTGCTTTGCGCTGGGGCTGATCAGTACCCAGCGGTGGGCGATGGAAAGCATTCCCGCCCGTTTTGTAACGTGGGGACCGCATCGGCGATGAGATTCAAAGCGTCCGAAAATCCGGTGGAAGTGCGTCGCGCGTTGCAGCGGGCCAATTGGATGATCAAGCAATTGCGCCGTCCGGTGCAATCGTTTGTGTTCATCGGTGGCGGAAATACGGACCGGATCGAGTTGCCGGAAGCATTTGAACCGGGATTGACGCGGGTGACTGTGGCCGGAACGCGGGAGAGAAATCCGGGAGATGGCAGTTACCAGGAAGAGACCGATTCGCATGGGGTATACCGGTATATTCGGCCGCTTTCAACCGATACGTTCCGTCCCGGTATGGTGTGTCGGGTGTTTTACGTTCCCCGGACATTCCAGGGAATACGGTAGAAAGTGGCAAAAAAATGAGCCGGAATCGGCAGATTTTGAGGTGAGACTATGCGCAGGGTAACAGGGTTTCTTGTGGTATTTCTGGTCTTCGCGGCTTCGGCTCAGGGCGAGGTGCGGTGGAACCGCCAACTATCGGGAGCCCAAAACATCTGGGTGACGTTTGGCACGGTGGCGGACAATCCGGTGTCGGCGACGCCGGAGGTAACCAGTCCGTTGCTGATTCCGGAGTTTTGCGAATACGTAGCCATTACTGTACGCGGAGGCGTCGTGTCGCCGGTGATCGGCGATGTAACGTCCGCTTCGGTCGCGGGCAAGATCGATTCCGCCTCGGCGTATGTCGGATTTTTCCCTTCCCAGGAAGATGCGGCGTACTATGTGGAGCATCATGCTTTCCTCGGCAACCCGCCGCCGGTATATACCGCTACGGCGGGGAGTACTCCGGCGTTGGTTAATACGGAGTTGCCGCACAACTATGGAACCTATGTATTCCCGGTATTCGGAAAGCGGTATTTGGTCTTGCGCATGATGCCCGTATCCGGGCGGGAAACATGGATCAATGAACACGGAATCACCTTCCAGATTAAGTTCCAGCGATTCCGATGAAGAATATTGGGCTGGTTCTCTTGGCGTTGACCTTGGTTCCGCAGAACCTTCCGGCGCAACCCGTGAAGGGCATGGGGGAGTCCTTCTGGGATAAATATTTCGAGATCATTTGGCCGGACAATGCTTATTTCGGCGGGATTCTCTACAGCGCGACGGCGATTTACGGCCCGGTATTGGACAGCAAGGAATGGCCCGCGCTGCCCGATCTGCGCGATGTTTCCGATTTCATCCGTGCTCCGGCCCTGATCTATGGCGCCTCGGCGCCTGCCGGGGAAATCACACTCTGGACGGGCTGGTGGCAGGTCAAAGACAATCCGTTGCGGTATGAACCCTTGGGGCGGGTTCGGGATGAAGTGGACAACATCCTGCACTTTTCGGTTGATGTGCCTGCCAACAGCAATCAGCAAACCTTTCAGATCAGCCTGCCGGAAGGAAAGGAAGTCCAGGAATTGATGTGGCTGGAAGTAGGAATTCCCATACCCGTGCGGTGCGCGACGGTGACGGTGGACGGATTCATCTCCATTTACCAACCCTATTGCTGGT
>ERZ795047.3517-NODE-3517-length-13952-cov-7.234151_pt1 | contig 13952 bp, 3 predicted proteins | sample MGYA00375131_ERZ795047 | MGnify/ENA primary metagenome ERZ795047 (study PRJEB30176, sample SAMN05720228) | activated sludge metagenome | isolation source: Anaerobic digester | place: Japan | collected 2015-05-20 ... | reverse complement strand
CGGTCAGGGTTTTCAGCCCCAAGAAGTCCATCTTGAGCAAGCCGACCTCTTCGACTGCTTCTTTCGCGTATTGGGTGACGGGTTTTCCATCCTTATCACGTGCGAGCGGAATGATCTCGATCAACGGCTTGTCGCCGATCACGACGCCGGCCGCGTGTACCCCAGTGTTGCGATAGAAACCCTCCAATAGCCCGGCGTACTGCATGATACGCCGCAGGTCGGGATCGACCCGGCAGAGGGCACCGAACTCGGGATTCTCTTCTTTGGCCTTCTCCAGAGTAATTTTCGGATCATCAGGAATCAGTTTACAGAAAGCGTTGGATTTATTGAGCGGGATCTCCAGCACGCGCGCGATGTCGCGGATCACCGTTTTGGCACCGAGCTGTCCATACGTCACGATCTGTGCGACACGGTCCTCGCCGTATTTCTGCGTGACGTACTCAATCGTCTTGCTGCGGTTGGCCTGACAAAAGTCGATATCGAAGTCAGGGGGTGAGATGCGTTCCGGATTTAAAAAGCGCTCGAAAATCAGGTCGAAGCGGATCGGATCAAGCTGCGTGATGTCCAGCGAGTAGGCCAGCAACGAGCCGGCGCCCGAACCGCGACCGGGGCCAACAGGCACCCCGTTGTTGCGCGACCATTTGACGAAATCAGAGACGACGAGAAAGTAGTTGATAAAGCCGGTCTTTTGGATCACACCCACTTCGTAATCGAAGCGTTCGACCAACTGCTTTTCGTCATCGTTTTTGGGCTGGTCGTAGTCTAAGCCGTAATGACGGCGCAGTCCGTCTTTGCCGAGATGGATCAGATAGTCGAGATCGGATCCTTGCCAGTCATCCGGCAACTGGAACTCAGGGAAGTGCAGGCTCTCGGCGCTCCCGTCGGAGAAGGTCAGCTCCACATTGCAGCGGTCGGCAATCTCTTGGGTGAGATCAAAGGCTTCGACCTCGCCCGGAAAACGCTTCTCAAGCTCCTCGCGCGATTTAAAGTAAAACTCATTGGAGTCATAGCGCATGCGATTGGGATCGCTCATCACGGTATTGGTCTGGATGCAGAGCATCACCTCATGAGCTTCGGCGTGGCTTTGGTGGAGATAGTGCACGTCGTTCGTGATCACCGCCTTGAGGCCGGTTCGTTTGCGCAACTCTCGCACGCCTTCGTTGATCGTCCGCTGTTCCGACATCCCGTGATCTTGCATCTCAAGGTAGAAATTGTCGGGGCCGAAAATTTCCATGTACTCGCGCGCGACGCGCTCGGCTTCATTGAGGTTGTTTTCCAGCAGGTGCGAGTTGACCTCTCCCTTGACGCAAGCTGCCAGACCGATCAACCCTTCCGAATGGGCGCGCAAGGTCTCTTTGTCGATACGGGGCTTGTAATAAAACCCCTCCATGTGCGCGATCGTGTTGATTTTAGCAAGATTGTGGTAACCGACATTGTTTTTTGCCAGTAGCACAAGATGGTGGTAGGGCAGAGTGTGGTCGCGTGTTGTCCGTGGGGCGTTGGCTAAGATGTAGACCTCGCATCCGATCACCGGCTTGATGCCGTGCTCGTGACAGGTCTTGTAAAATTCGATTGTGCCATACATCACACCGTGGTCGGTCATCGCGATGGCGGTCATGCCTAGTTCCTTGGCGCGTTTGACGAGTGGCGTGATGTGACAGGCGCCGTCGAGCAGGCTGTATTTGGTGTGCAGGTGAAGATGGACAAAAGGTTTTGACATGTCAGCGGATCGGGCGTGCAGGGTGACGTGACAAGGGGCAGTGGCACGCCCTAGACACACCCCCCGTATGGCGACAAATCATACCAAATTTGACCGTCGTAACGGAAGCCGAAAGCTCGGGGACGGCGATTCCGGAGCGCAGAGATAGGCAGGGCGATCTCGGTGAGACCGCCCTGCCGGTCAACGTCACCGCATAAAGAGGACGGTGCCGCCTTCGGAGAGCAACAGGAGGGCGCTGTTGCGACGGACGAGCTTCCATCCAGAGGGTAGCTCCGTGGCAAGCGTCGGCATGCCGGTGATACCCGTCGTCGTCTGTATGAGCGTGTAGGTCTGTGCGCGATCAAGCGCCTCGGGGTTGTTGATGGTCACGACCACGCCGCTGATATCGAGCGCGCCGGTGACATCCACAAGGTCGCCCAGATCAGCGCGGTACTGCGTGCCGGGGACGAGGGTGACGTTGGAGAAGGCGAGCGTGCCGACCGCGCCGTCGCCGCCGGGGCTGAGGACGGAGCCAGAGGCGAGCACGCCGTTCGAGACTGTGCCGCTGCCGGTGACGGTGCGGACAGTCTGGGTGCTGGCGTTCAGATCGAGCACCGCGCCGGCCGCGAGGTTCACGTCTGCGTCGGCGAGCAGGCGACCGATGTCGTCGGGGTTGGCTGCCGGCCGCACAAAGACGTAGAGGTCGCGGATGTCGAACAATCCGGCGTTGTAGGTCCAGGTGTAGTCGTAGGCGGTCGTTTTGTCGGCCGGCGGATTGGGATCGTTGCCGATGCCCACTCCGAGGTCATTGTCCCGACTGCCGCAATGGGAGATGGAGAAGAGCACCTGCTGTGCACCCCAGTTGTGGATCTGGAATGAGCCGTGTCCGATGGAGGTGCTGTTGCCACCGTTATCGTTGAAGTCAAACGCGCTTGAACTGCCGCCGATATCGGGGAGGCCGAGACCGGTCCCGTAGTTGGAGGGCCAGATCTCGAGGTTGCCAGTGTTAACGCCGTCGACATCGGTGACGGCGCCGACGTTGGAACGCACGTCCATGTTGTAGACTTTCTGCTGCCACATGAAGGTGGCACCGTTGCGGTTGGGATAACCGAGTTTGGTGCGGTCTTGGGTATGGGCGTTGAAGGAGACCCAGACCCATTGCGACTCACTCTCGCCCTTCTTACGGATTTCGAGATAGTAAGCCACGCGGTCGAAGGGCGCGGTCGCGGCGGAGTTGTCGATGGTGTAGGCCGTGCCGTTATAGGCGTCAGTAGCCTTCGTGGAAACCGGCGAGTAGTAGACGATGTCATAGCCGTCGGCGAGGGCACCGACTTTGGCGCGGATGGCGGCCGGTACGGGCATCGTACCGCCGGCGTCGACGAGGCGCAGCGTGCCTTCGTTGACCTGCACGTCGGGGGCCGCCGCTTCTTCAACCACGGGCGCGACATCGCGCGTGAGGATGTAGAGGTCGCGACGGGTGTAATCGGTGGCGTTCTCGGTGAAGGTCCAGTCGAGATTGGCGGAATCATTGGGCTTGTTGCCGATGCCGATGCAGGGCTTGGAGTTAGGCCGCCCGAAGTGGTTGACCGCGAAGAGGGTCTGGTTCAGGCCGAAGTTATGGACTTGGAAGGAGCCGTAGCCGGCGGCATTGCCGTAGAAACTGTTGCCGCTGCCGCTGTTCCGGTCGTCGAAGTCATATTTGGTACCGTCACCGACATAACCTCGGTCGAAGGCGTTGGCGGTCGGGAGGGCATGGTTGTAGTCGTTCGGGTACCACTCGATGTTACCGGTACTCACGTCGTCCACAGGTGTGACATTGGCGTTGGCGCTGGCGCGGACGGTCAGGTGATTGACGCGCGTCTGGAAGCACATCCGCTTGTCGGTGATCGGGAAGGCCAGCTTGGTGCGGTCGGTGAAGGGCGGCTCGAAGGCGGCCCAGACCCACTGGCGGCCGTACGTGCCGTGCTCGAGGACCATGACATAGGCCACGCGGTCGAAGCGGTTGGAACTGTCGGGGTTCTTCACGCTCCAGAAGGTGTCGTCCAAGATGGTGTCCGAGACCGTGGGAATCGAACCCGCATAGATGATGGAGAAGCCCTTGGCGAGATCGCCCACGCCTTCGGCCACATCGGCAGGGAGTTCCGGGACGACCGTAGAGACCGGTTCGAACGCGATGCCGAGCTCATCGTACGGATTGTTGACGGTGAAGAGCGAGCCGTCGCCGGGGTCACTGATAAACTCGCAATACTCCACGTTCGGGACGTGGCGCGCGAGGCGGTCGATGCCCCAGACCGGGCGCGTGCCGTCGGACTTGGTCCAGTAGCCGCCGACGCCGCCGCCGCCCTGGCCGGCGCGGATTTCGATGGCGTGCGGGCCGGGGGAGAGGGTAACGGTGCAGTGCGTGCCTGCATTGCCTTGATTACGGTAGGGCAGGATCGTGGTGAAGCCCTTGTTGAGGATGACGTTGCCGTCGATGCGCAACAGGAAGGTGTCGTCCATGTTCTCCATGAATGTCCAGGTGACGTTCGTCGACTCCCGGTTCCAGAGATAGCCGGTGTAGACATAGACGGAGTTGTCCGGCCACCAGGCACCGTTGACGGTCGCGCCGCCGCTCGAGGACCAGCCGTAACCGAAAAGGGCGCGGGTGGAGAGTTGGACGGTGGGGCCGTATGTGGCGGTGCTCACCGGGTTCGTGTTGACGGCGGCACCGTCGAGGCGGTATTCGCGCAGGCCGGGGATTTTGGCGTTGCGGATGACAGCGTCCAACTCTTCGGCACGCGGGGTGACGCGGGTCGAGAGGTCAAAGGAGCCTTCGCCGTCCTTGACGAGCGACGAGGTGGCCAAAGCACCGCCAACAAGCGAACCGCCGTCAGTAACGTGCGTCGTGCGGTTGGTGTGGGGGGTGTTGAGGACCAACGTACCGCCTGCGAAAACGAGGTCAGAACCGTCGGGCAGGGCACCGTCGACAGTGGAGACGAGGGTGCCGCCCGCAAGGGTGGTCGGGCCGCGGTATGTGTTGACAGCGGCGAGGGCAAGCGTACCGTCGCCGGTCTTGGTGAGACCGCCGTCAAGCGTATCGGGCATGCTGCGGGTGGCCCTGCGGATGCTGGCACCGGTGAGCGGGCCGCCGCCATTGAGCGAGACGGAGGGGTCGGAAGTGTAGCCCGTACCGGGCGAGAGGATGCGGAATCCGGTGACCGCGCCGTCATTGAGGACGGCTTCGGCAACCGCGCCGACACCGCCGCCACCAGTGACGAGCACGGCGGGCGGTGCGATATAACCGGAACCTTGCGCATTGACTTCGATGTAGGAGAGCCCCATGCCGGCGGGTTCCAGCGGAAGGTCAAGCGTGGCACCGACACCAGTGGGGGTGTCGATGACTGCACCGCCGGCATGGACGGCCAGGGTGGCGGGCACGTTGTTCGCGCCGGTACGCACGATCGAGCCGGACTCGCGGACGGAGAGGGTGCCGCCGTCGAAGTTGATGGCGGCGCGTGCGGTGTTGGCCGAATTGTTGTTGCCGCCTTTGCGCAGATACTTGGTATCGAGCACGCCGCCCTTGAGGGTGACGGCCGCCAACGGGGAACTGTTGCGATTGGCGAGTGTCACGATGTTGGCCGAAACGCGGGCGTTCTCCTCGATGGTGAGGAAGCCCCATCCGTTGTTGTACCAGTTGACGCTATCCCACATGCAGAGATCAAGGCTGGCGGTGCCGGTGTCGATGGTGCCGTTGCCGGAGAGGTGGAAGTGGCCGTAGCCGGCGCGGGTACCGAAGGTGCCGCCGTAGTAGGCTGCAGGGTTGTCGCCGCCTGTGCCTTGGGCGGGAACACTGCCGGAGTTGAAGACGACGCGGCCTTCGCCTTTGACGCGCAGCGTGCCGTAAGCGCTGCTGTTGTGCGAGAGCTGTGTGTAGCCCTTGTTGGTGAGTGCGCCACCGGAGATCTCGTAGTAGCCGAAGCCCGATTCGCCGATACGTCCATCGGCGGCTGCCCCGCCGGTATTGAGGAAAACGCCGCCGGTCTGGTAGACCACGCCGACTGAGGTGCCGTCGCGCCCGACGTGCAGACGGCCTTGGATGAAGGCGTTGTCGGAGATCGTCATGACGCCGCGCGAAGAACCGAGCGTGCCGACGCCGATGGCGGGCTGAGCGCGGTTGTAGCCGTTATCGGTCGTGGTGATAACGGTGTTGCCGGAGAGCGGAAGCATGGCGCAAGAGGCGGCCCAGTTGTCAACACCGACCTGCACGCCGTAAGGGCCGAGATCGAGGGTGCCGCCATCGAAGCTGTTCAGGTCGAGTGTGCCGTCGTGGATGCGTACCGGTCCGCTTACGGGCCAGTTGCCCGTGAGCGAGAGGCCGTAGGGCCCGAGCTTGGAGAGGCCGAAGGCGGGCCAGTCGGCGGTGTAGGTAAGATCGGCTTCAGCCGTGTCGATGCCGAGGTAGGCGGTGGGCGACGTGAAGGCACCCGAGGCGGCGAGTGCCTCGATCTGCGCGAGCGACCAACCGTCGGCAGCGTGGCGAACGGCAAATTCGCCGGTGCCGGAGACTGTCAGCGAAGCGGGCGCGCCCGGCACGGAGCCGGGGGCGTAGGCATGGAGCAGCGAGTTGTCGACGGTGGTGTGGCCGGTGTAGGTGTTGGCCGGATTGCGCAGGTAGGTGTAGCCGCCGTAGGTCTTGAGGAGTCCGCCTGCCCCGGAGATCTGGCCTGCGATGTTGTTGTGCACGTACGACGTTTGTCCGTCGAGGATGGCCTGGCCGCCTGTCAGTGTGACCGGCCCGGCCCAAGTATTGTGATTGGTGGTGCCGGAACGGACGGTGAAGCGTGCGCCGTCGGCGAGGGTGAGCGACCAGTTTACGGGCGGAACGAGATTGTGGAAGTCGAAGCCCGCGCCGTCGGCGACGGTGAGTGTGTTGACGGCAGAGCCGCCGAGGTCGGTGGATGCCTCGATCCCGAGAATACCGCCCTCGACATCGATGGCGGTGTCGGGCGTCACGCCGGCGATCTGGGTGGAGGTGAGGATGAACGAACTGGAGCCGACTTTGCTCAGCGAGTGGCCGGCGAAATCGAACAGCCCGTTGCGGATATCGAAGCGGCCGCGGGTGCCGTTGTAGGGGAGCGGGGTGGGGCCGATACCGCCGATCGCGGCGTCGTCGGCGAGCGCGATGGACTTGAAGGCGTTGTACTGGAGCGCATCATGGTCCATGCGCAGGGCACCGAGTCCGTCCGGACCGCTGCCGGCGATCGTGATGGTCTTGTCGAGGGCGATCGAATTGTTGGGGGCCTGTCCGATGGCCAGCGATCCGCCGTCGGCGACAGTGACGGACGGCAGGGCGACGCCGCCGAGTGACTGGGAGTGGGCGACCTCGAGGATGCCGTTGGAGACGGTTACCGGCCCGGTGAAGGTCGGGCTCGCAGCGCTGAGGATGACACGTCCCGCATTGTTGAGCGTGAGGGGCGCACTGCCTACGAAGGGGCCGCTGAACGTCTGCGTGACCGTCGCATCAGGCGCGAGCGCGAGGGGCGCGTCGAGGCGGGTTGTGCCGGTCTGAGAGACCGGTCCGGAGAGCGTTATCTCATCATTGCCGGCCGTGGTCAATGTGGTGGGCGCACCGTTATCGATGAGGGCGGCAGAAATGTTAAGCGGACCGCTCAGGGCGATGAGGCCTGATGCAGGCGGTGTGGCTGCGGTAGCGAGCCGTTCGTTCGACAGGCCGAAACAGCCGCTGTGGACGTTGCCGGAGGTCGCGACCGCATTGACGGCGATCTTGAGGGTACCGTTGGCCGGGGCCATGTAGCGGTAGACAATCGCGTTGGCCGAGTTGGGCTGGCTGGCGTAAATCGTGGTGGTGTCCGGGAAGGAGGATGCGCTCGAATGGAACTGATAGACGCAACGGCGCTCTTGGGTCGAGGACGGCGGGTCCCAGGTACGGAAATAGAGCGTGATCTCGTAAATGGCGCCGGGGGTGAGCCCGGTGAGCTGGCCAGTCCAGTTGCTGTTGTAGTTCATGTCGTAGAGCAGCGAGAGGAGGCCTGAGCACGTTTCGGGCGGGAGCGAGTTGGTCCATTCGTTCCAGTTGGCATAGTCGTTGCCGTTGGGGAAACCGGAGTAATCGGTGCCGGTACCGTTGGCTGCGCCCTTGGTGAAGGTCACGCCGTTGATGGTGGCGGGGGACTGGTTGCCGAAGTCGATGAGGTGCGAGTAGGTCTTGGAGGTCGAGAGCCCGGTGGCGGCATCCGAGGTGAGGGGCACGATACGGACGGTGCGCAGGTCGGGATATGTGATGTCCGCAGACGCGCCGGACGCGGTGAGGGTGCCGTTGACGACGGAGAGCGGAGCCTCGGATTGGAAGTAGTTGAGGGCAAGGATGCCGCCGCCCAGATCGAGCGTGGCGGGATTGGCTGCCGTGTAGCTGAACTGACCGAGCGTGGTCAGGGGGGCAGCGATGGTGAAGTCGCCTGCAGGTGCGGTGTCGGCTGTCGCGGCGTGACCGGCGGCGTCCGGGAGGGTGTCGTTCACGATGGCGGCGGCGGGCAGGACCCGCGGCATGAGGCCATCGGCGGTGCTGTAGGTGGCGGGACCGCCGTTGATGACGATACCGTCAACGGGGCCGGCAGCGAGGCCGCTGATGAAGATGCGGTTTGCGGCGGTGCCGACCGAGGGGGCGTTGATGGTGAGGACATTGCCGTTGAGGGTGATTACGGCGAATGTGACCGATGACGCCGTGGTTGCGGCCGGGACGGTAATCTGGGAGGCCTCGGTCAGGGTGATGGCCGGGAGGGCGACGTTGTAGTTGTCCGCAACGGCGGGGTTGAGGGCGAGCGTGCCTCCCGCGAGGGTGAACGTGCCGGAGCCGAGGGACGCGCCTGCGGGGAGTGCGAGCGTGCCGCTTTCGATGGATGTCGCGCCGGAATAGGTGTTGGCGGCTGTGAGGGTGAGGGTGCCTGCGCCGGTCTTGGCAAGACCGCCGGCACCGGAGCGGACGCCGGAAAACACGATGGGGCCGGACGCGTCAAAGACGAATGTACCCGCACCGGTCATGTTACCGGTGAGGGTGAGGGTGCCGGAGCCGGCGTTTTCAATGATGGCCCGGTCTTTGTCAACGGTGAAAATTTTGTCAGTGGAGGACGCGGTGGCGCCGGTGACGCGCAGCCGCGAGTAGATGCCACTGTCGAGCGGATTGACGAAGTTGACGGTCGTGCAGGAGCCGAGGGGGTTGGGGGTGCCATTGGGGGCGAGGAAGGCGACCTCCACGCTGTTGCCCCTGTCGAACGCGAGCGTACCTTGGATGTCGTTGTCCGGATGGTTCAGAGCCAGCGTGCCCCGCGTCCAGCCGCCTGTGGTTTCAAACCCATTGGGCGCGATGAGTTGGACGTTCATGTCGAGTCGTCGGCTCTGTATGGCGATACGGGCGCGCCTGGCGAGGTCTGAGGGAACGATACGCAGGGCCGCGCCCTCACCGTTCATCGAGCCGCCGATATTGACGGCGAAGTTCCAGTCGTTGCGGCAGAAGATGTTGGTGGTGTGCGAGGCGAAAATCAGGTTGAGAGGAAAATCATAACTCCAGAATGCGCCGATGGTCGTCCGTTCAGTGAAGGTCAACGGAGCATTGATGTGCGATTCGAGCCTGATGTAGTTAGTGTCGGTTTCTTCTTGGGCGGGATCTCGGCGGAGCGTGTTGAAGGTGATCGGACCGCTGCCGTACAGATAGATGTTGCGGCTGGCGGTGTTGGTGTAGCTGAGGGTGAGGGTCTTGGTCGGCTCGTAGTTGTAAGCGTAGAAGTTTCCGTTGACGCACAACGAGGCGTTCACGGTCTGATCATTGGCTGCGCCGGCGGGGAGTGTGAGCGTGCCGTTGGCGGCGAGTGTCAGCGTTTCTTCCGGCAGGCCGATCGTGTACGCGGCGGCGTCCGGGGCGAAGGTGATACCGGCGGCTGTGGCGCTGCTACCCAAGCCGATGGCTTTTGCCGTTGCCGTCACCGGTGAAAAACGCGGTTTCGGCGGAGGTGGGTACGGCACCGCCGCTCCAGTTGGCAGCGGTTGACCAGAGGGCGTCGGCACCCAGACCGGTCCACGCGCACGCGCCAGGCGTGTAGAAAGAGCCGACTACGCCGGACAGGGAGGTGGTGAAGGGACCGCCGTTTGAGGCGGGAATGAGGTCGGTGATGGTACCGTTGAAGGAGAGTGTGGAAACGGTCGCTGGCGTAAGTCCGCTAAGGGTGAGTGTGATGCTGCGCTGGTCGGCGGCAAGCGGGGATATCGCAGTGACGCTACCGGCGGGTGCCACCGTCCAGGCGGTCGGGGTGGCGACGGCGGGGGAGGCATTGAGGTCGATGGGCTTGGAGAAGGTGACGGTAGCCGTGTTGTCCGGGGCTAAGCGAACGGCGGTGACGACGGGCGGCGCAAAGTCGCCGTACGGCGTGACGATGTTGGTGATGGCAGGGAACCACGCGGCCGCCATCTTGCCGTAGCCGGTGTCGTTCGGATGGAGATTGTCGTACATGTCCGTTCGTTCGAGGTAGGCATGCATGTCCAAGAAATGGACACGGCGTCCGGCGTTTTGATGGGCCTGGACGACTCCTGCGACATACGGGTTGAAATGGTCTTTAATGAGGACATATCTCGAATCCGAGTCATTGGCGCCGCGCTTCAGCAGGGTGGTCACGATGATGTGCGCGTAGGGGCGGGCGGAGGCGATACGGGCGATGAGCGCGTCGAGTTCATCGATGGTGCCGGGGAAATTCGGCGCGTCGCCGGTGTCGTTCGTGCCGATGTGAACCAACACGACGTCAGGGTCCGCAACCTGCGCGAGCCATCCGAGGATGTTTTCGTAGAGACCGTTACTGGCGGCGGAAACATGCCAGCCGCTGTGTCCCTCGTGGTTGATTTCGTCACCGAGGCCGGGATGCGTATTCGAGGTCTGCGTGCCGATGTAGTCGACGTTGTACCCCGCATTGGTGAGTGTCACGTAGAGCGGGTAGCGGTAACCGCCACCGGTTTCCGCTGTTGTTCGATCCGTATGTGATGGAGTCGCCGAGCGGCATGATACGCAACGGCGGCGGCTGCGCCAGCACGGGCGTGACAGCGAGTAACGCACCCACACCGACCAACAACCAACGGCAGGCAACGGAACACAGACGGTTAGAACCGGACAGACGGATTGACATAAGGCACTCCTTTTCACTCACTGACGTTAAAAACCGCACACAACGTTAATGCGTATTTTAAATAGTTTTCCCTTTTAGTCAATAGCCCGCACAAATTTTTTTTAGGCGCGCTGAATCCTTTCAATGGACAGTCGAGAGGGGATGGTCTAACATCTCTGGCAATGTAAGGAGAGGCTCTTGCAAAACCCCTCGTGGCATGGGCGTCCCGCCCATGAGACACGGGCAAGATGCCCGTGCCACACCTGCAAGCAAGGGGTTTTGCAAGACCCTCAGGAGGTTGTTTATGAGACGGTTGAACGTGTTGGGATGTCTGGTGGTTGCAGGGATGCTGATGGGGGCGCGGGCGCAGGAACTGCCCCGGCCGCCGGAGGGCGGGCGGGTGTTCCCGGAGTGGCAGGCGTTGCGCGATGATGCCGGAGTGCGGAAAACGCTGTTGCCGATGGCGGGCACGCCGCAGGCGACGTGGGACGCGGCGGGCTATGTGCGGCTGCCGGTCAACTTTAAGGGCACGCGCCATGCGCGGGTCAATTGGGACGTCAGGACCAAAGTCGATTTGCGCGGCAGCCGCGGCATTCAGTTCGATTTCTATTGCCGTGAGTTGGAGCCGTTCACCTCGTTCAGTGTCTATTTCCGTAGCGGCGACGGCTGGTATCACGCCTCGTTCTGTCCGGATCGCGCCGGCGTGTGGCAGCGGATTGAGATCGACAAGGCCGACACGCGCGTCGAAGGAAAGCCTGCGGGGTGGGGGCAGGTTGATGCGATCCGCGTATCAGGCTGGCGCGGGCGCGATCTGGATACGCTGTGCGCGATGGCGAATCTGGGCTTTGCCGGCGGAACGCCGCAAGTGCTGGTGGTGCGGGCCGATTCGAACGTTGCCGGTAGCGGCGGGGAAGGCAAGTCGTTCAGCCGTTACGCCTGGACGGTATCCTCAACCTTTGACCGATTGGGCATCGATTCGGTGCAGGTAGCCGATACTGATTTGGCACCGGATCTGTTCGAGGGGATCAAGCTGGTGGTGCTGCCCTACAACCCGCGCATACCCGCAACGGCGGTGGAGCATCTTCGCGCTTATGTGGCGGGCGGCGGTAAGCTGCTGGTTTGCTATTCTCTGCCTGCGGAGATCGGCAAATTGCTGGGGTTGCGTGCGACGGGTAGCGTGGTGGCGGAGCCGACGTATTTTATGGGTTTCGCGCGCACCGTGCAGGGACTGCCGGCGCAACCTGACTTCGTTAAGCAGGCATCGTGGCGCACCACGCTGGCCGCCCCGCTGGAGGGGCAGTCGGCGCGCGTGCTGGCGGTCTGGCGCGACGGTCAGGGGAACGATACGCCGCATCCGGCGCTGACGCTGACGCCGGCGGGAGCCTTCATGGGCCATGTGTGGTTTGGCGGCGGCGTCGAAGGGCTGGCGCTGATGCGTGCGGTGGCGGGCGAAATAGTGCCGGATATCTGGCAGAAATCGGCGGAACAGGCGTTGGCGCGGATTGGCACTATCGGTGGCGCGGCGGATTTCGCGGCCTTTTGCGCTGCGGTCGAGGCGATGCGTCCGTCGCAGGAGGCGCGTGACGCGTTGGCTAAGTCCGTTGCGGCGCGCGATGAGGCGGCCAAGCATTTGGCGGCGAAGCGCTGGCACGAAAGTCTGAAGGCCAGCGGCGAGGCGGACGACGCGGCGCGGCGTGCTTGGTTTCTGACGCGCAAGTCGCGTCCGGGCGAACACCGCGCTTTCTGGTGTCATAGTGCGTTCGGGCTGCCCGGCAAGAATTGGGATGAGTCCATCCGCTTTTTGAAAGAGCACGGCTTTACCGCTATTCAGCCCAATATGCTATGGGGCGGGACAGCCTACTATCCGTCGAAGGTGCTGCCGGTCTACGAGGGGCTGGCGGAGCGCGGCGATCAGGTTGAACAGTGCGTGGCGGCGTGCCGCAAATACGGCGTGGCCTGTCATGTATGGAAGGTCAACTGGAACATGTCGAACAAGGCGCCCAAAGCGTTTGTCAAGCGCATGGTGCGCGAGGGCCGTGTGCAGAAGCTCTTCAGCGGCGAAGTCCAAGATAGTTGGTTGTGTCCCTCGCATCCGGCGAATCAGGATCTTGAGGTCGCTTCAATGGTGGAACTGGTCCGCATGTACAAGGTGGACGGCGTCCATTTTGACTACATCCGCTACCCGGACGGCAACTCCTGTTTTTGTGATGGATGCCGGACCCGCTTTGAGGCCAAGCTCGGTCGGCGTGTGGCGCAGTGGCCGCAGGATACGCGCAGGGATGAGGAGGTCCGGTCGGCGTGGCTGGCGTTCAGGCGCGCCGGCATTGATACGGTGGTGCGGCGCGTCGCTCAGGAGGCGCGTGCGATCCGCCCCTCCGTGCAGATCTCTGCGGCGGTGTTCCGCAACTGGCCGCTTGACCGCGATAACGTTGGTCAGGATTGGGGCATGTGGTGCGAGCAGGGATGGCTGGATTTCGTCTGTCCCATGGACTACGTCGACTCGAACGTTGCGTTCCGTAATATGGTCAGCACACAGAAAACTTTCGCAGGCAAGGTGCGTCTCTATCCGGGCATCGGTCTTTCCTGCTGGAAGAATCCGCAAGATGCGGTGAAACTCGCCGAGCAGATCGAGGTTACACGGGAACTGGGCCTGTCCGGGTTCACGGTTTTCAACTACGACGCGAACGCAGAGGCGGTTCTGCCGTGGGTGCGTCTTGGCACTACGGCGGATTAGGGCTTTGTCGGCCGATAAAACACAGAGGGGTGGCACGGCATCTTGCCCGTGTTTCATGGGCGGGACGCCCATGCCACGCCGCTTTTTGAGCAGGAGTGCAGTGACAAGGCGGCGCGTAAAAGCGGTGCCGTGATCCGCGCGTAGCGCGGCCCTTGTCACCGCACCTATTACCTCTTACCTATTACCTATTACTTCCGCCTTATTCGACCGGCGAGAACTCATCTTTGCCGACGCCGCACTCGGGGCAGATCCAGTCGCCCGGGATGTCCTCAAAGGGCGTGCCGGGCGCGACGCCGTTGGAGGGATCGCCGGTCTCAGGGTCGTACACATAACCGCACACATTGCACACGTATTTCTGCATAGAAAAATTCCTTTC
>ERZ795047.3514-NODE-3514-length-13960-cov-4.816109_pt1 | contig 13960 bp, 10 predicted proteins | sample MGYA00375131_ERZ795047 | MGnify/ENA primary metagenome ERZ795047 (study PRJEB30176, sample SAMN05720228) | activated sludge metagenome | isolation source: Anaerobic digester | place: Japan | collected 2015-05-20 ... | reverse complement strand
AAGCTGAGCGGGTCACTGCCTGATCGACTCTGCAATCTCCGAGAGGCGTTTAAACATCTCCTCATCGACCGATACATTGAAGACGAGGCCAACGATCAACGCCCAACTACTTAAGAAGTACTGCCAACCGTCCGCCACTGTCAGATGGCGGCTTGCCTGTTGCGCCCTAGCCTGACGAAGAAATTCAAGCTCGCCCCGGTAGTTCAGCTCCCAGACAACCCCGTGCTCTGGGAAAAGAGCCTTTGCGCTCACAGGCGATCCCGGTTGATCCTTTCCCAGGCCGGTGGCATTGACAACCAGCGAATACGGCGGCAGGCCGGACACCAGGGCGTCATTATCTTCAAGGCGCCTCACCTCGACGAAGTCCACGGACAAATCCGCTGAAGGTATCCGGCTTAGGAGATCACTGGCCCGCCTCAATTGAACAGAGTTGCAGTCCGATAATATCAGCCGCGCCGGCCGGCGCTCGGGTGGCGCCTTCGCGGCAAAGTAAGCGAGAAGGGCCTGACCGGCGCCACCAGCGCCTAGACACAAAGCTTGAAAAAGGCGAGGCGGAATCGAAGCGTCGTCCAACACTCGCTCCACACAGCTTCCGGAAACGCTGGGATCGGTTGCATGGCCGATCATCCGGCCATTGCGTTTGTATATACACGAAATCTCCTGCGTAAGCGCCGATTCAGCGGTTAATTCATCGAAAAGGTCACCGGCGGCGTGCATGAACCGGATCTTGTGCGAAGTGATAAGCGCGCCCAACGAGAGAGGATCGCTCTTGATATGCTCGGTCGCATCCCGATAGCTCTGGTCGGGTGCATCCAGGGGAAAATCCAGGCCAATCAGCTGCGCGTCTTGAAGTCCCAGAAGTCGAGCCCAGGCGGGAAACATCCGCAAGGCCGCGGAACCGCCGGTCTTCACTCCTGCGAAATACATGGTCGGCCGGGTCTGTCGAGTCAGCACCTTAGCCTCCGTAAACCCTTCGAATACGCCGCCGGTAATCATCGTACGACGCCTCAAAACGTTCCCGAGACGCCTCCTCCCCGACGAAGTAGCTGCTGGTCAGAACCAGGGGCGGCTTGCCAAGCGCGGTCAAACGCTGGGCCACGGCGACTTTCAAGGCATTGGCGACGGCAGCGGCGCCAATTGTGGATCCCGGTCCTACCGGGTCAAGCAGGCCGTCAATTCGAACCAGCGCGTCACCTGGCGGGGTACAGTTATCAATCGTCAGATCCGCAATATCGATTAGCCGCTTTCCGGAACAGTGCCTCGGCCGCGAAGCCTGGGAATGCTCGACCGAGACTACCACAATCAGCGGCATTCCCCTTTGCTTCGCCTCTAGTCCCACTTCGACAACGACTTCATTTACGCCGCTGTTTGAAAAGATCACAAAACTGTCTGGCGGGGAAAAGACGAAATTGCGCATGATGACACGGCCGAAGCCCGGGGTTCGCTCCAGAAACATGGCTTGTCTTTGACCATTAGCCCCGACCACCTGCGTATGGTAAGTCAGAGACAGCTCGACAATCGGATGGAAGCCGGGAAAGCTGCCATGCCGGGGATACATCTCCTCGAGGAACATCCGGGAATGTCCGGTCCCGAAGAGGTGAACCAACCCCTCGTTGGCGATCGTATTCGCGCAGATGTCCGCAGCCTTTTCAATGGCTTCCATCTGTGTCTGGCTGATCCGTTTCAGGATTTCCTCAGCGGCCTGAAGGTAAGTAGTGGCAGCGTTCATACCCGATACTCCTTAGAATAAACAGCTTACCGCTTCTGCTATAATCCTGCCATGCACCACATCTCAATGCTTGGCACCGGTCTGATAGGTACTTTTTACACGATGGCTCTCCATGGGGATCGAAGCACTGATCGAATCAGTGTGGTTTATTCCCGCCAGGAGGCCCATGCCCGGGATTTTGCCCGTAAGTGGAACATTCCGGACTGGACGACGAGTTTGGACGAAGCTATCTTCCACCCGCAAACCGACGTCGTGGTCATCGGACTGCCCAACAATCAGCACGCGGAGGCCGCGATCAAGGCGGCAGAAGCCGGAAAGGCGGTCCTGTGCACCAAGCCGCTCGCCCGCAACTCCGCTGAGGCGCTGCAAATGCTGAGAGAAGTCGAAAAGCATGGCGTCTTTCACGGCTACCTCGAGGACCTTGCCTACACCCCCAAGACACTCAAAGCTTTGGAGTCCGTGCGCAAGGGGCGAATAGGCAGGATTCTTTGGGCTCGTTCCCGTGAAACGCATCCCGGCCCTCACAGCGACTGGTTTTGGAATCGGGAGATCTCGGGAGGCGGCGCGATCATCGACTTGGGCTGCCACTGTATCGAAATCGCCCGTAACCTCATCGGCAAAGACGTTCGCCCGGTCGAAGTGATGTGTTGGTCGGACACACAGGTCCATCCGATTGAAGCGGAAGACAGCGCGGTCGGGTTGGTCCGCTACGCCACAGGAGCGATCGGCCAGTTCGAAGTAAGCTGGGCTTTTCGGGGAGGTATGGACCTGCGAGACGAAGTCTCCGGCACTGAAGGGACGATCTGGATCAATCATTGGCTGCGAACCGGTTTCGAGATGTTTACGAGCACCAGAAAGGGCGATTACGTTGCCGAGAAATCGGAGAGCGACCAGGGATGGTTGTTCCCGGTCGGGGACGAACCCGGCGCGCTGGGATACCGTGATATGTTCTCGGATATGCTCAATTCGCTTGATTCAAACAAGGCGCCCATGGAGACGTTCTACGACGGATACGTCGTCAATGCCATCATGGATGCGGCCTATCGCTCGGCTCAATCGAAGCGCTGGGAACCGGTCGAATTAGAGGACTGGCGGGGCGCTGACCAGACGGTCGAGGAACGGGAGTTTGAATCATTCGATGACGCTCACTTCCTGGTCAAACGGGAGACGATGCCGGACGGCACTACCAAGCTGATTTTGAAGGAGAAAGCAGGCGGGCGGATTGTCGAAAGGGTGGAGGGGAAAAGCTGAGTATCATGGGAGTATTATGGATGAATTACGACTGCCCCCTCTGCGAACAACGGTCATCGGGAGTTATCCTTTCCCCTCCTGGCTTGAATTCGCCAGCCTGAACCTTGACCGTTTCGGCGCTGACGAGATTGCCGAATTACAGGAAGACGCGGTCATAGCTGCCGTCCATGATCAGACGGCAGCCGGTCTGGACGTCATTACCGATGGCGAGCAAACCCGCTTCGACTTCAACCTCTCCTTTTACGGTTACTTGGAAGGAATCGGGAAGCCGGAGCCAGTTGGGCGGGTTTTCGGCCCCCCAGCTCATGACCAGCGCAGCAAATACCGTATCGAAGGCACTTTGGGTGCTTCCAGGGGACTCGGCACGGTAGCGGAGTTTGAGAGACTGAGGCGAAACGCACCGGCCGGATTTACATTGAAAGCCAGTGTTCCAGGACCATATACGCTCAGCGGCCGGCTGATTCCCTCCCCTCAGTATCCCGACCGCTGGTCGGTAACCGAGGCTCTCGTCCCAATTGTCAGGAGGGAGCTGGAAGACCTGGTCACAGCGGGCTGCAGGGAAATCACTGTGGACGAGCCCTCTATGAGTTGCTACGCCCACTGCACGGACACAAAACGCCTGGTCGATATTTTCAATCGGACCGTTGCCCCGATCGTCGGGCGTTGCTTTCTGTCCACCCATCTTTGTTTCGGCAACTATAAAGGCCGAGCCGTCGGCAAGAGGCGCTACGCCCCAATGTTTCCCGATTTTCTCGAAATGGATGTCGATGAAATCCATGTGGAGATGGCGAGCCGCGAGTTTGCGGAGATCGAAATTATCCGTGAGATTGCCGAAGTCAAGCGTGTGGCTGTCGGGATAATCGACGTCAAGAGCTACTATATTGAACCGCCTGAGGAGGTTGCCGAGCGCGTCCGCCTCTGTCTCTGTTATGCGCCCCCCGACCGGCTTTCGCTCGCTCCCGATTGCGGTCTCAGCCAAACCGCGCGATGGGCGGCCCGGGAGAAGCTTAAGAACCTTGTCGCCGGCGTCAACCTGGTCCGCAGTGAGTTGGGATTGTGAAAAAGCCATTTTTGCAGGGGCAAGAGTTCCTGGACGACGTTAAGGCGGCCGCCCGCCAAACCGATCGCCTCCACATCTGGTGGTTGGGTCAAAGCGGTTTCCTGGTACTCTGGGAGCAAACGTACCTGTTGGTCGACCCTTACCTCTCGGACTCGCTGACCGAGAAGTACGCGGCTACTGACAAACCCCATGTGCGAATGACCGAGCGTGTAGTCGCACCTGGTGATCTGGCCTTTGTTGATATCGTCACTTCCAGCCATAACCATACGGATCATCTAGACGCCAAGACCATTCAGCCCCTGCTTGCGGCCAATCCTTCCCTGCAAGTGATCGTAGGTGCAGCTAATCGCCATTTCGCGGCTGAGCGACTGCAGGTGGCAACTGACCGACTTACACCTATTACGTCGCGAAGCGCGGTTGAGATTGGACCGTTTACTTTCTACTCGGTCCCCGCCGCCCACGAGACGCTGGAGACGGACGAGGAAGGAAACCATCGGTTCATTGGACTCATTATCGAAGCGGGACCGTGGACTCTCTACCACGCTGGAGATACTGTCCTTTATCCGGGGATGGCGCAGTACCTCGCGAAATGGCAAGTGGACGTGGCTCTTCTTCCGATTAACGGGCGCAGTCCGGAACGCTGGGTACCGGGGAATTTGTCGGCCCAGGAGGCGGTTCAATTAGGGAAGGCTATTGACGCAGGCCTTGTCGTTCCCTGCCACTACGACATGTTCGAGTTCAACACGGTCTCGCCCGATGAGTTCGAAACAGCGGCGCGCGCTGCAAAACTGCCTTATCGGATTCTTCAAAACGGAGAACGACTGAGCTTACCGTAATACTGAGAAAGCGAGGAAAAAATCGGTGTGCCTATCCGCGTAATCCGCGCCTTCCGTGCTATCCGCGGGTATCATGCCGCGGATGGTACGGATTACGCGGATAGGCACGCCGATGGTTCGAATTTACTGCGCGGGATCAATCCTTGGCACCTACCTCTGCGGTACGCAAGCCCTTTGGCGCCGCGGGCGGGCGGTTCTCGGCGGGTTTTCCTTTCAGGTTCTGGGAAGCGCCGCCCGAAGGATCGAACTCGAACGCGCCGAAATCGCGACAGGTTCCAATGATCGCACGCTCCTCGTAATCCATCAGCGAGTAAGGTTGCGTGTGGCACCGATCGATAGCCGCCGAGCCGGCGGCAGGCCGAAAGTCTGCGTTCGCGGCATTCACGAACAACCCGGGTGAGATCTCTCCTGACATCAGATTCCCTTCCAGGTCCAGCCCGATATTGTTTTTGACTGTCAGGATCGAAGTGTCCAGAGATCCCACTGCGTGGCTCGGAAGGCCGTAGAAGGTATTGTTGAAAACCTGGCTGGGGGGAAACTGCCCTCTGGCCCAGGTTTTCGACCAATTTTTCATCCGAACCGCATAATCGCCTCTGCCCCGTCCGTTATACACCAGGTTGTTGTAAATCTTATGCCCGGCTTCCGGTTCCACGACAAACACCGCCATACCACACTCGTTGTTCCACAGCTTGTTGTTGTAGACCTCGTGGGAATGGCCATCAATGGTGATGGTGCCTTCGTTTCCGGCCTTGGGGTCACCACCATAGACTTTCCACAAAACCTGACCCTGGAAGTAATTGTGATGCACCTTGACGTGCCGCGAGTGCTTCTTGGTCTCCAGGCCATTCTGCGTAAAGCCCTGAACGTTGTTAAAGTAGATATCGAGATTGTAAACAGTCTTTGAAGGGTCGTATTTGTTCCCCAGGTAGAACCCTTCTCCCCAAAATTCCTCGTGCCCGGTCCGCTCGATCTGACAATGCCTGACGATGATATCGTGCTCGCCGGAAGTGATGCTGATAGCCGCAGCTCGGACATCGCGTATGTGCAGATACTCGAGTATCACGTCATGTACCGGTTCTGGCAACTTGATCTCGTCACCTGCGCCTACCCTGACAGCGCCCTGCTTTCCCCCGGTCTTGGCGCCATCGAAAACAATGCCGGAAACCGTGACGTAGCTTGCCCATACACGACCGAGGATACCGTTCGGGACCCGCACCACCGCTCGCCATTTGTTTGCGGCTCGAACTGTCACGGCAGCGTGCAACGCGCCTCCCCGCTTGATGATCATCGGATCGGAGTAGACGCCATCCAACAAAACAACCTCGTCACCGGGCCGCGGCTTGGACAGCCCAGTGGTCAACGAACAGGGCGATTCCAGAGTACAGGCCTCGCCACCTCCTGAAGGGGACACGTAATATGACGACGGATATACCGTGCCGACGAAAAATATAAGAATCAGCGCCAGCGCGCCGGGTGTTAGCTGGTTCTTCACTGCACCTCCTGGTACTGCTCTGCAGTGAGCGCCATAAAGGCGGGGGTTATACCACAGCCCCGAAAAGCGAGTAAACCCTTTGTTGATCCGTGTGAAAAAATGACTGAATGAGCATTTGGGTGAAAATCGCCGTAATCGTCTCGCTGGCACTAGTGAATGGAGTGCTGGCGATGACCGAAATTGCCTTCGTGTCCGCCAGCCGGACGAGGTTGCAGGTTCAGGCGCGAAAAGGCAAACAACAAGCGGCAGCGGCTCTTCAGCTGATTGACTCCCCTACCCGGCTTCTCTCGACCATTCAAGTGGGCATCACGCTGATCGGGATCATGGCTGGCGCATTCGGCGGGGCAACAGTGGCCGAGGAAGTAGCCGCATGGCTGAGAACGTTCTCCGGCATCGCGAACTATGCCGATCTCCTGGCGTTCGTTGTGGTTGTTTCTGGAATCACATACTTGTCGCTACTGCTGGGGGAGCTTGTTCCCAAACGTGTTGCCATGCTCAATCCAGAGAGAATAGCGTCGACCATGAGCCGGCCCATGAAGGTGCTGGCGGCCGCCGCCTCACCCGCGGTCCGCTTTATGACCTCTTCCACTGAACTCTTGCTCAAAGGATTGCGGATTCCACCGAAGCTGGAACGTGTAGCAACAGAGGACGAAATCAAGTTGATGATCGAACAGGGCACGCGAGCCGGCGTTTTTCTCCCGAGCGAGAAGGAAATTGTCTTGAATGTCTTCCGGTTTGCAGATCGTCGGGTCAGCGCCTTGATGACACCCCGTCCTGACGTTATCTGGATCGACAAATACGCCTCCCCTGAAGAACTCCGAAATATCTTTGCGACTCATCCACACAATCGATACCCTGTCTGTGCCGGCGGGCTTGATCAAGTGCTGGGTTTTGCTCGCGCCAAGGATCTTCTCGCAGCCTGCTTGGCCGGCGGTCCCCTGGATCTTGTCAGCCGGCTGCGCAAGCCGCTTTTTGTTCCCGAAAGCAACCCCGCGCTCCGAGTCCTTGAGTTGTTCAAACAAACGGGCGCCCACGTGGCCCTCGTTGTAGACGAGTACGGCCAAGTGGAAGGGCTCGTCACTCATCATGACATTATGGAAGCGATCGTTGGCGACATCCGCTCTCTCGATGTTCCTGAGGAGAAGGAGATCGTTCGGCTGGAGGATGGTTCCTATCTCCTTGACGGCGCCCTGCCGGCCGATGAGTTCCGCGCTCTGCTCCGTATCGATCCGGAAACGGACGAGGGAGACTATGACACCGCGGCAGGGTTTGTTTTGCAACAACTGGGCAGGATTCCCGAGACCGGCGAACGCTTCAAATGGCGTGGCTGGCAGTTTCAAATCGTCGATATGGACGACCGTCGCATCGACAAGGTCCTGATCACCCCGCCCGCAAGTCCGATGAACGAGTCAGAAACGTCCAGGCAAGCCGATCTTTGACATCCGTCCCAGCAAAATCTGCAGGCCAATCGGTGGCTTGAACCAGTATGTTCGGTTCGATATCATCGGGAAGCGTCTGCGTCACGGGCTAGCCGTTCCTCGCGCCCGATCCGCAGTATGCCTTGTCGGGTCATTGCCTCATGGAAATCAGTTCTCACCTCTCACGGTCGACCGCACCAAACCTTCCGCCGTCGTTTATTCGTCGGCCGACACTCGTATGGTTCGCGGTTGCGCTGATTCTCCTGGTTGGCTCCACCGGTGTTGGCGCCTGGTATTACCGGCATCAGAGAGAGACCTTCAGAAGTCGGATCTGGGAAGATCTTAATGCCATTGCCGATCTCAAGGTGATTCAGATCTCGGAATGGCGCAGGTCACGCCTGTCTGAAGCACGGATAATCGCCGATGCCATGGCCCGTGTTCCTTCAATGGACAGACTGATCGCTGGCGACCGGGAAGGCGGACGTCCCGCGGCAGAATTGCTCGCTCATTTCCGCAATCACATGCCCGCGCGGACTTTTGCGATTCTCACGCCGACCGGCCAGGTCGTCTGGTCTCTTCCCGAGGAGGCCTATAAGATCGGCGAAAACGACCGACTCGCAATTGAGCATTCTCTAAGAAAAAACGATGTCTTCTTCTCAGATTTCTTTCACGAAGCGAGCGGGGCAGTAGAAATGAGCATTTTCGTCCCGCTGTTTGCAACGGCTGGGACTCACGGGGCGAGCGGAGTACTGATGATTCGCCTCGACCCCGACCAGTACTTGAATCCTCTACTGCAAGCCTGGCCCACACCGAGTCAATCGGCTGAGACCCTGCTTGTTCGGCGTCAGGGGAATTCGGTGGTTTTCCTCAACGAACAACGGCACCAAGTCGGTTCCAATCAGCCCAGGTTGATCGATACGAGGAGTGAAGAATACCGGGACTTGCCGGCTATCCGCGCCGTGCTTGGGCAGGAGATCACGATGGAGGGGAGAGACTACCGCAGAGTTCCGGTACTGGCAGCCACCCGCTCTGTCCCGGGTTCACCTTGGGCCTTAGTGGCCAAGGTGGATCAATCGGAGGGCTATGTCGTCGTCAAACAGATGGCGAAAGTCACCGGGATTCAAGTCATTCTTCTCATCCTGACGATCTTCCTCGCTGTGACTCTGCTCCTCGCTCAGAAAGCGAGTGAGATAAAAAGCCGTGAAAGGCAGGCCAGGTTCGAATATCAGGAACTCGCCCGCCATTCGGACGAGTTGCAGCGCTTGGCGGCTCACCTCGATATCCGCGAGGAGGAGAGTCGAAGGATCTCGCGCGAAATTCACGAGGAGCTTGGTAATGCCTTGGCGGGCGTACGTTTCAGCCTGCTGGATCTTCAGGGGCGTATCCTGGAGAATCACCCGGAAATGGCCGAACGCATTCAGTCGATACTAACGGAGCACAAAGCCCTGATCGAACAGGTACGGCATATCTCCCAACACCTGCGCCCGCCGATTCTCGATCAACTGGGTCTGATTCCCGCGATCAAATGGCTTGCAGATGATTTCGAGCTGAGAACCGGGAACCCTTGCCAGGTTGTGACAGAGATCGCAGGCGGAACCAACAGGGAAAGACCTTACGCCTCCGCGGTTTACCGTATTTGCCAGGAGGCTTTGTCGAACGTCGCCCGCCACTCAAATGCAACCAAGGTCCGGCTTGTTTTTCGAGAAACCGAATTAGAAGCATTCCTCGAGATTGTTGATAACGGAAAGGGCTTTAATTTGGAGGAAAGTAATGACTCCTCTATCGGAATCATCAATATGCGGGAGCGGGCACGCTGTTGCGGCGGCACGCTCGCTATCGTGACGTCACCCGGACAAGGGACCAGCGTCACCGTTAGAATACCTCTTCCAAAGGTATCGACGCCGGGCAGTCACGAGGACTTGGTGAAGAGTTCCTGAGAGTCTCGACCGGCCTTTTGCTCTTGGGAACCGGCCGCTTATTATCCGCGTAATTCGTGCAATCCGTGCAATTCGCGGGATGGATATCCGGGGAGAACGCGAATTGCGCGGATTACCGCGGATGCTACGGCCAGTACCTTTGCTACAATTTAACCTTTGTTACAATTCCTCAAAATGCAGTTTGGCGCGTTAACCGGATACTCACGATCGGTTATTGAGGCCCAGCCGGGCAAAGAAGAAAAGGCCAGCCGCCGGCTTCGGGTGGCCCTTGTCGACGACCACCAGATAGTGTTGGAGGGACTTACTAACCTGTTATCGCAGGATCGCCGGCTATCAATCGTTGGAGCGGCGACCAGTGCTCGAGAGGCTTTGCAACTGGTACGCGACGAACATCCGGATGTTGTTCTTATGGATGTGGTAATGCCAGAGATCGACGGCATTCAGGCCACAAGGATGATTAAATCCGAGTTTCCGGAAGTTGTGGTCGTGGGCCTTTCAATGCTTGCCGATGAAGCGACCCGCCAGCACATGATTCAAGCGGGCGCGTGCGCGCACCTCGGTAAGGATACGGAGCTTCCCACTCTGCTGGATACGGTTTTCAGCTGTATCGAGTAGCTCTTACTCCTTTTGCCGCACCTCGGAAAAGAGTTTTTGTATGTGGGGTGCAACCAGCCGAGGATTCAATTCGAGATCGGGATCCATCCGCAAGGCGAGCTTGAAATGCTGGCTGGCCTTGGCTTGAAGTTTCTCCCTTTGTTCCGGGTCGGAGGTTAACAGGCTGAGGCGAGCATAAGCTACTCCTGTCCACCCTTCTAGTTCGGCGCTGCTTTTTCCGCCAGCGGCTCGGAGCTTCTCCAGCAGCCGAACCGCTTGTTCAGGAGGTCCCTGAATAGCAGCGAATACAGCCTCTTGTTGCGCCTTCTCATTTTGGCTGTTGTTGGGCTTGGGCTTAGTCACAGCCGCTGCGGGACTTTGCCTGGGACGCGATGGTCGCGGAGGTTGGGGAACTCTTGGGTCCTCCCGACTGAATCGCTCGGTATCCGCGTCATTCATCAGCTGGAGCCACTCGTCTCGCACCTCAATTGGTTGCCGACTCAGCGCCTGTAAATGTGGCCTCATTTTCTCGTAAATCAGCGCCCCGTTTTCCGGATCCAGGTCATACGACAGATTAAACGCCGCCAGCGCATCTTCGAACGCATTGTCCTCAATCAATCCTTCTGCCTGCTCTAAAAGTTGGAGCGACTCGGCTCGCCTTTTCTGCTCGCCGGCGACTCGATGAGTAGGGTCCTTCGCCAGCACTTTCTCGTAATCTGCAATAGCTCTCAAATAATCTTTTTCACTAAACGCCCGTGCGGCGCTCACCAGCAACTGCTCAATTTGCGCTTGCCGGGTAATAGCGGCGGCGACCTCAGTCAGCTTTTTCGACAGTCCCTCCGCAAAGAAGCGCTCGGGATCAGCCTCCGCCGCTTGTTGGAGCTTGTCGACAGCGAGCGCCAAACGACCTTCCGCTTCATCGGCCATAGCCGCCTGCTTCAGCCGGGCGTAGTTCTCCCGACGTTCTTTGATGCGCTGGCGAATGTGATCCACTTCAACTCTGCCCGCAATCACACGGTCGGCCTCTTGAAGCAGCAACAGGGCATCTTGCAGGGCGCCTCGCTCCTCTTTCTCCTCCGCTTGGGTCAGCAAGCGCCGAAAGCGGTTTTCTTCCACCTGTTCCTTTTCAGCGCGTCGCAAGTTTGCCAGAAGAGATTCCAAGCCCCTTCTTTGGAATTCTCCCGCATCAAGCTCGCGCGCCCGTTCCAGTTTCGCCGCAGCCTCTCCAAAAGCATTTCTGAGACGCGCCTCCTCGGCCTCCTTCAAAGCGCGGTTGAATTCCGGCGCTCCTCGGCCGAGAAGCTCACGGATCTGCTGGCGATAGACGGCGATCTCCCTCGCCACTCGGTCCGGAAGACCTGCCCGACCGGCCTCGCGCTCAAAAAACGCGGCCGCCTGGGAGTACTTGCCGAGATGAAAGTACGCTTTTCCTAGCAGATAGTAGGGGAAGTAACCAATGGGCTCACCTTGTTTGCCGGTTATTGTTCGCCCGGATTGCGGCTGCTGCCTGACCGCCTCGCGAAGCTTTGTAATAGCCTGTTCCCAATGCGCTGACTTCAGATCCTCAAGCGCCTGATCGTATAACTCCTGCCAACTCTCGGCCAGAACCGGAGATCCAAGCAGAAGCACAATTACTAAAACACCAGTTACTGCCTTCAACATGCTAAAGAGTTATTTCCTCCGGGTCTTTCGAACGAATATGTCGTCTACCCAAAGCGTTCCACTCAGTTTGTTGTCGATTTTCCCGCTTTTGTCTCGTCGCAACGTGACCGACAAGATTCTGGGTGTATCAGATATATTTGATGATGACGGTATTCGAAAGACAAGTTTTCGCCAGTCATTGGAGCCAAGTATCCGGTCGCTATCCCAGATCTGCCGGTTCCCCCGGGGATCATTAACCTGAAGATAGACTCCCTGGTCGCTGGTCAGCGCTTGGGATCGCATTCGGCAGCCAACTTCATAGTCCTGCCCCGCTTCAAGATAAACAGCCTGGCGTAGAAACTCCACTTCCGGGTTTTCCTGGCCGCTGAAATCGATGCGAAAGGCAGTAGAACCTGACACTCCCTCGCCAGCGGCCAGCCGGACGGAGTACCCAGCCCCCTGATTCACCCGCCAGTCAGGCCCCTGGTTGTAGATCGGTAACTCAAATCGACCGTTCCAGAGCTCGTTGTCGCCTGCTTGAAATGCGTTATCCGACAAATGATTGTTGTGACAGAGGTTTATCCATACTTCCCGCATCTCGCCGAAACGCCCGGTACGGTGAAGGTAATCCAGATGAAACAATCCCTCAGCGAGGGTTGGCGGCGGTGTACTGGCGAGTATCTGTGACCAGAGTGCGTCAATGGCTTCACTGGGAGCGGCCCGGTCGGCTTCCAGCACCTTGAGCAGCGCCAGCCGGGATTGGGTATCGGGCGGGCACATCACAAGCAGTTCGTCGGCAACCGCTCCGACGTGCCAAAGCAATTGCGCTGCCGCGGTCATATACGATGGATCGAGCGCGACTGCCTTTTGGAAGAGAGGAGTGGCGGCTGCCAAACCCTTGGTCCGCAGGTAGTAGTTGCCCAACCGCCAGTGATACAGGCCGCTTCTCGGGTTTACTTCAACAGATTGCTCGTATAGCCGCAATGCGTCGATTTCACGGCCGCGCAACTCGTAGCTCCTGCCCAGCTCGTTCAAGTAGTCCCAACGGTATGGATTCAGAGCAACCGCTCGTTCCAGGCTGCTGATCGAGCCGTCCAGGTCCAGATGATCCGGAACATCGCGTTTGATCAGCCCGATGTGGAAGTAAAAATCCGGGACATTTGGGTCCCAGCGGAGGGCTTCCTTTGTTCCTTCTACGGTCGGGTCGGACAAAAACAGCTGCCAGGCAACCAGCCGGTAAGAGACCGTAATACCGGCAAAGACCAGGACAACCGTCAGGAGAGTTGGAACCGCCACGCGTACATACAATGGGATCCTGCGGAGAGGGTGCGAGGATCCGGTTCCATCAGGAGCATCGGCGACCTTCTTGAGGGACAAGGAGAGACCTAACACCGTGCAGAACACCATCAGGGTGGTAGGAATCTGCAGATTAAAGTCGACGAGGCTGTGAAGCAGGATGCTGAAGAGCGCGCCCGCGCAACCAAGTGCCGCGCCCTGTAACCAGGGATCACGCCGGCTGGCAAGGAACACCCTTGTTGCGGCCAGAAAGCGCCAGACAACGAAGCTCCAGAAAACCAAAGCAACCGGTACTCCCCACTCCGCCGCACTTTCTATGTAGTCGTTGTGAGCATGGTCGTACCAACTGGTAATGGGCGCCGGCTGGTATGGACGAAAACGCCACTTGTACATCCCCGGGCCGACACCGGACCACGGCCGCTCCGCGATAAGCTGGATCGAAGCCTTGGCTATGACAGCCCGGTCCGCTAACCCTTTCTGGGTCTCCGCGAATCTGCCGACAAGCGCATCCGCACCGATCCAGGCAGTGGTGCTGAAAATCGCCAACAACAGAACCCAAGCATATCCCGGGGAGAGACCGCGCCGCGCCCGTGTCCGGCTGCGGCGCTTAAGAGCCAGCAGAAGCCCTAGAAAAACCAGGGTGGCAGTCAGGCTCACGATCCCACCTCGGGACCGAGATAACAACACCGCTAATCCCGTCAGCAGG
>ERZ795047.3503-NODE-3503-length-13986-cov-4.924557_pt1 | contig 13986 bp, 6 predicted proteins | sample MGYA00375131_ERZ795047 | MGnify/ENA primary metagenome ERZ795047 (study PRJEB30176, sample SAMN05720228) | activated sludge metagenome | isolation source: Anaerobic digester | place: Japan | collected 2015-05-20 ... | reverse complement strand
AGCATGCGCGTCTGGCTGGCATTGCCATCATCTTGCTTCGTTCAGTGATCGTTGCTGCATGCATCATGTTCGGCCTTCATAAGCTGGCAATACGGCCAGGACTGATTACTACCGTAATACCCGCCGCGGCGCTCTCGGTCGCCATATGGATGCTGGGCAGCAGGTTCAACTCCCGCGTAGTCAGCGTTGTGGCGTCGGCCTTCGACATGGGATTCATATCCGTCTGCGTGCATTTTGGCGGAGGTCTCTCAAGCGAGGCATACGCGCTTTACTTCGTGGCGCTTTCCATTATCGCGTTGCAGGAAAGCGCGATTTCCAGCTCCTTGGGCGGTATTGTGTGCGCTGCGCTCTACGGCGCGGCTACATTTCCTTGGTCGCAGGAGCCGGCCATACCTGGATGGACGCTCCCGTACAGATGTGGCGTTATTATGTTCGCGGGCGGGGCAATTGGCCTCATGTCGCAGGCGTCGAAGGAGTGTGCTGCGCGACTGGCGTCAGCCCGCGACAAGCTTGACAGGCGGGCCCACTGGGACCAGGTTCTGGCGCGTGTCACCCGCAAGATCAACTCCGGAATCGGGCTGAGAGCGACCCTTGAACTGATTCTAGACGGAGGCTTGGAGGTGCTTGGCGGCGACTTCGGCATGGTCGCTCTCAAGGACCGGCGCGGGAGACTAGTCGCGTCCGCCTGCAGGAACTCACCACCCGGGCTCCTAGGTCGCGTCTTTAGGAAAGATGAGGGACTGGTCAACGTGGCCGTTGCGCAACGGCAGACGGTCCGAGTATCCGACTACGCGTCGTTTTCGGGTGCCATTCCGGAAGTGGTTGCAGAAGGATTAAGTGCGGTTGCCGCCACTCCTCTGCTATCCGGTCCTGACTGCATTGGAGCGCTTACCTTCGGCAATAGGCGGTCGGGCGCGGCGTATACGCCGGAAGACTGTGAGTTCCTCGAGATGCTGGGGAAACAGCTGAGCGTGGTTGTGGGGAACGCCCACCTACTGGATGAGGTACAGCGAAGGGCGGACTATCTGTCCACTCTCAACGAGATATCCATGAGCCTCACATCGGTTCTCGAACGAGACGCGCTTTTCGAAAAGATCTATCGCGAAGTCTGCCGGATAATCCCTGTTGACGCGTTTTTTGTGGCGATATTCCACGCTGGAAGTCGCGAGATCGAAATGGCGTTTCTCATGGACCAAGGAGTTCGTTCTCCTTCGACGCGGTTTGGGATGGAATCGGGTCCGACGGCAAAGGTGATCACAAGTGGCCAGCCGATTCTGTTCAACCGCCAGGAAGACGAAATGATGGACGGGGAGCGTAGGCTTGGGCACAACGTTGATGAGGTTACAGCATCTGTGATCATTGTGCCCATGCGCGTAGGCGCTCATGTGGTGGGCGCGGTTTCGGCGCAGAGCTATACGATGAACGCCTACGGTGAGGAGGAGAGAGATCTCCTGATGACGATCGCGTCCAGCGCTGCCATAGCCCTTGAGAATGCTCGGTTGTACCAATCAGCCCGCGAGTTATCGCTCACTGATGACCTTACCGGGCTGGGAAACTACAGGTACTTCTGCGATCTTCTCGACAAGGAGATCGAAAGAGCTATTCGGCACAGTACTCCCCTTACGCTCGTCATGCTGGATTCTGATCACCTGAAGTACATAAACGACAAGTATGGGCACGCCATCGGTGATACTCACCTGATTCACCTTGCCGACACGATGAGAGCCGTGGCCCGGAAGTCCGACATACTCGCGAGATACGCCGGAGATGAATTCATGATAATCCTGCCCAATACTGCTGGAGCCGACGGACTGGTGCTCGCGGAGAGGCTCCGGGCCGAGATGGAGCGAACGCCGCTTATGGTCGATGGCACGCCGGTGACGGCTACCATAAGCCTGGGCGTGGCTTCCATGCCCCAGTCCGGCGGATCCGTCGATGCCCTTGTGAGAGCCGCGGACGCGGCCATGTACGAGGCTAAGCGCCAGGGCAAGAATAGGGTGATGGAAGCCCGCTGCCCCGCCTAGGCCTGAACCACTTCAGACCATCCTCTTCACAAAGTCCTCTAGGGTCCCCGGCAGCATGTCAGCCGCCGCCAGCTCGATCATGGTGTACGCGCCCGGCGCCTTCTTTAGCCCTGCCCTGAGCGCACCTACCATGATCTGCCCGGTAACGGCCGGGTTGGTTATCCGCATCTCCCACCTGAGCAGCTGATTCCCGGTGCGGCCCGCGATGCCCTTTCTATCGATTACGACACCGTGCCCGGGATCGGCCGCCTGGCTCGCGCTGTGCACTTCGAACACATCGGTCTCATCACGAACGAAGTAGGGATCACAACGGATGTCGGACGCGACATCGGCAAAAGGCCGCGACCCGTCGAGCTCAACGTAGACAGCGCGTCTGTGCCTTCCGTAGCCTGCGGGGAGAGTGACGGACACCGCATCGGCCACTCCCGGTATGGCCCGCACAGCCACAGAGTGGCCCATGCTCATGCCTGGTCCGAAATTGGTGTAGGTGATTCCGGTAGGGGCGATGATCTCGAGGAGCGCCCTGATCACCGAGTCAATACCCGGATCCCATCCGGCAGCTATGACCGCCGTGGCCTGACCTTCGGCGGCTGAGGCAGCTAGCGACTGTTTGTGGCGCCACAGCGGTTCTCCGTGTATGTCGTATGTGTCCACCACGCTTATACCCGATCGCAACAGAGCGTGCTCCGTCGGTTCCAGCTCGCGCGTGGGCCCGCACATCAGGGCGGCCCGGACCTCTTCCAGCTGGTCCATTCGGGTCACTGCAGGCGCCTCCCAGTTCGGCCCGACGACGCGCGCACCGGGCTCTGCTCGCCTCCTGACAACTCCTGCAAGCTCAAAGTCTGGCGATACAGCTAATGCCTCGGCAGCTCCTCGCCCGACGTTACCCAATCCAACCACGGCTACGCGGGTTCTTTGCATCTACACGCGCCTCCCCCTGTCACCTGCTAGCGACTATCTGGATTATACTACATCCGATGGATACGCCGAAACAAGTGGGGGCAGAGCCCCGGGCAGCCGGGGTGATCTATGGCCGGATCCTGTACCCTGTAGGACACCCTGTAGACCCCCACGTTTTGCCCGCTACCGGTGAAAACCGGACACAGAATATGGTTAAGCCAAATGGGCAGGTATCGGAGACCACGTAATCCCATTCCAGGGCGAAGGATGCCTCGGAACCCCCGTCAGGGCCTATCATAGGCAAGCGCAGCACCCAGAAACATCCATGGATATGGGTAATGTGTAGTCCTACCTGGCCCTTTGCGGTGTATTCGTTTTCCAGACACATCGCCAAAAACGTGTTCCGAAACGAGTCACCTGTATTTTCCCGTCAACCCTGCGGTGCACCGCTTGGCTTGTCCTGCCTCTGGAGGCGTTGGGCTGAGAGTGCAAATATCTGCAGGCCCAGCTAGAGGTGTGAGAACGACAAAGACTGCGCGAGCAGGCGGCCTCGGCGAGCTGGTCAGAGCGGATGTGGATACGGCATTCGGATCCGGAGGCGGCCTAAGGCTTTGGCGGACTTTGGAAATGGCCGGTTGGCTCAGCATTCGATGAGATTGCCTGAGCCGTCTGCGTCTGCCGCACGGGAGAATGGCATCCTCCTCGACCATTACGGCGGGTTATTGGCTGCGGGGGTCACGCTCGCCTCGCTGGAATGGCCATTTAGCTGGTCTTGACATCATGCCCGTCGGGCAAAACGGCTGGAGCTGGCATATCGTCGATTTTTGCCATCAGTTTCGGAGATACCCGCAACTTTTGAGTACATCGATTTCGAAGGGCCACCTGACCGCCTCCCAATCACGAAAATCGGGGGGTATCCGACGGGTTTGGGCAGTAAAGCAGGCGGACGGGCCAACATAATATCCCACTTAATAGGGCCATTTGGTAACGGCACGCGCGGGATGGCGCGCCGTGCCATCACTAGTAACAGCTACTGGGTTGCGATTGGCCCCGAGGGCTCCTTTGATAGTGCCGATTCGCCCTCCGGGGTCCCCGGGCCAAATCGATGTACTCAGAAGTTGCGTTTTTCGCCGAAAGTATTGTCAAAATGTGACCGTATCTCTGGGCAGATACCCCCGGGGGTATATCACTGAGCCACAACTGTCAAGGCCAGATTGCACGCCTGAATGCGGGGTATCTGCGACCCCGAAAGCAACAATCGTTACACGCACCCTCACCTGCCGCTGGAGGTGCGCACTTCTGCCGGTGATGGTATAATGGCCTTGTGCCATTGATGCGTTTATGCATTACTACTGGGGGCGGCTGATGTGGACCTGATCGAGACACGCGATGACCTCTGCACGAGATGCTACGCATGTGTGCGCGCCTGCCCTGTGGAGGCGATGCACGCGGCAGAGGGCGCTGTGCGCGCAGATGGCGAGACGTGCATAGGATGCGGCATTTGCCTAGAGGAGTGTTCTCATGGCGCGATTGCCCTTGCCGACCACACCCAACTTGCGCTGGACTTGCTGGCACAAGGTGATACTGCTGCAGTGATATCGCCCGGCTTCCCCGGGGCCTTTCCAGATGATGATCCGCTGCGAGTCATTGGGGCGCTTCGAGCTCTGGGTTTTGCCGAGGTGTGGGAAGCGGCGGCAGGGGCGGAGATGCTGGCCTCCACGTACCGAGTAGCTCTGGAATCGGCTTTGGGGCGCACCGTGATAGCCTCGACGTGTCCGGCGGCGGTTAGGCTGATCGAGGCACACCGGCCTGATCTGGTGCAGAACCTCGCGCCGGCCGTGTCGCCGGAAATTGCTGCCTCACGGGCGGCTCGCGCCTCAGGGCGCCCGCGGGTTGTCTGCATTACCCCCTGTGCTGCGTTTAGGCTGGAATGCGGCGACGCAGGCCGCGGCCGGGTAAGCCCGGCTGCCAGGAGGATAGAGGGTGGGGCCGATGTGGTGCTCACCTTCTCTGAACTGAGTGAACTGTTTGACAAGTCGGGATTGCGCGTCGATCAGTGCCCTCCATCAGCGCCGGATGTGGCAGCGGAAGGGCCCGGGCGTGTGCTGCCGTTGCCGGCCGGGTTGCTTCATAGCGTGGAAGCTTCGGATGGCGCCTTTCGGCGGGGAGCAGTGAACGCTGCAGGCTTCCGCGAGTGTATGGAAGTCCTGGATGCGATGTCTTCCGGCGGGATCACTGCTCCCGTTGTGGAGTTGTCGATTTGCAGGGGCTGCGTTGATGGCCCCGGGTATCCTGAAAACCTGGGCGCCTGGAGGCGGCGTCAGGCAGTGTTGGCATATTCCGCCGCCATGGAGAGCGCGGGCGGCACGTCTGTGCTTGAGCGATTGGCGTGCTCAGGCGCGGGCAGAATCGATCTTTCGCGCACGTTCTTCTCAAGCCTTTCATCGGAGGCCGCGCCGGCTCACTGTCGAGAGCGAGCTGCTCTAGGTACTCGTTCCGGCGATCCTGACGCGAGCCAAACAGGCAAGATGGAGCGAGGCCGGTATGCCCGATCGGCGTCCCACAGCTTTGCGGCAGACTCCGAGCCGGTAGACATGGTTGCGTACAGCCCTGCGATGGAAAGCGTCATCGCCTTGATGCAGAAGGTATCGAGTGTGTCATCGACTGTACTCATTACCGGCGCATCGGGTGTGGGCAAAGAAGTGGTGGCCAGGTATATTCATCGAACTGGTAATCGAAGCGCCGAGCCGTTCGTCAAGATCAACTGCGCGGCCATACCTGAGACTCTGCTCGAGTCCGAGCTGTTCGGATATGAAGAAGGAGCCTTCACAGGGGCGCGCCGCAGCGGCAAACCCGGGCTTATTGAGCTGGCTTCAGGGGGTACGTTGTTCCTGGACGAGATAACTGAGATGCCCATGGCGCTCCAGGCCAAGCTCCTTCAGGTGCTGCAAGAGAAGTGCCTGGTCCGTGTGGGAGGCACAAAGCAGATCAGGGTGGATGCGCGTGTGATTGCTGCGACCAATCGCGATATTGAGCGGGCAGTGAAGGAAGGGCGTTTCCGCAATGACCTATACTACCGGCTGAATGTGATCCCTATCCGAGTACCGTCCCTTGTGGAGAGGGCCGGAGACATTGCGCCGCTGACTTACCATTTCCTCGAGAAGTGGGGCGCCAGGTACGGTAGGCCACGCCGAATATCCAGAGAGGCTCGAGAAGCGCTGGAGAGGTATGGCTGGCCGGGGAATGTGAGGGAACTCGAGAACGTGCTGGAGTTCCTTGTGGTGACAGTGGATGCCCCTGTCATCGGCATTGAGCATATTCCGACTCACATCAAGAGTGCGGGGGCGAAGAACACAGCGGAAGTCTGCGTGTCGGGGATCATGCCGCTGCGCAAGGCCGTGGAAGAGGTGGAACGGCAGCTGATAGAGCGCGCATCGGCAACATGCCCTAGCACCTATGCGATAGCCCGTGCCCTGGGCGTCAACCAGTCCACAATAGTGAGGAAGATACAGAGATTCGCGAACGGCCGCAGTGGATGATGCAGAGATGCATCGCACGATGCAATGACGCATCGCATGTGCCGAATGCGTGTTCCTAGCGGCCAAACTGCTGCTATGGGGCTTATGCGCTTCGAGATGAACCCCGCTTCACTATGGAAGGCAATGTGAAGCGGTTCACTAGCGATGCACAGATGCATTGGGCGTTCTAAGTGTGCTACGGTAATCACCAGCTAAACGCCACTTTGGAATGTGGCATGAATCATGCATGTATAGGTTGTGGCTGCAATGGCCGGCAGAGGAGGTTGAAAGGTCTATGGGTTGCTGTGAAACCAAGTGCGCAGGCGATATCACGGACATCACACCTGAGCAGTGGGCGAAGGTGGACGAGATCATCGCCGGGTACCAGGGGCAGCGCGGAGTGCTCATCCCGTGCCTCCACGAAATCCAGCAGATTGTGGGCTACCTTCCCATTGAGGTTCAAGAGCGGGTGGCGGCAGGACTTGACATTCCGGTGGCCGACGTGTACAGCGTCATCACTTTCTACGCGCTGTTCACTACTAAGCCAAAGGGCAAGCACAAGGTAGGTGTGTGCCTGGGCACCGCCTGCTATGTGCGGGGCGGCGACAAGATCCTGGAGAAGGTGGAAGGGGCGCTGGGCATCAAGGCGGGCGATACCACTCCCGACAGGCTCTTCTCTATCCAGGTAATGAGGTGTATCGGCGCCTGCGGGCTAGGCCCAGTCATGACAGTCGACGACGACATTTACGCGCGGATAAAGCCTGATCGAGTGCCGGAAGTCCTCAAGAAGTATTCATAGTATAGTGCCACGTCCATCAGGCGTAGTGAGGGAGGAATACGAATGGATCTGGTTCGAGCGCACGTGCTTGTGTGCGGCGGCGCTGCCTGTGTCTCCTCCGGCTGCAAGGCGGTGCGGGAGGCGCTGGAAGCTGAGATAGCCGCAAGAGGCATTGAGCGCGAAATAAAGGTGGTTGTCACAGGGTGCATGGGGCCGTGCGACCTGGGGCCGATCATGGTCGTGTACCCCGAAGGCGTCTTCTATAAGAAGCTCACTCCCGACGATGCCAGGGAGATCGTTGATGAACACCTTGTGAAAGGGCGCATAGTGAAGCGACTTCTTTATACGGAACCAGGCACTGCCGAGGTCGTAGAGACCCAGGAGGCTATGACCTTCTTCAGCCGGCAAGAGAGAATCGCTCTGCGCAACACGGGTGTTATCGACCCTCTTAACATCGACGAGTATATAGCCCGCGACGGCTACGCGGCGCTGGGCAAGGCGCTTACAGAGATGAAGCCGGAAGAGATTGTCGACACTTTGAAGCGCGCTGGGCTCAGGGGTCGTGGCGGGGCGGGGTTCCCCACGGGGATAAAGTGGGACCTCACCCGAAAGGCTGAGGGTTCGCCTAAGTACGTGGTGTGCAACGCCGACGAGGGTGACCCCGGAGCTTTCATGGATCGCTCCATTTTGGAAGGCGATCCTCACACCCTGCTCGAAGCGATGGCGATAGCGGGGTACACGGTAGGCGCAAACCAGGGCTATATCTACGTGCGGGCCGAATACCCGCTGGCTGTGGCGCATCTTGAGCATGCGATAAGGCAGGCCAGGGAATATGGCCTGCTGGGCGCCAACATCTTCGGTACCGGGTTCGATTTCGATATCGATCTTCGTGTGGGCGCCGGCGCTTTCGTGTGCGGCGAGGAGACTGCGCTTCTGGCGTCGGTGGAGAGCCGCCGCGGAGAGCCGAGACCTCGGCCACCGTATCCGGCAGCGTCCGGCCTGTGGGGTCAACCTACACTCATAAACAACGTTGAGACTTATGCTAACATTGCGCCCATCATTCTGCGCGGCGCGGAGTGGTTCTCTTCCATCGGCACTGAGAAGAGTAAGGGGACCAAGGTGTTTGCACTGGCTGGGAAGATCAACAACACTGGTCTCGTGGAAGTTCCCATGGGCACTGCGCTGGGCGACATAATCTTCGATCTCGGGGGGGGCATACCCGGCGGAAAGAAGTTCAAGGCGGCGCAGACCGGCGGGCCTTCCGGTGGGTGCATCCCAGCTCAGTTCCTGAACACTTTGATTGACTATGAGTCGCTGAAGGAACTAGGGACCATGATGGGCTCAGGCGGTCTCATTGTCATGGATGAAGACACGTGTATGGTGGACTTGGCGAAATTCTTCATGCAGTTCATCCAGGACGAATCATGTGGCAAGTGCGCTCCGTGCCGGATTGGCACCAAGCGCATGCTGGAGATACTGGACCGCATCACCAAGGGCCAGGGCAGAGAGGGCGATATCGAACTCCTGATCGAACTGGGCGAACACATTCGGACTACCGCCATGTGCGGCCTGGGCCAGAGCGCCCCCAATCCGGTGATGTCCACAATCCGGTACTTCAGAGACGAATACGAGGCTCACATTCGGAACAAAAAGTGCCCGGCTTCGTCGTGCGCGGCCCTGTTCAACTCGCCGTGTCAGAACTCCTGCCCGGCGGGGGTGGATGTGCCTCGCTACATCGCCTTGATCAAGCAGCGCAGGTTCGATGAAGCGGTAGACCTCATCCGGGCGACGAATCCGTTCCCTGCCATATGCGGGCGCGTATGCGACCATCCGTGCGAGTCAAAGTGCAGGCGCGGGACGTTCGACGAACCTGTGGCGATCAAATCGCTGAAGCGGTTCGCAGCCGATTGGGAAATCAAGAATAAGCACCAGTATAGGGCGGATTTCGCGCCGCCTTCCGGCAAGTGTGTGGCCATTGTGGGAGCTGGCCCGGCAGGTCTGTCTGCCGCGCACTATCTGGCCCTGTTCGGCCACAAGGTCACCGTATTCGAGGCGTTGCCTGTGGCAGGCGGAATGCTGACCGTCGGAATCCCAGAGTACCGGTTGCCCAGGGACATTATGGAGTTCGAGATCGAGGCCATTAGGAAGGCCGGCGTAGACATCCGCCTCAACTCGAGGGTGGGTGTGGACGTGACGCTGGACCAGCTCAAGACGGAGTATGATGCGGTCTTCGTGTCTGTAGGGGCTCACAACAGCGCAGCAATGGGCGTGCCTGGCGAGGATCTCGAAGGGGTTCTGCCGGCAGTGGAGTTCCTGCGAGATGCGGCCCTGGGCCGTCTGGTCAAGGTCGGGCGGAACGTAGCCGTAGTAGGCGGAGGCAACGCGGCAATCGACGCGGCTCGCACTGCGCTGCGACTGGGGGCCAAAGAGGTTCACATAGTCTACCGTAGGCTGCGGTCGGATATGCCGGCCGATCCCGCGGAGATCGAGGCGGCTATCGAGGAAGGCATTCAGGTGCATTATCTAACCGCCCCAACCAGGCTCATCGGTGCAGATGGAAAGGTCACGCAGATGGAGTGTGTGCGCATGAGGTTGGGCGATTTCGACAAGTCGGGTCGCAGGCGACCGGTGCCCGTGGAGGCGTCGCGCACCATAGTGGACGTAGACACAGTCATCGCGGCCATAGGCCAGTCTGTCGATACCTCATTCGCGGGTAAGCCTGCCGACGGGCAGGAGGCGCTGCTCATGACCAAGTCGGGTCTGGTCATTACAGACCCTGACACGATGCAGACTAACGTGCCGGGTGTCTTCGCCGGGGGCGATTGCGTCACCGGTCCGGCCACTGTGATCGCCGCAATAGGAGCAGGGCGCCAGGTTGCATTGGAGATAGACAAGTTCGTGGGAGGCGCCGCGTGGCAGCATGCTGATGTCGATGTCGAGAGAGTGCTGGTGGGCACACCCATCGAAGAGCAGTGCAAGAGGTGTGTAATGCCCGAGATGCCGGTTCCCGAACGCGCCAGGAATTTCAAAGAGGTCGAACTCGGTCTGACTGAGGACATGGCGGTGGCGGAGGCTGCCCGCTGCTTCCAGTGCGACGTCCGCGAGCCGTAAGACCACGAGAATGGAGTGTGATACGAATGGGTGACGTCACTCTCACCATAGACGGTCGACAAGTAACCGTCCCAGCAGGCACGAGCGTTCTCGAGGCTGCAACGCAGGCGGGCGCGAAGATACCTACCCTCTGCTACCTCGAGGGGCTGAACGAGATAGGATCATGTCGGCTCTGCGTTGTAGAGATCGAGGGCGCCAAAACGCTCGCAGCATCCTGTGTTACTCCTGCTGCACAGGGGATGGTTGTCCACACGAACACCAGACAGGTGCGGGAAGCGCGGCGCGCGGTGTTGGAACTGATCATATCTAACCATCCGTTCGAATGTCTGACCTGCGTGCGCAGTGGGTCATGCGAACTGCAGGCTCTGGCGGAGTCCCTTGGGATCCGGGAGATCAGGTTCGAGGGCGCCAAGGCGCACCATGCTATCGATGATTCTACGCCGTCGATCGTCAGGGATCCGGACAAGTGCATTCTCTGTCGTCGATGCGTGGCAGTATGCGAGCAGGTTCAGGGTGTGTCTGCGATCAACGTGTCTGGCCGCGGGTTCGACTCAGTGGTGAGTCCGGCAGGGCAGCTTCCTCTGAACGACGCAGCTTGCACCCTGTGCGGCCAGTGCATACTAGTGTGCCCCACCGGAGCCCTGAGCGAGGTAGATTCGACACGCAAGGTCTGGGAGGCGCTGGGCGATCCCAAGAAACATGTAGTCGTACAGACCGCGCCGGCCATTCGTGTTGCCCTGGGCGAGGAGTTTGGCTTGGCGCCGGGTTCGATAGTGACTGGGCAGTTGGTCGCGGGCCTTAGGGCTCTGGGCTTCGATCGCGTTTTCGACACCAACTTCACGGCCGACCTAACAATCCTGGAAGAAGGCAACGAACTGCTCCATAGGCTCACGACAGGCGGCACTATTCCCATGATAACCTCGTGCAGCCCGGGCTGGATCAAGTTCATTGAGCATTTCTACCCCGACATGCTGGGCAACCTGTCGACGTGCAAGTCGCCTCAACAGATGTTCGGGGCGCTTGCCAAAACGTACTATGCCGAGAAGGCCGGGGTTGACCCTGCCGACATGTTCGTGGTGTCGATCATGCCGTGCACGGCAAAGAAGTTCGAGTGCGAGCGACCGGAGATGCGTTCTTCGGGCTATCAGGATGTAGACGCGGTTCTGACCACCAGAGAGCTCGCGCGCATGCTGCGCGAGTCGGGCATCGATCCGACGGCCCTGGAGCCTGCTAGTTACGATGCCCCGCTGGGGATCGGCACTGGCGCTGCAGTGATCTTCGGAGCGACAGGCGGCGTCATGGAAGCGGCTCTCAGGACCGTATACGAGGTAGTCATGAAGAAGGAACTGCCTTCACTCGACTTCCGCGAGGTCAGAGGCTTTGAAGGGATCAAGGAAGCCGAGGTTGTGCTGGGCGACACGACGGTACGCGTGGCTGTGGCTCATACACTCGGAAACGCCCGCAAACTCCTTGATAGGGTGCGATCCGGCGAGGCCTCCTACCACTTCATCGAGATAATGGCGTGCCCCGGCGGATGCATAGGCGGAGGTGGACAGCCCATAGGCACCAATACCGAGAGACGCCTGGAGAGGATAGACGCCATATATCAGGCCGATCGCGATCTTCCTCTGAGGAAGTCCCATGACAACCCCGAGGTAAAGCAGCTCTACGAAGAGTTCCTCGGCGAACCCTTGGGCCATAAGTCACACGAACTGCTGCATACGCACTACACACCCAGAGGGATCTGGCCTAAGCGTTAGCCGTTAATCGTACATGATCTCATGATCAGGTCAATCGGGGGGCGGGCGAACCGCCCCCCATTCGCATCGCGTATGGCGTAGTCGCTCGGATTGACGGATTGAGGATGCAGCGGATTGAGGACGCACTTGAACTGCACGGCAATAATGGGCCATACTAAGGTATGCGATTTCGTGGAGTGCTTGGGGGGTTCGCTTTGGAGGAGGTTTTCCAGGTTGAGCGTCTGCCGATAGGGGCTGACCTACACACAATGCGTGTGACGAAGTTCAAGACCAACCTTCTTGCAGCGGTGCTGCAATCTGACCTTTCGGTGGACGGGGCTACGCGTAACGCCTTGCTCCCGCAGGTTCTCCGGCGAGGCACCAGGAGATGGCCGGACACAGCCGACTTCATGCGCAACTTGGACGATCTGTACGGCACTTCTGTGACTGCGGACGTGTCAAAGAAGGGCGAAAGACATCTGCTCATGTTCGCTGTGGGAGTAGTCAACGATGCGTATCTGGACGGCGGTGACGCCATGCTCCGGAAAGGGTTCAGCATCCTCCGCGAGCTGATGGTGGAACCTGCGGCGGAAGGGACCGGGTTGCGCGCAGACTACGTTGCCCAGGAGAAGACTAACCTGCGGCGCAGAATTGAGAGCATACTCGACGACAAGCAGGCTTACGCGTTTCGGCGCTGCAACGAGGAGATGTGTCGGACCGAGCGCTATGCTGTGAGCAAACTAGGTAGAGTGGAGGACATAGACGCGATCACTCCTGACTCTTTGGCAGACTGGCATGCCCAGGCGGTTCAGGAATACCCAATGGACATCTTCGCCATAGGTGATATCGAACATGAACAAGCAGCGGAATTGGCGACGGAGGCCTTTCAGGGCTTAGCGAGACATCCCCGCTCGGTGGGCCCTGCATCCACCCAGGGCCCTGTGCCGCCTTCCGAACCCAGACGCATTGTGGAGCGGATGCCCGTCAGCCAGGGGCACTTAGTTATGGGATATCGAACGGGAGTGACATATGCGTCTTCCGATTACCCAGCGCTGCTCTTTGCAAACGGGGTGTTCGGAGGGTACACCCATTCCAAGCTGTTCCAGAATGTTCGGGAACGCGCTAGCCTAGCCTATTTTGCTTCGTCAGGGATTGAGCAAACCAAGGGATTGATGTGGGTAAATGCTGGCATCGATTTCGATGCATTCGACACCGCGGTCGGCATCATCGAGGAGCAACTGGAGGATGTGAGAAGCGGCGCTATCACCGGAAGCGAGATGGAAAACACGCGGCTAGGCCTGATTAGAGACATAGAGATGATGCGGGATCAGCCGTCTTCCTTGATGGACATGGCCCTCGCAGGCATCATCAATAGCTGCCCGGTCACTCCCGAACACCTCAAGCAGAGCATATCCCAGGTCTCAGTGGATGACGTCGTGAGGGTAGCACGCCAAATCCGGCTGGACACAGTCTACTTCCTGCGGAACGAGGAGGGTCGTCATCATGCTTGAGATGGAGCTGGACAAGTCTGAGCTGCTGCGCGAGGAGGTTGCCCACACCCGGCTCGATTGCGGACTCGAGGTGGCAACTATACAGAAGCGCGGATTCGCTAAGAAATACGCCGTGCTCGCAACCAGATATGGGTCTTGCGATACCGAGTTCCGCATCGCCGGGACCGCCAATCCTGTATCCACCCCAGAAGGCATAGCCCATTTCCTCGAACACAAGTTGTTCGAGGAGGAGAACGGTTCCATCGACGACATCTTCGCCGACCTTGGCGCCTACTCTAATGCCTTTACCAACTACACGATGACGGGCTATCTGTTCTCGTGTGTCGACAACTTCTGGCCGGCCTTCGATACTCTCCTTGATTTCGTGATGAGGCCGCATTTCACAGACGAGAACGTGGAGAAGGA
>ERZ795047.3494-NODE-3494-length-14002-cov-4.189431_pt1 | contig 14002 bp, 10 predicted proteins | sample MGYA00375131_ERZ795047 | MGnify/ENA primary metagenome ERZ795047 (study PRJEB30176, sample SAMN05720228) | activated sludge metagenome | isolation source: Anaerobic digester | place: Japan | collected 2015-05-20 ... | reverse complement strand
TTCGGGAACAGTAGGAGTCGTTTCATTTCTCACCGACACAGGAGAAAGGAGCACAATATGCGAGTTCAATGCACGGCACTATGTCTTGTCTGCATGCTGGCCAGTGCCGCCCATGGCGATGTGACGCTTGGCACCGGCGGCCCCAATTACGACAGCGTGAACGGCCTGCTCAGCGACTTCCAGCAGAGCTATGGTCAGGTGATCGGCAACGAAATCACGCTTCCTTTTGCCGGGCGGATCACCAGCATCACCGTCTGGGGGCTCTATTACAACTACAAGAACTACACGAACACCCCCCCGGAAGCGGACAACTTCACGCTACGATTCCATAACATTGTTGGCGGTGACCCTGATGAGTCTGTCGCCTTCGAGCAGAACCTTGGCGCCGGCATCCGGACATTTACCGGGGAAGCCTTCAGCGACCTCAAGATCTACAAGTACGAGTTCCAGAATTTGAACATTGATGTGGCGCAGGGCACCACGCTCCTGTCGATCATTAACGACACCGACAACCCCCAAACGGATGGCTACTGGCATTGGGTTTCCGCGAACGATTGGGGGGAACACCTGGTGGCGAAGAGAAAAGAGCCAGCCTACCGGGCAAGAAATCACGTTCTACTGGACCAAGGGCTCGGTGTACGACGGTGATCGTGCATTCGAGTTGACGGTAGTCCCGGTCCCCGCGCCGGGTGCGGCTCTCCTGGCGTTCATCGGTCTGGGTATGGCCGGCTGGGTCAAGCGCCGCGTGGCGTGAGTCCTGATTGACTTCGAGGGCTACCGGGCCTGCCGACCGGTGCCTTAAAAGCGGCATTGATGAAACGGCCCGGCGAGCGCCGATCGGTGAGAGCCGAATGCGTTCGCTGGGCCATGCTCTTTCGTATGACCGACCTGCCGGTTCATGGTGCATTCTTGTACAGGTTGTGGTCGGATGTAGGCCCGCACGGACTCGGGCACCAGACAGCGGATGGACTCACCGTCGCGCACACGGCGACGGATGGAACCATATCGCCGGGCGCGATTGTTGTCACTCGCGTTCGTGGGCACCTGGGGTCCGCAGATTAGGCAGATCACGCAGCTTCAGAAGCGGTTTCGGGCGTTCACTTGTACAGGTTGTGGTCGTGGATGTACGCCCGCACGGACTCGGGCACCAGATAGCGGATGGACTCACCGTCGTGCACGCGGCGGCGGATGTCGGTGGCGGAGATCTCGATCACTGGCGTGGGGAGAATGTCGCGGCACAGCCGATCGACCTGCTCGGGAGCGAGCGTCCGACGCAAGGCGCTGAGATCGGGCGTCTCATAACCGGCGCGGACCGCGGTAACGATCCGGCAGGCGTCGACCAGCTCACCAATGCGATACCAACTGTGCAATTCGGGCAACGAGTCGCCTCCGATGATCCAGGCCAGCGGTACGTCCGGGCCCACCTCCCGGCGAAACGCTTCGACGGTCAGGATAGTGTAGCTCAGGCCCGGCCGGCGGAGTTCGATGTCGCTTACGTCGAACCGCGGCTCGCCCTCGACGGCCCGGCGGGCCATCTCCAGTCGATGCGTCGCGTCAGTCAGTTCGCGGCCCACCTTGTGCGGCGGGTTGGGTGCGGGAATCAGGACCACCCGCGCATAGCCGAGCTGCTCGACCACCGCCCGGGCCACGATCAGGTGCCCGTGGTGAATCGGGTCGAACGTCCCGCCGAACAGTGCGATGCCGTTTCCCATGGTCGCATATGATAAGCCGGTCGAGCGGGAATGGGGAAGGCGTTAGACCTCAGACTTGAGACCTGAGGCTTGAGGGGGCAGACGCAAAGGCGCACAAGACGGCGGGGACAAGCCCCGCCGCTCGCTGAACTCACAACCGGGTCGCGTTGTCACTCGTCATTCGGACTTCGTCATTCGGGTTTCTTTCGTCATTTGGATTTCGTCATTCGTCCTTCCCGTACACCAGCGGATTGTAGAACGGATCATCGAGATACTTGATCAAGTCGCGGCCCTGTTCGAGCGTCAGCTCGCTGACGTTGTCGGCCGGTCGCGAACGCTCGGTCCGCAGGTGAATGGCGAAGCTTCGCCGCGGCGCGTTCGACAGATTGGGGCCGCTGCCGTGATACGTCAGCATATGATGCACGCTGCACCCGCCGCGCGGGATGATGGCGGCCACCTCGTCCCAGGTCTCGCCGGGCGGAATGGGCACTGCCGCTTTCTGGGCCTCGATATCCTGGTGGAAGAAGTCGCCGATGTTCTTGAGCCCCCAGCGATGCGAGCCGCGGAGAAACCGTACCGGCCCCGATTGCTCGGTCACGTCGCTCAAGGCCACCCAGCAGGTGAGGAGTTCGCTGTCGGGCGAGAACGCGTGCCAATATTGCTTATCCTGGTGCCAGCCCACGCTCGTGCCGGGCTTGCCTCCGGGCGGCTTGTACAGCAACTGCACCCACCAGACCCAGACCTTGCTCGCCCCGGTCAGATCGGCGATGAGCTTGCCCAAAGCCGGATGCGTCACCAGCTCGCGCACGCCTCGGCTGGCCACATGCGGCATCTCGATCTTGCACAGCACGTTCGGATCGTCGCCCGGCTTCCACGGCGACTCCTCCGGCGGCGTGCCGGTGTCGTACTCGCCGCGGCGGATGGCGTCCATGCCCTGCACCGCCCGCTCCACCACGTCGGCCGGAAACAGCTCCGGCACCACGCAAAAGCCGTCCTCCTCATACCGCGATCGCAATGCCTGTCTTGTCATGGTCAACGTCGCCTGAGCGCTCATGTGTCCTCCCCGTCGTTCATCATGCACGGGTTATTAATAGGACCGCCGCCCCGGCCGGACCAATGTTCTAAAACGCATTAAAAGAAGAACCCCGAGTCAGGCGACCCGGGGTCTCGGTTCGTCGAGCGGAATGGAACGCGAGCCGTCCGTTCGCGGACGCGGCTTGCTCACTTGCCCTGCTGCTGTTTGGCCTTGAGTTCCGCGGCCAGGTCGATGTGCAGCTCGCGCAGCTGCTTGGGATCCACGGCGCTGGGCGCTTCGGTCAGCGGGCAGAACGCCTTCTGCGTCTTGGGGAAGGCGATCACGTCGCGGATGCTGTTCATGCCGGTCAGCAGCATGGCGATGCGGTCCACGCCCAACGCCAGGCCGCCGTGCGGCGGCGGACCGTACTGCAGCGCGTTGAGCAGATGCGAGAACTTGGCCCACGCCTGCTCGTCGGTCATGCCCAGCATGCGGAAGATGCGCTGTTGCACGTCCTGGCGGTGGATACGAATCGAGCCGGAGCCCAGTTCGACGCCGTTGAGCACCGCGTCGTAGCACTTGGCCCGCACGCTGCCGGGATCGGACTCGAGCCGGTCGAGATCCTCGTCGTGCGGCATGGTGAAGGGGTGATGCATGAACACCCACGTGCCGGTCTCGTCGTCGTACTCGAACGCGGGCATGTCCACGATCCACAGGAACTCCCAGCGGCCCTCGGGGATCAGCTTGCGACGCTCGGCCAGTGTGGTCCGCAACCAATTGAGGTGCTTGCACACGTCGTTGAACCGGCCGGCAGCGAAGAAGATCAGGTCGCCCGGCTTGGCGTCCATGGCCGCAACCAATTCGGCCGCCGCCTCCTTGCCGAAGAACTTGGCGATGCCCGTCTGTAGCACGACCTCGCCGTTCTCGCTGGCGACCTTGCACAACGGCAGGCCGCCCGCCCCGACGCCCTGGATTTCGGCGGTCAGGCCGTCGGTCTCCTTGCGAGTCATGTCCGCCCCGCCCGGCAGGCAGATGGCCTTGATGATGCCGCCCCGTGCCAGCGCGTCGGCGAAGACCTTGAAGTCGGTCTTCTTGGCCACCTCGCTGACGTCGATGAGCTTCATGCCGTAACGCAGGTCGGGCTTGTCACTGCCGTAATCGCGCATGGCGTCGTCGTATCGCATCCGCCGGAACGGCGTGGGAATCTCGATATCGAGAATCTGCTTCCACACGTAGGCCAGCGAGCGCTCCACCACGTCGAGCACGTTATCCACGTCCACGAAGGCCATCTCGAGGTCCACCTGCGTGAACTCGGGCTGTCGGTCGGCCCGCAGGTCCTCATCGCGGAAGCAACGGGCGATCTGCATGTAGCGATCGAACCCGCTCATCATGAGCAACTGCTTGAACAACTGAGGCGACTGCGGCAAGGCGTAGAATTCGCCCGGCCACACGCGCGAAGGCACGAGATAGTCGCGAGCCCCTTCCGGCGTGGATTTCGTGAGGATGGGCGTCTCGACCTCGATGAAGCCCTCGTTGTAATAGAAGTTGCGGAACGCCTGCTGCACTTTGTGCCGGGTGATGATCGCCCGCTGCATGGGCGGCCGCCGCAGGTCGAGGAAGCGGTACTTGAGCCGCAGGTCCTCGTTGGCCTCGACGTGCTCGGCCACTTCAAAGGGCGGCGTGAGCGACTTGCTCAGCACGTTCACCTCGTGCACGCTCACTTCGATCTCGCCCGTCGGCAGCTTGGGGTTGACGTTCTCGCCACGTGAGATCACCTCGCCGCGAACGGCGATGCAGTCTTCCTTGCGCAGCGTGCGAGCCAGCTTGGTGGCGTCGGGATCGGTGTCCACGTTAAAGCGGCACTGGGTCAGACCGCCACGGTCGCGCAGGTCGATGAAGACGAGATTGTCGCCGTGGTCGCGGTAGTTGTTGACCCAGCCGGCCAGGATGACTTCCTTGCCCACATCCGACGCGCGCAGCGCGCCACAGTCATGCGTCCGCTTGTTGTACGCAATCGCCACCGAATGATCTCCTCGTTCGACCGCTTACACAGGCGCAACGGGCGGGCGGTCTGCCGGCCCGGGGTTAACCGTCACGGGCGTGCATCCCGCACGCCGGTGGTGCATAAAATACTCAGTTTAAGGTATTTGCCGCCCGCTCACCAGTGCCCCGGGGCTGGCTCGCCCCGTTCCGGACCGGCCGAGGGCGCACTTCCGGGACGCCGCCAGCCTCGTGCGGCCTGGGCGAGTTGGCTCCGGAGGTTACCGGTCGCGCCCCGCAGCATTGGAACACAGGCCCCCGCCCCTTGACTCGTGGGGGACGCCACCACATAATGATGGATTCTCGAACCGGCCGGGACCGCCCGGGCGGGCGGAACGACATTGATATGTAGGAATTAAGGTCTGTTCGCCAGATTGAAGGTGCCAGTAGACTATGGGTCGCAAAAAGTATACCGCCTCGAATGAGCAGCTCCGGCCGGATCCCCGATACAACAAGGTCCTGGTCAGCAAGTTCATCAACTGCCTCATGCTCGACGGGAAGAAGAGCGTGGCCACCCGTGTCTTCTACGATGCCATGGACATCATCGAGAAGAAGGTGAAGGACGCCCCGCCCATCGAGGTGTTCGAGCAGGCGGTCCAGAACGTCAAGCCGACCATCGAAGTCCGCTCCAAGCGCGTGGGCGGGTCGAACTACCAGGTGCCGATTCCCGTGACTCGCAAGCGTCAGCAGTCGCTGGCCATCCGCTGGATTCTCCAGGCGGTGCGCGACCGTAAGGGCAAGCCCTGCAGCGTGAGCCTGGCCCAGGAACTGATCGACGCCTACAAGCGCGAAGGTACGGCCATGACCACGCGGGAAAACGTCCACCGTATGGCCGAGGCCAACAAGGCGTTCTCCCACTTCGCGTGGTAAGCCGGCGCGAGCCGCGGGGATTCACCCGCGCGGCCATCCGGACACTGACGCAGCCAGCAACGGAAATGCTATAATTGCCCCGAACGGGAACCCCGATTCGGGGCTTCTTCATGCGCCCACAACCCGGCACCACACCAGGAGAGTGACAGTGACGCTCACCGCCTCGAAACAGCAGGCACTCCAACAGGCGACCGACTGCGAAATCCGATTCGACGACCTGACGCGGCAGCTTTACTCGACCGACGCCTCCATCTACCAGATCGAGCCGGTCGGTGTCGCCTTCCCTCGCTCGGCCGCCGAGGCCGCCAGCGTCATCCGGGCGGCCGGCGACGCCGGCATCAACATCATCCCGCGAGGCGCGGGCACGGGCCTGGCGGGCGGCGCCATCGGCGACGGCCTGGTCATCGATTTCGCCCGGTACAACCGCCAGATCACGGAGTTCGACAAAGAACGGCGAACCGTCCGCGTCGCCCCCGGCGTGGTGCTCGATCAGCTCAACAGCTTTCTGGGCCCTCATGGGCTTTGGTTCGGCCCGGACGTGGCCACCAGCTCGCGGGCAACCATCGGCGGCATGATCGCCAACAACTCGTCCGGCGCCCGCACGCCCGTATTCGGCACCACCGCCGAGCACCTGCGCTCGGTGGAGATCATCCTGGCCGACGGCCGCATCGTGAACGTGGGTGAAGGCTTCGACCCCCTGCCCGAGATCCGCGCTGCCGTGGACGGGATCGTCAACACACATGCCGATCTCATTCGCGACCGGCTGCACGACCGCATCTCGAAGCGCTGGCCGGGCTATGGTTTCGACCGCTACCTCAAGAAGCCGGGCGACCTGGCCAAGATCGTCGCCGGCAGCGAGGGCACGCTGTGCGCGGTCATGAGCGCCGAGCTGAACCTCGTGCCCGTCCCGAAGCGGCGAGCGCTCGGCGTGCTCTTCTTCGACTCGGTGGCCGACGCCATGCAGGCGACGGTGGAGATTCTCGATCTGCACCCGCCGGCCATCGAACACGTCGATCGGCTCTTGTTCGATCAGACCCGCGGCCGGCTGAACTTCAAGGCCGCCCGCGATCTGCTGCAGCTCGACGAAAAGCCCGCCGAGGCGTTCCTCATCGTCGAGTTCTTCGACGACGACACAGACGACAAACTGGCCGAACTGGCCCGTCGCAACATCGGCACGCGCAAGTTGATCTGCAAGGATCCGGCCCAGCAGGCGTTGATCTGGAATCTCCGCAAGCAAGGTCTCACGCTGTTGACCGCCTGCAAAGGACCGGCCAAGCCCACGCCCGGTATCGAGGACGTGTGCGTGCCGCCCGAGACGCTGCCCGAGTATGTCCGAGGCTTGCAGTCGATTCTCCAGCCGCTGGGCATCCAGGCGTCGTTCTACGGTCACGCGGCATCGGGGTTGCTGCACGTGCGGCCCAAGATCGACCTGCACTCGGCCGAGGACATCGCCAAGTATCGCCAGATCACCGACCAGGTGGCTGACCTCACGCTGCGGTTCAAGGGCTCGCTGGCCAGCGAGCACGGCGTGGGCATCGCCCGCACGGAGTACGTGCCGCGGCAACTCGGCCCCGAGCTCATGGACGCCTGCACGCAGGTAAAACGGCTGTTCGATCCCAAGAATCTGCTCAATCCGGGCAAGATCATCACTGACGGCCGGGAGTACCGCATCGACACGCAACTCCGCTTCGGTGCGGATTACGAGATCCGGCTGCCCTTCGAACCGCTGTTCCAGTTCGTGGAGCGCGACGAGTCATTCGTCCGCAACCTCGAGCAGTGCAACGGATGCGGCGGCTGTCGCAAGGATCCGCCCACGATGTGCCCGACCTACCTGGCCACCGGCGAGGAGATCATGTCCACCCGCGGTCGAGCCAATACCATCCGGGCCGCACTGGACCACAAGTTCACCGGCGGCAACGGCGACGGCTCCGCCCTGTTCGCCGAGGAGCTCGACAAGGCGCTGGAGTACTGCCTGTCGTGCAAGGCGTGCAAGACCGAGTGCCCGTCGAACGTGGACCTCGCGCTGCTCAAGGCCGAGATCCTTCACGCCCGCCATCAAGCCAAGGGCGTACCGCTGGTGGACCGGCTGATCTCCAAGGCCGACCTGCTGGGGCGGCTCAACGCGGGCCCGCAGGCTCCCATCGTCAACACGATTCTGCGTAACCCGCTCGTGCGGATGCTCATGGAAAAGACGCTCGGTTTCGCCGCCGAGCGAAGCATGCCGCCCTACGCGAGCGAGCGGTTCGACAAATGGTTCCACAAGCGCGGCTCGTCCGGATCGCGTTCGTCCGGCAATGGTTCGGCCCGCCTGACCTCCGGGAACGGCGACAGCACAAAGATCGTCTCCCGCGGCCGCGTGATCCTGTGGGACGACACATGGGTCCGCTACAACGAGCCGAACATCGGCAAGGCCGCGGTCAAGGTGCTCGAAGCGGCCGGCTTCGAAGTAATGCTCGAGAAGCGCCGCAAGTGCTGCGGCCGGCCGGCGTGCAGCCGCGGTGTCCTCGATGAAGTCCGCCGCCTGGCCGAGCACAACATTGCCGTCTTCAAAGACGGCACCGAGCCGATCATCTTCCTCGAGCCGTCGTGCTACACCATGTTCATCGACGAGTACCGGCAGTTGAAGATTCCCGGCGCCGACGCAGTGGCTCAGCGCTGCGTACTGTTCGAGCAGTTCATGTACGAGTTGCTGGTCCGCGAGCCCGAGGCTCTGCCGTTCAAGAGCGGCCTGGTGAGCAAAGTCGTCATCCACGGCCATTGCCATGCCAAGGCGCTGTCGGATGCGTCGATCATGCCCAAGCTGGCCAACAAAGTGCCCGGCGCCAGTGCCAAGTTGCTCGACACCGGATGCTGCGGCATGGCCGGTGCGTACGGCATGCTCCGCAGCAAGCTCGAATTGTCCAAGAAGGTGGCTCAGAACCTGATCGACAAGATCGAGGCCTGCGACCCCGACACGACGGTGGTGGCCTCGGGCACGAGTTGCCGGCACCAGATCCACTACATGACCGACAAGCATCCGGTACACATGGCGGAGCTGTTGGCCATGGCGTTGGATTAGTGGGCAGGGGCTGGGGCCTGGGGCCTAAGGGCTGGAGGCGGGGGAAGATCCGCCGCCCCTACGGGGCGAAAAAACCGCAGGCGAAACATGTGCAGGCAAGAAGCCTGCACCACAATGCCATCGTAGCAACCAGGATCACGAGGGATGGAACAGGCGGGCGGGACGCCCGCCCCCCCAAGATGCGCACTACGTGTGTTCTTCCGGCCGACCGAAGATCAACTGGATGAACGGCTTGTCCTCGGCGCGGCAGAAGACGTATACGTGGTCGCCGGGACGCAGTACCGTGCTGCCGCGAGGGGCGATGAGTTCTTCGCCGCGAACCAGCAACACTGCTGAACAATGCGGCGGGAACGGAATCTTCGACACGGGCACATTACAGACGGCCAGCGGCTCGGTGATGAAGAACGAGAGCAACTCGCCGTTCAGCAAACGGGTGGAGTTGATCTCGAGGGCGGCTACCGGTGAAGGCACGTCCGGTGCCTGCAGCCCCAACCGGCGAGTGACCCATCGCAGTGTGGCCCCGGGCACGATCGCACTGCAGACCACGATGAAGAACACGATGTTGAAGACGTTCATGGCCCCTTGCACGCCCGCCAGCACGGGGAAGATGGCCAAAATGATGGGCACGGCACCCTTCAGTCCGACCCAGCCCACGTAGGCCACTTCCTTGGCCGGATAACGGAACGGCAGCAGGCAAAGCGTGACGACCAACGGGCGGGCAACAAAGGCCATGAACAACGCGATGGCGATCCCCACCCACGCCACCGACATCAACTGCGAAGGAAACACCAGCAACCCGAACATGAGGAACATGGTAATCTGGCTGAGCCAGGCGATGGCGTCGAGGACGCGAGCCAGGCCGCTCTGAAGCGGGATACGACTGTTGCCGATCACCACCGCCGCGGCATAGACGGCCAGGAAGCCGCTGCCTCCGATCAACGTGGTGACGCCGTAGCAGAGAAACGCCCCGCCCATGATGAGCACGGGATAGAAGCCGGCGGTCGAAAGCCGTACGCGCCGCAGAAGCCATCGCGCGGCGTAACCGAAGCCGACGCCGGCGGCCAGACCGATGGCCAACTGCAGCGGCACGCCGGTGATGAGATCCGTGCGATCCACCTGCTCGCCGGCGACCACCGTGGTGACCGCCAACGTAAGGATCACGGCCATCGGGTCGTTGATCCCGGATTCGAGTTCGATGGTGGTGGCGATCCGCCTATGAAGGCGCAGCCCCCCTCCCCGCAGCACGGCGAACACGACGGCCGCATCGGTGGAGGACACCACCGCACCCAGCAGCATGCTCTCCGTCCAGGGCAGGCCCATGAAGCGAGCGAACAGGGCTACCAGCCCGGCCGTGCCGGCCACACCGAATGTGGCCAGGATGGCCGCCGGCTTGAAGCTCTCTTTGACGGAGGCGACGGACGTGTTCAGGCCGCCGTCGAGCAGGATCAGCACGAGAGCGGCCGTACCGACTCGGAAGGCGAAGCCATAATCATCGAATGACACCCCCCCGAGGCCCTCGGAGCCGGCCAGGATGCCCAGAAGGAGAAACAATAGAACCACCGGCACCCCCAGCCGCTCGAGTGTGCGTCCGGACAGGACGCTGGCTGCGATGAGGAAGCCGAAGATTGCCAGAAGCAGTGCTGTGCTGGTCAGTTCAACCATTCATGACCGGTCGGACGCTCGTGACGGACAGGCACACGAGACACGAACCCTGCTATTATCGGCAGCCTCCATGCCCCTGGACAAGCGCCGGTATGTTGTAACATGAAGTCTGAACGCTGTCTGGCCGGCCGGGCTCGCTTGCCTTCGGCCGGCGAATCCGGTACAAGCCCGCCACGCCATGACCGATGTCCAACCCACCGCAAACGTTCCCGCGCTGCGCCTGGTCTTCCTGGACCGCCTGCGGATCCTGGCCCAGATCGACATCGTGTCCGGCCATGCCACGGGGCGATATCTGTTCGCGGGCGTGGGCCTGCCGGTATTCCTGATCACCTCCGTGGCCATGTGCGTCCGCCGGCCCGTGCCCCCGACGGTGCGAGATGCCGCAGCCCGCCGGACCCGTGCCGTTCTTGTGCCCTGGCTGTTCTGGTCGGCGGCGTACATCCCGTTCCTGCTGTGGCGGGAATGGCGACACGGCCGGCCTCCGCTGGCCGTCTTCGAACCGACCATGCTGCTGTACGGCCCGGTCATCCATTTGTGGTTCCTGCCTTTCATCCTGGCCGCCAACCTGACCGCGGTCTTCCTCGCCCGCCGTACGCTGAGGCTGCCGATCCGCCGAGTAATCTGGGCCTCGGCGACGATCGGCGCGCTCACCCTGTTGGCCTGTGCGTATGTCAGACTGCGCATGCCGCCGGTCGCGCCTTTCGGGCAGTGGGTCTTTTCGATCGCCTGCATCCCGCTGGGCATGGCCTTGGGCCGAGCGATCTCGCTCGACGCGCCGCGATGGAAGACGTTGATCCCCATTGGCATGGCGGCGGTCATCGTCCTGGCCGTCTCCGCGCTGTCGAGTACAGGAGCGACGCTGGAGTGGGGATTGTTGAAACGCTATGGGCTGGCCCTGCTGCTGATCGGAGGGGCCAGCGTATGGGCGGGACAAACGGACGGGATCACGCAAATGCTCGTCCGCAATTCATTCGGCATCTACCTGGTACATCCGATGGTGCTCATGGTGGCCGGCGAGTACAGCCTCGCAGTCCCATCGGTGCTGGTGGAAACGCTGCTGGTCTGGTTTGCCTCTCTGCTGTTTGTATTCTTCCTTCGACGGACTCCGCTGGCCCGGCTGATCTGACACCGCAGGGACCGGCCTCTTGCCCACCGGTCCCCTGATGCCGGCCTACCTTCACGCTTCGGCCACTTCCGCCTGCCGGGCTCGCAACGGTGATTCGAACCCCTTCCGCTCGCAGACAGCGCCGATGATCTCGTCGAAGCGGGCGATGTGATAGCTGTCGAGCCGTACGGTGTCTTCCCGGCCGTCGGCGTCTCGGTAAACCAAGTCCAGCCAGCCCTTGCGATCGTAGTCGGAGGTATCCAGGCCGGTCATGGCGTCCCAGGAGACGTGCCGGCCCTTGGACGTCAGGCCCGTGTCGTCCACGACGGTCTTCATGGTGTTGATGCGAATGTAGTAGATCCCTACGCCGATCGACACCACGCCGAGGATCGCACCGAGAATCTTCTGCAACTGAATGTCGCTCTCGCTCTTTTGAATATTCTCGAGTGGCTTGACCTCATCGCGAACCTTTCCGTCGGCCAGCGTGATCCTGGCACAAGCGGCCGGCCCGACATACCAGTGGTCCTTGGCCGCAAACAAGCCCTCGCCTTCCACCACCACCGCCGGCTTGCCCAGCAACGCCTCCACCTCCGCCTCTGTCATGCCGGGCTGAATTTTGCGCAGCTCGGCCGTGAGCACCTTGGGGTTGGTCTGGAGATTGGCTTTTAGCTCGGCCGGCACGTTGATGTTCTGTCGGGCCCACTCCAGGTTCTTGGCCGGATAGCCCCAGAACCCGTCGTAGGCAAAGTAGGCGGCAAAGACCACGCACATGCCCAGAAATATGCCCAGGCGGACCCGATGTTCCGTCGTCGTGCCGGATTCGATTCTCATGTCCAAAAGGTTCTCCGCTCGATTTGAACGACGCCCGCCTCGTGTGGCGACAACCTATCTTTTCCGCACCCGCTCGGGATTGCAAGTCAGGTCCCAGCAGTTATACGTTTTCCCACCACCTCAGGGCCGGCGGATACCGCCCGGATAACTGCCGCGTCTTGTAGATTGCCCCCTGATCCGCCATAATGGTTTGCTGGATATTAAAGAACCGGCACATGGGGCCTGGGACGGACCCTGGAGAGGCCTTTTCGAATGAAAGCCAGTCTCGGCGCACACTGCGACGATTTTTACGTTAGCTCCCGCATCTACCTGAAGTTGGACCTGTCTCTCGAACGAGAGACGGTCTTGCACTTTTTCGAGCGGATCCGGCGAGAGTATCCTTCCATGCGACGGATGCGGCGGCGGGATGACGGGGCGTTGGTGCTGGAAGAGAGCGATATGGCGGGCCGCGACGGGCGCGCGAAGCGTTGGGTACGGCTGGAACCCGGTGCCATCCGGTTCGGCTTCTTCGCACCGCCCACGCCCGAAGATTATCGCTCCTTCGGCGAGTTGCTGCTCGACAACGCTCCCTGCCATCTGACGCTCAGCGATCTGGACATAGACTATCTCGAGGTGGTGTACGGATTCGACCTGGTCTATGCCGGCAACCATGACCGGCTGGTGGCCGAGACGCTCTATGCGGACCATCCGTTCGCTCGCTTCCTGCTCGGGCACGAGGCCGCCCACACCATCGACTGCCAGCCGAGCTTCGGCATTACGTTGAATGGCATGTGCGACACGCAGGCGTACCTGGAAGTCAAGAGCCGCACCACCACGTATGAAGTCCGCACGGGCGACTTTGAGGACCAGTTGCTGAGCGTGTATCTGACCATTCGCCGCTATTGGGGCTTCGGCGAGCCGACCGATCTCTGCAAGGCGTACGGGCAACTGGCGGACCTCGGCGAACAGCTCGCGGCCCGCCGCGTGGTGCCTCTGGTGGTCAATCCGCTCGCCCACGCCATCGCCAGCCGGCCCTGAACCGACATGCGATCCACTCCGGGCTGCCGGCATTTCCTCGAGACACCGGCGGCCCGGCGGCGTAATACGGAAGTGATTCACACGAGTGCTGCCGGATCCAATACCGGGTTTGCATCGTCCCGGATGTGTGCCGAACAAAACCGAACGGACGCAATATGAGCGTTCTCAACAAAGTATTTGCTCCCGCCCCCAGTAATCCCGACGACGTCCGCATGACGTTGGGCGAGCATCTGGAGGAGTTGCGGACGCGGCTGATCCGGGCCCTCATCGGCCTGTTCGTCGGAACCGTCGTCTGCTACATGTTCATTGACTACCTTCAGGCTTTCCTGATGTGGCCGGTGTTCGCCATCTACCGCAGTCACGGCCTGCCCGCCGAAATCCGCACCATGGCCCCGGCCGAGCAGTTCATGACCGACCTGAAGGTCGCCCTCATCATCGGGCTGATCGTCTCGGCGCCCTACAGCATCATGCAGATTTGGGGCTTTATTGCCGCCGGGCTCTATCCCCATGAACGCCGATGGGTTCGCGCCTTCGCTCCGGTCTCGATCATCTTGTTTTTCACCGGAGCAGTGTTTCTCATCGTGGTGGTCAACCCGCTGCTCCTGAAGTTTCTGCTCACGTACCGAACCGATCTGCCCGACGTGGCCCGATTCATGCCCAGCTTTCTGGTCGCAAGCCAGGAGGGGGTGCCGATCACCGACACGACGTCGCCC
>ERZ795047.3490-NODE-3490-length-14009-cov-4.766375_pt1 | contig 14009 bp, 13 predicted proteins | sample MGYA00375131_ERZ795047 | MGnify/ENA primary metagenome ERZ795047 (study PRJEB30176, sample SAMN05720228) | activated sludge metagenome | isolation source: Anaerobic digester | place: Japan | collected 2015-05-20 ... | reverse complement strand
GAGATCGTCCTGCGGGCCTGTCCGGTGCTCGACGTCGCGATCCGGCATACCACTGTCGTCTGCGCGGTCCATGAGGGGATGGTGCAGGGCATCCTCGAGACCCTCGGCGGGCCACCCGAGGCGACCCTGCATCCGTTCGCCGACCCGGCCGGCTGTGTGCTGCGCCTGTCTGGTCAGGGAGCCTCGAGGTAGCCATCCTCGACGGCTCGACGGAAGAGGTCGGTCTTCGTCTGGGCCGGGCGACCTGCGGCGGCGTACTTGCGGCGGGCGCGCAGGAGGTACTCCTTGACCGTCTCGTGGGACAGCGCCATCCGCCGCGCCACCGACTTCAGCGGCAGGCCCGCCGCGTAGAGCCGCACCGCCTCGGCCTCGCGCGGCGCGAGCTCGGGGTCGCCTTCGGCGACGGCGGCCCACTCGGGGTTCACCAGCGGCTCGCCAGCCGCGACCTGGACGATCGCGTCGACGAGGACGTCGAGCGGTTCGTGCTTGCCGACGATCCCCGCGGCTCCGGCGCGCAGCGCCCGAACGATCGGCGCGGGGCGGTGCTCCTGGGTGAAGAGGAGCACGGTGGCGCCGGTGGCGACCAGGGCCAGGACGTTGTCCGCGACATCGCTGCCGTCGCCGAGCTGGACGTCGAGGAGGACGACATCCACCTCGTCCCCGGCGGCGAGGAACTCCGCGACGCTGCGGGCATGGAGGCATACCTGAGCCTGCGGGAGGTCACCGAGCTCGGCGATCACACCCTTGAGGACGGCCGGGTGGTCGTCGATGGCACCCACCCGGATCCGCGGAGGCGTCATACGTCCAGCCTTGCCGCGGACCGGACCGACGCACAAGGGACTCCGCTCGCGGTCTGGGCCGGTCGTGTCCCACCTTCGGGGGACATGTGGTCCCGGCGCGGACCCGTCATGCTGGTGGGGCTCGGGCGTGGAACGCTGCGAGTGATCGACACCCTCCGGTCCTGACCCGGGGTGGGTGGCCGTGTCCCCGAGCAGGCCGCCCTTGGATCACCCTCGCGCGGCAGGCCCGGGTGGGAGAAATCCCGGCTCGTCGGGCCCCGCAGGTCGCCCAGGAGACCGCCGTGCCGAGTGACGCCTCGGCTCGGCGGGACCCGCGGGTGCCCGGCGAGGTGGGCTGTCGCCAGCGCGCCAGCGCGCCAGGGCACCAGAGGGTGACCGTCGCCTCCGGCTACTCCCAGACCAGACCGTGCTCGCCGACGAGGGTCCGGGCCACGCACACCTGGACGCCGCCATCGATGACGGGGACGCGGCGGACAGTCTGGAAGGCGGAGTCCGGGCCCGGCCGCCACCGGTACTCCACGTCGGCCGGCGCCGGGCCGTCGAAGTCCACGCCGAGGTGGAGCGCCTGGATGCTGTACTGCGAGCTGCGGCTGTGCTCGAGGATCGGTTCGTCACCGCGCTGCCAGACCACCTCGACCTCGAACATCGCGCACTCGCCGGACTGGAGTGGATGCGGTAGCACCACCTCGGCAACGATCAACGCCTCCTCGACGAGGACCCGGCTCGCCCCGATCGTGCACCCGCGGCCGGCGAGCAGGTGTGGGGGCCTGGTCCCCGCCCTGGTCTCCTGGAAGAAGCCAGGTATGACGCGGAGGCCGTCGGCGCTCGCCTGCAGCACCGACCGGGTGCGCTGAACGCCGGAGCGACCACCGTCGTGGAGCGTCAAGGTGTCGTGGATACTCCCGACGACGAAGTCCTGGACCAGCGGCAACGACAGCTCCTCGAAGAGCCGCTCGAGCAGCTGAGGGACCCGGGCAGCCAGCCCGACTGCAGGGAGACGCCTGAGCACGTGGGCGGTCCGGGTGGGATCCAGACCCGCGGTGAGGACCCCTGCAGGGGTGCCGAGGATGTGCTCGAGGGCGACGACCGCGCGGATCGAGTCGGCCCGTCGCGGCATCGAGCGACCCGACTGCCAGTAGCTGAGGGTCGTCGTCGTCACGCCATATCCCACGCGGTCCAGGGCGCGGCGGACCTCCTCCAGGCTGAGGCCGCGCTCGGCCACCGCGTGGGAGAGCGCTTGCGCAAAGCTCGCGGAGGCTGAGCCGGCGTTCTCGTCACTCATCGCGCCCCCTGCCAGTCCGGCCCGACGCTGGCCAGTAGAGGCCGTAGACGCCATCGGGTGGTTCGAGGAGGACATACTGGGCGGCGCCATGAACGGTCTCGAGCGTGCTGGTCCGGGCCGGTGGGTCCGCCACCGTCCGGGCGGGTCGATACCCCAGGGCGACAGTGGCCGGCGCGGGGTCGGTGAACTGGACGCCGAGGACGAGCTCATGCAGCGGGCCGGCGACGACCCGTTCGAGGCGGTTGGAGTCCGGACCCGGACCATGGGTGAGGGCGTACTCGATGAGGGTCAGTTCGCCGGCCTCGAGAGGGTGGGGAAAGACGAGCTCGGCGACGAGGGTGCCGACGTCGTGGTCGTGGATCTGCCGGCTCACCGTGCAGTGACTCGTTCCGACGACTACCCCGCCCTCGGAGGCGCGGACGTCGAAGCCCACGAGGACCCGGTCGGTTCCCGAGGTGAGCGCGCGAAGCATGACCCGGGAGGAGAGCGCGGTCTGCTGGGCGCCTGAGCCGACCAGGATGATGTCGTGCACCGAGATGGCCGCGACCGAGACCGTCGGCGGATGACCCCACGCCGCCCTGACCTCGTCGAGGAGCCCGGCCGGCATCAGCGCGGAGCCGACGACCGCGGCCTGGTCGAGACTGCGCCGGTCGGCCAGGTCGAGCTCGACGCACTGGACGAGAGCACCAGGTGGAAGGAGGAGGACGCGCTCGAGCTCGGCAACCGTGGCCATCGACCGGGGGCTCGTCGGCAGTGCGGTGCCGCTCTGCCAGGAGCTCAGGGTCGCCACGCTCACGCTGCACTCGGCTCGGGCGAGGTGGTGCCTGAGCCGCTCCAGACCCAAGCCGCGGGCCTTGACCGCGGCGGCCAGCGTTGCCGCAAAGGTTGCCGAGCCGGCCACGCCCACCCCCGTCGAAGTCGTCACGAGCACCGTCGGCGCGGATACCCATGCCTGGTGACCTGGAACGGTCAGGGTGGCCCAACCGTGCTGGGCCGCCCTGCGCCCCCAAGGGTATTCGGTGCCGACGCGACCCTCGTGCAGGCACCTGAGCGTGTGGCTGGCCGGCCAGCCGTGAACGTCCATTCCGTGCGATGTCGGCTGCGGTCGCGCCATACTGGTCCGGTTGTCCGTCCGCGCGGGGTCGACCGGCTCGGATCTTCGACCCGAGGACTGGTATGACGAACCAAGGCTCGTCCCACGCGCAGGCCGCGGCCGTGACCGACGGCGCGCGCCCGCCCCGGGGGCCGGCGATCGCGGTCCACGTCTACACCGCCACCGGGTCGGTCCTCGCCTTCCTCATGGTCGTCGCCGCCGTCCAGCGAGAGGTCAGTGCGGCGCTGTGGCTCTTCCTCGTCGCCATGATCATCGACGGGACCGACGGCTTCCTCGCCCGGAAGTTCCGGGTCAAGGAGGCCACGCCGGGCTTCGACGGCGCACTGCTGGACAATATCGTCGACTACCTCACCTACTGCTTCGCGCCGGTGGTCCTGCTGTGGATCGGCGGTTTCCTCCCGGCCGGCTGGCCCGGCTGGGTGGTCGCCTGCCTCCCGCTGCTCGCGTCGTCCTACCAGTTCAGCCGGGCCGACGCGAAGACCGAGGACCATTACTTCCTCGGCTTCCCGTCGTACTGGAACGCCCTGGCCTTCTATGTCGTCGTGCTCAAGCTCGGGCCCGTCGCCACGTCGGTGCTCATCGTCGGCTGCGCCGTGCTCGTCTTCGTGCCGGTCCGCTATGTCTACCCCTCGCGCACCGTGACGCTGTGGCGGACGAACATGGCCGGCGCCAGTATCTGGCTCCTCGCCTGGGCGGCGATTGTCGCCCAGCTGCCCTCGCCCAGCCCGGTTCTCGTTGCGATCTCGCTGGGGTATGTCGCCTTCTACACCGCGGAGTCGGTCTATCTGACGGTACGGCGCTGACCGACCCGGGCAACCGACACCTCGGTCGCTGCAGTCGGGACCATCGGACGTTTCCGTGCCGGCACCCTGGTCGTAGGGTGGTCCCACGCGGCGACCGCCGCGGATGGTCGACGTCGACCTCAGCCCCTGCGCGTCCGTGCCGGGGGTCTGTCGGCGTCGCGGGACGTCGAAAGGACCTCTCCGATGGCACTGGCTCAGCGTCTGGAACGACTCGGGACGGAGACCGCGTTCGCCGTGTCGGCGGCTGCCGCGGCCTGGGGCGCACACGGCCACACGATCTATCCCTTCCACCTCGGCGACATCGACCTGCCCACTCCGGGCAATATCGTCGAGGCGATGAACGCCGCCATCGCCGATGGCAAGACGGGATACTGCCCCGGGGCCGGCATACCGCAGCTGCGTGAGGCCCTCGCCGACGACATCGGCGGGCGGCGCGGGATGACCATCGCCCCCTCGCAGATCGTCGTCCAGCCCGGCGGCAAGCCGGTCATCGGCAAGTGGATCCAGACGATCATGAACCCCGGCGACGAGGTGCTCTACCCGAACCCCGGCTACCCGATCTACGAGAGCCAGATCGAGTACCACGGTGGAGTCGCCACGTCCTACCGGTACATCCCGACCGACAGCGGCTTCGCGATCGACCTCGACCAGGTCCGCTCGCTCATCACCCCGCGGACCAGGGCGATCATCTACAACAACCTGCAGAACCCGATCTCCGCGGAGTCCACCCCCGAGGAGATGGCCGCGATCGCCGAGCTGGCCCAGCAGCACGACCTGCAGGTGCTGGCCGACGAGGCCTACTTCGAGATGCGCTACAGCGGCACGTCGAGCTCGATCGCCTCGATCGACGGCATGGCCGAGCGGACGACGATCCTCTACACCTTCAGCAAGAAGTTCGCGATGACCGGCTGGCGGCTCGGCTGCGCCGCCGCTCCCCAGGAGATCGCCGACGTCCTCAGCAAGCTCAACACCAACGACGAGTCGTGCACGACGCACTTCGTCCAGTGGGCCGGCGTCGCCGGGCTGCATGACGACTCCGGTGCCGCCCCGATCCGCGAGGAGCTCCAGCGCCGGCGCGATGCCGCGCACGAGGCGCTCAACGCGATCGCCGGGTTCTCGGTTGCCAAACCGAATGCCACCTTCTACCTCTTCCCGGATGTCACCGACGCGATGGCCCGCAAGGGCTACTCCGACCTACCGACCTTCGCCCGCGCGGCGCTCGAGGCCACCGGGGTGTCCTTCTGCACGCGGCTGCACTTCGGCCGGCCGCAGCCGGGCGAGGACCGCTTCTACGCACGGTTCGCCTACTCGGGCATCTCCGCGCCGGCGATCCGTGAGGGTCTGGGCAAGCTCAAGACCTGGATCGAGGCCTGACATGGCGAGGGTCGTCGTCACCAACCGGATCCCCGCCGAGGGCCTGGCCGCCCTGCGCGCCGAGCACGAGGTCATCGCCTGGGAGCACGAGGAGTGCATCTCCCGGGCCGAGTGCCTCGGGTTGGTCAAGGGCGCGGACGGCATACTCACGCTGTTGACCGAGAAGGTGGACGCAGAGTTCCTCGACGCCGCCGGCCCGCAGCTCAAGGTCGTCGCGAATGTCGCGGTCGGCTACAACAATATTGACGTTCCGGCGTGCGAGGCCCGGGGCGTCGTCGCGACGAACACCCCGCGCGTGCTCACCGAGACGACCGCGGACACCGCCTTCGGGCTCATGCTCATGGTGACCCGCCGGTTCGGCGAGGGCGAGCGGGTCATCCGCTCCCAGACCCCCTGGCAGTGGGGGATGTTCTACCTGCTCGGCATGGGCCTGCAGGGTAAGACGGTCGGCATCGTCGGGATGGGTCAGATCGGCGTCGCCATGGCGCGCCGGGCAAAGGCCTTCGGTATGTCGGTCGTGTATGCCGACGACTACGACCCGCCGGCCGCCGCACTGGAGGGGCTGGACGCTCGCAAGGTCACCCTCGACGAGCTGCTGAGGGTCTCCGACGTCGTGTCGCTGCATTGCCCGTACCTGCCGTCGACGCACCACCTGCTGTCGACCGAGCAGTTCGCGCTGATGAAGCGCACCGCCTTCGTCGTCAACTCGGCCCGGGGGCCGATCATCGACGAGGCCGCCCTCGTGGCCGCGCTGGAGGCCGGGGAGATCGCCGGTGCCGGGCTCGACGTCTTCGAGAACGAGCCCGCGGTGCACCCGGGGCTGCTGTCGATGGAGAATGTCGTCCTGCTCCCGCACCTGGGGTCGGCGACGGTCGAGACCCGGACAGCGATGGCCGAGCTCGCGGCGGCGAACTGCCTCAACGTCCTGCGGGGCGAGGCGCCCATCACGCCGGTCACGCACTGACGGAGCTCGAGGCGTCCCCGGCGTAGGGGGCTAGCCGGCCAGCCAGTCCGCGGCCACCTGGGCGCTCAGCCGCTCCAGCAGCGGCCCGGCGTCCCGCATGCACACGGCGGGGTCGGGCTCGAGGTCGGTCAGGGCGTACACCCGCTCGATCGCGGTGTCCTCGACCTCGGCCGCGGTGAGCAGCGCGCGCCCGCAGACCGCAACGACCGGGACCCCCGCGGCCGCGGCCGCCGCGGCCACGCCGGCGGGTGTCTTGCCGAGCAAGGTCTGCCGGTCCAGCGAGCCCTCGCCGGTGATGACCAGCGCGGCGTCGGTGACGAGCTCGGCGAAGTGAGACATCTCCAGGACCACCTCGATCCCGGGTCGCATCCGGGCGCCGAGCAGGGCGAGGGCGGCATACCCGACCCCACCGGCGGCACCGGCACCCGGGAGCAGCGAGTCGTCCCGCCCGGTCGCGGCCGTGACGACCATGGCGAAGTGCCGTAGGCACGCCTCCAGCTCGAGCACCTGCTCGGGGGAGGCGCCCTTCTGCGGGGCGAAGACGGTCGGCGCGCCGCTGGGCCCGAGGAGCGGGTTGGTCACGTCGCAGGCCAGGGTCACCTCGGTCTGCGCCAGCGCCGGATGTATGCCGCCCAGGTCGATCCGGGCGAGCCGCCCGAGCGCCCCACCGCCATCGGGCAGCGCGGCGCCGCCCGCGTCGAGCAGCCGGACCCCGAGCGCGCTGAGCATCCCGGCGCCGCCGTCGGTGCTCGCGCTGCCGCCGATGCCCATGACGATCCGGCGGCAGCCGGCGTCGAGCGCCGCCGCAAGGACCTCGCCGAGGCCCCGGGAGGAGGCCGTCATCGGTGCCCGGACCTGCCCGGGCAGCCGGAGCAGCCCGCACGCGTCGGCCATCTCGACGACCGCGAGATCGCCGCGGACGGCATACGAGGTCGCGACCGGTTCGCCGGTCGGGCCGCTCGCGCTGACCGGGACCCGGGTGAAGCCCGCCGCGACCGCCGCGTCGAGGGTGCCGTCGCCGCCGTCGGCGACCGGGACGCGGACGACCGCAGCAGTGGGGACGACGGCGCCCAGTCCCGCGGTGATCCGGTCGGCCACCTCGGCCGCGGTCAGCGACCCTTTGAACTTGTCGCACGCCACCAGGACCTTGCGCCCGTCCATCTCGTCACGGCTCCTTCGTCGCTGTCCACCGAGGTCGAGCCCATCATGGGCCAGGACGACGGGTCACTGGAACCGACGAGGGTCCCCCGCTCCGACACGGACCACCTCGGGCTCGTCTCCGGCGAGGTCGACGACCGTCGTCGGGATGACCGCACAGTCGCCGCAGTCCACGATCGCGTCGACGAGGTCGTCGAGCCGCTCCTTGATCTGCCAGCCCTCGGTCATCGGGTCCGCGTCGCCGGGGAGGATCACCGTGCTGGACATCAGCGGCTCGCCGAGCTCGGCGAGCAGGGCGGAGACGACCTTGTGCTTGGGGATCCGCGCTCCGACGGTGTGCTTCTTCGGGTGCTGGAGCCGCCGAGGGACCTCGCGGGAGGCGGGAAGGATGAAGGTGTACGGCCCCGGCGTGGCCGCCTTGACCGCTCGGAAGACGCCCTGGTCGAGCTGGACGAACTGGCCGAGCTGGCCGAAGTCCCGGCAGACCAGCGTGAAGTGGTGCCGGTCGCCGAGTCCGCGGATCCGCCGGACCCGGTCGGCGGCCTCGGCGTTGCCGATGGCGAAACCGAAGGCATAGCTGGCGTCCGTCGGGTAGACGATGACGCCTCCGTCGCGAACGATCTGGACGACCTGCGCGATGCTGCGCGGCTGGGGGTTATCGGGGTGGACGTCGACATACCTCGCCATCCCGGAAGGCTAGGCCCTTCCGGGGCGAACCGCCACAGATCCGACCGGCCGCTCCCGGACGAGCCACTCGACGAGGTGGCGGTAGACCTCGGGGTCGTTGAGCAGATCCTGGTGCCAGCGGCCGCGGACGGTGACCGTCACGGGGTGATGGTCGTCCGGGTGCCCGGTGTGATCCGCGGGCGGGGCGGTCCGGCGGGCCCGGGCGCTGCCCACCCCGACGAGGCCGTCACCGAGGTGGTCGTCCAGGCCGAAGCGCTCCGGTGTCATCGCGGCCGCCACGGCGAACTGCCGCACGACCAGCCCGTCCGGCAGGTCCGGGGTGGTCCGGCCGTGGAGGTCCTGGATGCCGATGCTGCGGCTGCGCAGGATGGCCGCCAGCCAGCTCACCTCGGGCACCCGCTCGGCGAAGGCGGCGAGCTCGACTGCGCCGCGTTCCATCGGCGCGCCGTCGACAGGGGAGCCGAGCCAGACGGTCGCGTCGAGGAGCGCTCGCCAGTCACTCGAGTGGTCGGACCCGGCCATCCCGTCCCCACCACTCCAGCCGTCAGAGCGCCCCGCGGGCGGCCAGGGTCGGGCCGCCATCGCGCACCGGCACACCAGACCACCCATCGAGTGGCCGACCAGGCTGACCGAACGGACCGGCACCGGCCAGGCCGCGACGAGATCGCCGAGCAGGGCGTCCAGGTGGGTGCCGTTCTCGGCGATGGCCAGTCCGCTGTTGTACCGGATGTACACGGCGGAGCAGTCGTGGTCGGCCTCCAGGAGGGTGCCATACGTGACATCGGGCGCGCCGTGGACGTGGGCGCTGCGCCAGTCCCACGAGTGCTCGGTCTCGACCAGCCCGTGGAGGAAGACGACGAGGTCCGGCCGCGCCTGGGGGAAGGCGGCGGCGAGGCTCTCGGCGTCAACCGGGACATCGCGGCCGTCCCGGCGCACCGCCATCCCCAGCGCGAGCGGGTGGCTCCACCGGGCGTAGCGGTCGCCGTGCAGCCCGTTGGTCAGGGCGATCGCGGTGTGCGCGCCACGATGCTCGGTCAGCGAGCCCTCGCCGCTGGCTCGGGCCGCCGCCACGGTGCCGCCGACGACCGCGCCGACGGTCAGCCCCGCATTGACGCTTCGGTATGCCGTCCAGGACGTCGCGTCGTGGATCGCCCGGACGACGCCGACGACGGAACCACCGACCGACCCGCCGACCCGCTCGACCGCCCCGAAGGCCCGACCCGCGAGCGCGCCATGGGTCAGCTCGACCAGACCGGTCACCCCCCGGGCGCCCATACCGAGCAGGTGCACCGCGCCGAACGCCTCGTCCCGCCGCATTGTGGCCGCCATCAGGCTCGAAGGGGGTGCCGGGTGCCAACCGGCGCCCGTCTCGTCCAGTGTGGCACGGTGCGGCCCCGATGACCTGCGTGGATGCGACCCGGCCCGATCCGGGGCAGGCTGTCGGGATGACGTCGAGAACGATGAGCGGCACGCGGGTCCTGGTCACCGGAGGGTCGTCCGGGCTGGGAGCCGCCCTGGTCGCGGCATACCGGGCCCGCGGAGCGCGGGTGCTGGTGACCGACCTCGGGGAGCCGGCCTCGGACGCGACCGGCGACTACCTCACACTCGACGTGCGCTCCGACGCCGACTGGCAGCGCGCGGTCGCCTGGGTCGACGAGCACTGGGGCGGGCTCGACATCCTCGTCAACAACGCCGGGGTCGCCTCGGGCGGGCGGATCGATGTCGTCCCGATGGAGGAGTGGGAGTGGGTGCTCGACATCAACCTCCTCGGCGTCGTCCGCGGCTGTCGGGCCTTCACCCCGGTGTTCAAGGGCCAAGGCAGCGGGCAGATCGTCAATGTCGCCTCGCTCGCCGGTCTCGCGCACGGGCCGGGGATGGCGACCTATAGCGCCGCCAAAGCCGGGGTCGTCGCGCTCAGCGAGTCGCTGCGGTACGAGCTGGCGCCCTACGGGATCTCGACCAGCGTCGTCTGCCCGTTCTTCTTCCGGACCAATCTCGCCGCGTCGCTGCGGGGGAGCGACCCCTCGGCGACCGAGCTGGCCGCCCGGATGATCACCGGGGCGCGCGAGGATGCCACGGCCATCGCCGAGCGGGTGGTCGCCGGGGTCGAGGCTGGGCGACCGCTGATCCTCACCGACCGCGACGGCCGGGTGGTCTTCTGGGGCAAGCGGCTGGCCCGGGCGCTCTATGACCGGCAGATGCTCGCCCGCGGCGCGTCGATGGCCCGGTAGCGCGGCCTCCGACAGCCCTCGCCCCGCCATGGAACCGTCCCCGCGTCGCCCCCGTCGAAGGGATATGACGCCCAGCCTGCTCCGCGCGCTCGCCCGTCCCGTCGCACGGCTCGTCCGGCCCGGTGGGGTGCTCGTCATCGGGCTGGCGCTCGTGCTGACCGCCTGCGGGTCGGCGAGCTCGCCCGGCTCCGGCGGCTCGGGCGGCTCGCCCGGTTCGGGCGGCTCGGGCAGCCTGGGCGGCTCGGGGGTCGGCAATGGCATCCCGACGGCCGAGCCCCCGGCGGCGATCGCGCTGGCGGCATACAGCGGGCACACCTTCGTCTCGACCAAGGTGACCGTCGACGGCAAGCCCCACGCCCTGGTCGACACAACGACCATCATGCTGACCTTCAAGGGCACCGATCTCGGCATCCAGGCCGGCTGCAACTCGATGTTCGCCACGGTCCGCCCTGGCGACGACGGGCTGGTCGTCCAGGGGCCGATCGGCGGCACCGAGATGGGCTGCGACGCACCGCGGATGGACCAGGACAGCTGGCTGGCGAAGCTCCTCGAGGGCGCGACGATCACTCGCCAGGGCGCCACGGTCCTGGTCAGCAAGGGCACGACCGTCATCACCCTGGTCGACAAGTCGTCGGTCACCCCCACCGTGGCCCTCGTCGGCACCACGTGGCTGTTCGACACCCAGATCAACGGCGACACGGCGGCGAGCATGCCGCTCGGTGCCGACCAGCTGTGGCTGCGGCTCGTCGGCGCTCCGTCGACCTATACCGCCTTCGACGGCTGCCGTACCGGCTCCGGCACCGTGTCGCTCTCTGGCAGCACCCTGACCTTCGGCGCCGGGCTGTGGTCCGCCCAGCCGTGCCAGGCCCCGACCTCCAGTGGGCCGATGGTCAACCAGATCGCGTTGGGCTCGTTCCTCGAGGGGAAGGTGTCGATGCAGCTGGAGGGGAGCCGGCTGACCCTGACGAAGGGGACGAGCTCGTTCGGTCTGCACGCGAAGGAGTAGCCCGCGGGATCGACATGGCGAGCACGGCCGCGAGCCCGCACAGGACTGCGGCGACGAGCCAGGCGGACCGATAGGTGCCCTGGCCGTCGCGCAGCCACCCGGCGACGCTAGCCCCGACGCCTGCGCCGACCATGTGTGCGGCGAAGACCCAGCCGAAGACCACCCCGGAGCGGGCCAGGCCGAAGTGCTGGCGACACAGCGCGACGGTCGGCGGGACCGTCGCGACCCAGTCCAGCCCGTAGAAGACGATGAAGACCCACAGGCCGGGCTCGACCGAAGGGGCGAGCATCGCGTCGATCCACACCAGCGACAGGCCCCGGAACAGGTAGTAGGCCGCAAGGAGCACCCGGGAGTCGACCCGGTCGGTCAGCCAGCCCGAGGCGATCGTCCCGACGACGTCGAAGATCCCGACGACGGCGAGCAGCCCGGCCGCGGTGGTCGCCGGCATCCCGTGGTCGTGCGCGGCGGGGATGAAGTGCGTCTGGACCAACCCGTTGGTCGACCATCCGCAGACCCAGAAGGTCAGCACGAGGCCCCAGAACGCCCAGCTGCGGCTCGCCTCGCGCGCGGTGGTGAGGGTCGCGCGGACCACCCCGGCAGCGGTATGCCGCCCCGGTGTCTCGGTCTGCAGGTCCGGCACGGCATACCCCTCGGCGACGCCATACGGGAGCAGACCGCGGTCGGAGGGGCGGTCGACGAGGAGGAGGGCGACGCAGCCGGCGCCGAGGAGGGCAAGGAAGGCGATGATCCACGAGGCCCAGCGCCAGCCCTGCGAGCTGGCCGCGGCGGCGATGAGCGGCAGGAAGAGCAGCTGGCCGGTCGCATTGGCCGCGGAGAAGATCCCGGTGACCAGGCCCCGATGGGTGACGAACCAGCGGTTCGCCACGATCGCCCCGAAGACGAGCGCCATGGCACCGGTGCCGGTGCCGACGACCAGGCCCCAGAGCAGCCACAGGTGCCAGGGGCTGGTCATCACCGTCGTGGCCGCGCTCGCGGCCCCGACGAGGAGCAGGGCCGAGGTGACCACCCGGCGGACGCCCCACTGCTCCATCAGGGCCGCGGCGAAGGGCGCGACGAGCCCGTAGAGGACGAGGTTGAGCGAGACCGCCCCGGAGGTGGTCGCCCGGCTCCAGCCGAACTCGTGCTCGATCGGCTCGAGGAGCACCCCGGTCGAGGACCGGAAGGCCGCCGCGGCGACCAGCGCGCCGAGCGTGACCGCGACGACGGTCCACGCGTAGTGCCGCCGGGCGGGGACCGTCGTCGGCATCGGTCCTCCTGGGCGTTGGGGTGGATCGTGGCGGGGCGGGCGGTGGCGGACAGCATAACGATCTCGGGACGGCCGGCCCCGCCCCCTTTCGCGCGCCGGAGGGAAACGTAGGCTGTGCCCATGCGCCACGAGAGGGGGCGGGGACGCCGCCGCCTGACACCCGGGTCGACCGCCGTCACGGCGGTCGTCGCTGTCCTCGCCGCGCTCCTCCCGGTCGGTGGGGCCGCCGCTCTCCATCAGGCCAAGCTGGCCGCCGATGCACCCATCCCGGCCCGGCCGGCCAGCCTCGGGTCGATGGACTTCTACCTCCATCTCTTCGGGGCGACCGCGACCGGCGTCCCGGTGACGACCACGCCCCGCGGCAACCCGGTCCGTCCGGTGCTGCCCGACGACGTCCGGGCCTACCTCGAGCGGCTGCCGGCCGTGCCGGCTCCGGTCCAGCCGGTGTCCCCCAAGGAACCAGACCTGGTGAAGGCTGATCTGCCGCGGGCCATCGGGCGCACCACCTATACCGCGCCCCTGCCCGACCTGCCCGATGGGGGCGTGGCCGCGCTCGGGAGCCGGCCATGCACCGAGCTCGTCCACCTCATCAACGGGTCGACGTCGACCTGCATCTCCCCCAGCAGTCCACGGTTCACGAGGGCCGCCAAGGACAGCGGTGTGCCCGGCGGAGAGATCTGGGGGTTCACCGAATACGCCACCGGCGAGGTGCTCATCTCGACGGCCGTGCCCAAGCGGTACCTCCTCACCGTCATGCTCCACGAGCGGGGCCACCAGGTCATCGAGCTGAGCTGCCACGGTGCCCGATGCTGGCGGGCTCTGCTCAAGGCCACCGGCAACTCCACACGGCTGTCGATCTATGCCGGCCCGTACTTCACCAGAGCCCACGAGTCCTTCGCCGAGTCGTACGCGGCATGCCACGGCGGACTGACTGACCGGCGCTTCCGGATCATCTCGTGCGACGCGCTGCAGCGCGTCCTAGAAGAGGCCGAGGTGGACCGCGCCAACTACGAGGAGCAGCTCTCCGACTACTTCCGGGCGAACGACGCCAACGCCAGGGCCGAGGCCGACTACATCACCGCGATGAGCGCCTACTCGACAGCTCTGGCCGAGTACCGGCAGCAGGCGGCGACCTACGCCCTCGAGCTGCAGCTGTGGCAGCAGGTCCACCCGGAGGCCGCCGCGTCGTGAAGGTGCTCGTCCTCGGAGCCACCGGGCTCCTCGGTCATCGGGTGTGTCGTGAGCTCGCTACGCTTGGGATCGACGTCGCCGGCGTCTCCCGCCGCGGGGGGGCCGCCCCGGGCGCGCCGGCCGGGATTCCCG